>Ga0180430_10000343_pt1 | contig 51499 bp, 50 predicted proteins | sample SS_ome_9_FD_132999 | JGI IMG/M metagenome (GOLD analysis project Ga0180430, IMG submission 132999) | Hypersaline lake sediment archaeal communities from the Salton Sea, California, USA - SS_1_S_2 metaG | ecosystem: Environmental > Aquatic > Non-marine Saline and Alkaline > Hypersaline >...
AACTTCCAAAAAGGAAATTCCCTTGCTATGTACAAGTTTAATTATTCCGGTGTTTAACTTTTAAATGATAATCCATTTTCCTTCAAAGCAACCCGCAATTTAGGTAAAGACGCTGGTCCCATACCGTGAAATTTCAAAATCTCTTTTTCGCTGTATTTTGACAGATCCTGCAAAGAAGTTATTCCATTGTGTTCCAAAGCTCGTCTGGCTGGCGCAGAGAGCAATGAAAGAAATCCGTTGTCAGGTTTGCGCTGTTGCTCACAAATCGGGCAAACAGGACAATCACTGCTTTTATCATACTGGTGTCCTTTGCTGCAAGTCCTTAAATTCTTTGTCATTTCATTTCTCCTTTTCCGCACATTTTCAATGTTACCGATTTTATCTTTTCTTTTTTGCAATCGTGCCCCTTTGCTATGTTTGGCATCTGATGTTCATATTCAGGATACACCGAAACTCGTTAAACTATCTTCTGGAAAAAGAAAGGCTGCGAAATCGTCGGTTTCAGAAATCGAAGCTCCAACTGGTTCCTGGATCGTCATAGCGGTTTAGTAAGGATGGTTTTACTTATAACCTGTGAGTAACTGGAGCAGGCATCAAAGCGAAAAACGAAAGAAAGGGAAGCGTCCCAAAAACAATGATCCGGGCTGAAGCGAAAAATAGACACAAATCATGAAAGTCCCCATTGATGCAAAGACTTTTAGGTCAAACTCATTTCTCTTCTTCACTCAATTGCTTGACAAAGTCGAGATGTTTATATCCCCAGCTGCACATATCGGTCAACACCGGCGCCAACGTTTTTCCGTGCCCAGTTAAGCTATATTCGACCTTCGGAGGGATTTCCTGATAAACTTGCCGTTTGACGAGACCATCATGTTCGAGCTCCCGAAGCTGGTTGGTCAGCATCCCCTGTGTAACTCCAGGGAGCATCCGTCTTAGTTCTCCGAAGCGTTTGGTGCCTTCATGAAGTAATACGAACAGGATCAGCGGCTTCCATTTTCCTCCTATGGCCGCCAAAGTTATGATGATACCTTCCGTCGTCTTCATTTCCCGTACTTTTGACTTCATCTTTGTCATCTCCCGATTCGGTATTCGTGATATCAGTTACGTTACCATATCATTCTGATTCGCGGTAGTACTCTTATTTTACATACATAGTACGGTTTACCGGACTACCATAAACAAGTTCTTTCACCGCAATAGTACGGTTTAAAGGTCTATGTACGAAAAAAAAGCGTACTTTGCAATGCCAAAAATATTCGTAATAATTGGGACGAAGAAAGGTTCAAGAAAAACAACAAACGGTAGAGGAAGATGTTTATGAAAATAATGGTAATTGCAGCACATCCAAATTTGAGGGAGTCCAAATGGAACAAGGCACTAATGAACGAATTGAAAAATCATCCTGATATCTTTATTCGTGATCTGTATCAGGAGTATCAAAATTGGAGTATCGATGTTGAAAAAGAACAGCAATTATTACTTGAATATGACCGGATCGTTCTTCAGTTCCCATTTTATTGGTTCAGCTGTCCGCCTCTTTTGAAAAAATGGTTTGATGATGTGCTGACATACGGCTGGGCGCACGGCCCCGGAGGCGAAAACTTGAAAGGCAAAGAATTCATGATTGCTACGACAACAGGCGGAGCGGAAGAAGAATATCGCGTTGGGGGCCGCAATATGTTCACTGTAGAAGAGTATTTACGGCCGATTGAGGGTACTATTATCCGATGTCATGGCACGTTTCTTCCGGCTTTTACATCCCACAATCCTCATGACAATATCCTCAAAAACGAAGCGAAGCGATATGCAAAGCATGTTTTATCACCTAAGGAAGGATGAAGCTTGCCGATTATGAGGGTAAACGGAAAAAGAAATAAGAACAACTGAAAAGGCTGTCGAGATTTTCTCGACAGCCTAACGGCTCTCTTAAAATTAGAGAGCCGTTTTTTCAATCGGACTGCAAAAGCTTGAGCAAAAACAGCTCAAGCAGGAGCTGCTTGTCTTTTTTGCCTGTCTTCATTTCATAATCCATAACGGCGAGATGCTCGATGATGCTTTTCAGCTCTTCTTCAGAAAACAGCCTCGCCTGGTCGATCGCGAGCTTCACCCTGAACGGGTGAACTTTGAGGTTTGAGGCGATTTGCTTTTGCCCGTACCCCTGCTGCGAAAAGTATTTCGTCTGCATCAAAAGCCTGAACTGGTTTGCGATCAGCGCCATCATTTTGATCGGTTCTTCATTTTGCTTTAACAGATCATAGAAAATCTGCAGCGCTTCTGTACGCTTCCGGTTCACAACCTTGTTGATCAATTCAAAAATATTCTGCTCGAGACCTCTGGCAACGAGCTTTTTGACGTCCTCAAGTGTGATCGAATCCCGATCACCAATATATGTACTAAGCTTTTTCACCTCTTGGGCAATGGCCGACAGGCTGGCATTACACAGGATGACAAGCTCCTCCGCCGCTTCTCGTTCTATGAGCTTCCCCTCTGATTTTGCAAGCCCAGTGATAAAATCAGCCGTTTCCCGGCCGTTCAGTTCTTTTGCTTCAACCATATGGGCGTGTTTTTTCAAGAGCTTGGTCAGCTTTTTCCTCTCATCAAGCTTTTCATAAGGAGCGAGCAGCACAAAAACGGAATAAGGCGCCGGCTGCGCAATATAATCCTCCAGGCTCCCGAGGTTATGCTCCGTTTTATCTTTCTTTTTTTCAGCTGTTAAAAAAGACGGGTTTTTCGCAACAACAAGACGCTTCTCCCCCATAAACGGAAAAGTTTCAGCATCTTCAACAGCAAGGTCCAATGCCTCTTCTTCCAGATCAAATACGGAAAGGTTGAAATCCTTCGTCTCTTCGTCAACAACGGCTTGTCTGATCCTTTGAACCGTCTCCTGCAGAAGATACGTCTCTTTCCCGTATAAACAATAAACAGGATGAATATCGCCTTTTTTTAAGCTTTTCCAAATATCAAATACCGTCATTTGCACTTTCCCCTCTTTCATCCTTCCTTTCTATCCTAAAGCGTGTTTTGCAATTAGTAAAGAGAGAAGCGGAGTCACCCGCTCTCTCATTTATAATAAACGCCTTCCATAAACCCCCGGGTCAGTTTATAGAAGACGATGTTCATAAATTTTAGAAAACGGTTGCATGAAGCTCCTAGATTTTTGCAAAGAATTGAATTATACTGGATATCAATAGGAGGGGTAAATTGTGAATGAATTTGAAAAAGACGTGCAAAGCAAACGTAACGATCTTGTAGATTCAGGTGTCGGTTTTATCGTGTCTTTTGGCTTTTTCGCTACAATGTTTATTATCGCTACTGTTATACATCTGGCCGCTTAATCAAGCCAAGTCATGGACACCGCTTTACTCTCCGTCAGGCAAGCGGCTTTTTGACGGCTGCTGTTTTTCAGCAGTCTTTTTTTCTTGCGAGGAATGTACTTTATCATATGGGGGATGAAGTAAAAACGTTCCGTTTCCGCCTCGAAATAGGTACTGAATCGAACCGTGCTGATCCGTTCTGAATACTTTCACATGGTGGCGGTTTAAGATATCCAGCACTTCCCCGTGGGGATGGCCGTAGCGGTTGTGCTCTCCCGCCGAAATGATGGCTGCTTTCGGCTCAATTTGCTTAATCAGATCTTCCCCCGTAGAACCTTTGCTTCCATGGTGACCGACTTTCAGAATATCCGCTTTAAGATTCGGATACACTTTCATCATCTCATTTTCACCTTCCTTCTCCAAATCGCCCGTTAACAGCCACGAAAATTCGCCAGCTTTCAGCCACAACACGAGGGAACCGTTGTTTTTGCTGTTTTTGTCCGCCTCTTTCGGTGAAAGAACATAAAATTCAAGATTGCCAATATGAAGGATGTCACCTCTTTTGGCTACATGCACCTTGACGCCTTCTTTCAAGGCAAGGCGAAGCAGCTTTTCATCAGACGGTTCGGCTGCGAAGCCTTTCGGCACGATCAATTGCTTGACTTTATGTTTTTGGATCAGCACTTGAGCTTCACCAATATGATCCTGATCAGCATGAGTCAAAATTAAAGCATCGAGCTTCTTGACTCCTTTGGATGCCAGAAATGGCATTAATACGCTCTCTCCCAGGGAAAAATCCTTTTTCCGCTTTCTCCACTGCTCTTTCCGGAAGGATACGGTTCCTCCCGTATCAATGAAGACGGTGCCATTCTGACCGGGAGCGCTGACATACATGCTGTCACCTTGGCCGATATCAAGCATTGTGACCTCTCCTTCTCCTGCAAACTGAGGAAGACATACGTGAATAGCAAACACAGCGGCAAGGAAGCCGGACGAAATCATGACCGCACGAAACGACATCTCTTTTTCAAGAAACAGCAAAAACAGAAAAATAGCTGCGAAGTAGAAAAACAACAAAATATCCGGCGGTTTAACCGCAGAAAAAACGAAAATATCCGCGGCAGACACCGATTTAACAGCCTGATGGCTCCACACAAGCAGATGGTCCAGCACACAGGCTGCCGCCTCCCCGAGAGTACGAAAACATATGAAAGCCAACAGACTTCCGAAAGACAGCGGCATGATGATAAAAATATAGAGAGGTATGAAAAGCAGATTCATCACTGTGCTGAGAAATGAAAACTCTTGAAAATGGATGAGCAGGATCGGAAGGGAGGCGAGCTGAGCCAAAAATGACCCCAATAGCAGTTGAGAGATTCGGCTTTTCGGCTTGATCAATATTTCTTTTGAAAGAATGAAAACGAAGGATACGGCAAAAGAAAGCTGAAATCCGGCTTGAAATAGCAGATAAGGATGATACAACAGCAGTCCGAGGCAGGCGATGCTGATCACATCGGCGCTTTTGAAGTTCTTATTGGACAGTGATGCCAGCAGATAGATTTCAGACATGAGAACCGCCCTCACTACCGACGGGGCGCCTCCGGTCAAAACTGCCGCAACGGGCAGCCCGAAAACGAGCAGCCATTTGGCGCATTCTCTCGTCAAACCGAAGCGAATAAATACGTGGAACAGAGCGGCCGACAACAGACCGACATGAAGCCCGGAAATAGCTAAAAGGTGAATGATCCCGAGACGCTGATAGCCGTCCAGCACATCTTGTTCAATGAGAAACCGGTCCCCGAAAGTAAGCGCTCTTACAATACCGGCAGCCGGATTAGCCATATTTTCTTCTGTAAAATCAAGGCCCGCTTTTCGGATGTTCTATAGAAATGGCATAAGACCGCCGCCCGGCTTGCAGTTTTCAATGGACTGAACCGCAAATATCCAGTGAATCCCTTTTTGATACAAGGATTCTTTTTGATCAAAAGTTCCAGGAACCGTCTCTTTTTTCGGCGCTCTTAATTCACCTTGCATGACACAAAGGCTTCCCGGCTGAAGAGCGGAGAGCACCCGTTTTTCTTGCGGAGACCGGATCGTATAGCCCGCTTTCAAAGCTTCCCCCTTATCTGTTTCGGCTGTGAATGAAAGCCGGTCTCCGTCTATTATGGGGATATCCCGAACAGAAGCAAACGTGTGAAATTTGCCTTCATGATAAATCGTTGTATTGAAATGGTCAATCATGTAAAAAGAGGTGAAATATAAAATACAAATCGCTGCACATATGATGAAAAGGAGTATTTGTTTCTTGAAGAAACAGAGGATAAAGAACAGAAAAAAACCGACGGCGAGGAAGAGATAAAGAGAAGAGTGAGCGGAGGCGATTCCGGCTGCCGCTGAAATCGCTCCGCACGGGAAGATGCGATGTCTGTCCATTGGATTACACGTAGCTTGTAAACAGTTTGTTAGCCTCTGCGTGTATTTTCCTGATTTCCTCTTCCTCAAGGCCTTTATCAGCCAGCTGTTTGATTAGATCGGCCACAAACGATAACTTTTCCTGGTTTTTTAAGTCGATAATCATCTCATCGAGCTCTACCTGCTCCACATTAACAGAAGCCTGATCGAAAAGTTCAACCGCGTAAGGATGGTTTTTGTAATCTTTAGCATAGTATATCGTTTTAATACCTGCCTGAATGATCGATTTACAGCATTGAATGCACGGAAAATGCGTGACATATATTTCAGCGCCTTCGGTCGGAACGCCGAATTTTGCACACTGAAGAATCGCGTTCATCTCGGCGTGAATCGTTCTGATGCAATGCCCGTCCACCATATAGCAGCCTTCATCCGCACAGTGAACACCTCCGGCGATCGACCCGTTGTAGCCTCCTGCGATAATCCGTTTATCCCTGACAATCGTCGCCCCTACAGCAAGCCTTGTACACGTGCTGCGAAGCGCCAGCAAATGGCTTTGCGCCATAAAATATTGATCCCAAGAAATCCGTTCCACTTGTTTTCCCTCCAAAAATACGATGTCGACTTCCCTAAGTTTACATATGTTTATCCGCAAACGTCAATTTACTTTACCGTGATGGAAGATTTTATTCTTTCAAAAGACTTTTCTCCAATTCCCGAAACGTTTGTTATGTCTTCAATCGTCTGAAACATTCCGTTCTCCTCGCGGTATTCGACTACCGCTTCCGCTTTTGAAGGACCGATCCCGGGAATCGTCTGAAGCTCCGCAGAGGAAGCCGTATTGATATTGACGATATCACTTGAGCTGCCGTCTGCTCTTGAGTCCGCTTCCGAAAGAGAGCCAGCGGCCTCTTCCCCTTCAAATGGAATGTAAAGAACCATACCGTCCCGCAAAACGGCTGCCAGATTAATTTGCTTTTGGTCCGCTTTTTTCTCGGTGCCGCCTGCTTTTTTCAATGCATCGTGCACCCTGTCTCCCTCCTTCATTTGATAGACGCCCGGATTCTTCACAGCGCCTTTCAAATCGATGATAACCTCCTCTTCCCCCGCGTTTTTTTCCCGCTTCACCTCCTCTTTCTTGTCAAAAGTCTGTGCAGAAGCCTCTTCAGGAATGGAGAAGCCGGATGAAGTTTCACGCTTTCCGCTTAACAGCATGAAGGCCGCGCTGATGATCAAGACGAGTGCCACACCTCCCGCCGCATGCCATTTATATTGTTTTAGCCAATCTGTCAAACTGCTCACCTACTTTCATACATATTTTGACTGAAGCCTTCATATCGTTTAAAAGATACAGGTTCAAAGGAGGGGAGAACGATTGAATATCGGCTTTATCGGGACAGGAAATATGGGGACCATTTTAATTGAGGCGTTGATTGAATCCAGAGCGGTCATTCCCTCATCTTTAACAATTACTAACCGAACGATCGACAAAGCGTTAAACATAAAAAAACGATTCCCAGACATTCAGGTTGCAGAACGGCCGGAAGAAGTGATCACGGAAAGTGATGCCGTGTTTATCTGTGTAAAGCCGCTGGATATTTATCCTTTGCTAAAGCGGCTCTCACCCGTCTTCACCCGCGATCAGATTGTGGTCACCATTACGAGTCCGGTGCAGGTCGAACAGCTGGAAGCCATCGTCTCCTGCCAGGCGGCAAGGGTAATCCCGAGCATTACGAACAGAGCGTTGTCTGGCGTGTCATTATTGACTTTCGGAGAAAGCTGCACAGCTGGGGCAAAAGAAAAATTGACGGCTTTAGTGAGCAAGATCTCAATCCCTCTTGAAATCGAAAGCGGGATTACGAGGGTCGCCTCAGACATTGTCAGCTGCGGCCCCGCCTTTGTCAGTTATTTGGTTCAGGAGTTTATTCAGGCCGCTGTAGAAGAAACCTCCGTCTCAAAAGAAGACGCGATTTTAATGACGACAGAAATGCTGGTAGGTTTGGGAAGGCTGCTCGAAACAGGGCATTACACATTGCCTACCCTGCAGGAAAAGGTGTGCGTTAAAGGCGGTGTAACCGGTGAGGGAATTAAGGCGCTGGAAAGCGGCGTTCAGGATATGTTCCGCCAGATGTTCCGGAACACCCATTTGAAGTATGAAGAAGATATCGCTCTAGTCAAGAAGCAATTTTCCGTTTGATTCATTGTTTCACGAACGCGCTGAGATTTTCAACAAAGGAAAAATACATTATGAAAAACCATCGTTACGATTAAACGATGGTTTTTGTTTTTTTCGCTGTATAAAAATGACGTTCCGACTCTGCGCCAGGCTCCAATTTTGAAAAATCGGCAGTCACACACTGCACCTCAAATCCGGCTTGCCGCAATAAGCTGATATACTTTTCCGTCTGGAAAGTCCGCTGTTCATGCGATTCATCAAACCTTTCGTATACGCCTCCGCTTTCTACGAAGAAGGTCAAATCGTGAACAGCTGAATGAGGCTCATCCCCCGCATAGCTTTGCCAAATGACGCTGACTTCTTCATCCTGATCGGCATACGTACTTCCCGGAAAAATGACATCCATTTTGTAAATGGAATGAACATCAAACAGAAGAAGCCCGCCTTCTTTTAATAGAGAAAAAACGTTTTTAAAAGTATTGAAAACGTCTTTTTCGCTCTTTAGATAATTCAGCGAGTCACAGCAGATCACAACCGCGTCAAACTCTTGCCCATGCCCGGCAAGCTCGCGCATATCCTGCTGAAAGAACTGAATATCGAGCTGCCGAACGGCTGCTTTGTACTGAGCCTGTGCAAGCATATCTTCGCTTATATCGATTCCTGTGACAGCGTAGCCTTTTTCAGCCAAGCGGACCGATATTTCACCCGTTCCGCACGCCAGATCAAGTATCCGTATACGTTCTTTCTGCTGTGCACCGATCGTTTTTTCAATCCAGCTGACCCACTCATCGTAAGGAGCGTGAGACATCAGCTTGTCATAAATACCGGAAAATCCTTTATAAATCATTCATTAACTCCGAACGAAAGGTCTTCAGTCGGCGCGTCTCCCCACAGCTTTTCAAGGTTGTAATAGCCTCGTTCCTCTTTGTGGAAAACGTGGACAACGACATCGCCCAAATCGATCAAAACCCATCTGGCTTCGTCAAAGCCCTCCATTTTCTTCACATTGATTCCATTTTCTTCAGCCTGATCCTTAATTTCCCGGGCAATGGCCTGAACCTGTTTGTCAGAATTCCCATGGCAAATCAGAAAATAATCAGCCACAAGCGAAATCCCCTGCATATTCAAGGCGATCATATCTTCCGCCCGTTTATCATCGCAGGCCTCTGCGGCAATTTTTAAAATTGAAGCTTGATCCATTCAGTAATTCCTCCTAGTGTCTATCGTTTACTAAAGCATTATATGTGGCGACCGTTTCCGGATAAACGGCCTGATTTTTTGAAATTAAAAATGTCATCGTATTTTTCAACGCCTGGATAAGCGCCAAATCCAAATCTTCCTCAGCGAGAGTCCGAACCTCTTCAACCCCTGGAAAACGGCGGCCCGGCTCGATATAATCCGCTACATAAATCACTTTCTCAAGAAGCGTCATATTCGGCCTCCCAGATGTATGGAATCGAATGGCTGACAGGATGTCTTCATCCGTAATTCCAACCTCTGTTTTGACAAGCGCTGCTCCTGCCGGCGCATGCCAAAGTTCATGATGAAAATCGAGCACTTCAAGCGGCCCGCCCCCGTTGAGGATGATTTGTTTCATTTCCTCTTTCGGGCGAAATTTGGCATAGTCATGAAATATCGCGGCGATTTCGGCTTTTTTCACATCTGCGCCAAACCGTTCGGCAAGTTTGACAGCCGTCTCCATTACGCCGACCGTATGGATGTAGCGCTGTTCTGTCAGCTGTTCTTGCACGCAGGCTAAGGCTTCCTCACGTTTCATATAGATGATTCTCCTTCACATAGACCTTCACTTCGTCAGGGATTAAATAATCTGTCGGCTGCTGATTTTTAATGCGGTCCCTAAGTAAAGATGATGATACTTCAAAAATAGGCACATCGACAAAAACGAGCGGATACGGCGTCTCAATTTGAAAGCCGGGCCGTTTCACCCCGACAAATTGAATCATGTTGACAAGCTTGTCAATGTTTGACCATTTCGGCAGGTATTCCACCATATCCGCGCCGATAATAAAGTAAAACTTATCGTTTGGATATCGGTCTTTCAGCAGGCGAACGGTATCAAATGTATAAGAAGGGCCTTCCCTTTCGAGTTCGATCGTCTCCAATTTAAATTGCTCTTTCCCCGATATGGCGAGCTTCAGCATTTCCGCCCTGTGCATACTTAGCGAAAACGAGTTTTTTTGTTTATGCGGCGGAATTTGGTTGGGCATGAACCAAATTTCATCAAGATCCAGTTTATACAGGACTTCATTTGCCATTAATAAATGCCCGTTGTGCGGAGGATCAAATGTCCCTCCAAAAATCCCGATTTTCCTCATGATTACCACCTTTAAGCGTTAAGGAAGCTCAATTTTTTTATTTTCTTTCGACTCCTTATACAGCACGATAATGTTTCCGATCGTCTGCACCAGTTCGGCGCGTGCTCCGCCCGCCAGCGCTTCGGCTACTTCCTCTTTAGGCTGCTCGCAGTTTTGCAGCACGCTCACCTTGATTAATTCCCTGGCTTCAAGCGCTTCACTGATTTGTTTGACCATGTTTTCGTTGACTCCGCCTTTACCGACTTGAAAAATCGGTGACAGATGATGCGCTTCCCGGCGCAAATAGCGTTTTTGTTTTCCTGTTAGCATGATTTTCCTCCTAGTTGCTGCAACACAATTGATTTCATTTTTTCCATATTAGGCTCATGTCCGGTCCACAGCTCAAAAGCAAGGGCTGCCTGGCCGATGAACATGCCGACTCCGTCCAATGTTTTCAAGCCTTTTGCTTCAGCCTCCTGCAGCAGGGCCGTTTTCAGCGGATTGTAGATAATATCGCATACAAGGCACGTTTCTTTCGCATTCGCCAATGAAAGCGGGGCAGCTTCGATGTTCGGGTGCATCCCGACCGACGTCGTTTGAATCACGATATCATATGCTGACAAGTCTGCTTCTGCTTCCTGCAACGACAAAGCACGTGCCTCTCCTTCAAAACGCTTAGTGAATGCTAGTGCCTTTTCAGGTGTACGATTCGCCACGTCCAGCTGCTTCGGCATCTCAGCTGCCAGAGTGGTAAATATCGCCCTCGCCGCACCGCCTGCCCCAATCAACAGTATCGAGAGCTCAGAAAGCTGACGATCAAGGGATGGCTTCAGCGATTTAAGAAATCCTGCTCCATCTGTATTATATCCGACCAGCCCTTCTTTTTCTCTTCTGACAGTGTTGACCGCCCCGAGAGCTTCGGCGCTTTCATCAATACGGTCGAGATGCTTCATGATCGATACTTTATGGGGGACCGTCACATTAAACCCTTGAATGCCAAGGGCCCGCATACCTTTCACAGCATCTTCAAGATCTTCGTTTTCCACGCGAAAAGCGTGATAATGTCCTTCTAAAGAAAGATCCTCCAAAGCCGCATTATGGATGTCCGGAGACATGGAATGAGCCACCGGATTGCCAATCAGTCCGTACATCGGTTTCATAACTCTCTCCCCTTAGCACTTATATTAGAGATCTGCGTAAAAACACGTGAACGCCTTTAGGCGCGTGGGCGACAATTTTTTGGTTCGCCTCTTGGACAGTTACCCAGCCGAGGCCCGAGAACACAACGTCCGTTTTCGGCTCTTTAATCGTAAACGTATGTTTAACAAGCTCCGGAAACGAGTCAAGATCTTCTTTTGCAGGGGGAGCAAGCATTTCCCCAGCGTGTTTTTCATACAGCTGATCCGCGTTTTCAAGCTTTGTTCTGTGGATGTTGAGTTCATTCGGCATATAGCATACAAACGAAGATCTGCCTCCGCTTGCATAATCAAACCGCGACAATGCGCCGAAAAACAGCGTCTGTTCTTCGTTCAGCTGAAAGGTGCGGGGCTTTAACTCCTTCTTCGGCGTTAATATTTTCAGATCGCGTTTCGCGACATAGTGCGCCATTTGATGATGGTTGATGATTCCCGGCGTATCATACATCGCCGATCCATCATCCAGAGGAATTTCAATCGCGTCAAGCGTTGTCCCCGGATATTGAGATGTCGTAATAATGTCGCCCTCTCCGGAAACCTCTTTAATAATCCGATTGATAAACGTTGATTTTCCTACGTTCGTACACCCGACGACATATACGTCTTTGCCCTGTCTGTAATGTTCGATCGCGTCGATCGCATCTTTCATCCCCTGCCCGCGCCCGGCGCTGACGAGCAGCACATCAACAGGCCTTAAGCCGAGCTCTTTCGCTTCGCGCTTCATCCAGTTTACAAGGCGCTCGCGCTTGACTGATTTAGGGAGAATGTCTGCTTTGTTTCCTATTAATAAGATCGGATTGCCTCCGACAAAGCGGTTTAGGCCGTTGATCCAGCTTCCGTTGAAATCAAAGATGTCGACGATTTTCACGATAAGCGAATCCGTTTCCCCGATGCCGTGCAGGATTTTCAAAAAGTCATCGTCCGTCAGTGAAACATCCTGAATTTCGTTATAATTTTTCAATCTGAAGCAGCGCTGGCAGATGACATTATCTTTTAACAGCGATGCTTCAGGCGCGTAGCCCAGTTTATTTTTATCTTCGGTTTGAATGGCGACTCCGCATCCGATACAAACTACCTTTTCCATTCTTTAATCCTCCCACTGAATATGGCCTTTCCGTTTTAAAGCGCTGAGAATCCTGCGTTCCACCTGGCGGTTGAAACGCGTAAAAAAGCCGTCGGAAGCAGCCACAGGCACGACAAGAATGGTATGAAACCCATTGCGGTTCCCTCCCAGCACATCTGTCATGAGCTGATCTCCTATGACAACGACGTCTTCTTTTTTAAGACCCATATTTTTGACGGCTTTTCTGAAAGCTCTGCCCATCGGCTTTTTCGCTTTGTAAATAAACGGGATATTAAGCGGTTCAGAAAATATTTTGACGCGTTTTTCATTATTATTTGAGACAATTGTCACTTTAATGCCGTGCTCTTTCATCTCTTCAAACCACTCGATGAGACGCGGTGTAGCACTAGGCCTGTCCCATTCTACAAGCGTGTTGTCCAAATCCGTAATAATCCCTTTTACATTGCGCTCTTTTAGTTTTTCAGGGGTAATATGAAAAATATTTTTTACAAATTCATCCGGCAAAAAGAACTTTTTTAACACAAAGCCGCACCCTTTCCTTTCAATTACTGCTTCTTTTTTCAATGTGTCGAATCAAATCTAAAAGTGTCTTAAAAAATCGGCTGTCCGAAAAGTTTTCGACATATAATAGGATTCTTCAACAGGTGTGGATAAAATTACACACAGTATCCACTCATATTTCATCGACCTTTTATTAAATTATAAACATGATACCCACAAGTTATCCACTTTTTGGTGTGGATAACAGAACGATTGTTCTCGCCCAATATTCATGATAGATTATAGGTACTTCAAACAAAGATCATATAACTTAACATTTTATGCTTATTCCAAACAGGTTATTCCAATTTTTATGAGGAGGTGTCTTCCCCATTAAATGGGTACCGAGTATGAAAAAGCTGTCTGATGAACTTTTAATAGAATCATACATTAAAGCAAATGAGATGAATTTGAACCGCGAATTCATCGAGCTGATTGAAACCGAAATCAAAAGAAGGTCGCTCGGTCATCTGCTTTCCGTCTCTTCTTAGCTCAAGCACTCCCGAGCGCTCTTGCCGCTTTTTTTCACTTAGGTTGATATTATATCACTTGAATAATACGCTTACTACTGTTTTTCATGAAAAAACACCTCTCTAAAAGAGGTGCTATTTGAAGAATCCGTGAGGACTAAGCCAGTAGAACCCGCCGATGACGAGCAGGACGACTAAAAGGACGACAACGAACGCATATCCGTATGCGGCGCCTGCATATCCGGGATAAGCCGGGTAAGAACACGGACCAGCGGGAAAAGGATATCCCATCGCATCATTCCTCCTTTAGACTGTTATAGTAACAGCCTATGAAGAAAAAGGAGAAATGGCTAGGCCTTTTACTTAAATCAAGAAGTTTTTATAACTTTACTTTCATTAATTCCTTCAAAAATAATTCGCGCGCCTTTTGGGGTTAAGTGATTTCCCGATGGGTCGATAAACCCCGAATGGATCAGCTTCTCATCTGTAGCTCCGCCTGCTTTTTTCACGATGTTTTTCCAGTTGTCGATCAGCGGCACATCAAGTTCACGCGCCGTTTCCCTTGTGACATCATTATAGGAATCGTGCCATTTGCGCGCTCCTCCGTATTTTTCAAACGAAGCAGCCCGGTATCTTGCATAATAAAAGATGTTGTCCCCGCTTCCTTCGACGATCGGCAGGCACGTCATTAATATCGGCTCTATTCCGCGGCGGCGGCTTTCTTTAACAAAATAATAGAGGTTTTCTTTAAACCTTTTTTTGGATACGCGCGGCAGCCCTTTCGCAAGAATTGCTGCATCATTTGTTCCGAACATAATAAAAAGATATGCCGGCTGCTCATCCAGCACATCCTTCCTGAACCGAAGCCTGGCATCTTCTGTCGTTTCTCCGCCTATTCCCGCATTATTTATTTTGTACTGCCCTTGAAGGGAAGTCTGAAGTAAATTGACCCATTTTTCCGCTTTTGGATAATCGCGAAATTGCCAATTTGAGCCGCGTGTATTGCTGTCTCCAAATGCTACGACTTTTCTGGGATCGTCCTCTCCGCAGCCTGCAAGCAGAAGCAGAAAGATGAGGACCATCACCAAGCTTTTTTTCATTCGTTCCACCTCCAAAAGCCAATACTACGATCATATAGGAGAGAAGCTGCACTTTCAATGGGAGAAATCTCTGCCATCCTGCAAGCGTATAGTCCTTACTATGCATTTAACCTGTCCCCCCTGTTTAAAAACATTCGTATTGGTTCACGGTTTTCCGACAAACAATGTATATGTTTTGACAGGTCGAAAGCCTAATTTTTCAGCGAGGCGAATCGATGCAACGTTTTGCCGGTCGCAATCCCAGCGCGGTTTCAAGCGGTTCTCTATTGCATACGCGATAAAAGCGCCGGCGCAGCGGGCTGCAAACCCACGTCCCCTGTAATCCAGGTGTGTTACGATATCAACTTCGGCAAAGCGTTCCGAACAAAAAATGGTGACACATTCACTGGCGATCACACCTTCATGCGACACTTTAAATCCGAAACCGTTCTTCAAAAAACGGCCTGGCCCTCCCCAATACTCAATCGCGTATTTTTCCGTGAAATTCGCGCTTTTTTGAAAGTCATCTTCAGAAAATCTTTCAACACCGGCAAATGCGGCGCTGCGAACATATTCCTCTTTTCCAAGGAAAAATGACACGCGCTCCATTTGCTGCAGAGGATCGCCAAGCCCCCCAATTAAAAAGGCGTCCCACTCCTCAGAAGCCGAAAACACGGTAAAGCGCGCTCCGTTCCTCTGTTCATTCAAATAGTGAAGCCATTCGCTCCTTCCGCTGTCGGGGATATCTCCAGCGACATAATAAATCCCGGCAGCTGTTCGAAAAAGAACAGTGGCCGGTGTGAAGAAATCATCGACATAAACGTTTCCTTCGATAAGTCCTTCGGCTATCGCATGCGCGAATGTCGGACTTTCGTCTGTTAACAAAACCTTTGCTTTTCGTTTTTCACTCGATTTCAGTTCAATCATCATAACTCCTCCTCGAACTTGAGACCGTCAAGCCCCGCTGGCTGATTCGGTGCCGTATTCAATATTGCGGTCAAAGATAAAAACAGACACCGCAATATCCTCCTGAATTTTGATGTCTGTAAAAAGGTGCTCGAGCTTCGCTCCGATGAGCTGCTCCATTCCCTCCGGCACGTGATTGGAGTAGTGTTTCTGAATCAGGGTCGTCCTTGCGGCATGGACCATTTCCCTTCCCTCCGACGTGCTTGCGATAAATTGCTCGCTCGCCGTCAAATTGCCGTAAAGCGTCGAAACTGCCATATTGTCGACAAAGACCGTGTGAATCCGTTCAGGCCCCTTGCCAAACAGCTCTTTTCGAAGCTTGCGGATCATATCGTTGAATTCGTGGATTTTTTTAGACATCATGCTTACCCCTTCCGTTTAAACCTTCCATCTGTCTCGATGTCCCCTTAGACATTTCACTTGGTTAAAATTTTCCTATTCTATTGAATTATAATCAATATCACTTTATAATAAAAGCCGGGCTGATGGATTTGTAATACCGTCGTGTTATGAATCTATCGAATTCTGACAATATAGGATTGGTCTGTTAGTAAGCTTTGCTAGTAAACTATTCCGCCATGTATGTTTATACCGCTTTCCACGCCAGGATTCGGTATATATGTACATGGCTTTTTTGATTTTGAAAAGATGATGGAGGGGAATAAAGATGGACGGAAAGCCAATCAGTGTCCGGATAGACGGCAAAGAAATTAAAGCAGCGGCCGGGGCAACCGTTTTAGACATATTGAACAAAAACGGGTTTGAACACCCGCAAATATGCCATGTTCCAGAGACGGATCCTATTCAAACGTGTGATACCTGTATTGTGGAAGCAGACGGAAAATTAAAGCGGGCATGCTCCCTGCGGGCAGAAGACGGAATGACGGTCAGCCTGTCTGGAGAACGGGTCAAAGCAGCACAAAAAGAAGCAATGGACCGCCTGCTCGAAAACCATTTGCTTTATTGTACGGTATGCGACAACAACAACGGCAACTGTACGCTACATAATAAGGCAGAAATGATGGGAATCGAAGAGCAGAAATACCCTTACACGCCAAAAGAAGACCCGTCTTGCGCAGTCGATATGTCGCATCCCTTTTACCGCTATGATCCGAATCAGTGCATCGCATGCGGACAATGTGTTGAAGTGTGCCAAAACCTGCAGGTCAATGAGACGCTCTCAATTGACTGGGAGCGTGACCGTCCACGGGTGATCTGGGATGAAGGCGTTTCAATCAACGAGTCATCATGTGTCAGCTGCGGGCAGTGTGTCACGGTTTGTCCGTGCAATGCGTTAATGGAAAAATCGATGCTTGGAAAAGCCGGGTTCATGACAGGCATCAAACCGGATGTCATGGAGCCGATGATCGACCTTGTCAAAGATGTAGAGCCGGGATACAGCAGCATCTTTGCCGTTTCAGAAGTCGAGGCGGCGATGCGTTCACAGCGGATCAAAAAGACAAAGACCGTCTGTACATTTTGCGGTGTCGGCTGTTCATATGAAGTATGGACAAAAGGCCGTGACATCTTAAAAATTCAGCCGGTGTCAGAAGCTCCCGTCAACGCCATTTCGACGTGTGTGAAAGGGAAATTCGGATGGGATTTCGTAAATGCGGAAGAGCGTTTGACCAAACCGCTGATCCGCAAAAATGACGAGTTTGTCGAATCAACTTGGGAAGAAGCGCTTGACTACGTCGCCCGCAGATTAGGCTCAATTCGGGAGCAGAGCGGAAAAGACGCCGTCGGGTTTATTTCGTCTTCAAAAATTACGAATGAAGAAAACTACTTGATGCAAAAGCTGGCGCGGCAAGTATTTGGCACGAACAATGTCGACAACTGCTCGCGGTACTGCCAGTCTCCGGCAACGGACGGATTGTTCCGCACAGTCGGCATGGGCGGCGATGCTGGCACCATTCAAGACATCGCGAAAGCAGGCCTCGTCATCATCGTCGGCGCCAACCCGGCCGAAGGCCACCCGGTACTGGCAACCCGTGTGAAGCGCGCCCATAAGCTTCACGGACAAAAGCTGATCGTCGCTGACCTTCGCAAAAACGAAATGGCCGAACGCTCGGATCTGTTTATCAGACCGCGGCAAGGAACTGATCAAGTATGGCTGATGGCCGTGACCAAGTATATGATTGACCAAGGCTGGCACGATCAAGCGTTTATCAATGAAAACGTCAATTTCTTTGAAGAATATAAGCAATCGCTTGAGACATACACCCTTGAATATGCAGAAAAAATCACAGGCATCAATCAACAGACGCTGATCCAAATCGCTGAGATGATCCGCGACGCCGACGGTACGTGCGTCCTCTGGGGAATGGGAGTCACCCAAAACACAGGCGGTTCCGACACGTCCGCCGCGATTTCAAACCTGCTTTTAGCTACCGGTAATTACCGCCGCCCGGGCGCTGGGGCGTACCCGCTCCGCGGCCATAACAATGTCCAGGGCGCATGCGACATGGGGACGCTTCCCGGCTGGCTTCCGGGATATCAGCACATTACAGATGACAAAGCGCGGAAGAAGTTCGAAAAAGCTTACGGCACAACAATCAACGAGAAACCCGGACTTGACAACATCGAAATGCTTCACGCCGTTGAAGAAGGCAAAATGAAAGCTATGTATATCGTCGGAGAAGATATGGCTTTAGTCGATTCAAACGCAAACCGGGTCCATGACATTTTATCAAGCCTTGATTTCCTTGTGGTTCAGGATATGTTCCTTTCGAAAACAGCCCAATACGCCGACGTTGTTCTCCCTGCGTCAGCTTCGCTTGAAAAAGAAGGAACTTTTACAAACACGGAAAGACGCGTCCAGCGATTGTATCAGGCTCTTTCGCCGCTCGGAGACGCAAAGCCGGACTGGGTCATCATTCAAGACATCGCAAACCGGCTTGGAGTTGACTGGCATTACAGCCACCCGGGAGATATTTTTTCAGAAATGGCAAGCCTGTCACCGCTGTTCGCAAAGGCCGATTATGACGCAATTGAAGGATGGAACAGCTTCCTGTGGGGCAGCCTGACCGGAGAAAGCACGCCTCTTTTATATGAAGACGGCTTTAACTTCCCTGACCGGAAAGCGCGCTTTGCCCTCGCAGACTGGACAGAGCCGGCCGAATTCCCTGAAGAATACGACCTTCACATTAACAACGGCCGAATGCTGGAGCATTTTCACGAAGGAAATATGACGAACAAATCGGCAGGCATCCAGGCGAAAGTGCCGGACGTCTTTGTTGAAGTCTCGCCTGAGCTTGCCAAAGATAGGGGCATCTGCGACGGATCGCAGGTCAGACTGATCTCGCCGTTTGGCGCCGTAAAATTAACCGCGCTTGTGACAGACCGGGTTAGAGCGAACGAGTTGTATTTGCCGATGAACTCGACAGATAAAGAATCTGCGATCAATTTCTTGACCGGCCCCGCAGTAGATGCGCGTACCAATACACCTGCTTACAAGCAGACAAAGGTGCGTATGGAAGTGCTCGGCGGATGCGCAGAACCGCCGCTTCCGAAAACAAATCCGCGCAATAAGAAACGCCATCCGCAAAACGGAGCTGAAGTCGAGCGGAAATGGAAGCGACCGGGATACATTCATTTAACAGACTAAATCAAAAGGAGGTCATCACACATGGCAGCTCCCATCACCGCCATCCGCAAAGAAGACAAATCTGAGGAGCAAATGAAGCTTGAAAAATTAGAAGAACTCAAAACCCTTTTGGCTGAACAGGAAGCCGCCGTTTCAAAAACGATGAAGCTTCTCGGCGAACTGAACGGCCTCGGGGTCCTTGATGCCGCAGACAGCATGATCGGCGCAAAGGAAGATATCGCCAAAATCGTCCTCGGCCAGCTGTCTAAAGAGCCGGCCAAAAACCTGATGAATACAGCCATTGCGGCAGGCGGCGCTCTCTCCAAAGCTGAACCGGAAGTCATGGGGAAACTGGTAGAAAGCATCGTCGCCGGCACAAAACAAGGAGAAGACTTTTTAAAAAGCGATAAAAAAACCGGGGTCCTCGATCTGCTGAAAGCCATGAACGACCCTGACATCAACCGAGCCGTCGGCTTCGGTCTGCAATTTTTAAAAGGCATGGGAAAAGCATTGAAAGACTGACAAATAAGAAAACCGGCTCACCACTTTGAGCCGGTTTTTCCTATTGGCGATAGAAGCACCGTCGCTTTCTACCGCCTCATTTGCTGTGTGTTTCATCTTTTTTATTCAGCGATTCTTTTAAAATATTAAAAACTGCCACTGCAATAACGACAGTCATTAACCCTGTCGTCAGCAGATTTGGGAAGGTTTCCTGAACCCCGATCATGACTACGCTCAGCACAATCAACGAAAGTATGAACAGACGTTTGTTTTTCATCTGCCGCACCGGACTAACTGATTGATAGCGTTTACCCTATGGTGAACCGTCCGGCACCCTCACCTCCTTGCCTTTATTATCCCGCTATTGTTAACTTTTGTAAACGATTAAAAAATGGAAGCGGTTGCAAAAACAAGCGGCTGCATGCCGAACAGAACGCCGAAATATTTGGCAGTCCGGCAATTTTGCCGCGTACAGACACAGACATCCCCCCTCCCACATACATTTACATATAGGCTTCTGCCTACATACATTATGTGGAGGTGCCGATAATGACAGGTGTTTTTGCAGCGCTCGGTTATGTCATCAAGGAACTCGTTTTTTTAGTATCATATGTGAAAAACAATGCCTTTCCACAGCCGCTGTCAAGCAGTGACGAAAAAAAGTACTTGGAGCTGATGGCCCAGGGGGATGAACACGCGAGAAACATGCTGATCGAGCATAACCTCCGGCTGGTCGCCCACATCGTCAAAAAATTCGAAAACACAGGCGAAGATGCAGAAGACCTGATTTCCATTGGAACGATCGGGCTGATCAAAGCGATCGAAAGCTATTCAGCCGGAAAAGGAACAAAGCTCGCCACTTATGCGGCGCGGTGTATAGAAAACGAAATCCTCATGCATTTGCGCGCCTTGAAAAAAACGAAAAAAGACGTCTCCCTCCATGACCCGATCGGCCAGGACAAAGAAGGCAACGAAATTTCGCTCATCGATGTCCTCAAATCGGAAAACGAAGACGTCATCGACACCATCCAGCTCAACATGGAGCTTGAAAAAGTGAAAAAATACATCGACATCTTAGACGGCAGAGAAAAAGAAGTCATCGTCGGCCGCTTCGGCCTTGATTTGAAGAAAGAAAAGACGCAGCGGGAGATTGCGAAGGAGCTTGGGATTTCGCGGAGCTATGTGTCACGGATTGAGAAGCGCGCGCTGATGAAGATGTTTCATGAGTTTTACCGGGCGGAGAAGGAGAAGCGGAAGCGTGCGAAGGGAAAATAAAATATAAGAAGGCCAGGAAGTAGATAACCCTGGTCTTTTTTTGCTTATTTAAATCGCAAACTACTTTGAAAGGGCAGAATCTGTACCAATTGCTAGTTACCTACAACACTAGAAGTATAAATCTATAGCTACAGCCTCCACTGTGTCGAATATAGGGGGAACTTAATAAGGTTCAATCCTCCTTTTTTAAGAGTAAAAGTATTATAGCACCTCTCTCCCAAAATAATAGGCTTTAACATTGCTAAAGGTCAATTGAGTTTGGTTTTAGAAAACTTATTTGGCCTTTATGAAATTAGTCATCACTAAGCCTTTAACCTGCACTGATTGAGTCCTGGTAAAGTTCATTAGAAAGTCTTATTTTGATTAAAAATAGATTATTAAACAAAAGGCGAAAGGGAAGGTAGAGATGGAAGGGGATAATATTTATTAGTACATTATTCTCCTCTTATAAAGAGTCTCATATGACAGATAAGCTATACACAATTATATTTTTTGAACTTTTTAATAATGTAAATTATGTAAATAAATATTATTCCTTTTTCCTATTTACCCATATTTTTACTACTGATAGAATAATCACAAGGAGGTGGGAATTCATACCAAAGCAAACAATTACAGGTTGTAACCTAAATACATAGTCACTGGTTTGCTACTAATTATACGTAGAGGAGGAAATGATTATCAATAGACTAGCTAAAGGATTCATAGTAATAGCTTCTTTAGCCCTTGGCTCTACTTCCTTTGTCCAGTCATCTCAAGCTAAGGAAAATGATGAGATTGATACTAATGCCACTGGAACATCCGTACCCATTGTTTATACTGTAGATAGTCTGTTCACACCAAAGGTTGAATTACAAAATAAAAACTCTGCTACAAAGCCTGTTAAAGATGCTATCCGGGCAGTTCTAAAGAATAAAGCAAAGCTTTTTCAACTTGTAGAAAGGCTTGCAGGAAAGAAAGTAAGAAATGAACTTGAAGAAAGGTTTACAAAGTATATAGAACCCGTACTAAAAGACCTTTTAGATGAGTATTATGCCTTTGGGTGGTCTGATGTCCAAAATAAGCTATATAATTCGCTTAAAAAATCAGGACTTTCTAACATAAATGCCAAAGTTTTAGCATATTGGACAACCATTGCAATTAAATCGTTTTAAAATTATTCATAATATAATAGGAGATAAATATATATGAAAAATAAAAAGAGAATAGCTTCAGTGGTTCTAAGCGCCACGCTTCTTACATCTTTCTTAGGCACATCAGGTGCATTAGCATCTGAAAAAACAGCGTCATCTACCCCTGTTGCTATGAAAGTGACTGTTCATAAAGGGGTACAAAACGCTATCAAGTCACAGAATGTACCTGTTAAAACAGTAGCTACTGCTAATGGGAATTTTCAAACTCAAGGCGCAGTGTCATGGACTTATAAAGCCTTTAAATTAGCTCTCCGCTCAGGAGGTTGGGTTTTATCGCAAATGCTTAGACCTTTGTCTCCAAAGGCCGCCGCATGGGTTAGAAAAAACTCTGCTAAAGTAGCTAAGTTGATGGATAAAGGCGAAAAATGGACTGAGAATCAGTTTTATAATGGACTGAGAGGTATTGGCTGTCCGCCTGATGTGGCAAGAGCATTGGCAAAATTCATTATTACGCTGATTTAACGAATAAAAAATTTAAGAAAGTGCTGTTAGTTCACCACTAATGGCACTTTTCTAATGGAGGTCAAAGATGACAATCTTTACAGCAATAACTCTAGCTATACTTTCATGTTTGGTTATTTCCTGTGTTTTGTTTTTACTTTTGATTAAAAAGGGGGTTATAGATAATCCCCCAAACACCTTGGCGTTCATATCTTTTATCCTCCTCATAGGCTTTTGTTTATTCTTTGCCATGGCAGTTCCTAGCCTAATTATTTATTTTGTTTCTTTAGGTGTTAATCATTTCTTAGGCGACTATGTAAATTATAGCTCTAGGTCTTATTTATACATATTTTCTTTATTAGTAAGCGCATTAGCACTTGTTTACATGCTTATACTTATGGCAGTTATAAAAGGACTCTCAATATTTCTCAGAATTCCTAAGTGGATAACTTATATATTTGAGTTTGCTGTTGCGTGGATAGCCGTTTATTTCTCCATAGAGTATGTTACAAATAGCCATCTAAGTAATGTATCCATATTTCAAGGTGGAGAGTTACTTTTATCCTTTTTTATTACATTTCTATTCTTAGGGTGTGACATTCTTTTTTCTAACCTAGATGAGATATCAAGGGAAAAGTTAGGATAGGCACAGTAAAAAATACTGTGTCTATATAAATATTTAGAGAAGGAGAGATCAGAATTTTTCAGTGGGGAGAAGAAAATGGGATAGGTAGTGCATGTGGGGCTAGGTGTAGACACTTCCCCTCTTGCACAAGGAAAGGCTGCAGGTGTGTAGAAAAAGCTCTTTGGTGCATCATCTACAACATCAAAAGAGCTGGGAGCATTGTAAAACCATATCAGGTTATCAAAGCTTGTTTTCATTACACTCTCTATCTCAAATTCAATAATTTTTATTTGTCTCATAAATAGTGGTTAAAAAATGATGATTAATTAAACTAAGCTGGCTTGTCATTGGTGTCAAGTTCGTATAGCTACACATACCTGATAGTCCAAGAGGATATCGGCATAGAATGATTAACAATTTCTGAAAACATCCCTTTGTTTAAACATAAGCAAAATCCCCATAAGTAACAGTACTTCCTATTGCTATGAGAAAAACTGAAAAACACCGTTCTGATGAGTAGAACAGTGTAAAAAAATATTCCTTATAGAACTGTTGTAATCTTTTATTTTATTATCTTATTTTTTTAATGACTCTGCTAATTTTAAATGTTGATTTCCTACTCAGGGCTATCCAATTTTAGTTAGAATATAGCTTTAATAGTTCTTGTACTGGAAAACTATTTGTATTGTTCACCTCAACAAAATATGCTAACTGCCATTTTTGTGTTTCGATAGCTTGTTTGCTAGTGGGATTATCCCATCTAGGGTAAACTCTAATTGCCATTTTTCCTTTTGTAGTAGCTGTTTTAAGGATATTTTGTTTTACAAGAACTTCTTTTGGAAAAACGAATTGCCCAAAATTATTACTAGTAAAAGTATTGATAACCAATAAATCAGTAGCCTTTTCATATGAAAAGGCTTGGTTTTTATTATCCCCATCTTTTTCCCAAAAAGCAACAAACTGTCCTATCTTGTTAGGTGTTTTTTTTGCGACTCTAAATCTAACTGATTTTGAATTTAGTTGAAATATACCAGCCCCATAATCTGAATTTTGAGCTTCTTCTCGAATAGCATTTATAGTTAAGTGATTTGGTTCATAAAAAATTTTATTTACATATGCTAACGCCTTATAAAATTCATCCACTGCTTTGTACTCCTTATTTTTTATACTACATAATCCAATGCCTTCTTGAATAGAATGGCTAATCATTGAAGTTATCTTTCTTATAAGTGAAATCCCATTATAACTCTCCTTTCAGACTCAACAACAAAACTTTATGTTTAATTAAGGCTACGCATCGATCGACAAAAGGTTTCGAAATAATGAAGTTCCTCAAAAAAAGGTAAGTAAATCATGACTTGCATTTGGTGTCAAGTTCGTGTAGCTACACTAGAATAAGAATTCATTATAACTGTATCAACGCAATGGTTTCCAGTATCTATTCACCATCGGTTGTCCTACTCACCAGTGTAGCCATATCTCTTAAATTAACTAAAAAGAATAGCCTTTCGACTATCCTTTATCTGGGTCACACTTTTTTTATTTCAGTATCCATTTGGGCACTGCCTTGATATAAAATAATTCACCTATTAACTCAACAATAGTCTGAGTGACTATTACAGCTGCTGCTAATGATGCCCAAGATCCGGGTAATGCCAGTGCTAAGGGAAGAACAACAAGAGAGTTTCTTGTCCCAGTACTAAAGATTAACGCTCTTCCTTCTCCTTTATCTAAATTGAATGCATATGTAATGAAACGTGAAACAAGTGGTGTAATCACTAAGAATAAGATATATATTGGAATTACACTTATAATAATATCGAATTCACTGTATACCTTATCTATTTGTGAAGCAACTACCGCAATTAATACTAAGGCCATAAAAGGAACAGGCAACCATGTTGTAAATTCTAATGCCTTCTCTCCAAAAAGTTTCTTATTAGCCCATAATTGAGTGAAAAATGCTAAAATTAAAGGTCCGACTATCAGTAATAGGAAAGCTTCCAAGAATGGCTCTACATGAACAACTCCTATCACTTCTTTACCTATAAATAGCCATAGATATAAAGGAAGTAATATCATTTGTGCTACAAACAAAATAGGCGTGGAAGCCAACATTAATTTCTCGTTTCCTTTTCCAAGCTGAGTAAAAACTATCACGTAATCAATACATGGTGTAAGTAAAACCAAACAAACTCCTAATAATATTGGTGGAGATTGAGGAAAAACTGCGATTAGAACCCATACAACGATGGGTACAGCAATAAAATTTCCAATAAGTAATGCCGCAATAAATCTGAGATTCGAAATTGCCTCACGCAGTTTCAAGAATGGAATTTGTGCAAACATTCCATACATGAGAATAGCTATAAGTGGCGATATAGCCCAATCTAAACTAAATCCTAAATCTTTCTTAGCAACACCCAAAATTCCCCCGAAAACAAGAGAAATACCATATATCCAAATTTGTTGATTTTCTAATTTTTCTCTAGTTACTTTCATCAAATACCTCCTCTCACTAATTATACCTTCTTTTATATTCTTGAAACACTCTCGAGATATTCTCTAGGTTCCTACTTGAAATTGTGTCAAGTTCGTATAGCTACACATTAATAAAAAAAGGACACATATAAATATGCATCCTTTAACAAAAGAGTTTATTCATTTCCCTGTTTCTGCAAATTCCTTCAACCTATCCCCTATTTCATCACGAACTCTTTGGAAAAACGCCCATTTTTCTTCTTCTGTCCCTTGTGCTTTTGCTGGATCATCAAACCCCCAATGCTCACGTTTTACATGTGGAGGCGACATCGGGCATTTATCGGCAGCATCACCACAAAGCGTAACAACTAAATCAGCATTGTTCAGAATATCAAAGTCGATGATATCTGACGTTTGATTAGAGATATCTATACCAACTTCTTTCATCGCTTTAACAGCATTCGGATTTAATCCATGTGCCTCTATCCCCGCGCTATATACTTTCCACTCACTACCTAAATATTGTTTAGCCCATCCTTCAGCCATTTGGCTTCGGCAAGAGTTCCCTGTACATAAAAAGTAAATAATTTTATTCTCCATATATTCCACCTCTACATCGAGTGACTTCGAAAGTATTTTCGTTGAAACCATAAAGCAACCTTAACAAGTGCTATCATGACCGGCACTTCTACAAGCGGACCAATTACGGCGGAAAATGCTGCACCCGAATGAATTCCAAACACACCAACAGCTACAGCAATCGCTAATTCAAAGTTATTGCTTCCTGCTGTAAAAGCTAAAGTAGTGGTTACAGCGTAGTTTGCTCCAATTTTCTTTCCTAAAAAGAAGGAAACAAAGAACATTAAAACAAAGTAAATTAACAATGGAATCGCAACTCGAATAACATCTAACGGCAAGCTAACAATTACATCACCTTTCAAGGAAAACATGATGATAATTGTAAATAACAAAGCAACTAACGTAATTGGACTAATCTTAGGAATGAACACTTTTTCATACCATTCTTTGCCCTTCACTCTTACAAAAATATAACGTGTCACCATTCCTGCAATAAAAGGAACTCCAAGGTAAATGAATACTGATTTTGCGACTTCTGCCATCGTAATATTCACTACTGCTCCTTCCATCCCTAACCATTGCGGAATAACTGTTACAAAAATGTAAGCATAAACTGAGAAAAAAAGCATTTGGAAAATTGAGTTGAAAGCAACTAATCCTGCCGCGTATTCTGTATCACCTTTTGATAAATCATTCCAAACAATAACCATCGCAATACAGCGAGCCAATCCAATCATAATAAGTCCAATCATATACTCCGGTTTATCTGGCAAAAAGATGATAGCCAAAATAAACATGAGAGTCGGACCAATGATCCAATTTTGCACTAAAGACAAAATTAATACTTTAATATCTTTAAATACCCGGCCGATTTCTTCATAGCGAACCTTTGCTAGTGGTGGATACATCATTAATATTAATCCAATAGCTAAAGGGATAGATGTAGTTCCAACTTGTAATTTGTTTAATCCGCCAACAAAACCCGGAAATATAAATCCTAATCCTATCCCCAATGCCATTGCAAGAAAAATCCAGATGGTTAAATAACGGTCTAAAAATGATAAACGTTTCATTACTTATCCTCACCTTTTTATTAACAGCAAGAGTTCGTTTTACTATCGCTTGGAGGTGTTACACAACAAGAGGAGGAATCTTGTTTTTGAATCTCGCTGTTCGATTTGGTATAGAAAAACTCCCACTCGTTTCCATCTGGATCAGTAATCCAAAATTTATCTTGGACTGCATAACAACAAGTCGTATCCATTTCTTCACGTGCAAAAAACCCCTCTTTTTCAAGCCTTTCCTTGTGTTTCAAAACTTCTTCCAAACTATCTACTTGGAATCCAAAATGATTCACTTGATTTCCCTTCACCTCATCTACGACATTTAAAGTGAAGTTCAATCCAGGAGTCTCTAATAAAAACTTTGCATAGTCAGTTTTTACTTTCACAGCCTTTACTCCAAAAACTTTTTCATAAAAATTCATCGATTTCTCCAAACTGACAACATTAACCCCTACATGAACATATTTCATTTTAATTCCTCCTCTTATATATTAATCAAAAAAATTTGATTTAATGACTAAAAATTTTTTTAGCAGCAATCTCCTTCACCTTTTTTTCTAAATACACAACAAAGCTCTTCTGATAATAAACTATTTACTTCCTCATCATTTAAATCATAATAGCTCCATGTTCCCTTTGTCTCTTTCGTTATTAAGTTGGCATCTAATAAAATTTTAAGATGATAAGAAAGTTTAGATTGTGTTACCTCAAAAATCTCAGTCAGATCACAAACACAGGTTTTTCCCCTTTGACAAAGTTCAAACATAATCTCTAATCGTTTCTGATCAGCAAGAGCCTTAAATTTTTGTTCATATTTTCGAAGTAGTTCTGATTTCGTCTCATCCATTCATATCGCCTTCTTTAATCAATTTTTTTTGATGTATTTATTATACTCATGATTTTAAAAAAAATGCAAGCAAATAAATCAATTTTTTTTGATTAATTATAAAACCCACTAAAAGCTTGTGTAACCTGATAGAGGTTTTCTATTTATAATATTTTCTCCATCGCACTACAACAGGGTTACAACTTGTTTTTGATGCCACGTCATGGGTACACTTAGAAGATTTAATAACTTTAAAGCAAAACAAAAGAAGATACCAATATAATTCGGTATCTTCTTTATAAGTTCGATTCCCGCAACCTATAGTAAAAGCATATCTTCATTTACAAGAACCTTTATCATAACTGAATAGTTATCCCCACCTTATTTTCGACGGCTTTTTTGTAAAAATACTTAGCTATGACAATATCCACTGCTGCTAGTCCAACCGATTTAAACAAAGTGATTTCTTTATCTTCTGTTCTCCCTTTACCTTCTTCTATAAGTTGCCCGAGCTCTCCATAAATATCACTAGCATTAAAAATGCCTTCGTTTATTGGAACTTGAAAGTCACCTGTCTCCTCTAATGCTGCTTCTTTCGATTCTACTACAACTTTATCAGCAGAAGATATAACGTGAGACGGCAATTCTTGCATTGTAGGCCTAAATGATCCTACAGCATTTACATGAACTCCAGGTTTTAATCGTTCTGAAAATACCGGTGTTGAAGAGTTCGTGGCAGTAACAATAATGTCTGCTTCACGCATTGCCATATCAGCGTCTGAATATACTTCGACACACTTATTGAATGTTTCCCTTACATATTCCGCAAATTCATGCGCCCTTTTTTCAGTTCGGTTATAAAGAAAAATTTCTTGTATATCTCGAACGGCTAAAACAGCTTCAACTAAACCCTTTGCTTGTTCACCGGTACCGATAATACATAGTTTTTTTGAATCTTCACGAGATAAGTATTTCGTTGCTGCACCTGATAAAGCGCCTGTTCTAACCATTGTTAAATAAGAGCCTTCCAAAAGAGCTAATGGTTCCCCTGTTTTGAAGTCTGAAAGCATTACCACACCGTTTATTGTATTCTTACCCAGTTTATGGTTATCGGCAGCTACGTTTACGATCTTTACCCCTACGCTATTAAGCTTTTCGGCTACAGATGGCATGATTAAAGAAGTATTTTGCTCATTATGAAAAGAAAGAGCAGCGCGGATAGGTGTTATCGTTCTTTCTGCTGAAAATTCTTTTAGAGCAACGGCTGCATATTCAATAATTTCATTCATATCTACTAGTTTTTTTTGTTCATCTGCGTTTAGGATTAACATGCTTCCTTCATCTCCATTTCTATTTATGTTTTTGTTTAACAAGTTAAGATGTTAAAGATCTCATATGCATATTTCTTTAACTCCCTATTTTTCTATTTCTATCTGCTATATTCATTTGATCACTATTCATTTCTTCTTCTACTTCATCATAATCAATGATTGCTTTAGGCAAGGCGGTGTACTGACTCCAGATGAAAGATAAAAGAGCAATAGCTCCTACACTAACAAGGTCATAAGGATTTTTTAGAAGACCGATTCCTCCAAATGATCCTAAATAAGAAACAATCATCATTCCTAGATAAAAACCTAACATCCACCATACAGATTTTACTTGCTGTTTAAAGCTAACATCTTGAACAGGAACTTTCTTTTTAGATGCACAGTAGAAAAGAAACATTAAAAATTGAACACCTAAAATCCATGACACTGTTTTCCATCCGGCCCACTATACGATAAAGGCAGCAAAGATAAATGCCAATGGAGCTACCATCTTCATACCTCTAACTCGATAAGGCCGCTCAACATGTTTGGCATTCTTTCTTAAAGCCCCAGCAGAAACTGGTGCGATGGCGTAAGAAAGAATAAGGGCTACTGAACACACGTTGACTAAAGTATTCCAAGAAGGGAATGGTAGTGTCCAAAAAACTGACATTATAAAAGTTAGAAACAGCGATGCTTGGGGTACACCGGTTTTATTATTAATAGAAGCAAACTTTTTAAAGAAAGTTCTGTTTTTTGCCCATGCATATATTAAACGGGAAGTTGTAGACATATAAATGTTTCCATTCCCGCCAGGAGAAATAATCGCATCTAATGCTACTAAATTAGCTAACCAGCCTAAGCCAAGAATAATGGCTATGTCTTTGAAAGGTAAACTAAATTCCTGATGGATATCTCCCCAACCATTCGTCAGCATATTTGTAGGAATACTGCCTATAAAGGATAATTGTAAAAGCAGATATATGACTGTTGAGACAATAATCGTTAGAATTAAAGCAACTGGTATTGTTTTTTAGGATTTTTCACTTCACTGGCAGCCGCAACAATTGGATGTAATCCAAGATAGGCAAAAATAACACCACCAGCTGATATAGCTGATTGAATGCCAAATGAACCAAATGGCGCAAATCCATGAATAGTGTAATTTGCACTATTAAAGTGCATAAACAAAATAACAATGATTAGTATAGGAACGATATATTTAATAAACGATAATAGTGTATTGAATTTAACAAATGCTTTTACACCCCTATAATTAAGCAAGAAAAAAGCAGCCAGTAATATAAACTGTACAAACCATCCAAAAAGAGTCGGAGAATCTGAACCTTCAATCGTTAATGAAGGCCACCAAAATGTTGCATATTGACGTACTGCCACAACCTCAAGTGCAATAAGACTTGTATAGGCAATGATTGTGATAAAAGAGATCATATAACCTACTAGAGGTCCATGAGAATATACAGGATAACGTATTATACCTCCAGCTCTTGGCAAAGAGGAACCCAGCTCTGCATATACAATTCCAAGGACCAAGATGATCAAACCAGCGATAAGCCAAGAAATCCACCCAGCTGGTCCCGCCATAGAAGCAACATTACTTACAGCAAACAGCCATGCTGATCCGAAAATAGCCCCTAACCCTATCAAGAATAGATCCAGTAAGGATATTTCCCTTTTGAATTTCCCGTTCATATCATCCCCCCTGTTTACCTCTAAGACATTTAATTAAGAAAACCCTTCTTAAGTGGATCTTTTGGATTGATCACAAATTGATGAAATCCCGTTATATAAGCTTTACCTGTTACTTTAGGAATAATTGCGTTATAACCTTCTACATTTGCAAGAGCTTGTACTTCTCCTGCGAAATACTCGTCAGTTATACATTCATGAACAAAACTTTCACCTTCTTGTAGTACGCCATGTTCATAAAGAGTAGCAGTTCTTGCGGCAGTACCTGAACCACAAGGCGAACGATCTATCTGTTTATCAGCAAAAATTGTTACGTTTCGTAAATCAGCATCATTATTATTTGGTTCGTCAGAGAAAATAACACCATAGATCCCTGTTATATCTTCCGAAGGATGAGTGACTTCCACTTGACTTTCAATGTAATGCTTGATTTTATCCCCCCATAATTGTAAAGCCCATAAATCTTCATTATTCACTTTTAAATCCACTTCTTTACTATTTACAACAGCATAAAAAGCCCCACCATAAGAGATATCTACATTAAATTCGTAACCATCAATTTTGACTGGAACGTCTTTTTTATAAACAAAAGAAGGAACGTTTTCAAAAGAAACAGTTTCCACTTCATCTCCATTACACTTCGCATAAGCAGTGACAGGCCCACACGGACAATCGATAATGAATTTTTGCTCTTCACCTTTAATCTCTACCATTCCTGTCTCAATTGCCATTGTTACTACAGCAATTACTCCATGTCCGCACATTGTGCTCCAACCTTCATTATGCATAAACAATACTCCAAAATCGGCTTCAGGAGTTGCTGGTGGAGTAATGATACAACCATACATGCCATGGTGGCCACGTGGTTCGTACATTAATACTTCCCGGACATGATCTAAGTGTTCCATACAGTATGCACGTCTTTCTAATTGTGTTTCACCTTTAATCTCTGGTAAACCTCCCGTAATAATACGTAACGGCTCTCCCGCCACATGAACATCAATCGTAGTAAATAACTTATTAAATTTCATATTTAATCCTCCCACTATCGTTTTACTAAAATTACATATAAATAAAATTCTAATTTTAACTTCTCATAAGGCACACCTCTTTCTAGATGACTGGATGTTTCACTACTAAACAATGCAAGTTCTATGCCAATTTTAAAGAAGCTAAGAATATTAATTAATTCACGAAAAACATTTACAGTATTTAATAATTAATGTATTGTTTATAAACAAAAACGTATACAAAGTGTATACATATTAAACATTTTTGTTCCTTTAAATTTAAGAGGTGATTTTATGAAAATTCCAGATTCTTTTCCTGTGCATACGTTGAACACATTACTGGCAAATTTGGAAGAAGCAATTTCTATTGTCAACACAAAAGGAGAAATGGTTTACTGGAACAAAGTCGCAGAAGATACTTTTCATATAAAAAAAGAAGAGATTATTGGAAGACACGTAACAGATTTTTTTAGAGAAGAAGATGTAATGAACTTGAAAGTCCTTAAGACTCAAAAGCCCGTCCGAGAAGTTCACCACCAACCTCTTCCCAACCATCATGTTCTAATCAGCACCATCCCTATTTTTGATGATCAGAATCAGCTTATTGGTTCGATGTCAGTGGAAAAAGATATTACCAATACCATAAGGTTAACTGAAAAGTTATCAGCCAAATCGCAAGAGTTGCAACAATTAAAACAAAAAATTTCTGGTAATGATTTAAATGATCCATTTAATAAAATAAAGGGGACAAGTAAATCCCTTCATCTCGTTATAAATGATGCGAAGAAGGCAGCTAGGTCAGATGCTACTGTATTGATCACTGGTGAGAGTGGCGCTGGAAAAGAACTTTTTGCGCAAGCAATCCACCAAGAAAGTTCGCGAAACAAAAAATCATTTATCCCTATTAATTGTGGTGCAATTCCCGAATCATTGTTTGAAAGTGAGCTATTTGGATATGAAGCCGGAGCATATACTGGAGCCTCAAATAAAGGAAAACCCGGAAAAATGGAATTAGCTGAAGGAGGTACATTATTTCTAGATGAGGTGGGAGAACTTCCGCTGGATATGCAAGTAAAATTATTGAGGGCCTTACAAGAAAAAGAAATTTATCGAATAGGTGGACAAACTCCCATAAAAGTAAATGTTAGAATTATCGCAGCAACAAACCGCATTTTAGAGAATATGGTAGCGGACGGAACATTCAGATCCGATTTATTTTATCGCCTAAACGTATTCTCTACTCGAGTTCCTCCTCTTCGAGAACGTTTGGAGGATATTCCTATTTTGGTTTATGATTTCTTGAAAGAATTCTCTTCTATATACAACAAATCGATTCCAACCGTTCATCAAGAAGCATTTAATCGATTGTGCGAATACCATTGGCCAGGTAATATAAGAGAACTTCGCAACCTAATTGAGAGAATGGTTGTTCTTCACGAGGGCAGTGAAATTTTCGAACAAGATATTGAACATCTATTGCCAAACAAAGTAACACTCACAAAATCTTTTAATCCCGTTACTCCTTCACTTGCAGAGGAAAAAGAAAACTTAGAAAAAGAACGTATTCTTCAAACTCTTGAAAAAACATATAGAAATAAAAGCATTACAGCAAAAGAATTAGGAATGTCTCGAGCTACTCTTTATAAAAAAATGAGGAAATATGGGATTAGTTTTTCAAAATAACAACACTTAATTATCAGAGAAGCATTTATCACAACAGAGCACGCTTTTAAAAAAATGCATTCGCGTATTGACCGAACAATTTAAACACCATATTAAATAAAGATGTTTACGGTTTGAAAACAAACATTGTATAATGAGAAGCAAAAATAAATGAAACCGAGGTGAAAATATATGTTTTTGGCTCCACTATTTGAAAATGATGTTCCAGTAGCACTTCTCCGCCCTTAATGGAGTAAAGTGACTACTACTTCTCTCCGTTAGGGCATTTATTGACCTAATTTTAAATACGGAGGGAACAAAAAAATGAAAAATACCCTGTTAGGTTCTATATATTTAGCTTTAGCCGCTAGTATCTGGGGTGGCATGTATGTTGTGGTTAAGGTTGTTGTTGCAGTAATTCCACCTTTTGAATTGGTTTGGATTAGGTATGTAATCGCCATCCTTGCACTTCTTATCGTTGGAATAATAAAGAGACAATCCTGGAAAGTCCATAAACGCGACCTTTTATTAATTGTTGTCATTGGAATTGTTGGCAACACCATTTCAATTGTTACACAAGAATATGGAACGATGTTGTCTTCAGCACAGATGGGAGCAATTATTACGTCTGCCACACCAGCGTTTATGGTTATTTTTGCCCGTCTATTACTCAAGGAGCCCCTCAATATAAAAAAAGGAGCTTCAATTATTTTAGCCACAATAGGTGTATTGCTTATTGTTGGAAACGGCCATATTGATACATCTAATCAAATTGGTGGTATTTCTCTGCTTGTTGCAGCACTTACATGGGCACTTATGTCAGTGCTTATCAAACGTGTTCCAAACAGTTATTCACCTATACTTGTTACCACATATTCAACTTTTGTTGCAATTGTGGCACTAACTCCTTTTATAAAACCTAGCACGATTTTTACGTCACAATTATTTGACGCTAAAATTCTAGGTGGTCTTTTGTATTTAGGAATTGTTTCAACAGCTTGTGCCTTTTTATTGTGGAACCGTGGACTACAACTATTAAATGCTTCAAGTGGAGGCCTCTTTTTCTTTTTTCAGCCTCTAGTTGGAACCTTACTTGGATGGCTTCTGCTGGGAGAACAAATAGGCGGGACATTTTGGATAGGCTCATTTTTAATTCTTATTGGTGTTTTGTTAGTAATTAAAGAGAAAGAGAAAGAAGTAAGTTCATAAAAAGAAATGCAAATTATATGAGAGAGAATTTGCTCAGCTTGTAGAGAAAAGAATTTTTTCTACAAGCTTTTTTGCTTTATACCTTTAATTAAACCAGTCATATCATTTTAGAAACAGATAAAAACCACACACACAGCCTTTAATTAGGCAAAAGGTGCATTATATATACCCCTTTACGGTTTTTTACGGTTATAGTAATACTCTTGCGACTTGACGTCACACCTTGTTTCATTGGCAAAAAAGAGGAGCAAACACACGGTTTACTCCTCTAACTTAGTTTCTTTCCCCTTTGTTTCTTCTTAGTCTGGTGTTTATTTGATAGGATGGAGATTCAAAATATATGACACTTTCTTAAGGAATATACATATCTTCTAAGATTGGTACCCAAAGCAATGAATATGATAAAAAAGAACAACATCCCTACAAAATGAAGTGTGTCTAAAATACTTTGATTTAATTACCTGATTATCTAAGAAAATTCCCCTTTAAAAGGGTAACAGCATGACTTATTAATTGAACACGATCACCATCCACTTTAACTTTAATAACTCCTCCACGTTCTGAAGCTTGATAACCCATCACTGGATTTTTCCCCAGTTTCTTTGACCAATACGGACCCAATGCACAATGGGCTGATCCTGTTACCTGAGCTTCCTTAATCCCGATGCTTGGAGCAAAATATCGAGATACAAAGTCAAAGGAGGATGAATTAGACTTGCTAGTTACAATAATACCGGTGACCGTAAGTGAATCCAGTAGTTTGAAGTCAGGCTTTATGGACCTCACCATATCCTCATCCTTCATCTCAACTAAGTACCCCAATTGGTTTTTTTCCACTAATGTCAATGGCACATTTAATGCACTTGAAAGCTCTTGAGGCGCTTCAATCTGCTTTGATTGATAAGCTGGGAAATCCAATTGAATTCCAGATTCAGTAAGATTAGCAAAAAGCAGTCCACTATAAGTATGAAACTTTATTGTCTCATCAGCTTTCAGAAACTCCTGTTCCCATAATATATGCGCACATCCAATCGTTCCATGACCGCAATGTTTCAATTCTGTTGTTTGGCTGAACCAACGTAAGTGATAGCTACCATCTTGTTTAGGTTGAATAAATGCAGTAACAGGTTGATTAAACTCTTTATTTACTTTCTTCATCCAAAGTTCATCCGCGGTAGCATCAATTAAGCAAACTACAGCAGGATTTCCCTTAAAAGGACTTTGAGTAAAAGCATTAATTAAAAAAACATTTTCTATCTGCATATAATCGGAAATATTACGAATATAACCACTGCAAGACCAATATAAACCACTAAGACTAAATCACCTAGAAGTTTAATTTTATTCCATCAATAGGCTGCCACACTTACTGTATTTTGTCAGAGGGAAGATGGAATCAAGTTTTGGGATTTACGCTAATCTCCAAGAGTAAAACCAGCCAATTTCTTTAACACTTTAATGTAACAAAAACGGATAACCTCTGGGAGTCAATGAAGTTTCTTTAATTGATATCTTGAAATCAGAAAATGAAGACGTCATCGACACCATCCAGCTCAGGCACAGAGCTTGAAAAAGTGAAAAAATACATCGACATCTTGGACGGCAGAGAAAAGAAGTCATCGTCGGCAGATTTAGCCTTGATTTGAAGAAAGAGAAGACGCAGCGGGAAATCGCTTAGGAACTTGGGATTTCGCGGAGCTATGTGTCGCGGACCTGAGAAGCGGGCGCTGATGAAGATGGTTCATGAGTTTTACCGGGCGGAGAAGGAGAAAAGGAAGAAGGGGAAGTGACGACAATGAAGAGACATGACCCGCTGTTTATGAACAATCGCGTGTAATCCAGTTTCATTGCCTTTTTCAAAAGGTTTGTCCAATACTTTTGACTAATGTATACTTTCCTGTGAAATAGCTTTTCTTTACCCCAAACTTTCACATGTACAAAATGAGTTGGGCACCTTTTTGTACCCAACTCACCTATTTTCCTATCTCTTTAATTTACACCATTTATAAATTTGCGAAGCATCATTTGAAGGATACCACCATGTCGATAGTATTCAATTTCAACCGGACTATCCAAACGAGCAATCGCTTGGATAGTAAATGTTGATCTATCCTCTCGGGTAACAGCAATGTTCACCATTTGCTTAGGTTGAAACTGATCATCCAAACCGAGAATATCAAACGTTTCTAAGCCTGTCAATCCGTGCGATTTCCGACTTTCTCCAGGAAAGAATTGCAATGGGAGGACTCCCACTCCAATCAAGTTGCTTCTATGAATTCTTTCAAAGCTTTCAACGAGTACCGCCTTTACCCCTAATAATCTCGTTCCTTTAGCAGCCCAGTCCCTTGAGCTGCCCGAACCGTACTCTTTTCCAGCTATGATGATTGTCGGTTGGTTATGTTCCTGGTACTTCATCGCTGCGTCATAGATCGACATGACCTGGTTTGTAGGGATGTAGTTGGTCATGCCGCCCTCAATTTTCGGCACCATCTCATTGCGCAGACGAACATTGGCAAACGTTCCACGGATCATGACTTCATGGTTGCCGCGTCTGGAGCCGTACGTATTAAAGTCAGCAACCTTCACACCAAGTTTATTCAAATATTCTCCTGCCGGACTTTTCGTAGAAATCGATCCTGCTGGTGAGATATGATCGGTTGTGATTGAATCCCCAAGTACAACTAATGCACGAGCCCCTCTTATCGATTGAATCGGAGCAACTTCCACTGCGAAGTTCTGAAGGAAAGGCGGTTCTTGTATATAGTTGGAATTAGGATTCCATTCATAATCCGGATCTTCTCCTACCTCTAAAGAGTTCCACCGTTGATTAACTTTGAAAATATTTTTATATTTTTTCTTAAACAAATCAGGTGTCACATGTTCTTGAATAATCTGATTGATTTCATTGGATGTCGGCCAGATATCTTTGAGATATACGGCCTCTTGATTTTGATCAAAACCAATTGGTTCATGTAAAAGATTAAAATCAAGTGTTCCTGCCAGTGCATATGCCACAACCAATGGCGGAGATGCAAGGTAATTTGCTTTGATTAAAGAGTGAACACGGCCTTCAAAGTTGCGGTTTCCGCTTAGAATAGAGGATACCGTAAGATCGTATTTTCGGATCGCTTCTTCCACCTCAGGGATTAATGGTCCACTGCTTCCATTGCAAGTAGCACAGCCATAACCAACGACATTAAACCCAACCTGTTCCAAATACGGCATCAGACCAGCGCGTTTTAGGTATTCCGTCACTACCAGGGAGCCTGGTGAAAGACTGGTTTTTACATGGGGAGGAACTTGCAAACCGCGTTCTACTGCTTTTTTAGCCAAAAGACCTGCAGCAATCATTACGGAAGGATTAGATGTATTCGTGCAGCTGGTTATCGCGGCAAGTACCAGTGAGCCTGTCTTCAGCTCCGATGTCTTCCCATTTGCCAATTGCATCGGAATCGTCGCGGCGACTTCTTCTTCTGTTAAACCAAATCCGCCCTGCTTCACAGGCAATCTCAACACATCGTTTAATGTTTGCTTGAGTGATTTTAAATCAACTCGGTCTTGAGGGCGTTTTGGGCCGGCTACAGTAGGCTGCACCGTGGAAAGATTCAGTTCCATGACTTCCGTATAATGAGGATCAGGCATGTCATCATCCCGAAAAAGCCCTTGTGCTCTTGTATAAGCTTCGATTAATTGAATTTGTTCTTCTGTTCGACCGGTGATCCGCAGATAGTTGAGCGTCTCTTGATCAACAGGGAAGAAACCCATTGTAGCACCATATTCTGGTGCCATATTGGCAACCGTTGCTCGGTCAGCCAAGGTTAAGTGACTAACTCCAGGACCAAAGAACTCAACAAACTTCCCGACCACTTCTTTTTTTCTTAATATATTGGTGATCGTTAACACCAGGTCTGTCGCCGTAGTACCTTCTGGCAACTTACCGTTCAATTTAAAACCCACTACCTTAGGCGACACAAAATAGACTGGTTGACCAAGCATGGCAGCTTCTGCCTCGATTCCTCCCACTCCCCAACCAAGCACCCCTAAACCATTGATCATGGTGGTATGAGAATCCGTTCCAACCACAGTACAAGGATACGCGATTTTTTTACCGTTCACATCTTGGGTTTGAACAACCGAAGATAAGTACTCCAGATTTACCTGGTGCACGATGCCTACAGATGGAGGCACTACGCGGAAATTATCAAATGCGTTCGAAGCCCATTTGAAAAATTTAAATCTTTCTTTATTGCGTCCAAATTCCATCTCTTCATTAATAAATAGCGCATCATTGGAATCAAAACTATCCACTTGGATGGAGTGATCAATGACGAGATCTACTGGCACAAGCGGATTAATCTTATGTATGTCACCATTTAATCGTTTCATCGCAGTTCGTAATGCTGCCAAATCGACAGCTACTGCAATTCCGGTGAAATCCTGAAGAACAATGGAAGAAGGCATAAGAGGAATTTCAATTAAGTCATTTGGTGATTCCGGATTCCAATTAGCGACTTGCTTTACATGGTTCTCATTAATGATACGTCCGTCCAGCTTTCGCATCACCCCTTCTAGCAATATTTTTATTGAATACGGTAATCTTGAGATTTTTGCAATTCCCAAGTCTTCAACCGCTTTTATAGGGTAATAATGAATTTCTTCCCCATTTATCATAAGTGTAGCTGTATCAAACATTGTCATAGTCATCATAAACCTCAGCTTTCTAATCCCAGCAAGGCCGCAGGATTTTTTTTCGTCATTATGTCAATGGCATCGTTTGGTACACCGTTGTCAGCTAAAAACTGTATATATTCGGTTAGCGCGACACTCCAAATTGGATTTTCCATTTGTCCACTATCCGTTGATACAACGGTTGATTCATAACCTATTTCTTCGATTGCACGGAGGTTGTCTTTGAGGTTGGATTTATATTTACCTCCTCCCATGGGTTGTGCATAACAGCGCTCTAAAAACACTTGATAATCTTCCACCATTCGTTTTTGATCTTGAATGGTCATTCCCACTACATGAAATTCGGGGTGCGTGATTACGATTTTTTTTACCCCTTGTTTTTTTGCCTCCTCCACGATAATAAATATTTCTCGGGGAGAAAGATGTCCCGTGCCTAAAATTGCGTTCTTTTCCGCAATCAACTTCAATACCTCACGAAGTTCAGGAACAACCTTATTGCCATTAACCGTCTCCACGCCACCACTTTTCCCTTCCGCCTCCCGATGACGCTTCGCATGTAGGGTTGGAAGCCAAACCGTCTTCGCTCCAAGACCCAACGCTGCTTCCACCGCGTGAACATTGATTCCTCCGACTTGATAGTTCAGAGCAATACTTCCAAAAATCGAAACCTCGGGAAACATTTTTCGCATGAGCCAAGCTCTATCCATCGTTGGCACTAGATGAGATTTGATAACGACAGCTCTTGCTCCAGTCCGAATCACCTCTTTTGTAAGTTCAATATCATCTAAAGACCGCCTGCGAATATCAGGAGCGGAATGTACATGCAGATCGATAACTCCGGTTAAATCAATTTTATTCACCTTCATTTACCTCCCAACTGAGCGAACATGTCGTGGCAATTTATACATTATTTTAGAATTGATCATCGTTTTATTAAAATATCTAAATGTTATATCCAGTTATAATAAATTAGAATTTCAAACCGCAATATTAAAACCGCGTGATTGCTTACCACGCGGTTTTAATCAAATGTATAATTCTCAATAAAACGGACAAATTCTTTTGCCGTTTTCAACTTGATGGTTTCGTTATGATAGATCATCCATGTTTTTCGAATAATGGGTTCATCATTTTCATCTTTTATCGTGAAACGTGTAATATCTTCATCTTCTTTTAAAAGGACGCTTGGGAGAAGGCCATATCCCAGTCCATTTCTCACCATTTCTTTACATGTATCCGTACTATCCACTTCGATCTCTATGAGAGGAGGTTGTGAAAATTTCCCGCTCCACCAATCATCGATCAGCCTTTTTAGACTTGCATCCGTTTTATATTCAATTCTCGGCAATTTGGGGAGTTGTTCGAGTTCGATCTTTTCTTTTGATGCAACACAAATATTTTCTTCAAAGAGGAAGCATTTCGATTCCGCCCATGCGAATTCTCCACGCACAATTCCAAAATGAACTTTTTTATTATAGACAAGATTAAACACTTCGCTGCTCTACCCGGTGATAACCTTATAGTCTACTCTTGGATATCGATCTTTGAAAAGCCTCAGTATTTTTGGAAGCATATTTTTCGCGAAAAAATTAGACACGCCTAACCGGATGGTTCCCACAACCTCTTGATTCATGTTCCAAACGGTTTCTTTCATTTGACGTATTCTTTCAATCATTTCATCAGCGCATTTAGCGAGATACTCACCCTCTGCGGTAAATCGAACCCCTCTTGTTCCGCGTTCTATGATAGGTACTTGAAACTCTTTCTCGATTTGCTTAATGCGCTTTGTTAAAGCAGGTTGGGATATGTATAGACTCTGAGCAGTTTTAGAAATGTTGTTATAAATATACAAACTTTTAAGTATTAACCAATCGCGATCATCCATCCTGGCCACTCCATCATATAAATAGTTTTTTGTTATAGCTAAGTATAACATTTTTGTATATTAATACAGCTCACTTTTCCAGTATAGTATAGTTGTGGAAAAACCCAAAGAAAAGAGGTGCTTGAATCCATGGATCAAATGATTGATCAATTTCGTTCCACTCCTACTACCTGCATTTCTGATGCTCTGGACGGGTTGAATAACTTGCATCCGGGTATTAAGCCGCTAAAGGAAGAATTCGTCCTTAGCGGAAGAGCTTTTACGGTAAAGATGCCCGTAGGTGATAATGTAGCCGTACTTAAAGCCATTCGAACAGCAAAACCTGGAGATATTCTTGTAATTGATGCCAAAGGCGATGAATATAGAGCAATTGCAGGAGATTTTGTCGTCGGCATGGCCAAAACACTGGAAATAGGCGGAATTGTTGTGGATGGAGTCATCCGGGATTCGAAGGGAATAAAGGAATTGGATTTTCCTGTTTTTTGTAAAGGGACAACCGTTGCTGCAAGCGGTAAAGCAGGTGTTGGCGAATTAAACGTTCCAATTTCTTGCGGGGGTGTTTCAGTTAAACCCGGTGACATTATTGTCGGAGATGCAGACGGCGTTGTTGTGGTCCCAATGGAATTAGAAGAAGCAACACTAAAAAAAGCCAAGGAAAAGCTGCTTAAAGATCAACAACGGGAATCCTCGATTTCTGGTGACAAAGAAGCGACGATCAAATACTTAGATTCAATGATTTCCAAATAACTGAGTGTAAACGTAAGGGCTGCATGGATGGCAGCCCTTTTACTTTCTGTTATTCTCGATCCGGTATCAGAACAGAGCCCTCCATTAATCTTCGAGCGCTCCTGCTCATGGTTACTTTCTTCACTTCCCATCCTGTTTGATCATGAGCAGCTTCTGCACCTACTTTCAAAGTACCGGATGGATGACCGAAGCGAAGCTCCGACCTCGTATCTCCTAAAATCCTGCTGACAATCGTTCCCGGTATCGCAGCTGCGGCAGCAATAGCTACAGCGCCTGTACCGGTCATGGCATGATGAAGCTTACCCATGGAAAGGATGCGTGCCAAGATATCGATATCCTCTCCACGTATTTCTTTTCCATCGGATGTTGTGTAACTTGCCGCTTTTCCAAAAAACGCAATTTTCGGCGTGTGCTGACGCTTGGTCATTGCGTACTCCACGCTTTCCGCTAGATCCATAATCACCGCACCATGCGCCCGAATCGCTTCAAAACGGGTCAATAGATCCATATCACCGTTGATATCTCCTTGCAGTTCCGCTCCCGTTAATCCCATCGAAGACGCCGAAACAAAGATTGCAGGGTTTCCAGCATTGATGAAGGTAGCCTCCACCTCTCCTACACCTGGGACATGAATGATATCGATCGGATTCCCAGTTGGAAACATGGTCCCCCCATCGGCACCCGGATTAAGGAATTCAAGCTTTATTTCAGCTGCCGGGAAATTGACTCCGTCCAGTACGAAATCTCCAAGCTCTTGCACCTCTCCATCCTTCATCGGGACATGCGTTATGATCTTCTTCCCGATATTTTCCTGCCAGATATTCACGGCAGCCATGCCATCCGGCGGGGCATCTACAAGACCCCGATATATCGAAAAAGGACCTACAGCTGAAGTAAGATTCCCGCAATTACCACTCCAATCAACCAAAGGTTGCCCTATGTCCACCTGTCCGAATAGGTAGTCGACATCACATCCCGGACGATTGCTCTTACTAACAATAACCACCTTGCTTGTACTCGATGTGGCACCACCCATACCATCGATCTGCTGACCGTAAGGATCTGGACTGCCTATTACACGTAGTAAAACTTTATCACGTTCAGATGGATCAGTTGGTAAATCTTCTTTGAGAAAAAAGACGCCCTTGCTTGTTCCGCCTCGCATATAAATTGCCGGAATTTTGATTTGTTTTCTCCATTTACTCATCACCGTCGTTCCCTCCATTTTATTGTTCATAAAAAGAATGGATTGCCTCTAGTCAAAAGCACTCTACAACATTCTCTAAGAAATATTTTATGGCAGCGTTTGAAATAAAAAAAATAACTATATTTGATATCCAGTTATTCAATAAGTGAATAACAGATTTATAAAAACGAGAATAGTTTAATCCACGTTCCACATAAAAAGGCACAAACCATTGAAACTATTCCTACCCAGAATTGTAGGATCAATTAAGTATTTGTGGCGTAAAAATGATGCTTTACAAAATGAACATACTTATAAACACATAAAACAAAAAGAACTCTGGCATCTCATCGAGTTCTTTTTGTTAAGTACTATCCACCTTTTTTTACCAAGGAATTACCTTTAAATCGATCACTATATCTTTAATTTCTCTCAATAGTGCAGCATTCATCCAATATCCTGTTTCCCCGCCGGACCTTTCTTCTGATTATGAGGCCTGCATCTTTAATGATTGCCAAATGCTTTGAAACCGCAGTAGACCCATGTCAAAATGATCAACTCTTTGAATGACAATACTTCCCCTTCTGCCAACAAACGTAGCAATTTACGTCTTGTTGGATCAGCGATGGCTATGTAAATATCACGTTTTTTATTTTTGCCGTTCAAAACCCCCCTCCCCATCAATGTGGGGTAAAAACAAATGAAAGAAAAAACACCAAAGGCTTATAAACCCTTGGTATTCCTATGGTTTGACCGAAAGGGTTTAAACCTTCACGGGGTTAACCCCGCTAGGCCCTCATCAGTCACAAAAAAACCTATTATTTCAAGCTTTTGAAGTCATTCACTACACTCATTTGCATCATTTTATATTCATTTTGGGTACAGTTTTTAGACTGTAAATGAATCATTGAATAATTGTTGAAAGTATACACATGTCACTGGCGGCATATCATAGGTACTCCTAGAGGGATTGATAACTCTAAAGTAATAGCAAGCGGTATCTTTTTTAATTATTTCGAGCTCCTAAACAAGTAAAAGTATATGATCTCATAACTTAACCGGTAAGGCTAAGCCCCCTGAACAAAAACAATCAATTTTTATCACTTTAATGCAACAAAAACGGATAACCTGTGAGTGGCATTGAAATTTCGCTCATCGATGTCCTCAAATCAGAAAACGAAGACGTCATCGACACCATCCAGCTCAGGCACAGAGCTTGAAAAAGTCAAAAAATACATCGACATCCTTGACGGCAGAGAAAAAGAAGTCATCGTCGGCCGGTTTGTCCTTGATTTGAAGAAAGAGAAGACTCAGCGCGAAATCGCGAAGGAGCTTGGGATCTCGTGGAGCTATGTGTCCCGGACCTGAGAAGCGTGCGCTGATGAAGATGTTTCATGAGTTTTACCGGGCTGAACCGGGCTGAGAAGGAGAAGCGGAAGAAGGCGAAGGGGAAGTGATACCGCAGAAGCCGGTCTAACAATCCGGCTTCTATTTCATTAAGCTCTCAATAAAAACGAAACCTATGATCAGTTACAAAACCCCGTCATTTCAAGCATTTGAAAATTCAGCAAATGAAATACGCCTAAGTTATTGAAGAATCTATTTTTCAACAAAAAATCCTATGAAACTATAGGCCATTTCATAGGCTTTTTTTGTTTTTGAATTATTAAATAAAAGGCTCTTCATTTTTAATAATAGAGTCTATTGCATTTAAGACGCCCTCCTCGTTATTGGATTGTGTAATAAATCGGGAAGCATCTTTAATCATTTTTTGGGCATTCTCCATTGCAATTCCATACTTAACAGTGGAAATCATCTCTAAGTCGTTTCCGCTGTCTCCAAATGCAACCGACTCAGCATCACGAATCCCCCACCGCTCTTGAAGGATTTTAATCCCGCTTGCTTTATGAAGGCCGGGTATAATCAAATCGATGTCGCCGTGTCCGCTTGATACGGGAGTAACGAGAGAACCGATTGACTTTTTCAAGCCGCGTAAAAGTCCTGAAACATCCTTCGTGGAAAAGCTTGTGGCGAACTTGAATATTTTATCATTCAGATTTTCGAAATGAGGCACTTTTTGCAGTTTATGATAATATTTACGAGCATGCTTATACGCATCGTCGCGAACATCTTCATGTATATAAGCACTTTTTTTTCCGCAAACAATTAGATTTGTGTATTCATACTTTTCTATAACATCGATAACTTTTTTTATCGTTTCTTTAGACATTTCGCCTGAGAATATTTCTTTTCCCGAATCTATTACGTAAGCACCGTTCTCAGCAACGAAAGCTATTTCATTTTTAATTGATGGAAAAAAGGATTTAAGCTGATCATATTGATTGCCGCTTGCAACCACAAATTTTATTCCCCGTGCTTTTAATTCATGATATTGTTTCATAAAACGATCATTGTTATATTTCATGTCATCGTCCAAAAATGTTCCATCCATATCAACCGCTATTAGTTTTATGCTCACTTTTTCCTCCTTATCAGCTGAACATAAAGTGAACGCCCAATTTAACCAACTGCTCCCCCCTTATGCTTCTATTTTTTTAAAAAACCTTGGCAAATGCTCTTTATGCGCTTCAAGCATTTCATCTAAAATCGCTTTGCCGATTTTATCAGAAGGGACAAGCGGATTGATCGTCATCGCCAGCAAAGCTGTATCATAGCTTCCTGTTACAGCGGCTTCGGCGCCTACTCGTTCAAATGACTTGATTTGCTGAACGAGTCCCCGGACTGCAACTGGCAGATCACCATGAACGATTGGCCTTGGACCTTCCTTTGTAATCACACAGCTTACTTCAACCGCAGAGTCATCCGGAATACTTGCAATCGCTCCATTGTTGATTGTGTTAACCGGCTGAATATCACGTTTATCGTTATAGATAGACGAAACGAGACGAACGGCTGCGTCGCTGTAATACGCACCGCCGCGCTCCTCTAATTGAGGCGGTTTAACGGCCAGGTCGGGATCTTTGTACAGCTCAAATAATTCCTCTTCAAGCTTCTGAACGACTTCAGCTCTCGTTGTTCCCTTTTTAAAGTTTTCCAATTCTTTTTGCAGCATTTCATCTGTCTTATAATAGTACATATGATATGGACAGGTTAATACATTTAAGGCCCGAATAAATTCCGGCTCCCAGCCTTGCCCTTCGATGTTTTTTACAAAACTGCTGTTCTCCGGATCTGATAACAGCTCCATCACTTTCTCTTTTACACTGACTCCGTCGACGTATACATCCAATCCATATACCATATGATTGAGACCGGCGAAATCAATGCGAACCCGTGAATGATCAACATCCAAGAGCTTGGCGATCCCCATCTCAATTCCGATTGGAACATTGCACAAGCCGACGATTTTCTTATGGTCAGTGTAGCGAAGGACAGCTTCGGTCACCATTCCGGCAGGATTTGTAAAGTTGATTAACCAGGCATCCGGACATAGCTCTTTCATATCTTTTACAATATCCAATATAACCGGAATGGTACGCAGTCCCTTAAACAATCCGCCCGGTCCGTTTGTTTCTTGGCCTAAAACCCCGTGACTCAAAGGTATTCTTTCATCCTTTGCACGGGCATCAAGCAGCCCTACGCGAAACTGAGTCGTAACAAAATCGGCATTGTGTAAAGCTGATCTCCTGTCAAGCGTTAAATGAATTTCAATTGGAAGACCGGCTTTTTCAATCATTCTTTTCGCAAGGTTTCCGACGATTTCTAATTTTTCTTTTCCCGCTTCAATATCTACCAGCCATAATTCTCGAACCGGCAATTCATCGTACCGTTTGATAAACCCTTCTACTAATTCAGGAGTATAACTCGATCCCCCGCCTATCGTGACAATTTTAATTCCTTGTGTCATCCTCTTTACACCTCCGGGTAATTTAGCAAAAGTACTTATGGATCAATTGTATCTGCAGATGAGCAAGCCGGTAAATAAGCCGGTAACATGTTGTTTTTAATCACACAAGAAGTCATTTGTTGCACATATGTAACACTATGTTTCTTAGGAAGCAGGTATGCTAAGATGGAGTTAGCAGAAAGGGTCAAGGGAAGGAGAGCCCCGCATACATGTTTACACACGAGATCATAGCTTCGTTTAATGAACTGGAAACTTCTTTATACAATTACATTTGTCAAAATGGCGAGAAAGTCGTCTATATGCGAATCCGCGAATTGGCAGATGAAACGCACGTATCAACAGCCTCCATTCTGCGTTTCTGTAAAAAACTAAATTGTGAGGGTTTTTCGGAATTTAAAGTAAAGCTTAAAATGCAGTTAGAAAAAAATAAAAAGACGGTATTGAAGAGTTCCCAACATTCAATAGCCGAGTTTTTTGAGAGAACGTTAAAAGGAAACATTGAAGAAAAGATTGCGGAGGCCGCGCTTCTAATTACCAAAGCGGAGAGTGTCATTTTTATCGGCGTAGGAAGCTCAGGTATTCTTGCTGAGTACGGAGCAAGGTACTTCTCATGTTTAGGCAAATTTTCAATGTATATTAAAGATCCTTACTTTCCGACACATTCCCAATTCCGCCGCAATAGCATCACGATTGCTTTATCCGTCTCAGGTGAAGGCCATTCTACAGTCACTCATCTTCATCAGCTCAAGCAAGAAGGAAGTAAAGTGATCAGTATTACAAATCATAAGCACTCCACCATTGCCAGAATATCCGACATTAATATCTCGTATTACGTGACGGAAGAGTGGTTTGAAAATGCTAATATTACTACGCAAATCCCCGTTATGTATATTTTGGAATCAATGGCTCGTGAAATACATAGGCTTAGTAATAAACAATCGAATTGATACCTTTGGCCTGATCTAGTATCTACTTGTGATCGACCTTAAACATTCCTTAAGTTACAGTAGATATTTCATTAGCTTTACCAGGCGGAGAAGCGGAAGAAGGGGAAATGAAGAAGAAACCGGTCCATAAGTTCCGGCTTCCCTTTTATTTCACCAGGCCCTCAACCTAGCTATTGCAATTGATTTGACTTACACCAATTCAATTTATTTTTATTTATTCTGGGCAGTTCATGAGCTCTTTCAGCAAGAGCTTTGCTGAAACAGAGCCCTTTATACCGTTTGATTTTTTGACGCGCCCAGACCGAATATGAACAGCAGAATGCTGACCATAAGCAACAGTAATATTGGGAGGTTCCATCTTGCCGTGACATCATGGAGCAATCCAAACAAGGTCGGTCCTGTTGCAGCCAGCAAATATCCGACAGATTGGGACATACCAGATATAGAAGCCGCATCGGTGGCATCTTTCGTCCGCAAGCTTAAAAAGATCATAGCCAAACTGAACGCACATCCCCCAGCAATTCCGAGTAAAATTGTCCATAACAAAATAAGTGCATTATCGCCGAAATAAAGGCCACCTAATGAAACAAAAAACAGGATAGTCATGATGACAACCAGCAAACGCTGGTTCTTCATGCGTCCCGCAACGATTGGTACGATGAATGATACGGGAAGCGAAGCGAATTGAAACAACGATAGCATCCAGCCAGCGCTGTCTTCATTCAAGCCCCGGCTTGTCATGACTTCAGGTAACCAAGCGATCAATACATAGAAAAGCAAAGACTGCAATCCCATAAAAAGTGTAATGATCCATGCCAACGGTGAACGCCACAGACTTCGCCGCGTCGACGCACCGCTAGTTGTTATTCCGGCTGACGCGTGACTCGCCCGCGCTTTAGGAAACCAGAATAGTGCGGCTATCAGAGCGAGCAGACCCCAGATTCCAAGTGCGCCATTCCAGCCAAAACCGAGATTGCGGGCAAGCGGGACGCTTACACCGGAGGCTATCGCCCCGCATAAATTCATCGATACTGAATACAGTCCTGTCATCAAACCGACATTATGAGAAAAATCCCGTTTAACCAGACCTGGAATTAGCACGTTGCACACCGCAATCGCGAGCCCGAGCAAAACGGTGCCTGCAAACAAAGAAACTGTTGCGGACAGAGAGCGGACAGCGATACCTATCATGAGCAGAACCAATGCATAAAGTATGATCCGTTCCATCCCGAAGCGGCGCGCCAAGATAGGTGCGAAGGGGGAAAGAAGCGAGAAAGCAAGCAACGGCAATGTCGTGAGCAAGCCTGCCGCAGTATTTGATAATCCAAGGGACTCGCGAATCGAACCTACCAGTGGGCCTACCGATGTCAGCGGTGACCGCATCGTCAGTGAAATAAGGGCAATGCCTATGATGATCGGCAAACTCAATGAGAACGAAAGCTTTGCCTCAGTTGGCTTTGTACCACTTTGTACGCTCATAGCCGCTCCCCCTCTTCACCGGCAATAACATCCTTCGATTCCCCGATATAGCGATGAACTGCTTCCACGGCACGAGCAGCGTTTTGACCAACAATCGCTTCGACCAGTTGACGGTGCATTTCCAAGAAATCCGCATCTACTTCATAACGGGTCAGGCTTGTGATCGAATCTTGTAACGCTTCGGCGATATGGCTGTATATTTCAATCAATATTTCATTATGAGATGCCTTGACAATATTTTGATGCAGATCAATATCGGCCGCTACAAAGCTATCAATGTCACCGAGTTCTGCCGCTGCCTCGCAGCGTTCCAGCAGAAGAAGAAGGTCGCGCGCCTCGTCATCGGTTCTGCGTTGTGCAGCAAGATGAGCTCCCTCTCGTTCGAGTGCATATCGAACTTCTAATGTTTGCAGCGTATCTGATCGCAAAATGCGTTTTTTCAACACGGCTCCCAAGGCACTTGAAGAGCAGACATAAGTTCCGTCACCTTGTTTCGTCTTCAAGAGTCCCGCATGTATCAATGCCCGAATTGCTTCCCTTAATGTATTGCGGCTAACATTCAACTCGTTCATCAACTCCGGCTCGGCAGGAATGCGCATCCCGACACCCCACTTACCAGATTCGATCATACTTTCTATTTGTATTGCGACTTGCTCAACCAGCGTCTGCCGGTTTGTTTTCTGAAGCATGTGTCTATCCTCCTGTAATGCATTTATCAAACATAGGACGTTTGGTTATTTGGAATTTTATCATGCCTATGAAATTAAGACAACAAAAGTAACTGAATAATAGGATTAATGAAGATGAATTTTAACTTGCAATTTTCCCAAAACAAAAACAGATAGTCTGCAAATGGAAATTTAAATACCTTTTGGAGGGTAAAATGAATTGAGCCTTAGAAATATAAAAAGACCGCAAAGCCTTCTTAAAGAGAAGCGTTGCGGTCTTTGGTCTCTTTTTTACTTCGTATAAGTCAATGAGTTCCAGCGGAGTCCGCTGCAGATACATTCATTGATTGGTTTCCTCTACTCTATGCGGAGAAACCTGAATGTTTCAATCAGTTTTGGGATAAAAAACGTGTTGACGCTCCTCTGCTTGACTATTTAATATTCGATAGCTGGCCCCTCCAATATGAAGCGGAACATCCAATTTCTCTAAATTCGGCATACCATTTTTTAAGAAAAGCTCTTGATCTTGATATCTCTGTAAAACTTCTCCCGCAATCCACTCTTGATCGCCTAAAGTGGAAACACTGTGTACTTTACACTCATAAGCAAAATACGCATCAGTTAAAATCGGTATCTCAGCTTTTAGTCCTTCTTCGTATTGAATATGAAATGCTTCAAACTTATTGATATCTCTGCCGCTATGGGTGCCTAATGCTTGAATGAGTTCCGAACATCTCCCCGGAAGAAAATTCACACCGAAAACGCCGCTTTTCTCAATCAATTTGTAAGTATATGTCTCTTTATTTATCGATATCCCATACATTCCGGGAGAAGATCCAATATACGTATGCCACCCGGAAGCCATTGCGTTTTTTTCACCTTTATATTGAGCCGTAACGACAGCTACCATTCCAGGGTAGGCGTACCAAATGGGTTCATCTATCGGTGCTCTCATCTTCATCGCTCCTTTTGTTTTAGATTCATTAAATTTGAGAGGCACACATCT
>Ga0180430_10000344_pt1 | contig 51423 bp, 33 predicted proteins | sample SS_ome_9_FD_132999 | JGI IMG/M metagenome (GOLD analysis project Ga0180430, IMG submission 132999) | Hypersaline lake sediment archaeal communities from the Salton Sea, California, USA - SS_1_S_2 metaG | ecosystem: Environmental > Aquatic > Non-marine Saline and Alkaline > Hypersaline >...
CCGGTCCCGTCGACGTCGGCGGTGTACTCGGGCTGGTCGAAGGAGACCGCCACGTGGGACTGGGCTGCGAGGTTGTAGACCTCGGTCGGACGCGTCTCCGAGAGGATGCGATTCAGGCTGCTCGAGTCGCCGAGGTCCCCGTAGTGGAGCGCGTAGGTCTGCCCCTTCGCGAGCGCCGCGTCCCGGGTCTCCTCGATCCGGGACCGATTGAACAGCGAGGTCCGCCGCGCGATCCCGTGGACGTCGTAGCCCTTCTCGAGAAGGAGCTCTGCGAGATAGGACCCGTCCTGGCCCGTGATCCCGGTGATGACGGCGACGCGTCGATCCATGGCGTGTGCCTTCCTTGGCAGGGCCGTGGCCGGCCCGGTGACGAGAGGCGCCCGAGGCTAGCAGGCCGCTCTCAGGATTCCGGGGGCAGCGCGATCGCCGAGACGATCCAGCCGTCGCGCAGGGCGACGCGCCCCGCGGCTTCCTCCACTCCGGCACTCTCGGGCAGGAAGGCCCGCCAGGCCTCCGTCGCGAGATCGATCTCCACCCGGACGTCCTGGAAGCTCCAGAAGGTCCGCGTCCGGGGATAGAAGGCCTTGTAGACCGCTTCCTTGACGCTGAAGACGATCCGGCGCCGCCGCCCGCGCTCGGCCTCGCCCGCTCCGGCGACCCAATCGAGCTCCGTGTCCCGGCAGACGACCCGCTCGATGTCGGCGTCCACGGGCTCGTCGGGCTCGAGGTCGAGCCCGATCCCCCGGGAGACGTCGGCCTGCGCGGCCGCTGCGAGGCAGACGGTCCCCGCGTGGCTGATCGAGCCCACGATGCCGGCGGGCCAGAGCGGGATCCGGTCCTCGGCGCGGAGCAGCGGGAAATCCGGGTGCCCCAGACGCGAAAGCAGCCCTCGCGCGAGGACGCGGCCCGTGGAGAACTCGTGCTGGCGCTTCGCCACGGCCGAAGCGACGAACGCCCGTTCTTCCGGGTCGAGCGACCTCAAGTGGTCGCCGATCGTCGCCCCCGCGACCAGGACCTCGGCCGGAAGAAGGCCTTCGAGCAGGGATTCCATCGCGCCGCAGTCTATCGGAGCCTGGGTCGATCCGTGTCCCGCGCCGTCCGGAGCCCGCCTCACGCCCTCTGAATCGCGTCGAAGCCTCGCGCTGGGCACCGCGCGAAACTACCCTGCCGGGCGACGGGGGGCCGGCGAGCCGCGCAGCCAAGGCGCAAGCCACGCGCAGGAGCGGCGAAACGCCCCCGAAGGCGAGCTTCTGAGGCGGGCTGTGACCCGAATCACGCGCTCTTCGCGGCCGAGTTCCGAAACTCTTGCACGTGAGGGCCTACCTCCTGGCATCTGCTCGGAGTAGCCACGCGGCCCGCACGCACGAGAGGATTCCGAAATGGTCCATCCGGCAAGTCAGACCTCGCGCCTCGTCGCGCTTCTCGCATTCGTCGCGACGAGTCTCGGACTCGCCACGACGGCGGAGGCGCGTCTCGAGACCGTGCGCTGGACGCACTCGCGAAGCGACGCGAGCGACTTCCAGGTCCGGATCCGGACGCTCTCGACCTCCTCTTCCCAGATCGTCTCGCTCGGCTTGTCGGGCCAGCCGGTCGGCTCCGGCTACACGGCCGACGTCGAAGTCGGCGAGGGCGACGTCGAGCTCGAGATGCGGGCCGTGGGGCCCGGCGGCGAGCTCTCGAGCTGGAACACCGCGGTCCTCCGCCGCGCCCCGACCGCCCCGGCGCCCGCTCCGGCCCCGGCGCCGACGCCGGCCCCGAGCCCCGAGGTCGACCCCGGTGCGGGGACCACGATCCCGCCGACCGTCGGCGCCGCCGAGCGCCTCGACTTCTCCGGCAACGCCCCCGGCACGAGCGTGGCGGGCTGGGTCGACACGACGGCCAATTACGGTCTCAGCGTGGACGACGGTCTCTTCTCGGTCGTGTCCGTCGGTGGCAATCGCATGCTGTCGACCGAATCGACGCAGAACGCGATCCACTCGACCGCGACCGGCACGGTCCGCAACAACTTCGAAGTCCGCGGGCGCATGGCGATCGACCATCCGGACGGCGAGATCGGCGTGACGACCTACAGCGCGTATCCCACGCAGGACGTGCACTACCGCATCTCGCGCGAGGCCGGAGAAACGTTCCGCTTCGCCTCCCGTCCCGGCATCGTCTGCGCCAGCAGCGACTCGGGCGTGAGCCCGGCCGAGGGACAGTGGATCCGCTTCGAGCTCGACGTGCGCGACGAAGGCGATCAGAACCGCATCGTCGCGAAGATCTGGCCGGCCGGGCAGAGCGAGCCCGCGTCGCCTCAGATCGACTGCGTCGATTCGAGCGCAGGTCGACCGACCCAGGGTGCGATCGGCGTCTGGTCCGGCGGACTCGGCAGCAAGTTCTGGGACGACTTCGAGACGTTCCAGGGCGTGACGGGCGGCGGCGCCGCCTCGGCCCCCCTGCCCCCGCTGCTCATCCAGATCATTCCCTTCGAGAACTAGTCGGGCCGCTCGCTCCTTCCGGATCCGAACGGGAACTCGTATCCTCCCCGCAACCGGGCGCCCGAGCGCCCCGGGGATGGAACGGGAGCGAAACGCATGTCGGGACCCTCGAAGAACGCCTCCAGGCCGGGGCTCGGCGAGCCCGACGGGGGAAATGACTGGACCCGCCGGGCGTTCCTTCGCGCCGGTGGCGCGGTCGGCACGGCGGCGCTCACCGCCGGTGCGGCCCGCGCCGCAACGGCCCGTCCCGCCTCGGCGCCCGGCATCCGCAAGCGGGTCGAGCTCGGACGGACCGGGATCGAGATCCCGGACATCAGCTTCGGCTCGTTCAGCCTCGAAGCGGACGCGGACGAGCGCGTGGTCCTGCATGCCCTCGATCGCGGCGTGACCCACTTCGACACGGCCGAGGGGTACACCCGCGGCAGCGCCGAGAAGATCCTCGGACGCGCCCTCGAGGGCCGGCGCGACCAGGTCACGCTCACGACCAAGTTCTGGGCGAACCCGGAGCACTCCGCGGCGTTCCAGATGGAGAAGCTCGAGGAGAGCCTCCGACATCTGCGGACCGACTACGTCGACGTCTACATGAACCACGCCGTCAACGACGTCGCCCGCCTCGGCGAGGAGTGGCAGGCGTTCACGGCCCGCGCCAAGGAACAGGGCAAGGTGCGCGCCGTCGGCATGTCCGGTCACGCCCCCCGTCTCGCGCAGTGCATGGAGTACGCGCTCGACAACGAACTCGTGGACGCGTTCCTCGTCGCCTACAGCTTCGCTCAACAGCCGAGCTTCAAGGAATCCGTCAAGGCATATCTCAGCGACTGGCTGCCCAGCCTCGACATCGTGGCGAGCCAGGCCCGACTGCCCGAGCTGATCGGACGCGCCCACGCCGAGGGCGTCGGGGTCATGGTCATGAAGACGCTCAAGGGCGCCCGCCTCAACGACATGCGCCCCTTCGAGCGTCCCGGTCGGACCTTCGCCCAGGCCGCCTTCCGCTGGGTCCTCGCCGATCCGAGCGTCGACGGCCTCGTCGTCACCATGACCTCGGAGTCGCAGATCGACGAGTACCTCGAGGCCTCCGGCGGCGAGGGACCGGACCGCGAGGACCTCGCCCTGCTCACCCGCTATCTCGCGAAAAACGCCGGATCGAGCTGCCTGATCGGCTGCGGAGACTGCCTGTCGAGCTGTCCGGCCGGCGTCTCGATCCCCGACGTGATGCGAATGCGCATGTACGACCAGGACTACGGAAAGCCCGCGATCGCGCGCCGGGAGTACGCCCGGCTCGACGCCGACGCGAACCCGTGCCTCGGCTGCAGCGGGACGCCCTGCGCCGGCGCCTGCCCGTCGGGCCTCGAGATCGCATCCCTGCTTCGGGACACCCACCAGCGACTCGCCTGAACGGGGCCACGCGCCGCGCGCCCCGGTCGTGCCGGCGCGAGAGGGACGGTGACCGGGCGGTCAGCCGGAAGCGCCGCACGGCGTCCGGGACGCGAGCATCCAGACGCCCTCGAGCGCTTCCTCGAGCGCCACGTCGAGGCCCTGGAGTCGAGAACGCGCGCCGGCGACGTCGTCTCCCTCGGTCGGCGTGCTCAACCGGACGAGCGCCCCGTCCCCGCGATTCCGGACGAGCCGGCCCCAGAAATGCGCCAGGCGGAGTCGGGCGATCGAGGTGATCCCCGTCCGGTGGCTGGTGCGATACCAGTAGTGGACCAAACGACGCTCCCCGTCCTTCTCGACGACGAACTCGCGCACGTCGAAGCCGTCGCGGCCCCCGATCGCCCGGTCCGTCGCCTCGACGATCGTCCAGCCCTGGGCCAGGTAGCAGACGTCCGGCGTGTGCTCGGGCGTCCCACCGCGACGGGTCCCGTAGCGGCCCACGTAGACGAAGACGACGTAGCGATGGGGATGGACTTAGGCCCGCTGGACGTTCTGGTCGGCGGCGAGCATCTCGGACACGCTCTCGTCGATCTCGAGCTCGATCGACTCCCAGCCGTTCAAGGTCCCCGGCAGGGCCGCGAAGCGCGTCGGGTCGGAATCCGTGACCGGTCGCAGCAGGAGCGACCAGGACAGCGCCCCCACCCCCGCGAGCACGGCGATCAGCAGCGCGCTCTCGCTGCGGCGACTCAGCACGGGACGGACCTCCTCCGGGCCGCGGGTCGCTCGGTCCGGCCGCCGTGGACCGGGCGCAGCAGCGTCAGTCCGAGCCCCCCGGCGACGACGAGCAGGGGCCCGGCGAGATCCAGCATCGGCCGCGCGAGATCGAGCGGAAGCCACCCCGAGGAGACGCCCTGCCCGAGCGCGACGAGCACGACGATCTGAAGCGGGATCGCCATGACCGCCCCGATGACGGCCCCGGCGCTGCAACGACCGAGCGAGCCGCCCCGGAGTAGGGCACGCGCCCACAGGAGGCCGGCCAGCCCCGCGGCGAGCACGACCCCGCCCTCGAGCGGCGTCAGCGCGATCGCGCCTTGGCCGGTGACGAGCGCCGGGCCCGACAGCCCGACGGGGTCGCTCATCCCCAGTCCCGGCCAGAGGGCCGCCAGACGGCCCTTGGCCGTCTCGAGGCCCGGGCTCAGGGCCTCGACTGCGAAGCTCGGAACCGGCAGGAGCCAGAGCGCGAGCAGCGCCGTGCGCGGGCCCGCCAGGCCGCTGCCCCACAGCCCGATCGCCACCGCCGCCGCGACGCCGACACGGGCGATCCGGATCGCGTCGCCCCCGATCGCGAGCAGCTGGAAGACCAGCGCGGCGCCCAGCGCGAGCGCGACCCAGCGCCGTCCGGACGCCGGCGGACGGTCCGGTCGATCCGCCCGGGCCGCGAGAAAGACCAGCCAGGGAAACACGAGCGCTCCCCGCGCCCAGGGCGTGGCCACGATATGGCGGCCGAGATCGATCAGGACCGGAGAGAACGCGATCAGCAGCGCGAGCCCGAGCGGAAGGGACCGACGCAGCGAGGCGGAGGGCCCGTCCGAGGATCCGGCGGCCAAGAGGGCTTCCCTCAGGAAATCTTCGAGACGGAACCGAGCACGGGCAGGCGATACCGGCGCTCGATCTCCGATTCGGACACGATGACCGCGTCGATCAGCTCGAGGAGGAGGGCGATGCCCCCGGCGAGCCCGAAGGTCCCGACGAGAAGCACCGCCACGACCTTGAGCGGCGAAGACGTCGGCGCCCACGGCGGCACGGCTGCGTCGAGCACGCTTGCGCGTTCACCCTGCTGCGCGGACTCCACCGCCTCGGAGAGCTCGGCCTGGTTCACCTTGCGCAGGAACTCGCGGTGGTTCTCGCGCAGGATCACCGCCCGCTGCTCGAGGGCCGCGAGCTCCTCCTGGTGTTGGGGCACCATCGCCACCAGCGCATCGAGGCGATCGATCTCCGCGGACGTCTCGACGAGCTGGTTGCGCAGCGCCGCCAGCTCGATGCGCGCGGCGTCGGCGACCGGCGAATGCTCGACCGCGACCTCTCCCGTCTCGCCCGCCCGGACGCGCGCCTCCAGCAACGCGATCTGATTGCGCAGGCTGACGACGTTCGGATGGTCCTCGGTGTAGACGGAGAGCTGTCCCTTGTAGCGTCCCCGGAGATCGCGGAGCAGCGCCTGCGGCGAGTCGGGCTGGACGTCGGATCCCGTCGAGGCCAGCGTGGTCAGGCGGCTCTCGATCCCGGCGATCTGGAGCGCGAGGGACTGCCGCTGGCTCTGGAGCCGGTCGAGCCGGGCCTGCGCGGAGCCGAGCTCGCTGGGCAGCGAGCCCCGATGGGCCTGCTTGAAGTTGGTGATCGCCCGCTCCTGCTCGGCGAGCTCCTCCTCGGTCTTCTCGAGCTCGCGGCGGAGGAACTCCGTCGTGATGCGGGCCTGGCGGCTCCGGTCCCGGAGATGGATGTCGGTGAAGCGGCTCGCGAGGTCGTTCGCGACCGCCGCCGCCTTGACCGGGTCGCCGTAGGTCACGAGCACCTCGAAGACGGTGGCGGTGCTGCGGCGATCGTGGTTCGCGTGATTGCTGCGATCCGGCGCGATGTTGATCCGACCGCGGAGCTTCGCGGCCTTCTCCTCGAGCGTGAGCGGCCGTTCCGTCTCGGTCTTCTCGTAGAGACCGTGGGTCTCGACGAGCTCCGAGAGCGTGCGACGCGAGTAGATCTCTCCGAGGATCGCGCTCACCTTCTCGAGCTGATTCGTCTCGACCGTGCTCGCGATCAGCTGCTGGGAGATGCGCTGACTGGCGACCAGGACCGTCGCCCGGGCCTGGTACTCGGGGACGCGCGTCTTCACGTAGGCGACGCTGGCCACCGCCCCCATCACGATCACGAGGGCCATCGGCAGCCATCGCCGCCGCAGGATCCCGATCGGGTCGGTCACGAACCCGGGGAGCCCCGCGCCCTCTTCGCCGCCCTCGTCGTAGTAGGCCTCGTCACTCACCGGAGACCTCCGATCGGGACGGCGCGGTGCGTCCCGCGTCCTCCGCTCCGGACTCGGCCGGCTCGGCAGCGTACTGGCTTCGGTAGCCGTAGCGATCCTTGCTGGAGCCCGAGGTGCTCTCGTTCATGAACACGCCCAACCAGCGCTCCCGCGGAATCAGCTCCGTCAGGTCGCGGAAGGCCGAGTGCCGCGTCCGTCCGCTCGCGACGACGGCCAGGCAGCCGCCGACATGCTTCGAGATCAGCGGCGAATCGGGGACGGGCAGGACCGGCGGGCCGTCGCAGACCACGTAGTCGTAGCGGGCGTGGAGCGCTTCGAAGAAATCCGCGGCGGTCGCCCCGAGGAGCGAGTGGGCGTTCGGGTTGGTCCGGGAGCACGGCACGACGTCCAGCCGTCCGGCGCTCGTCGAGACCGTCACGTCTTCGAGGGTGGCCTTGCCAGCGAGGACGTCCTCGACGCCGGCCGGCCCCTGCGAACCGAGCTCTCGCGCGATCCGGCCGCGGCGCAGGTCGAGGTCGACGAGGGCGATCCGGGCCTCTGGCGCGATCGAGGCGAGCGCGAGGGCCGTGTTGATGGAGACCGTCGTCTTGCCCTCGCCCTGGATGGCGCTGGTGATCAGGACGGACGGACGCGGCGCCCCGTCGAGGAGCGCGCGCAGGCGAACGGCGAAGTGACGGAACCGCACGGCGTCGGCACCGTCGGGCTCGACGGAGCACATGCGGTAGATCCAGCCGGTCTCGCGGTCGTCCCGGATGTCGAGACACGCCGGCTCGGCCGACCGCGACAGCTCAGGCGGGGCGTCGAACGCGGGCGCCGCATCGGGGCCCGGCGCGGGCGCCGGCTGCGGGGCCTCGGGGGTCCGCAGGCTGCCGATCTCGTGCGGCGGGACGTCCCGCAGCCGGGGAGGCTCGCTGGGCGGCGAGTCGTAGAGCGGCGCATGCGTCCGCGGCGCCCGACCCTCCGGGGCCGGCGGCTGCGGCTGCTTCTCCTGCTCCTGTCGGGCCCGGTAGAGGGCCTCCGAGATCTCGCCCATGTCTGGGATTCCCCCACGAGAGGCTGGCCCGAGTGTAGCGTGTCGACCGAAGTCCCCGGGTTCGCGACGTTCTTCGACACCGCGACGCCTCGATAGTGCCCGCGCGACCGCCGTTCGTGACCTTCGAGTTCACCGATCCGGCGAAGCTGCGGAGGGCCTGCCGGGTCCCGAGGCGCCCCGGAGCGGCCGACGGGCCGCGAATCCAGTTCAGTCCGCCTCGCCGGCGCCCGCCTCCGGTCGCTCGAGGTTCTCGAGCAGCTCACGCACCCGGGCGGCCATCACCCGGACGTTCGGCTCGAGGACCATGCTGTCGTGGTCGCCGGGCATCTCGCTGACCTCGATCGAATCGACCCAGGCGCCCCAGCCGTTGTCCGGGAAGACCCAGCGCTTCTCGCTGTTCAGGATCCGGCCTTCTCCGAGGACGTAGGCGTGGTCCTGCCTCGGCCGGAACAGATGAACGTGCCCGGCGTAGTGGCGCATCGGATAGATCGGCAGCGCTGCCCGGAAGGCGGCTTCGATGGCCGCATTGTGGAACTCGTCCTCCGGCGGCGGAGGCTCTTCGTCCCCCATCCGCGCCTGGACCTGCTCCCACTGCCACTTCGCTCGGTTGCGCGCCCACTCCCAGAGATACTGCGGCCCTCGCTGCTTGAGCCGGAGCAGCTGCACCCGCAACCGATCCAGCGCCGTGATCTCCGGCTCGACGGGCAGCAGCGAATCGAGCATCAACAGCATCGCCACCTCCTCGCCCGCTGCCTGCAGCTGGTGCGCCATCTCGAACGCGGTGATGCCGCCGCCCGAGAAGCCGCCGATCGTGTAGGGACCGTGGGGCTGGACCTGGCGGATCTCGTCGATGTACGCCGCCGCCATCTCCTCGAAGGTCGCGTGCGGCTCCTCGCCGCCGTAGAGGCCGCGGGCCTGGAGTCCGTAGAACGGGCGATCCGTTCCGACCAGCGAGGCGAGGTGCCGGAGGTTCAGGACGTTGCCGAACATGCCGGCCACGAGGAAGAACGGCGGCTTGCCCGCGTCCGCCCCGGAGTCCATCGCGACGAGATGCTTGAAGCGCGTCTTCGGGACGGCCGTCGCTTCCTGACCGGCGCTCGCCCCGCCCTCGCCTTCGGCGCCGATCGATTCCCGGATCAGCGCGGCACAGCCCTCGATCGTCGGGGCCTCGAAGAGGACCGAGATCGGGAAGTCGACGCGGTACGTCTTCTTGATCTTGGTGAAGAAGCGCACCGCGATCAGCGAATGTCCGCCCAGGTCGAAGAAGCTGTCCTGGACACCGAGCCCCTCGACACCGAGCAGCTCCTCCCAGAGCGCGACCAGCGTCTTCTCGATCTCGTCTCGCGGCTCGACGTACTCGCTGTCGAGGTCGGGCCGCTCGAAGCGCGCGCCGCCGCCGCTGGAATCGACGACCACGTCCTCCGCCTGCCTGCGGAGCGTGTCCAGCCCGATCGAGCTGATCGCGACCTGCGGCCCGATCCCGGAGGCCAGGACCCGGAGCAGCGCCTCGGTCCCCTCTTCGGGCAGGATCCCGGCTTCGTAGTTCCGACGCAGCTGCAGCTCCGCCGGCGAGAGATCGTCCTCGTCCAGCAGACTCGCCGTCGCCTCGAACTCGATGTCGCTCGTCTTCGTGTCGATGGGCTCGGAGAAGTCGACCGCGCCCTCGACGCGCTTGATCGTGAAGTCGACGGCCTCGAAGAGCACGCGGCCCGAGGCATCCATGATCGTGACGTCGAAGCTCGCGAAGTTGCGTTTGTCCTCGATGTCCTCCCGGATGCGGACCCAGCTGCTCACCTTGCCCGCCAGCGGGCCGTGGACGCGGATCTGGCCGTAGGACACCGGCACCCAGAGCGATTCCTCGGCGTCGTAGCCCTCGATCAGATCCATCGCGTAGCCGGTCGCCAGATCGAGCAGCGCCGGATGGAGCGCGTACACGTCGACTTCGCTCTGATAGTCCTCGGCGAGCTCCAGGTAGGCGAGCGCTTCGCCGTCGCCGTAGAGCACCTGCCGGAGCACGCGCCAACGCGGCCCGAAGCGGACGTGGTTGTCCTGTCCCGTCCGGTGCCCGAGCGGGCTCACGCTCGAGCGATCCTTCTGGCAGCGGGCATCGATCGCCGCGACGTCGAGGGTCTCGGGCCCCTCCACCTCGCCGAGCTCGAGGCTCGCCTCCGCGGCGAGGACCCAGGCCGGACGCCCGTCGATCCGGTGGCGCGTCCGCACGCCGAACTTGTAGCCGGCGTCCGTCGACTCGAGCTGGACGCGGACGTCGCGGACCTCGCCATCCGGGACGTAGAGCGGGCGCAGGAAGTAGAGGTCGTGGATGTCGAATCCACCGCTCTCGCCGTACTCGGCGAGGGCCGCCCGCGCCAGCTCGGGATAGCCGGCCCCGGGGAAGAGTGCCTCCCCCGCGCGGGTCCGATGTTCGTCGAGGATCCAGTCGCGCTGCGGCGAGTAGCTCTTGAGGAAGCCCGTCCGCCCGTGGCTGTCGCGTTCGCGCGTCTCGAAGAAGGGATGCGAGACGGCGGTCGACACCGTCTCTTCGCTCTCGTCCGCCTCCCCGGTCAGCGTGCGCGCCGCCAGCCCGACCTCGTTCCAGATTCCCCAGTTGATCGCGATCGTCCGGACCGGATGATCCTTCCGGCTGTGGGCGAAGGCGTCGAGGAAGGCGTTGGCGGCGACATAGTCGACCTGCCCCGTCGGCGCGGTGATCGCGCTCGTCGAGGAGTAGAGGACCAGGAGCCGCGCCCCCGACTCCTCGAGGATCGCGTCGAGCACCTCGGTGCCGTGGACCTTGGGGCCGAAGACGCGTTCGATGTCGTGGTCTGCCTTCAGCTGGATCAGCTCGTCCGCGACGACGCCGGCGACGTGGAAGATCCCGTCCAGCGCGCCGAAGCGTTCGCGGATCTGCGCCACCCCGCGCCGCATGTCGTCGAGCCGCGTCACGTCCCCGGTCACGACCTCGACGCTCGCCCCGGACTCCTCGATCGTCCGCACGCGGCGGATCGTCCGCGCCTCCGCGGCGCTCCCCTGGTCGCCCGCGAGAACGGCCTCCCAGTCTTCGCGCGGCGGCAGCGGCGTGCGTCCGAGCAGTGCGAGCCGGACGCCCGGCACCTCGCGGGCCAGCCGGTCCGCCAGCGTGAGCCCCAGGCCTCCGAGTCCACCGGTCACCAGGTAGGTGCCACCTTCCACGAGCCCTTCGGCGACATCGTCTCCGCGCACCGGAAGCGGCCTGGCCTCGAATCGGCGAACGAATCGGTCCTCGCCGCGAAGGGCGACGACCTCGGTCTCGGAGGGCGAGAGGATCTCGGCCTCGAGGCGATTCGCGAGCGCGTCCAGGTCTTCGGGTCGTCCGGCGCTCCCGGCGCCGAGCCCGAGGCGACCGAGCAGCGCGGCGGCTCCCTTCGCGGGGAGCGACACGTCGATCGACTTGCAGGTCACCCCGGCGAGCTCGCGCGGGATCACGAGGGTCGGCCCGAGGACCGTGGCCTTCTCGGGATAGAGCGGTCCGTCGTCTCCCTCCAGCCCGTGCAGCCCGGTCGAGACGACGGAGACGTGCACGTCGCCGGGCAGATTCTCGTCGCCGAGGGCCTTCGCCAGGAAGTAGAGACTCCAGAATCCGTTCTGCAGGTTCTCGTGGAAGAAGCTCGAGCCCGGCCGGAAATGCTCCCCCTCGGTGGCGAGCCACAGATGCACGATCCGGGATGGCGCGTGCCCCGACGCGGCCAGGTCCTTCACGAGCGCGTTGTACCCCTCGCGCCCGAGCTCCGGCGACAACGAGTATTCGAGATCGCTCCGCTTCCGGAACGCGTCGCCCTCGTAGACGCAGGCCACCGTGTGACCGGCCGCCTCGAGTCGCTCCCGGAGGCGGCGCCCGAGGCCGATGCGGTCCATGAAGAGCAGCCAGGTCGACTTCTCTTCCAGCCTTCGCGGGTCGACGGCGGTCGGGTGCCAGGTCGGCACGGAGCCCCAGTCGGCCACGTCCTCGATGCGTTCGGCCCGGCCGGCCTCTTCCGCGACGACCGTGGGCTCGACGCGATCGATGAAGTAGCTCTGGTGGTTCCACGCGTAGGTCGGGAGCCGGACCTTGCGACGTGCCTGTCCTTCGTAGAGGCGGTCGAGCTCGACCTCGACGCCCGAGGCCCAGAGACGCCCGAGCGCGGCCAGGAAGAAGTCGGCGTCGCTGCTCTTGTCGGCCTTGTGCCGGATGGACGGAACGATGTTGATCGGCGCCGTCGTCGGCTGCTGGCGCGCGAAGGACGAGAGCGTCTGGCCGGGTCCCACCTCGAGGAGGATCCGCCCGGGCGTCTCGAGGACCGTGGCCAGTCCGTCCGAGAAGCGGACCTCGCGGCGCAGGTGCTCCACCCAGTACTCAGGGTCCAGAGCCTGCTCGTCGGTGATCGGCTTCCCCGTGCGGTTCGAGATGAAGGGAATGGTCGGCTTCTTCAGGTCCAGACCGCGGATGAAGGCCCGGAACTCGTCCAGGATCGGGTCGAAGAGTCGCGAGTGCCCGGCCACGTTGATCGCGACGCGCTGGCAGTCGATCTCGGCCTCGTCGAGGCGCTTCTCGAGGGCGTCGATCTCCTCCACGCCCCCCGAGGCCACCGTGAGCGAAGGCGCGTTGACGGAAGCCAGGTCGCAGCGCTCCTCGAGGAAGGGCCTGAGGTCGTCCTCGGGCAGCGACACGGCGATCATCCCGCCGGGCTCCGTCGTATCGACGAGCCGGCCGCGGATGATCATCCAGTCGAGGCATTCCTCGTAGGTGATCACACCGGAGAGACACGCCGCGACGTTCTCGCCCATCGAGTGACCGATCATGATGTCGGGCTCGATCCCCCAGCTCTTCCAGAGCTGCACCATCGCGTATTCGACGATGAAGATCGCCGGCAGCTGTCGGACCCCTTCCGTGAGCGGGGCCTCGACCTCGGACTCGGCCTCCCGGTCGCAGAAGACGAGCGCCCGGAGGTCGACGGCGGTCTTCTCCTGGTACATCGAGAGCCCGCGGTCGACGTGCTCCCGGAAGATCGGCTCGCTCTCGTAGAGGTCGCGCGCCATGCCCGGATACTGGCTGCCTCCTCCCGAGAACATGAAGGCGAGCGACGGTCGCGTCTCGGCCGCCGAGTGCGTGAACACGCGGCGGGGATCCAGTCCTTCGAGGAGCTCGACGGCCTCCGCCCGATCCTTCGCGACGACGACGCGGCGGAGGTCGAACTCCTCCCGGCTCTTCTGGAGCGTGTAGGTCACGTCGGCCAGCGGGATCCCGGGCGTCTCCTCGAGATGGCGAGCGAGCTTCCGGCAGGCGCCGTCGAGCGACTTGCTGCTCCGGGCGGAGAGCTGGAACAGCACCCTCCCGGGCTCGGTCGCGCTCGCCGGAGCCTCGGGCTGCGGGTACTCCTCGACCACGACGTGGGCGTTCGTGCCGCCCACCCCGAGCGAGTTGATCGCGGCGCGGCGAACGCCCTGCCCGGCGGGCCAGGGTGTCAGCGCATCGTTCACGACGAAGGGCGTGCGCTCGAAGCCGATCTCCGGATTCGGCTGCTCGTAGTTGATCGTCGGCGGCATCTCCTCGTGATGGAGCGCGAGGGCCGCCTTCATCAGACCGACCACGCCGGCCGCCGTGTCGAGGTGGCCGATGTTCGTCTTGACCGAGCCGATCCGACAGAACTGATTCTCCTCGGCGCCCTCGCTGTCCTGATTGCGGAACGCCTGGGTCAGCGCCGCCACCTCGATGGGATCCCCCATGTAGGTGCCGGTCCCGTGGCACTCGATCATGCCGATCGTCGCCGGGTCGACGTTCGCCAACGAATACGCCTCGGTCATCGCCGCGGCCTGCCCGTCCACCGACGGCGCCAGATAGCCGACCTTCTGACCGCCGTCGTTGTTGACGGCCGAGCCCTTGATCACGGCGTAGATCGGATCGCCGTCCTCGATCGCGTCTTCCAGTCGCCGGAGCGAGACCACGCCGCCCCCGCTCGTGAGCACCGTGCCCTGGGCGCGGTGGTCGAAGGCGTGACAGTGGCCGTCGGGCGAGAGGACCTCGCCGTCCTTGTAGACGTAGCCCACCTCCGTGGGAAACTGGATCGTGATGCCGCCGGCCAGCGCGAGGTCGCATTCGCCGGTGAGCAGGCTCTGACAGGCGTAGTGCGTCGCGACGAGCGACGTCGAGCACGCCGTCTGGACGTTGACGCTCGGCCCCTTGAGATCGAGCACGTAGGACACGCGGGTCGCGAGGAAGTCCTTGTCGTTGCCCGTGTGGCGGAGCAGGAAGAGGCCGACGTCGGCGATCAGCTCTCGGTGGCTGCAGACGTTGAAGTAGAAGTAGCTGCCCATGCCGCAGCCACCGAAGAGACCGATCTGCCCGTCGAACCGGCCCGGCGTGTGGCCCGCATCCTCGAGGGCCTCCCAGCAGAGCTCCATGAAGTGGCGGTGCTGGGGATCGAGGATCGCCGCTTCCTTCGGGCTGAACCCGAAGAAGTCGCGGTCGAAGAGCTTCACGTCGCCGAGCGCGCCGCCCCGCGCGACGTAGCTGGGCTTGCGGAGCGTGTCCGGGTGTTCGCCGCCCTCGACGAGCTGCTCCTCGGAGTAGTCGACGATGGACTCCCGTCCTTCGCGCAGGTTCTGCCAGAACGCGTCGGCGTCGTTCGCGCCAGGCACGCGCAAGGCCATGCCCACGATCGCGATGTCGTTCTCGCCGATCTCGTCCTGCCCGAAATCGTCGTCGTGGCCCGAATCGGCCATCCGCCCCTCCTCGCTCAGACTGACGCGAGCGTGCCCGCTTTCATGATCGCACAGCCTCGCGCTGCGCCGTCGCGATCCGCTCCGGATCGCCCTCTAGGACTTGCCCCGCCGTCGCCGTCGACCGAGCGCCTGACGACGCTTGTCGGCTCGGGCCTGGCTCGCCTGCGCCGTCTCCTTCGCCCCGTCCCCGCTCGCGAGGTGCGTGGCGAGCCCGGAGACCGTCGGGAACCGATAGAGGTCCGTCAGGGTGATCGGCATCGAAACCACGTCCCGGAGCTTCCGGTGCGCCTGGACGACCAGCAGTGAGTGCCCACCGAGGTCGAAGAAGTTGTCGTCCACTCCGACCTTCTCGAGGTAGAGCACTTCCTTCCAGATGTCGGCGATCTGGGCCTCGAGCTCGTTCTCCGGCGCCTTGTACTCGGCCTGGGAACGCGTCTGCACGTCTCGCGGCGCGGGCAGGGCCTTGCGGTCGACCTTGCCGTTCGGCGTCTGCGGGAAGCGGTCGAGGGTCACGATGTTCGAGGGCACCATGAACTCGGGCAGATGCGCCCGGAGGGCGTCGCGCAAGGCGCCCTCGTCGAGCACCGTGCCTGGCGGCGAGCCCGCCGGCGCGCGGACGTAGCCGACCAGGCGCACGTCGCCGGGCGTGTCCTCACGGGCGATCACGACGCCTTCCCGCACGCCCTCCTGGGCCGCGAGACGCGCCTCGATCTCGCCGAGCTCGATCCGGTAGCCGCGGATCTTGACCTGGTGGTCGAGGCGCCCGAGGAAGTCGATCCGCCCGTCGTCCATCCAGCGCGCGAGATCGCCGGTCGCGTACATCCGCGCCCCGGGCCGATCGTCGAAGGGATCCGGCACGAAGCGCTCGTCGGTCAGGTCCGGCCGTTCGTGGTAGCCGCGAACGACGCCCTCTCCCCCGATCCAGAGCTCACCGGCCACGCCGATCGGCGTCGGCTCGAGGCCCTCGTCGAGGATGTAGAGCTTCGTGTTCGCGATCGGGCGGCCGATCGAGATCGACTCCGGCCGACCGAGGACGGGCTCCGTCGACGACCAGATCGTCGTCTCCGTCGGGCCGTACATGTTGCGCACGGTCCCCTGACAGACGGCATCGAGCTCCGCCGCCAGCGAGACCGGGAAGGCCTCGCCCCCGATCATCAGGTGCGGGATGCGCCCCAGGGCCGCCCGGGTCTCCGGGTTCGTGAGCAGCATCGTCGCGTGGGACGGCGTGCACTGCAGATGCGTCACGCCGTGGCGCTCGACCTGCGCGGCGAACGAGTGGTCGACCGCCGAGGTTGCCGAGGTCGCCACCGCTGCGTCGACGGCATCCGCCGGCCGCGCGTTCGTCTCCTCGCGGACGCGGTCGAGGGCGGGCAGCGCGTCGAGCGCGACCTGCGTGTCGACGCCGAAGTCGATCAGACACGCGATCTCGTCGATGTCCGCGTCCTTGCACTTCTCGAGCATCTCGAGGCAGGTCTCGGGCGTCCCCATCAGCCCGCTCGTCTCGTAGTAGCGCTCGAAGGCGAACTCGAGGATCGCGTCGGTCTCGTCCTCGGAGAGGCTCTTGAGGTCGACGTCCTCGGGCTTCTGGTCGGGCCCACCGGGGCGTTCGAAGGCCGGGAACGACCAGGCGAAGTCCACCACCAGCGACATCGAGCTGGCCAGGTAGTCCTTCATGGGCTCGCGCACGATGTTCCGCACGGTCTCGTCGTCCTCTCCGACGAAGGTGTGGAGCATGCACGTCACGGTCCCGGCGGCCGGATCGTGGCCGGCGTCCGCCGCGGCCTGCCGATAGGCACGGACCTTCACCGCGAGCTCGTCGAGGCTCTGTCCCAGGAGATGCGTGAGGACGTTCACGCCCGCCGCACCGGCGGCCTTGAACGTGTCGACGTTGCCCGCCGTGGTGATCCAGGTCGGCAGCTCCTTCTGGACCGGGCGCGGCAGGGTCGCCGTCGGCACCATCGCCCCCATCGGGTTCTCGAACTCGACGGACTCGCCGCGCCAGAGCTTCCGGACGATCTCGGCGTTCTCGAACATCGCCGCCTTGGCGTTCTTGAACGCCTCCGGGCGGATCACGAAGTCGTTCGGCTGCCAGCCGGACGCGAAGGAGATCCCGACGCGCCCCCCCGAGATGTTGTCGACGACCGCCCACTCCTCCGCGACGCGAATCGGGTGGTGGAGCGGCAGGACGCAGCTCGAGGCGCGGATCTGGACGTTCTCGGTCACCGCCGCGATCGCCGCGCTCGTGACCGACGGATTCGGGAACGGGCCGCCGAACGCGCCGAAGTGGCGCTCCGGCGTGTGCACCGCACAGAATCCGTGGGTGTCGGCGAACTTCGCGGACTCGAGCATCAGCTCGTACTTCTTCGGTCCGGGACCGGCATCACTGCCCCAGAGCGCGAGCCCCATGTCCATCGGGCGCCAGGGCCGCGTCGCGCCCTCGCCTTCGCCGGTCCGCTCGACGTCGCGGAAGATCACGACCTCGAAGCCGCGAGTCAGCGTCCAGAGCAGCTCGAGCACCGAGATGTCGAAGGACAGACTCGTCACCGCCAGCCACGTGCCCGGCGGATCGTGGGGGACCACCGCATCCATGCCGACGAAGAAGTTGACGGCATTGCGATGCTCGACCATCACGCCCTTGGGCTTGCCCGTCGACCCGGACGTATAGATCACGTAGGCGAGGTGTTCGGGACGGCAATCCGTCTCGGGCCGCGTGGCCGGATGGGCCGCGATCGCATCCCGGTCGCGCACCATATCCACGATCGAAGCCCGACTCGCTCCCGGGACCTCGCCCGCCTCCGGATGCGTCAGAACCACGGAGGCCCCGGAGTCCTCGATCATGTAGGCGATCCGGTCCGCGGGGTAGGCGGGATCCAGCGGCACGTAGGCGCCGCCCGCCTTCAGGACGGCGATCGCGCCCACGATCATGTCGAGCGAACGCGTCAGATGGAGCCCGACCAGGTCGTCGGACGCGATCCCGAGGCTCGCGAGATGGTTCGCGAGCCGACCCGCGCGCTCGTCGAGCTCGCGGTAGGAGAGGCTCTCCCCTTCGAACACCGCCGCGACGTCCTCGGGATTCGACGCCACGCGCGCCTCGAAGAGGGAACGGACGGTCGCGCTCCGGTCGAAGTCGACGCCCGTCTGGTTCCAGTCTTCGAGCAGGCGTCGGCGCTCGTCCTCCGCCATGAGCGGGAGACGCGCGAAGGGCCTCGCCGGGTCGGCCACGCCGCGACCCACTTCGGACAGCTGCGAGACGATCCGCTCGACGCTCTCCGGTGTCAGCGCGACCGGGTCGTAGACCAGGCAGGCCTTGCCCCCATCCGGCGAGACGTGGAAGGCGAGGTCGCTGCCGGCGGGCAGCGCGCGCGTCGCGGGCGACGCGTGGACGCCCACGGTGACCGAAGTCCAGCGACCGGCGGCGAGCCCGGCGTGGGCCGCCAGAGCGGGGGTCCTCGCGATCAAGTCGACCAGGAACGAGCCCCGCTCCCGCACGCGCCCGATCGCCGCTTCCACGGCGGCCAATGCGTCTCCAGTCGAGCCTTCGCGGTCGATCGAGATCCGCAGCGGGACGTGCTCGGAGTAGAGCCCGGCCGCGGGCGCCACCGACTCACGGAGCGCATCCTCGGACCAGGTGACGTCGAAGTCCGAGACACCCTGGATACGAGCGATGTAGAGCAGGAATCGCGCCGCGAGGTCCTCGGCGGAGCCCGACACGAAGTCGGCCTCGAGCATCCGCGTAGCGGATGCGGAGGCCCCCGACGCGTCCTCGTTGCTCGTGGAACGACGATACGGCGTCTCGACGGGGTCAAGGCGTTCGAGGCGCCGCGCCCAGAAGCCCTCCGCGGGCGTCATCTCGCCGCAGATCGCCGTGATCGCATCCCGGTCGAGATCCGCGCCCAGCACGGCACCGACCGCGATGCCGAGCGCCTCGGCGGCTTCGGCGGGCGTCCATTCGTGGCCGCGCGGACAGCCGAAGCCCGAGAGCACGACGTTGCCTTCACCACAGGCGACCGTCCAGCCCGTCTCGTCGACGGCGACCACGGTCCCGGGTGCCTCGCCGGTCCCTTCCGCCACGCTCGCCGCCGCCACCCGCGCGAGGCCGTCGCCGTGGACGACCTTGGCCACACAGAAGGGATTGGCGTAGCGAGCGCCGAAATCGAGCGCGCGCACGACCCGGGCGACTTCGGTGGCCGGGGTCTCGAAGTCGAGCAGACCGGCGGCCGCGGGACGCTCGTGCCGCGCGAAGTACGAGCGCTCGTCGAGGTTCTGCGCCCGCGGCTCGAGGGTGTCGGACTCCAGCTGGTCGGCGAGTCCGGCGAAGGCCTCGATCGCGGCGGCGTAGCACGCGGTGTTCAGGCTGAGGGAGGTCTCCTCGGCGGAGATCGGGAACGTCCGCTGCGCGAGGATGCGCCCCTCGTCGATGCCCCCGGTCATCTCGTGGAAGGTGACGCCGTACTCGGTCTCCCCGTTCAGGAGGGCCCACGCCGGCGTGTACATGCCGGCGTAGCGCGGGAGCGGGCCGTCGTGGAAGTTGATCGCCCCCTTGCGGGCCATCGACAGCACGGCCTCGGGAATGATCGCGAGATTCGTGATGCTGAGGAAGTAGTCGAACGCCACGCCCGCGAGCGCATCCGCCAGCTGCTTGCCCGGGGCGGCGACCTCGAGCCCCTTGACCTCCGCCCACTCGACGATCGCGGGGTCCCGCGAGACGACGCGCTCGATCGCCCAGCCGCGTTCGAGCATCAGCTCACCGCATTGGATCAGAAGGGATTCCGATCCGGCGACGACACAACGGGGAAGCGAGGACGAATCACTGGGCATGCGCGGTACTCTGCCTCTGCGGAGGATGGGGTGGATCCTGCATCACGACTCGGGGGGGAACACACCACAACCAGTGCGTCTCTGGCACGCTCCCGAGTGGGGCGTATCGAACTGACCACGGTCTACCTTGACCGTTGTCTACCCTTGGGGATCAGGGATCCGACATCATGGTAGTCGCCGAATTCGCCGCTAAGGGAATGCCCGATCCGGGAGATCAGCCCGTTCTCCGTGACGGGTTGCGGATGGAATGCGATCGGGATTCGCACCTCCCGCGATTCCGGCGCACAAAATGGGAGAAAACCAAACGCGGGCGCGTTTTTCGAGTGCCCAACCAGCACGATCCGGCGACTTCTCCTATCCGAAGCCGGATTCCGCCCACGCGCGCAAGACGCCCCCTTCGCGAGGATCGGGTCTTCGGATTCCACCTCGAACCGCCGATCCGAACCAGACCTCCTCTTCCCTGAAGGGTCCGCGACGGACCGCCCCGCCGGACCGATCCAAGAAAGTCGTCTCGTTGAAGCTCCTGGCCGCCATCGTGAACTTCCGGACCGCGGACATGACGCTCCGATCTGTCGAGGCGCTCCTGCGCGAGCTCCCGGCGGACCTCGAGGCGCGCGTCGTCGTCGTCGACAACGATTCGGGAGACGGCTCGCTCGAGATCCTCGAGAAGGCCGTCCACGACGCGGGCTGGAACGACCGGGTCGAAGTCGTCGACTCGGGATGGAACGGGGGCTTCGCTTTCGGCAACAATGCGGCCATTCGCCCCGCCCTCGCCTCCGATTCCCCGCCGGACCTCGTCTACCTGCTGAACTCGGACGCCTTTCCGGATCCCGGCGCGATCCAGCACCTCGTCGACTACCTCGCCGAGCACCCGGACTGCGGGATCGTCGGGAGCTACATCCACGGCGTCGACGGCCGCCCCCATACCACGGCCTTCCGCTTCGCGTCGATCGCGAGCGAGTTCGAGGCCACCCTGGGAATCGGCGTGGTGTCGAAGCTGCTCGCCCACAAGCTCGTCGCCCCTCCGCTGCCGACGAAGAACACGCCGGTCGACTGGCTGGCGGGGGCGAGCATGATGATCCGACGCGAGGTCTTCGAAGATGCGGGGCTGATGGACGACGGGTACTTCCTGTACTTCGAGGAGACCGATTTCTGTCTCCGCGCACGTCGAGCGGGCTGGCCGACCGCCTACGTCCGCGACAGCTCGGTCGCGCACGTCGGCTCCGCTTCGACGGGCTACCAGGACCTGTCGCGCCCGACCCCGGTCTACTGGCTGGCCTCCCGACGTCGCTACTTCCTGAAGAATCACGGCCGCCTCACGCTCTGGCTCGCCAATCTCGTCTACATCGTGGGCGGCTCGATCCGACGCCCGCTCCACTGGCTGATCCGCCGCCCGAGCCACGAGCCGCGCCGGCACCTGCGCGACTTCATCCGCTTCAACCTCTCCCTCGGCCCGAAGCCGACCGGACATCCGCCGCGCCCCGGCTCGACGGAGCCCGGGTCTTGAGCGCCGCGGAAGCCACGCGGCCCGGCCCCGCGCCGCCGCGGCGTCGTGTGCTGGCCGTCGCCTCGGGTGGCGGACACTGGGTACAGCTGCGCCGGATCCTGCCGGCCTTCGCCGATCTGGACGTCACCTACGTGACGATCAAGCCGAGCTATCGCGCCGACGTGCCCGGCGAACGCGTCTTCATCGTGCGGGACGCGACCCGCTGGGATCGTCTCGGGCTCGTCGTGCTGGCCTTCCAGATGGCCTGGATCCTGATCCGGGTGCGGCCGCACCTGATCGTCTCCACCGGAGCGCTGCCGGGCCTCGCGGCGATCGTGCTGGGCCGACTCACGGGACGCCGGACGATCTGGCTGGACAGCATCGCCAACGTCGACGAGCTCTCCATGTCCGGGCGCCTCGCCCGACGCTACGCGGACCTCTGGCTCACGCAGTGGCCGCACCTGGCAGGACCCGACGGACCGGAGTACGCGGGGAGAGTGTTTTGATCTTCGTGACGGTGGGTGCACAGATGTCCTTCGACCGTCTCGTGGGTTGGGTCGACGACTGGGCCGTGAAGGAGGACCGCGACGACGTCGTGGCGCAGATCGGACCGTCCGAGTACGTTCCGCGACGGCTGCGCGTCGTGCCCTTCATGACGCCTCCCGAATTCCGCGCCCGACTGGAGTCCGCCGACGTGATCGTCGCGCACGCTGGAATGGGGTCGATCATCTCCGCGCTCGAGCTTGCGAAGCCGATCGTCGTCGTCCCGCGGCACGGGGCGCGCAAGGAGACCCGCAACGACCACCAGATCGCGACGGCCCGACGACTCGAGGCAGAACGCCTCGTTCGCGTGGCCGACTCTCCCGAGGATCTGGCTCGCCACCTGGCCGAGCTAGATTCGGGGATGGGTGACGACATCCGAATCGCCCCCACCGCCCAGGGGTCCCTTCTCGGACGACTCCGGGACTTCGCCGCGGCCCGCTAGCGGCGGCGCCCGGGTCTCCCGCGGCGCCGAGACGGCCAGGAGGATCGAAATCATGGTGATACGACCGCTCGACATCGACGCTCTCCGCACCGAATTTCGCGACGCTTCCCCGTTTCCGCACATCGTGATCGACGAGTTCCTCGATCCGGAGTTCGCGCGAGAGGTCGCCGCGGCGTACCCGAGCTTCGAGGAGGCGCAGGAGCTCGGTTTCGCCTTCGACTTCGTTCGTGAACGCCGCAAGATCCAGATCTCGGACAGCGCGCTGTTCCCGCCCGCCGTCGCGCGGCTGCACGAAGCGCTGGCGTCGAGCAGCTTCCTCGAGTCCCTCGAGGCGATCACGGGCATCGACGGACTCGAAGCCGATCCTTCCCTCGGTGGCGGGGGGATGCACGTCACGGGGCCGGGCGGCCGTCTCGATGTCCACGTCGACTTCAACTACAACGAGGACCGCCACGTCTACCGCCGCCTCAACATCCTCGTCTATCTGAATCCAGAATGGGAAGACGACTGGGGCGGCGCCGTCGAGCTCTGGGACCCGAAAGTGAAGCGGTGCCACAAGAGCGTGCCGCCCCGCCTGAACCAGTGCGTGCTCTTCGAGACGAGCGAGATCTCCTACCACGGCGTGGAGCCGGTCGCCGAACGCGCCCGCTCCCCCCGGCAATCCTTCGCCGCCTACTACTACACCAAGCAGCCGCATCCGACGTGGAGCGGCGAGAGCCACAGCACCATCTTCAAGGCGCGCCCCGACGAGAACCTTCGACGATTCGCCCTGGTCCCCCTCGAGCAGGCCTGGCTCCGGGGCCGGCAGTTCATCCGTGACTGGCGCGGCCGAAATCGCTGAGCGGCGCGTGATCGCCCCCCTCGTCCCTCGCTGCGGGCCGGCGTCGTGACCAGGGCGCTCGAACGATGATCGAAGCCGCACTCGTCGCGTGGTTCCCGATCACGGCGGTCCTCTTCGTCCTGATGCGTCCGCACAAGGCGGCCGCGTGCTCCCTGATCTTCGGGGTCGCGCTGCTCCCCGCGAATCGCGCGATCCCCCTGCCCATCCTGCCGGATCTGACCCAGTACTCGGTTCCGGTCGTGGCCTCGATGATCATGATCGCGGTCAAGTACCCGCAGCGACTGATCGCCGCGAAGCCGGGCACGAACGGCGACTTCCTCATCCTGTTGATGATCTTCGGCGCGCTGATCACCAACCTCACGAACGGCGACGTCCTCGTCTACGGCCCGAAGATCAAGCCCGCGATGACCGCGAGCGACACCGTGAACGACGGCCTGCAGCTCGCCTTCCGCTGGCTCCTCCCCTTCCTGATCGGGCGCACCGTCGTCCGTACGGCGAAGGAAGCGGTCGACGTCCTCGTGATCCTCGCGCTGTGCGGCCTGGCCTACGTCCCCTTCATCCTGGTCGAGTTCCAGACCGGCCCCATCTGGCACGTCCTCGTCTACGGCTCGCAGCCGTCTCCGAGCACGTTCTGGCATTCCCTGCGCTACGGCGGGTTCCGCCCCAGCGTATTGATGAACCACGGGCTGACGCTCTCCGTGTTCATGTTCCACACGGTGATCGCGTGGGTCTATCTCGCGCGCGCCCGGATCCGCCCGCTTCCCGTCTCCTCGGCGCCGATCGCCTTCGTCATGCTGGGCGTCTGCGCCTGGTTCAAGACGCGATCGATCCTGATCTACGCGCTCGCGTCGCTGCCGATGATCCTCGTCCTCCGCCCCCGGATGCAGCTGCGCATCGCCGGGACGATCGCCATCGTGCTCCTCTCCTACCCGTTCCTCCGCTCGATCGACATGATCCCGGTGCAGACCGTCGCCGAGATCGCCGAGGAGTACGCCGGTGCGGATGCGGCGCAGTCCTTCATGCAGAGGATCGACACGGAGGACGAGATCATCTCGCACGTCGCCCAGCGATGGTGGTTCGGCTGGGGCGGATACGCGCGCTACTTCCTCTACGACCCGTTGACCGGCGTCCCCCTCTCGGTGATGGACGGCTTCTGGGTCATGGAGTTCGGACAGGGCGGCGTCGTTCGCTACGCCCTGACCTTCTCCTTCCTGATCTTCCCGATCCTCTTCGCCTGGCTCCACGCCAGACGGATCGAATCCACCTTCGCGCTCCGTGTGATCTGCGCGATGGTCTGGATCTGCGTGATCCGCACCTGGAACCTGCTGCCCAACTCGGCCGTCGACCCGTGGCACGTCTTCATCGGCGGAGCGGCGTGCAGCGTCGCCGCCTACGAATCGCGACGGCGGACCGTCGCGAAGAAGGAGAAGGCGGAGCCCAAGCCTCCGCCCGCCCCGAAAGACGCCGAGCCGCGCGAGTCCCCCCCCGCCGCCGACCCGGAGCAGCGGCCCGACTCGATCGCAGCGGGCCTTCTGACTCGCTAACGCGATCGAGGCGGACGCTTCAACGCCGGACGAAGAAGGCCTCGTGCCAGACTTCCAGGCAGAGCAGCGTCCAGATCCGGATCGACTCGTCCCGACGCGCGCGCTCGTGATCGCGGAGCATCGCCTCGATCACGGATCGATTCATCAAGCCGCCCACGAACGACTGCGGCCCGAGGAGGAGGTCCGAAGCCATCTCCCGGAGATCCCCGCGGAACCACGCATCGAGGGGAACCCGGAATCCGACCTTCTTGCGGTCGACGATCGCGCTCGACAGGTGTCGACGCGCGACCTCCTTCACGACCCATTTGGTCGAGCCGTCGCGAACCTTCACGTCCGACGGCAGGCGGAAGGCGAGCTCGACGAGCTCGTGATCGAGGAAGGGAGGCCGGGACTCGACCGAGGCCGCCATCGCCATCCGGTCTCCCCGCTCCAGGAGGTTGTCGGCGAGCCAGGCGTGGCAATCGCTGTAGAGCATGCGCTGGATGACGTCGCCCTCGGAGCGCGCCGTGATCGCGTGGTGTCCCGCCCGCTCCTCGCCGGCGAGAAGCGCATCCCGCTCGTAGCGCGTGAAGGGCGCGAACCAGGTCTGATAGCGATCCGCCTCGCTCCGGGCGGACAGTGCGCGCAGGGCGATCCGGGCCCGGCCGGCGCCGTACGGAGCCATGCGTTCCAGCTGCCGGAAGGCGGCCTCGCGAAGGGCGCCCGGGAGGAGATCGACCTTCGCAACACGATCGGCCCAGCCGTATTTCGGATAGCCGGCGAAGAGCTCGTCGCTCCCCTCTCCGGAGAGCAGGACCTTCACGTGCTCCCGGGCCATCGAGGCGAGCTGGAAGATCGCGAGATCCGCCGGCTCGGAGATCGGCGCATCGCGGTGCCACGTGAGCCTGGACCACAGATCGCGGAAGTCGCCGGGCTCCACGATGAGCTCGTGATGCTCCGTTCCCAGGGCCTCGCTGACCGCCCGCGCGTAGGGGAGCTCGTCGAATCGCGGATCCCCGAAGCCCGCCGAGAAGGTCTCGACCCGTGCGCCCTCCGCGAGCTCGGTCATCAGCGCCACGATCAGACTGCTGTCGACGCCTCCGCTCAGGTACGCACCGACCGGCACGTCGGCCACCATCCGTCGCGAAACTGCCGCCCGGAGCGCCTCCTCCACCTCGTCGACGGCCTGCTCCGGCTCGCAGGGCCGGGACGCTGCGGTAGGCAGCTGCCACCACCGTTCGACGATCGGCTCCCGGTCGCGCACGACGCGGAGCCGACACCCCGCCTCGAGCTTCCGCACCCCCTCGAAGAGCGTGTAGGGGGCCGGCACGGAACGATGGGCCAGATAATCCTTGAGGCTCGCCTCGTCGACGCGGGCGCCGCCCTCGATCGCGGGCAGGAGCGCCTTCACCTCGGACGCGAAGGCGAAGATCTTCCCGTCCCAGTGATAGTAGAGCGGGACCACGCCGAGTCGGTCCCGATGCAGGACCAGCTCCTGCCGCTCTCCGTCCCAGATCGCGTAGGCGAACTGCCCGTTGGCTCGCTCGACGCCCTCGACGCCGTAGGTCTGGTGGAGGGCGAGCAGCACCTCGGTGTCGCCGTTCGTGCGGAAGGCGTAGCCCCCCTCCTGTAGGGACTTGCGGAGCTCCCGATAGTTGAAGATCTCGCCGTTGAAGCAGATCGTGTCCCGGCCGGCCTGCATCGGCTGCGGAGAGCCTGCGACGTCGATGATCGACAGACGACGGTGTCCGAAGGCGACGCCCTCTTCCCGCCAGATCCCGGAGTCGTCCGGCCCCCGGTGGACCAGCTGATCCGTCATGCGACGGATGAGCTCCGGGTCGATCGCCACGCCGTCGAATCGACGGATGCCTACGATCCCACACATGGGCTCGAACCCTCCTCGACGCGCGCGCTCATGACGCCCCCTTGTACTCGATCAGCCGGCTGCGACGCCCCGTCCATCGACCGAAGTGGAATCGCAGCATGCCCGCGAGATGCGGGAACTTGCTGAGCACGCAGTTGCCGGCGTAGAGCAGATTGTGGCGGAGGCCGTATCGCGGCCTCGGCCGTCGCAGACCGATGCGCAGGATCTGCAGCGGAAGCAAGGCGAGGAGCGCGAGCGACACGCCCGCCGAGATCGGCGCGAGCGCCAGACTCGTGACGGGCAGCAGGCCGGCCCACACCCACGCACTCCGGATCTCGTGCTCCGCGTGGCCATCGTGAACCCCGGGATGACGCGCCGCGCCCTCCGCGATCGCGTGACCGGCGCGCTTGCTCCGCTGCCACCACTGGGAGAACGACGACATCTGCGCGTCGTGGATCGTCATCGGCGCGTCGAGTCGCGCGATCGAGCCCCCCTCGGCCAGGATACGGACGCACAGCTCGGGTTCCTCGCCGGCGATCAGGTCCTCCGAGAAGCCCCCGACCTGCCGGAACGTCGCGACCCGCATGAGCGCGTCGCCTCCGCAGGCCGTCGCCCGCCCGACCGGCGTGTCCCACTCCATGTCGCAGAGTCGATTCAAGACGGTTCGCTCCGGGTAGCGCTCCCGCCGCCGGCCGCACACCACCGACCAGCCCTCCGCGTCGAACGCGGCTAGGGCCGTCCCGAGCCAGCCGGACTCGAGCTCACAGTCGCCGTCGACGAACTGCACGGCCTCCAGATCGGGCCAGACCGAGAGCAGGCGCTCGAAGCCGGCGTTCCGGGCGCGGGCCGCGGTGAACGGGATCGTGGTGTCGAGCTCGACGACCTCCGCACCGAACCGCCGGGCCGCCGAAACGCTGTCGTCGGTCGAGCCCGAGTCGACGTAGACGATCGCTTCGAGATCCCGCCGCGCGGACGCGAGGCAGGCCTCGAGCCGCTCGCCCTCGTTCCGTCCGATCGCCACGATGCCGACCCGCTCCTTCACGCACCGCTCCCCTGCGCGTGCATCGGGCGCTGCGGCGCGATCTCGGCGATTCCCGCGAAACGGATGCCCGGCGCTTCGACCAGGCGCTCCACGAAGCCGCGGAGCGCGGTCCTTCGCTCCTCCGAGTCGATCGCCTGGTGGTGCGTCATCAGTCCGACCACGTCGAGCCGCTCCCGGCAGGTCTCGAACTCGCGCCAGAGCCGATCGAGGTCCTTCAGGATGGGCTGGCCGCAGGGGTCGACGTCGGCGTGGACGTCGATCGCGCACGACACTTCGGCCAACCTGCCGTCCGGCAGGACGTTGCCGTGATAGGAGACGCGCTGCCCGAAGAGCTCCACGCGGCTCAGGGCGTGCCCCGTCCCGTACAGCGCCCGCGAGCCGAGGTCGGTCCGCACCCCCGCCGAGAGGATGCCGAAACCGAGATCCGCCAGGACGCGCAGCGTCTCGCCGTCGTACTTGTGACAGGGCGGCGTGAAGACGTCCGGGGAGAAGGCCTCTCCCAGCATCTCCTCGAGCATCGCCTTGCCGCGCGCGATGTCCCTCCGCTGGTCGTCGTAGCCCCGCCGTCCGGCGAACTCCGCGTAGGCGATGCGTCCGTCGACTTCGCGCTCGTGGCAGAACCCGTGCTGGTTCAGGTGGATCAGCGCCGGGTAGGAAGCCTTCAACCTACGGAGCTCCGCGGCCGATGCGTCATCGAGATAGGCGGGCACCACCTGGTAGTGGCAAGGAAGGTCATGCTCGAGCATCAGGTCCACGAAGAATCGCAGCGCCTCGCCGAACTCACCGACGTCGTCGTCGCGAAAGAAAACGGTGGTCTCGCGCATGAACGATCCTCGACAGCCTCCGAAGCATTCACGCCCGGACCGAGGCCAAGCGTACCGCTCCCGCTGGCCGGGCCCGTGTGCCCGACGCTCCCCCGATCATCGGCCCGTCCCGCACGAACCCTGACGGATTTCCCCTATACTCGGCGGGCTTGTCCCCGCCGCCCTGCCTCTCGGCGAGCTCCCCCCCGAGCCCGCTGAAGCCCGACCGGGCCCGGCTCGCAACGCGAGATCCGAAGCCCAAACCCCGCTCCCCGGAGCGCCGGAGACCCGCACGCCCATGGCCATCAAGATAGTGCCCTACGAACCCGAGATGGAGTCGAAGGTCGCCGCCTTCAATCAGCGGATGCTCGAAGGCGATACCGGATGGGGCTGGTACGGCTCGGCTCGCGACGGATGGCTCCCCGACCGGGGGGACGAGAAGTCCACCTGGCGCGAGCACTACCTGGCCGTCGAGGACGACGGCGAGGTGCGCGGCGCCTACGCACACAAGCCGCACGTCTGGCGCATTCGCGGGCAGGACGTGCTGGTGAGCGACTGGCAGGGGCCCGTCTCCGAGGGGCTCTTGAGCCCGCGCCACGCGACGCTGGGGCTTCGGCTGATCCGGGAGATGCTGAAGCGCTACCCGGTGCTCTACAGCTGGGGGCACGGGGGCAACGATGCCAAACTCCTGCGGATGATCATGTCGCTCAAGTGGAAGATCCTCGACACGCCCTTCTGCCTCAAGGTTCGGCGCCCCTTCCGCTTCCTGCGTCGCAACAAGTACCTGCGCGGCTCCGCGCGCAACCGGCTGGCGCTCGACGTGCTGGCGTTCTCGGGTCTCGGCTGGCTCGGCCTGACGCTCCTGAACCTGTGGCTCGGGCTGCGGGGGGGCGCTCCCAGGGACGCCCACGTGGAAGTGGTTCCGCGATTCGAGGAGTGGGCCGACGCGCTCTGGCACCGCGTTCGAGACGAGTACCGGGCCGTCGCGACCCGCGATGCGGCGACGATGAACGACCTGGTGCCCGAGGATGGGCGCTGGCCGGCCGGGATCCGGCTGCGGGTCCGCCGCGGCGAGCAGGACATCGGCTGGGCGGTGGTGCTGGACAACCAGCTGTCGGACGACCCGCGCTTCGGCGACTTGCGCGTCGGTTGCGTAGCAGATGCCTTCGCGCATCCCGACGACGCACCGTCCGTGATCGCCGCCGCGACGCGCTTCCTCGACGAACGGGGCGTCGACATGATCGGGTCCAACCAGTCGCACCCGGCCTGGGTCCGTGCGTTCGCGGCGAGCGGCTACGTGATCCTCGAGAAGCGCCGATGCTTCGCGGCCGCGCCCGCGTTCCAGGAGGTGCTCGAGCCCTTCGACGAGACCGCGGCCGGTCTCCACATGACGAACATGGATGGCCACGGCCCGAGCGGCTTCTGACGCCGCGCCGGCGGCGAGGCGGCGCGACCGGAATCGCGAACCCGTCCGTCCATCCGGGCCAGCGTCCGCACAGGCTCACCGAGGCGAGCGCTTCCCTTCGGAAAACACGCAAATTACACGCGTCTTCCACGCAAATGGCGACACTCCACTTGCCCTCCCGGGCACCTTCAATTGCCTGATATTTCGACCGATACACCACGAACCGGCCGTGCATGCCCGTCGCGCGGCAACCCGATCACGCGGAGCTATAATTGAAGGACCTTGGCCGCTCAGATCATGGGGATTGCCCCGTCCGCGAAGCGATACGGACGTGGACCCGAGCCCTCTCCACGAATTCGCGACCTGGAGCGCCCCCCTCCCAGGAGAGATCCCGCGTATGACGACTGCACTCGAGCTGGCCCCTCGCCTCACCAACGCATCGCTGAAGAAGGTGTGGACCGTCGACGAGACGTTCGACTGGTCCGAGAAGATCGAAGTCGGCACCGATTGGGCGATGGCCCCCGAACTGATCTCGATCTACGGGACGGAGACCTACGAAGCACTCACGGAAGAGGAGCAGAAGCGCCTCAGCTTCTACGAGATCGTCAATTTCTTCAGCTTCGTGCTCTACGGAGAGCGCCCCCTGATCTCCGGGCTCATGACCCGCATGTATCGCAAGAACACCCAGGGCCCGCTCACCGAATATCTTCATCACTTCGTCGACGAAGAGAACAAGCACATGATGATGTTCAACGGCTTCTGCGAGCACTACGCGGGGAAGGTCTACCCCGAGAAGAAGATCGTGCTGCCGCGTGAGTACGCCGCCGGTGAAGAGGACATCTCGTTCTTCTGCAAGGTCCTGATCGTCGAGGAGCTCGGCGACTACTACAACCTGGCGATGATGAGCGATCGGCGAATCCATCCGCTCGTCGCGAAGATGAACCGGGTCCACCACGTGGACGAGGCGCGGCATCTCGCCTTCGGACGCGAGCTCCTGCGTGAGCACGCGAGTGACTACATCGACGGGTGGACCGACGAAGAGCTCGCCCGTTTCCGGGGCTGGCTGGTGGACTACCTGATCTCCAGCTGGGGCGATTTCTACAACCCCGCCGTCTACAAGGACGCTGGTCTCCCGAACGGGTACCAGATCCGGAAGATGGCGCTCGAACACGACACCTGCCGGACGTTCCGCGAGAACGCGTCGGCGAAGCTCGTGGACTACTTCATCGAAGCCCGCCTACTGGAAGAGCGACCGAGCTTCTAATGGACCAGAAGACGATTCGAGACGAGCTTCGAGGCTGGATCCTCGAGCGGTCGGGCGCCACGCCCGACCGGCTCGAGCGCGATGACCAGCCGATTCTCGACGAGGGACTCCTGACCTCGCTCGACGTCGTCGAATTCATCCTCTTCATCGAGAGCATTCGCAAAGAGGAAGTGGACATCGAGGCAATCGAGCCCGAGGTCTTCAACAGCATCGACGCGCTCGTCGAGGCGTTCTTTGCCAAAGCCCCGGCCCCCATGGAGTCGGCGCTCGGATGAGTCCCGCCTCCTCCGACGCGGCGACCCCGAGCGTGTCACTGCGGACGGGCTTCCTCCGGTCGTACGACCGCGATCCTTCGGCAATCGCCGTCGAGGTCGCCGGGGAATCGATCAGTTACGGCGATCTGCACACGGCCGCCGCCCGCCTCGCCACGACGCTCGACGCGCTCGACGTGCGCGCAGCCGACGAGGATCCGGAGACACGCCCTCCGCTCACCGCGGTCTTCGGCCAGCGCTCCCGGGGCGTCGTCGAGGGCATCCTCGGTGCGCTCTTCCGCGGCGACGGCTACGTGCCCCTCAACCCGACGTTTCCGATCGAGCGCACCCGGGGCATGCTGGAACGATCCGGATGCCGCGCGGTGGTCCTCGACGAACATGGCGAGAAGCAGATCGTCGAGGTGGCGGAATCCATCGCGACCCCCCTCCTCCTGGTCCTCCCCCATCGGGACGACGTGGAAGAGCTCGCCGCCGCGCTGCCCCGACATCGCGTGATCGGCGCGGGCGCTCTCGACAACGCTGGGGTCCACGCAGGGGAATGGCGGCCGGAGCCCGTCGATCCCGACGCGATCGCCTACCTCCTCTTCACTTCCGGCAGCACGGGCCAGCCCAAGGGCGTGGGCGTCGCGCACCGCAACGTGAACGCCTTCCTCACGAGCATGGCCGAGCGGTACTCCATCACGCCGCAGGATCGCCTCTCCCAGACCTTCGAGCTGACCTTCGACCTCTCGGTCTTCGATCTCTTCCTGGCCTGGGAATGTGGTGCGCGGGTCTGCATCCCGACGCAGGCGCAGAAGATGCTGCCGGGCAAGTACGTGAACGAATCGGGGATCACCGTCTGGTTCTCCGTCCCCTCGACGGCCGTCCTGATGAGCAAGCTCAGGATGCTCAAGCCCGACGCCTACCCGACGATCCGGTGGAGCCTCTTCTGCGGCGAGGCGCTCCCCATCGAGCTCATCGAGAGCTTCGCCGCCGCCGCCCCGAACTCGACGGTCGAGAACCTCTACGGCCCGACCGAGCTCACGATCGCCTGCACGCTCTATCGATGGGACCCGGAGCGGAGTCCCACCGAGAGCGAGCTGGGGCTCGTTCCGATCGGCGATCCCTACCCGGGCATGGAGGCGATCGTCGTCGACGAAGACCTCCAGGCGGTCGAGCCCGGCGAGACGGGCGAGCTCCTGATGACCGGGACCCAGATGACGCCGGGATACTGGCGCGACGCCGAGAAGACCGCGGCCGCCTTCGTGGTCCCGCCCGGCGAGCAGCGCGTCTTCTACCGGACCGGCGACCGCGTCCGGCGGCCCGAGGGCAAGGCGCCGATGACCTACCTCGGACGCGTCGACAACCAGATCAAGATCCAGGGCTATCGCGTCGAGCTCGGCGAGGTCGAGGCGCTCTTCCGGGACATCGCCGACGTCGACGTCGCCATCGCGGTCGGCTGGCCCGTGACCAGCGCCGGCGCCGACTCGATCGTCGTCTTCGTCTCCGACGCGAACACCGACCTCGGAGCGCTCCAGCGCGAAGGCAAGGCCCGGCTCCCGGGCTACATGGCGCCCCGCGAAGTTCGTCACGTGGACACGTTCCCCCTCAATTCCAACGGCAAGGTCGATCGCAAGGCGCTCCTTGCGATGCTCGACGGAGAGGGCTGATCCGCCGATCCGGCGGTCTCGCCCCGAAACGGATCGAGCATGCGACTCGCCTATCTGACGACCTCCTATCCCGAAGTCAGTCACACGTTCATCCGGCGCGAGATCGAAGCGCTGGAGCGGGCCGGCCACGAGGTCGAGCGCTTCTCGATCCGGCGGCCCGGGAGTCGTCTCGTCGACCCGGACGACATCGCGGAGGTTGAGCGCACGCACTACTGCCTGCCGGACCTCGCGCGCGACCTCCTCCCGGCCCTGCCCTCGAGCCTCGGCGGACTCTGGCGCGGAGCGAGGACGATGTGGCAGATGGCTCGCGTCAGCCATAGAAGCCTGATCGTCAACCTGGCCTACCTGGCCGAAGCGATCGCCATCAAGGCGGAGCTCGAAGCCCGCGAAGTCGAGCACGTGCACGTCCACTTCGGAACGAATGCCGCCGCCGTGGCCCGCCTGATCAAGCATCTCGGCGGGCCGACGTACAGCATGACGATCCACGGCCCCGCCGAATTCGACTCCGCGATCGGCTTCAGCCTGGGCCCGAAGATCGAGGACGCCGAGTTCGTCGTCGCGATCACCGACTACTGCGGCGCCCAGCTTCGCCGCTGGGTCGGGCTCGAGCACTGGAAGAAGATCCGCGTCGTGCATTGTGCCGTCCCGGACTCCTTCTTCGAGCGCGCGCGACCGATCGACCCGGCCTGTCGAACGCTGGTCTGCGTCGGCCGCCTCTGCGAACAGAAGGGCCAGCTCCTGCTCGTCGAAGCCTTTCGCCGTCTCGTCGAGTCCGGCGTCGACGCGAAGCTCGTCCTGGCCGGGGATGGGGAGATGCGGACGGAGATAGAAGCCCTGATCCGCGACAGCAAGCTCGACGATCGGGTCGAGATCACGGGCTGGATCTCCGCAGACGAGGTCGCGCGCCGTCTCCTGGACGCCCGGGCCATGGTCCTGCCGAGCTTCGCCGAGGGTCTCCCCGTCGTGATCATGGAGGCGTTCGCCCTCGCCCGCCCGGTCCTGAGCACCTACATCGCCGGCATCCCGGAGCTCGTTCGCGACGGACGGAATGGCTGGCTCGTGCCGGCAGGAAGCATCGACGCGCTGACCTCGGCTCTGCGCGAAGTCTTGGACACCCCCATCGATCGCCTCGACGCGATGGGCCTCGAGGCGGTCTCCGCCGTCCGCGAAGCGCACCACCTCGAGACCGAAGTCTCGCGATTGAGCGAGCACTTCGAGGAGACCCACCGATGACGCCGCGAAGCGAGCACTTCGAGGAGATCCACCGATGACCCCGCGAAGCGAGCACACGAGCGACGGGATCGTCGCCTTCGGCGGCATCGACTGGTGGTATCACAACCGTGGCCACAGCGAATGCCAGGTCCTGACGCGCATCGCCCGCGAACGGCCCGTCCTCTGGATCAACAGCATCGGGATGCGCGCGCCGTCCACGGGCAAGACCGAGCTCCCGCTCCGGCGGTACCTCAGGAAGCTCAAGAGCACGCTCAAGGGGCTGCGCCGCGACCCGGACTCGGGGATGTGGATCTACAGTCCGATCTTCGTGCCGCGCTACAACGACTTCTGGCTGCGTTTCAATGGCCGCTTCCTGGCGGTCCAGATCGGACTGCTGCGGCGTCTGCTGGGGATCCGCCGTCCGACCGCCTGGGTCACCCCTCCGACGGCGATCGAAGCCGTCGAGCGGATGCGTTTCCGACAGATCGTCTTCAACCGCTCCGACGAGTTCTCCAAGTTCCCCGAGGCCGACGGAGAATTCATCGCAAGGCTCGAGCAGCGGATGCTGCGGCTCGCGGACCACGTCCTCTACACGAGCCACGCGCTCCTCGACCGCGAGCGTGCGCTCTGCCGGAGCGCCGAGTACCTCGGCCACGGAGTCGACTACGACCGGTTCAGCGACGCCCGCCCGCTCGACCGCCCCGCGGAGCTCCCGGAGGCGGTCCGCGACCTGCCCCGGCCCATCGTCGGCTTCTACGGCGCGCTCGACGACTACACCGTCGACAAGGACCTGCTCATCGCGACGGCGCGGCACGTCGCCTCCGGAACGGTCCTCGTGATCGGGCCCAAGGCCATGGACACGACGTCGATCGAGGCGGAGCCGAACATCCGATACATCGGACAGATCCCCTACGAAGAGGTGCCGCGGTATGCCGGCGCCTTCGACGTCGCGCTCATGCCCTGGCTGATGAACGACTGGATCGAGAGCTGCAACCCGATCAAGCTTCGCGAGTACCTCGCGATCGGCTTCCCGATCGTGACCACCTGGTTCCCGGAGCTCCAGGCCTACGCTTCGCACGTCTACGCCGCGCGAAGCGAGCAGGAGTTCCTCGACGCGATCGACCAGGCCCTCGCCGAGCAGGATCCGGCACGGGTCTCCGCTCGTCGCGCGAGCGTCGAGCGCTCTACCTGGGACTCGATCGCGACGCGCGTCGTGGAGCTCCTGGAGAACGGCTGAGCCTCGCCCCGGGCTCGGATCAGGCCGGCGTCGATCGTTTCCGGTAGGCGGCGAGGATCGTGTGCCCCGCGATGTTCTCGCGATTCTCCTCGATCGCGCGCCGGACCGCCGCGTCCCCACCGAGTCGGTAGTAGAGCCAGCGGAGGGCCCGGGCGTCGGGTAGATACCGCTCCTCCATGACCGCCTGGAACCACCCGGTGATGTCGGCCTGCAGCGGCTCCGTCTCCACCCAGTCGAGCTCGAGATCGAAGAGCCGCGGGAGCGATTCGAGCGTGCTGCGATGCCACAGCGTCACGTGGTGCGGAGGAAGGTTCAGCGGCAGGAGCGCGCAGTGGCGCAGGAACGCGTCGTTGTTCGGCACGCTGAGCACCAGCCGCCCCCCCGGTGCGAGTGCGTCCACGCAGGCGCCTACGAACGCGCGCGGGTCGTCCATGTGCTCGAGCACCTGGAACGCGGTCACGGCCTGGTAGCGCCCCGCGTGTTCCGCCGCGTGGTCGGTGATCGTCTGGTCGTGGACCTCGAGTCCGCGTTTGCGCGCCTGCTCGCGACCGAAGGGGCTCGTCTCGAGGCCGGATCGCGAGGCCACGGTTCCTTCCAGGGTCCCCAGGAACGCCCCGCCGCCGCAACCGATGTCGAGCACCGAGTCGGCGTCCGCCAGGAGACGACGCGCCGTCGCGAACTCCCACTTCTCGTCCTGATAGGCCCAGGACTCGTCGTCGCCCGAATAGAGCTCCGCGTAGAAAGCCGGCGGACCGGACAGATCCCCGCCGAAGAAGATCAGATCCGTCTCCTCACAGCGGTACATCTCGAGGAAGTCGACTTCCGGCAAGTACGACGAGACGTCGATGCCGTAGTCGTTCCGGTACGCGTCGATCAGCGCACCGACGGGGATTCGTCGCTCGTGTCGGGCCGCTCCGCCCGTGAGCGGACTGGGCGGCGCGGTCTGCGATCGGCCCACGGTTCCATCGTTCGCATCCATCGTGTGCCTCGTGTCTCCCGGTTCACCCGGCTCCGTCTTCTCCGCCATCTCGCGTTCGTCAGCCCGCCGGAAGCTGCCAGCTGCCGGTCGTCGCGCGAATCCAGATCTGCTTGAACGGATAGAAGAACTGCTGGAGGTAGGAGAAGAGGATCGACTGCGGAGCCGCGCTCTTCTCCATCGGGAAGTCGGGGTCTTCGATTCCGGTCTGCGGGTAGTCCGCCCAGCCGTCGACGTGGGTGCCGAAGATCCGATCCCAGAGGCAGAAGATCACGCCGAAGTTCTTGTCGGCATGCTGCGTCTCGTGCGAATGGTGGACCCGGTGACTCTGCGGCGTGACGAAGACGTATCGCAAGAAGCCGTAGTCCGTCTTCAGGTTCGCGTGGTAGAGATGCGTGTAGATCGTCTGGAACACGAGGAGCCAGGGGACGATCTGCCCGTCGAGCTCGAGGACGAGCATCGGAATCAGCGAGATCGGCATGGCGATCAGCCGGTCGAAGGGATGCACCCGCTCGTCCGTGAAGATGTTCATCTCGCGCTGCGAGTGATGAACGGCATGGAACACCCAGAACGCGGGCACCTTGTGCCGCACCCAGTGGTGGAACCAGCCGAGGAAGTCGGCGACGAGGAAGGCGAGTCCGGCCCGCACCGCCGTCGGCAGCTCCGTCATCGCCTGGATCGACAGGAAGGAGAGATGCGCGTCGTAGAGGTCGACCAGGTAGGAGTACGAGAAGACGATCCCGACCAGCAGACCGAAGGTGAGCCGGTTGAGGATCACCCAGGCGAGTCCGTCGTGGACCATCCCCTTGCTCAGGATCGGCTGCCCGCTCCGCGCGGGGCGCAGTCGCTCGCCGATGGCGGCCACGACGATCACGAACCAGAGCCACGGAGCCGTCAGTACGTGGAAGACGCCGCGAATGGCGCGACGCGCCCAATCGGGGAACGCCGCCCGCCAGAGGCCCCGCGCGCCTTCCACGCAGCCCTCTTCGGCGCCGCAGGATTCGAGCGCCAGCCAGCTCATCGCCGCCAGACCGAGCAGACCGATCAGCCCCAGCTGGAGGCCGAGGCCCGCTGACAGTCCGCCCTGCTCCTTCGATTTCTCCATGCTCTCGGACCGTCCCTCGCGCGGCGAGCTCCGCGCACCGAACCCTTTCGGCGGATGAGAATGCCTACGCGTCGTCATCGGCCTGGCGTCGCGTTTCGTGAAGTGCTCCTGCGCCGTTTCGCAGGGATTCCCGTAATGGGAGAGTCGGCTTCGGTGGGCGCAGATTCCCGGCCGCCGACTCCCTGGTGGGTGCCCGTTGCGGCGTGAATGGGAACGCGGCCTTCCTCGCCTGGTCCCTGATTCGGTCAAGAGCAGTCCGACCCCGCGTTTCCGGGACTCTATCCCCTCATCCACGTGACGGCATCGGAAACGGGTCCGGGCGCGGGGCGCCGTCGCGAGAGAAATCGAGCGCTTCGCGGAGTGCGTCGAGATCGACCTCGAAGGACGCCATGTCGTGCGCCCGCGCGTGACCGAGCATGTCGAGGTCACGGACCACCTCGGGCGTGATCTTTCCGCGCACCCCGACCCAGGTGCCCCCGAGCACCGCCGTATAGAAGCGGAAGCAGCTGCTCGAGAAGCCGGGCGAGAAGAGCTCGACCAGTCGAAAGCGAGGCAGCGCACCCACGGGGCGATGGGCCGAGAAGCCGAGGCTGGCGAGACCTGCGCCGTGGATGCCGACCACGTCCTGCGCCTCCGCGAGCATCTGCCACTGCCGGGCGATCGAGTAGTCCTCCATGTAGACGCGCTCGTAACCCTCCTGCGCGAGGAACGCCGTGACCTCGTCTTCGTTCAGGACCACGCGTTCGCCTCGACGGGCGACGAAGAGGCGCTCCGGAACGGGCTCCGGGTCGCGCTCGAAGGGCTGCCGCGCGAGAAGCGGCAGGTGTGCCAGATTCAGCTGCTGTGTGATCGAGACCCGTCGGCCCCGCACACGACCGTCGGTACAGACCGTGGGGATGCCCGCGGTCTCCAGGACCCGCTTCGCCAGCACGGGGGCCTTGCGAGGCAGAACGACGTGGATCGGCGCACGCTCGACACTCGAATCGTCTTCCAGGACCTGCTCGATCAGGCGCAGGGGGCCGATCACGTCGTGGACCAGGTGGGCGAAGTTGCCCGTGTAGGCGAAACGCATGTCGAGTGCGAACGCGTTGCCCATGTCGACGGTCGCCGCGCGTCGGTGCAGCTGGCGTTTGATCTCATGCTTCGCGCGGCCCACCAGCCCATCGGGCACAGGATGCTGATCGACGTGCGTCTTCGACTCTCCGCTCCGGACCTCGATGCGCACGTGATGGGCGGGCACGTCATGGGCCGGCTTCAGGATCCGTTCGATCTCCGGCGAATCGAAGTCCGACATCCGCGTCGAATGACCGTAGACGCGCGTCTCCGGCAACTGGAACGCAGGAACGTCGAGCTCGTAGGTTCGATCGAGATGCATGTTTCCTTCACGACCCCGACGACGCGCCGCCGCGCGCTCGTCGCATCCAGCCTGTCATCGGCGCTGCACGGAGCCAACTGAGGCCCGATCGACGTGCGCCTCGCAGCCGGCCCGGCGCGGGCGACCCCCGCCCGCCACCGACGACGGGCTCCGGACGCGCGGCGCTCCGGCCCGCCCATCTTCGCAGCAGGGAAGGCCCCGTGTCGACCGCAGGCCGACGTTCTGCGGGGAGTGCCCCCCGAAAAACGGCCGTCCGCGCTGGCTTCGACGGACGGGAAGACACCATCAAGCGCTTTCGGGGAACAACCGATGAGGCGAGGAATCGGCGGTCTCGCGCCCCTTCCGCGGTCCCGCTTCGGTCGGGCCGCGATCGCTTGGCGCCCAGACCCCGACGGAGCGGTACTCTTCGCTGCACCGAGCAGCGCGGCAGCACGTCCGAGCAGAACCCGAGCACGAGACGCACGAGACGAGAGAGGCGGTACGCGATGGAAAACTTCCGACGACGGCGGATCATGGTCACGGGGGGAAGCGGCTTCCTCGGATCCCACCTCTGCGAGCGGCTCCTGTCGGACGGCCACGAAGTCCTCTGCGTGGACAATTTCTTCACGGGTCACCGGCGCAACATCCGGCGCCTGCTCGACGACCCCAACTTCGAGCTCATGCGACACGACGTCACGATGCCGCTCTTCGTCGAAGTCGATCAGATCTACAACCTCGCCTGCCCGGCTTCGCCGCCGCGATACCAGCACGACCCCGTCCAGACGAACAAGACGAGCGTGCACGGCGCGATCAACATGCTCGGGCTCGCCAAGCGTCTCGACGCTCGGATCTTCCAGGCCTCCACGAGTGAGGTCTACGGAGACCCCCAGGTCCACCCGCAGCGCGAGGACTACTGGGGACACGTGAATCCGATCGGGGAGCGATCCTGCTACGACGAGGGCAAGCGCTGCGCCGAGACCCTCTTCTTCGACTACCACCGGCAGCACGGTCTCGAGATCAAGGTCGCCCGGATCTTCAACACGTACGGCCCGCGCATGGACCCCTACGACGGTCGCGTCGTCTCGAACTTCATCGTCCAGGCGCTCCAGAACGAGACGATCACCCTCTACGGAGACGGCGAGCAGACGCGCTCCTTCTGCTACGTGGACGATCTGATCGAAGGCATCGTCCGCTTCACCGAAGCGCCCGCCGAAGTGACCGGCCCCATGAACCTGGGCAACCCGCGCGAGTTCACGATCGCCGAGCTCGCCCACCTCGTCGTCGAGCTGACCGGCTCGAAGTCGTCGATCGAGCACCGCCCGCTCCCGCCGGACGATCCGGTGCGCCGTCAGCCCGACATCGGGCTCGCCCGTGAGAGCATCGAATGGGAGCCCACGGTCCCGCTCGAGCAGGGCCTCGTGAAGACGATCGCCTACTTCGAAGAGATCCTGCGAACGGGGCCCTGAGCGGCCGAGCGACCCACCTGCCCCTCCGGCGACCCGGAAGATCGCGGCGCTACGGCGTCTCGAAGACGGGCAGGATCGTCCGTCGCACGTCGTCGACGAAGCCCCCGCGCTCGAAGTAGTCGCGGAGCGCGCGCGACGCGTTGTTCGCGATCTCCTGCGCCTCGTCGAGGTTCGCCAGGTAGTACTCGACGCGCTCCGCGAGGTCCGAGTTGTCCCACTGCGTCGCGACGTAGGTCTCACCCGCCACGAAGATGTCCGGCGTGGTCACCAGATGCTCCATCGACGGCTTGATCAGGAGCGCGCCGCAAGCGACCGCCTCGTAGTCGCGCCAGCAGACCTCCCCCCAACCGAAGGGACTGAAGACCGCTCGACTCTGTCGCAGCTGGTAGAGGAATCGAAGCTGATTGACCCGATCCTCACGGGTCGCCTGAAACCGTGATTTGAGCGGATCGGTCGCCTCCCGGCATCGCAGCCGATAGTCCTGGTACCACTCACGGTCGACGTCGCGCGCCGGCAGGGCGAACCGGAGGTTGATCTCGTAGGGCCGGGATTCGAGCCTGCGCGGCAGGAGACCGTCCGCCCGAGCGATCCAACGCAGGCGCGGCATCACCGCGAAGTTCCATCCGCTCACGATCCGGTCCGCGTAGGCCGGGTCCGGGATCGAGCCGAAATGCCAGTCCTCGAGGTCGAAGTCGTACTGGCGCGCGTACCAGTCGGAGAAGACGTAGCCGCCGCCGTAGTCCGTCTGGTAGTCGTCGACGTTTCTCAACATCTTGCTCTTGACGTATCGGTCGACGTGCGGGAGCACGGGGAAGTGCGGGGTACTGGTCTGATCGTGGCTGTCGAGGAAGACCAGCCGACGCTCCGGCGCCGCCTCCCGCGCCCTGACCAGCACGTCGCAGAGGTCGTCCGCGCGTTCGGAGAAGCGCGGCATGAGCATCAGCATGTCCCCGTCCGGTGCCGCGACGCGTTCCTCGAGCTGCACGAGGGAATCGTAGGTCTCGACCTCGGCGCGAAGGCCGAGTCGCCCCGCCAGATCGCGCCGGTACATGTCGAACCCCTGGATCAGCTGCTTGTTGAAGCCGATCAGGTCTCCGGCCAGGATCCGGATTCTACGCATTCGATTCCCCTTGCCGGCCTCTCGTCGAAGACGCCAGAGCCCGACTCATCGGACGAGTCCCCGATCCGCTCAAGTCGGGAACCCCCGTAGATGGGCGACGCATGGCGAACGCGCCCCGGCCTCCCACCGACGGCGCGCCCTCCCCGATCGACGCGCTCGTCGGACGTCGTCTGCCCCGATCGCAATTGCGAGGCAACAAACCCGCAGGTAGGTTGAGGTCGCTTCAGCCCCCTCCTCGCCTCCCGATGAGGTTCATAGCATGCACTTCCCGGTCGACCAGAAGCGATTCGGCGTGGTGGCGCGGAACTCGATCGGCTTTCCACGCGCGGTGATCGACTGCCTCAACGCCGGCGATGCGGTGCTGACGCTGCGCCACGCGGAGGACGAGGAGCGCATCGCTTCGGTCGGAGTCGACGAGATCCTCGATCCGGGCGAGGACACGGGCTGGGTCGACCTGCCCCCGTATCCGGCGAGCGAGGAGACCTCCACCGGTCAGGTCCTCTTCACCTCCGGCACCGAGGGCCTCCCCAAGGCGATCCTCCTCTCCCATGCGGCGCTCTCGAACACCACCGATCGACTGATCTCGATCCAGGGCGTCGACGAGACGATCCGCGAGTACCTGGGCGTTCCTGCGTACTACTCGTTCGGCTTCGGCCGCTGTCGCGTCGTCGCACGTGCAGGCGGACGGATCTTCGTCCCGAGCAACGGCTTCGACCCCAGCGAGATCGCCGAGATGCTCTCGGCCGGCGAGATCAACGCGATCTCCGCGGTGCCCACGCTCTGGCGGCTCGTCCTCGAGCACGAGGACCTCTTCGCCACGTGCGGTGATCGCGTGTGCTGGATCGAGATCGGCAGTCAGTACATGAGCCGACAGGAGAAGGAGCGCCTGAAGGCCCTCTTCCCCAACGCGAGCATCGTGCAGCACTACGGACTGACGGAAGCGTCCCGCAGCACCTTCCTCAAGATCCACGAAGTCGAGGGGGCGGCCCTCGAGTCCGTGGGCCGCGGCTACGAGGGCGTCGTCACGGAGCTCGACGACACGGGCCGCATCCGCATCCGGGGCCCCCACCTGGCGAGCGGCATGCTCCGCGAGGGCGAACCGGTCCCGCTCACGGACGGCGCGGGCTGGTTCACGACCAACGATCTCGGACGCATCGAAGAGGGCTACCTCTACTTCGAGGGCCGCGCCGACGACCTCATCAACTGCGGCGGCGTGAAGCTCGCCCCCGACGCGCTCGAGCGCGATATCCATGCGGACCTCGGGATCTCCTCCGGAGTCTGCGTGACCCGGATCCCGGACGAGCTGCGCGGTGACGTGGTGCTCGTCGCCCACCTCGACGCGCTCGACTCGAACGCCGTCCGGAGCGCGGCCGAGAGCGTCCTCGAGAGGGCCGGGCTGGTCGCCCGAGGCGCGGTCCGATTCTTCCCCTGCGAAGCCCTGCCGGTCACGGAGACCGGCAAGATCCAGCGCAAGGAAGTCGCTCGACGCTACGCCGAGGAGGCCGAGCCGCCCAAGGAAGAGCCGACCGAGGACGGGCGGGACACGGGTCCCGATGCACCCGCGTCCGCCGACATGACCCGGCTCGTCGCCCTCTGGGAGGATGCCCTCGGCATCCGGCCGGTCGGCGTCCACGACAGCTTCTTCGACCTCGGCGGCGACTCGCTGTCCGCCGTGCGGGTCGTCCTCCGCATGGAGCGGCTGGGCATCCCGAAGCAGGTCGCGAGGGAGATCTTCCACGGCAAGAGCATCAGCGAGATCGTGGAGGAGACCGAACGAGGCACCGGGCGGACCCCGCTCTCCCACGCGGGACGCTCCGCGGACATCGTTCGCGGGATCCTGGTGCTCTTGATGATCGGTTCCCACTGGCTCCCGGGCGTCGTCGAACGCGCCCCGGCCGCCTTCGAGACGATCTACGCGGCCCTGAATCCGGCGTTCCGTGCCGGTACCCCCGGCTTCGCCGTCATCTTCGGCGTCGGCATCGGGTTCGCCTACCTCTCGCGATTCCGACGGAGTCCGGATTCGGTCCGCGCCCTCGCCCGCCGCAATGCCATGCTGATCGGCGGCGGGATCCTCGCCCTGTCGGGCCTCAAGATCGGCTGGCGCTGGATCGCCGGCGTGCCCATGACGCCGGTCGACTACTCGAACAGCTTCTACAACGTCCTGACCTACTACTTCCTGGCAGTCCTGAGCATCCCCCTGTGGCTCCGCTTCCTGACGGCGGCCAGGAACTTCAATCTCGCCTGCCTCGGTGCGGCGTTGGTCATGCAGGGGATCCATCTGACGCTGAGCGCCAACGTGCCTTCGGCGTCGGACAACCCGTTCATCCAGACCGGCATCCTGCTCGGCTGGGCCAAGTACAACTACTTCGCGATGACGTCCGGCGTGATGGTGGGCATCGCCTTCGGCCAATGGATCCGCGAGGCGGTCACCCAGGACCGGCCGATGAGCGACCTGGCCCTCGCGGGCGCGGGGCTCTGCGTCTTCGCCCTCCAGATCGCCTTCGTCGCCGGCGACCGGTTCTGGGAGACGTGGCCGCTCGACCTGTCGTTGTGGGGCTGGATCTTCTACTCGGGCATCGTGGCGATCGCCGTGCCGTCGATCTACGGGACCCGCGATCTGACGACCGCGTGGATCGAGGCTCCGCGCCGACTCCTCGCGATCATCGGCATCATGGCGTTCCCGCTCTTCATCGGACATGCCATGGTGGTGCCCGTGAAGAAGGTGCTCGAGAGCCTCTCGATCCCGGGCGCGCTGCCGATCGCCCTCGCCCTCTTCCTGGCAGGCGCGGGCTGGATGGGGACGCACCTGTACCAGGTGCACTACGCCGAGGACTGACCCGGCCCGCCGCCCGATCAGGGTCCGGTGCCGAGAGGCCGGCGGCTACCCGCGGCCGATGACTTCCCGATAGAAGTCCTCGGTCTGCTCCGCGACCGCCTCGACGCTGAATCGCGAGCGTGCATCGGCGCGTGCCGCCGCGCCGAGGCTGGACGCCCACGCGGGATCCGCGAGCAAACGCTCCACCTCGGTCGCCAGCGCCTGCGGATTCTCGGCCTCGAAGGTCAGACCATTGGCCTCGTGGACGATCATCTCGTTCACGCCGCCCGTCCGCGGAGCCACGATCGGGCAGCCGGACGCCATCGCCTCGAGGACGGTCATCGGGAACGTCTCGTAGCGGGAGCTGACGACGGTAATCGCCGCGGTCCGGCGATGCGCCGCGACCTGCTCCTTGGTCTGCGCGCCATGGAACACGATTCGACGCTGGACCTCGGCGGGCACGTTTTCGCGCAGGAACTCCTCGAGGCTGAGGTTCCGCGCCCCCTGCCGGAGACCGGCGTCCGGGCCCACGAAATCGAGCCGCACGTTCGGGTGCCGTGCCGCGAGGCGCTTGAACCCCTCGAGCAGGATGTCGGCGCCCTTCACGCGATCGAATCGGCCGACGAAGAGCAGCGAGTCGGGCCGATGATCCGCCTCGCTCCACGCCTGTGCTTCGTCGACGTCGGGGGCCGGATTCGGAATCACCCGCGCGTTCGGAAGCTCGAGACCGTAGAACGCCCGCACCCGATCGAGCGCGTCGGTCGCCGGTGACGACACGACCGTCGCCGACCGGATCGCCCGGTACTCCGTGGCGCAGCGGACCCGGAACTCCTTGTCCCGGCGATGACCGAGCATCGGACCGATCACACAGTACGGCCCGTGGAGCCGCACGACGATCGGCTTCCGGAAATGCTTGCGGACCACGGACGCGATGCCGAAGGTTTCCTCGAGCTCGAAGAGGTCGATCGGGCGTTCCGCGTCCAGGGACGCGAGGGTTCGTCCCACGCGATCCCCCCAGCCACGCTGGATCCTGAGGTTCCGGGACAGCGAGGCGGCCACGCGGTTCAAGACCCGCGTGCCGAACGAGGCCCCGGCGAGCGCGTCGGGCACCCGGACGATGGCCGGGTCCGTCTCCTCCTCGCTCATCTCGGAGGTGAGGACGCAGCTTTCCACGCCCCGCTGGGCAAGGCCGCCTCGGACCGAAGCGACGTAGGTCGCGATCCCGTTGGCAATGCGATCGTGGGGCCAACAGGGGCTCAGGTAGGCAACGCGCAAGTGGACTCTCGCATCGACGGAGGGACGGAAGTCTCCTTCTCGGACGCCCCGCCGCCAGAGATGAGTTTCGATCGAGGCCTCTACGCGCTCGGGCGACGCCCCGCGTCCCCGAGCGCGGCGTGCGCGGCCTGCTCAGAACCAGACGCCGGTGAGAGCGTACCGCAGCAGGGAGGCGAGCCCGGCCCCCACCACGAAGCACAGCGGCGCGAAGGCCTCCCGTCGCAGAAGGAGGAGCCCCCTGCGCGCGAAGGCAGGCCAGAGGATGAAGACGGCGGGCAGCTCAGAGAGCGCCACCGCCCAGACCAGTCCCTCGGCGCCGCCCAGGTGGAAGCCGACAGGAACGCCCACGACGATCATCAGCATCGTCGTGACGCTCCGGGCGAACCCGAAGCGCGACTCTCCCGTGGCGACGAGGCAGGCCTCACACGGCAGCATCATGCACTGGACGGCGACCCGAAGGCAGAGGATCCGCAGCATCCAGCCGGCATCCAGGTAGCGTGGATCCCAGAGCAGCTCGACGAGCAGGTCGCCGCCCACGGCCAGGACCCCGATCGCGGGCAGCGCGGCGCCGTCGAAGCGCAGGCGAGCATGGTAGTACTCGCTTCGGAGACGTTCGGGCTCCTCGTTGTGGATCCGCGAGAGCGCCGGGTAGAAGACCCCGTTCACGACCTTCGAGACCGCCGCCCCGATCGCATCGCTCAGCATGAGGGCGATCCCGTAGACGCCGAGCGTCGCCATCCCGAGCAGGCGACCGAGCATCAGCCGGTCGCTCTGGGTGCTGAGGAACGACGCGATGCTGCTCCCGAAGATCCAGCGCCCGAAGCCGATGATCTCCCGGCGCGCCTCTTCGTCCCACGCGAAGCGATTGCGGTAGCCGATGTCGATCAGATGGGACCAGACGAGACGGACCACCCCGCCCATCGCGGCACCGATCAGGAGAGCCCACACCGAGCGCCAGATCAGGGCGATGCCGATGATCCCGATCAGCGCGGCGATCTGGACGCCGACCTCGATCGTCGCGAGCTTGAGGGACTCGACCCGCCGTCGCAGCGTGAAGAGCGACGTCGATTCGAAGCCCGCGATCAGGAGCTGGAAGCCCGCGGCCAGGAGGAGCGGGAAGAGGATCGGCTCTTCGTAGAAGAGCGAGGCCGGATAGGCGACCACCCAGGTCGCGCCGCAGAGCGAGGCACCGCGGACGGCCTGGAGCGTCCATGCGGTATTCAGGAACCGCTCGTCGTCTCCGCGACGGTTCTGGATGACGGCCTGCAGGATGCCGACGTCCGAGAGCATCGTCAGACCGAAGAGGACGATCTGCACGATCGCCATCAACCCGAAGGCTTCGGGCGACAGCATCCGGGTGAGGACGAGGTTCCCACCGAGCCGGATCGCCTGCGTCACCCCGTAGCCGAGGACCTCGACGACGGAGTTCCTGAAGACGAGCTCGCGGAGCTGCTGCCGTCGGTCGTCACCCATCTCGGCGGGTGGGTAGACCAGCCCCACGCGCGACGCTAGTCCCCCGCGCCGATCGGCACGCGAAAGCGTTCACTCCCGGCAACCCGAGACGTCGCGTCAGCAGCCGCCCCGGAGTCGCATCCGGGCCGGAAGACATCCGTCGTACGTGTCGGGATCGCCCATCTCCGGACCGACGAAGGGCGGCGTGAGGCCCTGGGTCGTCCCCGGCGAGAATTCCGGCCAGTTCGAGAAGCCGGGAAGCGTGGGCATCGTGCGCGAGTAGCTGCTCGGATGGCGATCGTCGCCCACCGTGTTGTGGGTCCAGACGGTGCCGGTCCCGTTGGTATAGGGCGCGTTCGACGCCTGGCACTGCCCCCCCGTCACGTCGCCGCCGGCGGTATCGTGCTCGCAGGTCCCGCCGATCACGTTGTCGGTCACGACGATCCCGTCGCCGAGCGTGTCGAATCCGTTGCCGCGCCCGAAGTTCCGCTCGAAGAGGTTGTTCGCGAACTTGTCGGTCCGGCGATAGCCATCCGGCGGCGTCCCGATGTCGACCCAGGAGAAGGACCCGAGACCACCCGGGGCCTGGGGGAAGCGGTCGACCTCGGCGGTCGAGGGATCGGCGAACCAGTTGCCGAAGAAGAAGTTGTCCCGCCCGGGTCCGTCGCGGGAACCCCAGTCGTACCACATCGATCCGTCACAGTAGTTTCGCATCGCGAGCCCGTGCGACCCGGCGCGGTTGTGCCACTCCATGCAGGAATAGACCGCGCCGGCGGGGGTTCCGCGACAAGCGGACGTATCGGAGTCGGCGCCCAGCGCATCGTCCTCCTGACCGGAGCAGTGCAGGTGGCCCCGGCCGACGGTCGGCTCGTGCGACTGGTGGCTCGTGTCGATGATGCAGTCGTTGGGCCCCGGAGAGCCGAGTCCGAACGGCTCGTCGCACGCGATGTCGTAGGCGGGATTCGAGTCGGGCGAGATCAGGTCGTTGAACGTGATCAGGGCGGCCTTGACTTCGGCGCCGACGGCGATCGGCGTGACGTGCTGGATCGTGTTGTCGTGGATCCAGAGGCGCGACGTCGCACCGAGGGCGAAGCCGTATCCGTTCACGGCCTTGTCCCAGCGCGGCGTGTGGAAATCGGAGTGCTGGATCAGGATGTCCGCAGACTGCTCCGACTGCAGCGGGGTCCGGTACCCGTGCCGTCCCTCGACGTTGGAGACCTCGCACTCGGCACAGCCGTAGAGGTGCACGAGCGCGTCGAATCCGGACGTGAGATGGTTGCCGTCCTCGTATTCGATCGTGCAGTTGCGAACGACGAACTGCTCGAGCGGATCCCACTCGCCGACGGTGGCGGAGCCGCCGGTGAAGTCCTCCGGAAGCGGGTGCTCGATCGTGATCGAGCTGCCGCCGACCGCGGTCACCTTCGTCGCCCAGATCCGGTCGGAGCCGTCCTGCTCCGAGGTCCGATTCGCCCGCGCGACCACCCAGTCACCGACCGAGAAGGACGAGGCGTTCGCCACGGGAAGGACGGTCGAGCCCTTCGTCGAGCCAGCACCGCCGTTCCAGGGCATGCCCGAGCTGGGCAGGGCGTTTCCGACCGTCCGGATCGGACGGAGGATGTTCTGGGTCCCCGTGCTCCCCCAGCCCGCGCGAGAGCTGAGGACCGCGTTCCGCGATTCGCAGATCACACCCGTCTGATCGTCGGAGCTTCCTGGCTGGATCGCGATGTCGTCGCCGACGAGCGAGTCGAGCACGTAGTCGCCCGTGCCGTCAGGGACGTAGAGATACTCGCGGCGATTCAAGCGCCCGAACTGACACTGGAGCGCCGGACCGTCATCGGTCACGCCGTTACCGACCAGCGGAGCACAGCCCCAGGAAGACGGGAACGGCTGCGTACCGGGTGCCGCGGGACACGAGCCCGAGCCGTCCGACTCGCAGGTCACGTCGTACGCGGTCCAACCGGACGTATCGACCGCCCGGACCGGGTAGACCGCGGGCAACGAAGAGGCCAGGCCCGCGAGATCGGAGTTCTCGATCGGGATGAACGTGCCGAGCACGCTCGACCACGACGGAGCCGGATAGCTCTGCGCATGGGCCGAAGTCGCACCGACGAAGAGCCCCAGCGAGGCCACGATGGCGATCAGCGCTTCGCGCCGCCGGGCGACGGTGCGTCGTGCGGAACGCCTGCAGACGACGGCCCGCCCTCCCCGGTCCAGCGATTCGAGGGAATACTCGTTCGAGCAAGCCATGCTTCGTGACTCCATCCGGGCAGTTCGCTCCGGTCATCGAGGAGGATCGCGCGTCGGGCCCCACTCCCTCCCCGCGAACCCCATCTTGCGCCAAAGGGCGCGAAAATGCGCTTCGGAGCGGGAGGATTGGGACTTGACCACACCCGATCGACCCCGTGCCGCACGTGGCGGTTTGCACCCGCCATCACGCCGCAAGGCGAGCCGATCAGCTGCGAGGAATATCGACCCGGGCGAATCAAATCAACGTGATGCGGCTCACCGGCCGGCAGAATGCCGCGCCGGACCTTCGTGTCGACGGCGTTCGGGGCCTCAGGTCGCCCCGGATCCGGGACGGATCGGGGCCGCGGCCGGCGCGGATCCAGGACGGACCGGCGGCGAGGCGGACCCGGATCCGAAACGGACCGGGTCGGTCGTCGCGCGCGATCTCGGGCGAGAGCGTGCGCGAGGGCGCGGCGTCAGGAAGCGCCGCGCGCGAGGACGACGGCGGGAATGGTCTGAGCGAGGATCTTCACGTCGAGCGCCAGAGACCAGGAGTCGATGTACTGCAGGTCGAGCTTCACCCACTCGGTGAAGCCGATCCCGTTGCGGCCCCCGACCTGCCAGATGCAGGTGATGCCCGGACGCATGGACAGCCGGCGCCGTTCCGAGATCTCGTAGTGCATGACCTCCGCCGGGACCGGCGGCCGCGGACCGACGAGGCTCATGTCGCCGCGCAGGACGTTCCAGAACTGGGGCAGCTCGTCGATGCTGAAGCGCCGCAGGATCGCGCCGACCTTCGTGATCCGCGGATCGAGGCGCACCTTGAAGACCGGCCCGTCCATCTCGTTCAGGTCCACCAGCTCCGCCTGCCGCTCCTCCGCGCCCTCGCACATCGTGCGCAGCTTCAGCATCTGGAACGTGCGTCCGTAGAGGCCACAGCGCTCCTGCTTGAAGAAGATGGAGCCCCCGTCCTCCTTCCAGATGGCGAGGGCGGCGAGCGCGACGATCGGCGCGCTGACGACGAGGGCGACACTCGCGCCGACGACGTCGATCGCCCGCTTCACACCCAGCATGAAGCGGTTGTGGTGGGCCACGGCGAACTCGAGCGAGGGGCGCTCTCCGAAGCGGCTCACCCACGGCGTGGGCAGGTAGTCGCCGAAGAGGTCGGTCATCAGCGTGAGCGGGACGCCCGTGCTGCTGCAGGCGGACAGCACCGGCCCGATCGAGCCGAGCTTCGAACGCGGAACGGCGACGAGGACGCGATCGACCACCATCTCACCCAGCAGCTGAGGCATGTGGTCGATGTGGAACAGCTTCGCGGCGTAGAGACTCGGATCGACCGCCGTGTCCACGTCGTCGACGAATCCGACGACCTGGAGGCCCCAGGACGGATGGGCGTCGATGCTCCGCTTCACCTGGGCCGCTCGGGCACCGGAGCCCACGACGAGAATGTTGCGCGTATTGCGCCCGACGCGGCGTGCGGTCCGCAGCACGCCGTAGACGACGACACGGAGGAGACCGAGTGCGAGCCCCTGCGCGCCGGCGCAGATGAAGGGGAAGTCGCGGGCGAGCGGGACCTCGGTCGCGAAGGCCACCGCGCCCAGGATCGTCGCGACCACCACGCCCGAAACCAGCAGGCGCCGGGTGACGTCCCAGATGCCGAGGGTCCGGACCGACTCGTAGACGTCGAGCTGCTGGAACGTGAACGGCCAGATCAGACAGGCCACGGCCAGGACGAGGAGCATCGGGCTCCCGGCCTCGACGAGCGGCTCGGACAGGCCGCTGATCTCCGGCTGCATCAGCAGCAGGAAGCAGATGGCCGAGCTGAGCAGCACATCGAAGGCCATCAGGATCGAAGCGACAATGGCACCGTGGTTCCGCAGCATGAGAGCACGACCTCCTGGGTCAGGATGGGTATGCCGGCCTCGGGACTTTTCCCCAGACGTCGTGTCCGCGATCCGGAAAACCAGTCGCGATCCACTCAGATAAGGGTGTGCCCAATCACCATCGATTGGGTATGTCCAAGTAGGGACGATTAGACGACTTGCGGGCGGCCTGCCAGCCCCTGGACAATCCGAAACCATATTGAATTTCGGATATTTGCGACGGAATACTCAAGCAGGAATGACCGTCTGTCACAATTCGGTGACAGTCTTGCACAGGGATTGCGGCGGCATTGCCGGCCCAGCCCGGCCGACGAAGACCTCCGCACCGCTCAGGGCTTTTCCCAGCGCTCACGGCGTGCGCCTGTGGCCGCCGCAGGGCGGGCAGATCCCGCCTGATCACGCAGGAACGGGCTCCGATGCGTCCCGCGACGCGCCGATAGGGCAACCGGAATCCGGGCCTCGCACCCGCTGCTAGTATGCGGGCCGCGCGGCACCAAGGGGGAATCGGATGGCCTCGAAGACGTGGCTCGTCACCGGCGGTGCCGGCTTCATCGGATCGAATTTCGTGCGTTGGGCACTCGAGCATCGTCCGTCGGTCCGAGTCGTGGTGCTCGACAAGCTGACCTACGCGGGCAGCCTGGAGAACCTGCGCGACCTGCCCGGCGATCCCGGAGACGACCGCTTCGCGTTCGTCCGGGGC
>Ga0180430_10000346_pt1 | contig 51412 bp, 42 predicted proteins | sample SS_ome_9_FD_132999 | JGI IMG/M metagenome (GOLD analysis project Ga0180430, IMG submission 132999) | Hypersaline lake sediment archaeal communities from the Salton Sea, California, USA - SS_1_S_2 metaG | ecosystem: Environmental > Aquatic > Non-marine Saline and Alkaline > Hypersaline >...
CAGGATTGTAATTATGCTGGATTCTCTATTTTTGTAACTAGATATGTTTTTGGATTCCTATATAAAAGAGATTCATGCGCTTTGTGACAATCACAAAGTGAGAAAGCTATTTGCATTTGGTTCAGTTCTTAACTCAGAGTTCACTAAAGATAGCGATGTCGATTTAGTGGTAGATTTTAACACAACAGATCCTATAGAATATGCTGAGAATTATTTTGCATTGAAGTTTGCCTTGCAAGAATTATTACAACGTCAGATCGATTTGCTGGAACAAAAGGCATTAAAGAATAAGTATCTCGTAGAAAGCATCAACAACACGAAAAAGGTTCTGTATGACGCATGAGATTTATACCTGGCTTGAGGATATAAATATCGCTATTATACAGATATACGATTTCCTGCCTGAAGATATTAAGTACTCTGATTTTGAAAGAGATATTAAAACCCAGAAGGCAATAGAAAGGAATATTGAAATCATTGGTGAGGCCCTGAATCGGATTCTCAAAGTCTCTCCTGATATAGCCATTTCTGATTCTCGGAAAATCGTTGATACCCGAAACAGGATTATACACGGTTATGACAGCATAACTCCAGATATCTTGTGGTTGATAATAAAACGATCCCTACCCATATTACGAAATTAGGTTTCAGAATTGCTGAAATAGGTGGACCTGATTTCCACACCCATTTCACGTTGCTGCACAACGCAAAAAGAGTGTATTCTCGAATTCTTCATCAAAACCAAGAACCTCTCCCCTTCCAGGTTCATGAGAAATAGTCATTGAACATACAACGGATTGAAAAGCATTGCTTTGGGATCAAAGCTATCTTAACATAACGCAAGTACATTATAGGACAACTGCAACTTTCTGGCTTTGTTCTGTGGACCCTGCTCTGCCACTATAATCAAGCATTATGTTCAACCGGAGCGCAGCGAAGCTCGGCGAAGCCAATAGCCGCTCAGCCAGCGCTCAGAGGCCTTCCTTCAGCCTCAGCTTTGGAACATACAGCGCCAGCGCGTAAGGTTTTTCTGTTTCTCGAAAAGAACATGCTAATTCAATCCGTTTAATTCAATATCTTTGATTTATGTTAAACAAGAATGATATACTTGATAAACTAAGAGAGTTGAAGCCGATTCTTTCTGAGGAATACGCTGTTAAGGAGATTGGTGTTTTCGGTTCCTTCGCTAACAATGAAGCTTCAGATGAAAGTGATATCGATCTTTTGGTAGAATTATCCAGACCCATTGGTTGGAATTATTTCACCCTTCAAATCTATCTGGAAAGTATTTTTGGCAGAAAAGTGGATCTGGTCACCAAAAATGCATTGAAAGAACAGATCAAGGATAGTATACTCGCACAGGTTAATTACGCTTAGGTGAATAAGATAGAGCGCAATTATACGATGTATTTACAAGATATCCTGGTTGCAATGACCAGAATAGCTGAATATCTTGAAGGATACGATTTTGACCAGTTCAAGAAGGATTATAAAACTGTGGATGCAGTAATCCGGAATTTTGAGATTATTGGTGAAGCTTCAAGAAAGCTACCAGATCACATTAAAGAGAATAATCCTGACCTTCCATGGGATGAGATGTATCTGCTCAGAAATAAGGTAAGCCACGAGTATTTCGGGATTGACTATGAAATCATCTGGGATGTTTGTATTAATCATCTTCCGGAAAACAGGAAGCAAATCCAGTCAATTCTAGAAAATCTATAATTCCAGGTGCGAAATTCAACACACATTTTACGTTGCGAAGCAACGTGAAAAGAGTGTTTCCACGAATTCTTCAACAAAAACTCAGCCCTCTCCCCTTCCATGTTTAAATGTATACTTCACAAACACTGCAACGAAATGGATGAATATTGCTTTAGGATCAAAGCAATATTCACATAACGCAGCTTTGGATCTTAAAAAGCCAGCGCGCAGGTTTTTCTGGATCGATAAAAAGGATAAGCCTGAGCTCCTTTTTGGATATCTCAAATTGTGATTTCCAATTATTGCTAGTCATTTGGTTTGAATCCTATTCGTTTTCTGGGTTTCTCCTGGACCTCAATAAACCGTTTTAGATAATTGAAAACCAAGACAATTTTTTCATCCTGATGATCTACTCTTTTCTCCAGCTGTTCCATCTTCAGAAGTAGATCTTTATTTGTCAAGATATGCACCCTCATTTTGATATAGATTTCTACAATTCTGATAGAGACCTGTATAGCTCTGTCACTATTAAGAATATTTGCCAGCATTACTGTTCCATATTCTGTGAATACATAGGGCAAATACGGGGAGTATTTTATGTTTTGGAGGTGGTCGCAATTTGCGACCACCTTATCTTTCTCTTCTTCAGTTAATTGGAACATGAAATGCAGGGGAAAGCGTTTGTGATTTCGTTTTACCTGCTCGTTTAATCGCTTGGTGGTTACTCCGTACAATTCAGCCAAGTCATTGCCTATCATTACCTTTTGTCCCCGGATCAGGATAATTTTACTCATTATAACTTCTTCCGGGATCAAATTATCCCCACCTTCTTTTGATATACTTTTCATATTCACTGTATGTAGAGTGCTATTTATTATTAATGAGGTAATTATATTCTATATCAGCTTCTATCCCTGGACAACTATGCTTTCTATAAGCATTAAACAAGACACCCATTTCACGTTGCTTTGCAACGCAAAAAGAGTGTATCCACGAACCATTCTTCAAAACCTAAGAACCTCTCCCCTTCCAGGTTCATGAGAAATAGTCATTGAACATACAACGGATTGAAAAGCATTGCTTTAGGATCAAAGCAATATTCACATGAAGCATGAAGTACCTGGCTGCTGATGAGAAGTGAAAGCAAGTAGCTGTTAAGTATTAATGTTTATGTAATCATTCATATGAAGACATTTTTAAAACTCATCCCCTTCTACCCGTTTCCAGATCTCTGTTTTACCCAGCCATTTCTTACCTGGCACATGCCCTCTGACACTTAGCTCATTTTTACCATTCAAAGCAATATAACCTTCGAAGTATTTTCCGCGCTCCGGTTCATAGATATGCTCAATCATCCACCTGTCTTTCTTTTTGTCATATGAGAAGCCAGAAAGAACCACGATACCCAGAAGTGAACGTGACCGCAATCCGGGATCTTCATTCTGAATATCTTTCGGAGCAGCTCCATTTACATACACCTCCGGATGAATGCTCAGAATCACACCTGTGTATTGGCCCTCACTGTATTTAATCTCGACGATGGATATGCCTTCGGGTGTGAGCCATTTGCCTTCAATAGTATGTGGATTTACTGCATACAAAGAGGCCAGACACAAAACGAATATGGCTAATATAATCTTCAATGTTTTCATGTTTATCTCGATTTTTGTTTGATTTTTAATCCAAATAGTGGCCTGAGTATCTGGCTGCGCCTGATTAGATACTCGTAAAGTATCCATGACAATCCATAGGTTCCGGTAAGCATGATAATCATCTTAAAAGCAACATGCATGGGATGGTTCATCAGAAGAAATCCCAGGATTACAATGATGGTATAATGCAGGATATAAAAAGAATATACAGCTGTATTCCTGTATGCAAGCAAGCTACTCCCCTTGTTCAGGTACTTCGCACTAAACCCGAAAATGCTAAGGATCCAACTCCATACATTTACAGGTTTAATAAAATGAAGCCACAGGGGGCTCTCCCCTATAGAAAGCATCCACAGGACCAGGATTGAAGCCACAATCCCCGTTGCCAGCGCGTAATATCTGATTATTATAAATGCATTCCAGAGCGATTTCCCCAAATTCGCCAAAGTATATCCAGCCATAAAACAAACAAAATAATAACTGAAAGCATACCAGTCATCTTTCAAAGCCATGGTCAGTGGATACCTGGATTCCAGGCTTATTTCTATCCCGATGAGTGGAACAACAAAGAGATACAGAAGCAGAGGTGATTTCTCAATCAGGCGCTTAAGGGAGGTGAAAAGACGAGCTCCTTTATTCCTGATATACAGGAATATAGGAAGCGCCAGGACCGACATGATCAGGAGATAGGGCAAGAACTAGAGGTGGCTCCAGCTGAAATTACCATCCGGGTATATGCCTGTAAATGTGGATGGGTAGTACTCCATATAGGATGTATTTACTGTGCCCTGAATTAGTCGTTCCAGGTAAACCTGTGGGGGAACCACAATGAATATGCCGGTCAGCAAGGGTATAAATAGGCGGATAAAACGGTCCTTCAGGTATTGACCTCCTGACTTTGAGGACAATGAATAGAAGGTGCCTATGCCTGAAACCAGGAACAGTATGGGTAGCCTCCACTGCCGGATAAAGAGCATGGGCCAGGATAAGAAGCTAAGTTGAACATTGTTTTTCATGGGCATGTCCCACTGAACCAGGTCGGCCCAGGAAACAAAGAATAATCCCACATGCCAGAATATCAGGATGTCAAAAACAATTACCCTTATCCAGTCCATATCATACCTTCTCTCACTCATCATTTTAGATTTTCGCTGCCCAAGTATAGGAATAGAAATGATGCCTCCTGAAAATCTGTGATCAACAGGACAGCTTTGTGCTGAAAAGGAAGAAGTTTTTACAAACAGGAATCTATTGGGACAAACGGGAAGGCCATCACGCTTGCTTCATCAGATCTTCTCTTGGGTAGGACCGTGATACGGGAACCTCAAAGTCAAGTCCCTCAAGCCTGACAGTAACCGAACGGGCATTTCCACGAAACGACTGTACTTTCTGGAGATTGATTATATAGGACTTATGACATCTCACTATGTGATGCATGAGCTCCGTCTGTTTCATAAAGCCTGTCAGCGTTAACCTGATCATCTCCTTGTGCAGGCCTGATTCATCATGCCAGTACACAGATGCATAATTGCCTCCATCTGCCTGGACGCAGATCAGATCTTTTGTACTGATCTGCAAGCGGGCATCTTTACCTGTTTCAAGGATAATCTCTTCTCCCGACTTATGCGTTCGGGGAGTACGGATCCCCTGGTTATACTCCTCAGCCAGGTTCTGATTTCTTCTCCCCAGATTCCTTTCGATGAAGTAAAGAATCAACACCACGGGGATCACCCCCACCGAGAAGGTCATAAATACCCAGGATGCTATCCCTGTCCTGTTCAGCTGCTCAAGCCCTTCGACATATTCTCTGGAAACCAGGTACTCTCCATAGATGAAATTCACAAGAGCAATGGTAAACAGGATCCAGGCTATGGCCAGAAAATTCTTTCCGATGGTCCACTGGCTTTGTTTGAAGCGAGACGGGAGAATCCTTGGCAATAACAATAAATTAAGTGCAGTCACCAAAAAATCAATGAAGCCAAAACCACACAGGAAAAGGAAAATGCCTTTGATTGAACTAATTCCAAATGGCTGAAATACAAGCAGAAAGCTGAGAACAATTATTCCGGAACCCAGGGAAATGATCAGGATATCCTTTAGTGAATCCACCACCGGGAAAGGTTTCCTGAACCAATCGATGATCTTAATCTTCATTTGTTACTGCAAACTTATTCTTTTAAGGTTTTGCTTAAATTACTTCCTGAGAATATACAGCTGGTTTCGCTGCACGGCAGTGGCATTATATACCTGGCCACCACATGGCATGCTCACCCTTATATCCACTGTCTTATGGTCAGGCAGTCCAAAATAAGCAATGGCTTCATATCCGCTGGCATATCCGTTTGAAACAGTAATGATGCGGGATGCGATTCGCTCCTCTTCGATTCCCAGCTTGCCCCGGATATAAAGATCTACCCTGGCATCCACCCCATTCCGATTGGGACCTTTATCAAGCTCAAGTTTTACGGCAAGGTAGTGCTGTGCCCCGGGTGTTTCGTTTTTCAACAGGACGGATGGTGCCGCAGTCAGCCATTCAGGACCAAAAAAGTCAAGACGCCCGTCCCTGTCATAATCACCGAGCGGTCCACAGGCCCAATACCCATTTCCTTCTTCTATGTTCGAATCTACTGGTCTGTCAAAATATGGAATCCCATCCAGGATCCCTTTGTTCCGATAGACAAATTTGTTTCCGGATGTGGCCAGTATATCCACCAGGCCATCATTATCCATATCCTGAAGCTGAATATTGGGAGTACGCCTGCCAGGTTGTTCCACTCGGGACTCTAAGGTAATATCCCTCAGAACGGGATTCCCGTCTGCATCATTTCCTTCGTTCAGGAAGACAAAAATATTTGACTTCAGGGTATCCAAGAGACCTGCATCAGTAAAATGCTGTCCCATAACCATATCCATATCCCCGTCATTATCCAGGTCGCCCAGATCCGCACCACATGTCCAGAATCCACCGGCACTGGTGCCCGGCAACTGGTATATCGAAGGAACCATCGAATACGCTTTCTCTCGAAATGTGCCATCCCTGTTATTGATAAACATTCTGCAGCTATGGGCGAAGAAGACATCCGGCCAGCGATCCCCGTTCATATCCCCCACAAATCCTCCCAATCCGTACAGGCCTTTACGAAAGCCATGGGGAAATCCTGCCTCGGAGGTCACATCTTCAAAAACCAAGCCTCCCCTGTTCTCCATTAGTCTGGAGTTCCCGCCTGATATGCTGTCAAGGACCCAGTCCTCCTGCATAAAGAGATCCAGAAGCCCATCACCATTATAATCAAACACATAGGTGCTCCGCCCGGTAAATGGCAAGCCAAAATTAATCCCCGCCTTTTCAGTTACATCGGTGAATTCCCCCTGTCCCTTATTCTCGAAGAGGAAATTCCCGGTCTTATGCTGTGACTTTGTGCTGCCAGCATGACGGGCATTATGCGAGACCACCAGATCGAGGTCCCCGTCGTTATCAAAATCTGCAAAAGCAGACCCGGAACACCTTCCATATTGGCGAACAGGGCTATCCATTACTTCTTCAAAGGTGCCGTCTCCCCGGTTCAGTAAAAGTTTATCGGGTTCAGCTAAGGCAATGTGGCCGCGTGTTGCATAAATTGAATCAGGGCGGTCGGAGAAGGTTCCAACAAACAGATCCGGATAGCCGTTGCCCGTCACATCTCCCCAGGCGGCACTGTGGCCTTTTATGCCTTTAAGCGGTTCAATTAATCCCGCATTCTCAGTAACATCCTCGAAGCGGATCTGTCCTTTGACCTGAAAAGTAGCCGTGAACAGCAGACTGAAAATTGCAATCTTTGAAGCAAAAAGAAATTTTATCATGCTGTTAAAACTCAAAATCAGGCTTTAACAGCGCAATCCAGTTTTCCAGTCTTTCAGCAGTTAATTCCTCCTCGTTATCTTCATCAATGGGTAAACCGCAGAAGAAATCATCCTCATCCAGGGCTTTGGAATCAGTAAAATCATAGCCTGTCTTCTCAACCTTACCCAATACTTTTGCATTTTGCTTTGTGAGTCTTTCATGAAGAACTGCCATATCGTCTGCAAAGTGGTCGGGATACAAAAAACTGTTTCCAAGCCCGACAATAGCAAGCTTCTTTTCCTCTAAATCAATTTCCTCATTCTTTTTGAAGAACTCCGGCCATTCGTCTACAATAGTTTCATTGCTCCAATGATCTGTTCCGACGGTTGAACCAAGAAGTATAATCTTGTTGTATTTGTCCATACCTCCTTTTTCAACTTCTTTGACAGGGATAATATCAACTTTGTCAATTCCGATCATCTCTCCTAGCATATTTGCTACTCTATTTACGTTTCCGCCTACCGGGCTGTAATACAATGCTGTCTTGCTCATAAGCTTAGAATTAAACGAATAATTATAAAATTGCAGGTTTCGAGTTAAAGTTAAGAAAAAGCTTCTTTATTGACAGGCAAGCTGCTAAAACGCTAAGGTATAAGCTCCATTTTGCAAGTCTGCTATTTCGCAGAATGCTTATTCTTATGATTTAAACGTGGAATGATGGCCTGAACCCAGCGTGCATACTGCTCTTTGCTGGGGTGCAATCCGTCAGATGCAAGCAGGGAAGGATTGTTCAGGCCTTCTCTGGAAATGCCGGTAATATCGATATATGCGATCCCATATTCAAGTGCCACCCTTCGTTTAATGTTGTTGTATTCATCAATCTCCTGACTAATAGCAGAGTTTCCTCCTCCGAAGGGCGTATAAGCATAGTCCGGAATGGACAGGATCATCAACCTGGAACTGTCCTGATCCACAATATCCAGGGCCAGATCTATGATTTTTCTGAGATCTGGTTCGTAATTTGCAATATCCATATGCTGGTACTGATTGTTCACCCCTATTAATATGGATACCAGATTATATTTCTTCTCACCCTGAAGTTTTGTCTGGATCCCATTTAACAGATTCCTGGTGGTCCATCCAGTGGTGGCCAGGTAATCCGGGAATTCGGCAGAGATTCCATTGGCATTTAGTTGAGAGATGAGCTGGTGGGGCCACCGTTCATAAAGGGCCACGCTTTCTCCAATGGTATAGGAATCTCCCAGTGCAAGCATGGACACCTCGCCTTCTATGTTCACCAGTTGGCTAAACATGGGAATAGTGATCAGAAGCAGGTATGAACTTAGAAGCAAATTTTTCATATGCGTATTTTGTTTTGACTATCCTTCCGGCAAATAATCTGTAATTCCTTCTTATAGGTTTCCTGTACTCATACCTCCCCTCCGAATCGTTTTCTCAGCGCAAGTTCGCGATAACGGAATATCCCCTCCAGCTTTTTTTTCACAAAAATAGAGTGTGCCACGTCCCCCAGCGGACCTGCTGGCAATCGGTAGGTAACGAGATCGGTCATCAGAACTCCTTTTCCTGTGGGGCTCAGGCGGTGTTCATGGTGCCAGAGTGCATAGGGACCCCCTCGTTGCTCATCCACAAAATAAAAGGGTTCTCTGACCTGGGTTATTTCTGTTAACCAGTTCATTTTTATACCCAGGAGCGGCCGGACCCAGTAAGAAATCATCAGACCGGGATAGATCTTTTCAGGTAAGCGCGTGCTTCTAATTTCAAAGCCCATATAGTCAGGAGTGATCTCTTTCAGATTTGACGGCGAAGAAATGAAATCCCAGACTTCCTCCAGGGAACTTGCCAGCTCCAGCTCTTCGTGTATTTGTAAAACTGCCATGATCTGTTAATGTTTGCTGTTTTGGGCAATCCCTTTAATCATTCCGCGGAATATAAAGGCATGGAAGGGCAAAACCGAATACCAGTAGATCCTGCCCCACAGTCCCAGCGGACGGAAGGTAGCAGTCTGGCACAGCTCTTTACCCTTAATCCTGAATTCCAGCCATGCTTCTCCGGGAAGCCTCATCTCTGCATATAAGAGCAAGCGCTTTTCCTTCCTGCTTGCAAGCAGTACCCTCCAGAAATCCAGGGCATCCCCTGCTGAAATCTCAGTCGGGCTTTTCCTTCCTCTACGCAGGCCCACACCTCCTGCGAGCTTATCCAGAAAGCCTCTAAGAACCCACAACCAATTAGCATAGTACCAACCTTGGTTACCCCCTATGGCCCAGATGCGGTCCAGGACTTTGTCTTCATCCGCGATCCGTAATTCCCGGTGGTCCCTGAAACATCCATTTGAAGGAACCTGTATCAGGTCAGCAATCCCTTTTTCCAGGGCATGCGAAGAAAGGGCATCGGTCCAGCTGGAAAGGATCTCTCGCTGTGCAACCCGGTCAAAGGCCATGGCGACGGCTTCTTTGTAGGAAAGCAGATTAATTCGGAGCAAATCCTTCAGTTCGTTTTCCTGGCAAACCACCTCCACCTTCATGCTGTTCACCAGATTTACAGCCAGCCTGTATGAGGTAGAGGTAATGAAATAAAGCCAGTAGGAGGACAGTCTGGGTGTCATCACCGGAACCACCCAGATGGCTCGTTTCAGTTTTCTGATCGAAGCAAACTGGAGCAGCATTTCCCGGTAAGTCAGGATCTCCGGCCCACCGATATCAAAGCTTTTATCGAATGTTTCCTGATTATGCAAAACGCCGGAAAGGAACTGGACCACATTCCGGATGGCAATGGGTTGGGCCCTGGTATTCAGCCATCGGGGGGCCACCATAAGGGGTAGTTTTTCAACCAGGTCACGTATGATTTCAAAAGAAGCACTCCCCGACCCCACAATAATTCCAGCACGCAGTGTGGTCAAGTGGTAGCTGCCTTCGGCCAGGGCATATTCCACATCTCTGCGTGATAAAAGGTGTTTGGAGAGTTTTTTCTCATTGATGATTCCACTCAGGTAGATCACCTGGCGCACCCGGGTATGGTTCAGGCGGTTTCTGAAATTCTCTGCAGATTTTTTTTCAAGCTGTTCAAAGTCGCCCACTGAGGCGGACATGGAATGAATGAGGTAATAGGCCGCATCAATATCATCCGGTATGTTCTCCAGGCTATCTTCTTCCAGGAAATCAACTTCAATAAGCCTGACCTGTTCTTTTGAAAATCCTGAGCTGTCAAAGCGATCTTTATCACGTACACAGCAAATCACCTGATGCCCCTGGGATACCAGCACAGGCAGAATCCTTTTCCCTATATATCCGGTGGCACCACTCAGTAAAATCTTCATTCCTTTTCCTTGATACTATGCAGTGAATATCTAATAATAACGCCTTTTCTCCCTGCATGTTCAAAGGTGACGATTCTTTCACATGCAACCTCTGAGGTCCGAATTTAGTCTTGAAGGCAAGCCTTCAATCCGGACATGATACGTATTTCAACCGTGCCTGACGGCACCTTCAGAAGGTGCGCAGGCAGCTCGTTGTACCGAGCTTTAAATAAGGGAATCATCTGTGGATTCTCTTTGCTACTCTTTATCTTCCTCAGTGCTTGTGCTTCCACCAACAGGGCCAGTTATGAAAGTCAGAGAAGGGGCCTGATGCTGCTGGAAGGAGAGCACATCTACAAGAATAAGGGCTTCTACAAATCAAAGAAGAGCCAAAAACAGCGTAAAAAAACAATGAGAGCTCATAAAAAACGCTTGCGAAGGTAGAAACAGAACGGCGGCAGTTTTACTATCCCCTCCTTCTCTATCGTATTTCATCGCGGATATTATTTTAATTTAGATCAATTAAACTTAATTAAGTTTTAAGTGTCTAAAGTAAAAATAGTCCGAATCAGGTTATTTTTTAATGATAATTAGGATGAGAACGATGAGAAAGCTATATGCAGGTATGATCATTAACCTGTTTTTTACTTTGAATCTTTTTGCTGATGGCGTCCCTGATGGAGGCCTGGTGCGAGGAATGGTTTATGACAAGGATTCCAAAAAACCCATTGAATTTGCAACGATCGCATTATTCAGTGCCATGGATAGTGCATTAATAACAGGGACCATCACGGATGGGGAGGGTAATTTCCAGGCAACACAAATAGCTGAGGGGTCCTATTTTATGAAAATAAATTTCCTGGGTTATGAGGAATTGCAATACAGTGATATTGTGATAGATCGACAAAGCCGGCGATTGGATGTAGGGCAGATTTACCTGGAAACCAAAACGCAATTGCTTGAGGAAGTTGTGATCACCAATGAAAGAAATGCAGTTGAGTTTCAAATTGATAAAAAGGTAATAGCTGTAGGGGAACAAATGACGGCTGCCTCCCTTAGTGCGGTGGAAGTCCTTGAGAATGTACCCTCCATTCGGGTCGATGTGGAAGGCAATGTATCACTCCGTGGCAGTACTGGTTTTACCGTGCTGATTGATGGAAAACCGACCGTTCTGGATCCAAGTGATGTATTGCGGCAGACCCCCGCCTCCACCATTGAGAATATCGAGATTATTACGAATCCCTCATCCAGGTACCAGCCCGATGGTACAGGTGGAATCATCAATATCATCACCAGGAAAAACCGCATGCTGGGCCTCCAGGGTTTGTTTAACCTGAAGACCAGCACCTTTGGAGAGTATGGGGGCGATTTCCTTTTGAATTACCGGAAGGGAAATGCCAATTTCTATGTTGGAGGAGATTACAGGAATAGTCCTTATCCCGGGGAAACTTCCAGTGAACGGCGGACCACCCTTGGAGATACCACTACCATTATCCAGGCAAGCGGAGATACGGAAAGTCTTCGTAGTGGCGGAGGATTCCGGACGGGACTGGATTGGGATATCTCACCCAGGAACAATTTCTCTCTGGGTATCAGGGCGGGGGAATATTCCGGGACGCGAGATTCCCGCCTGGATTACCTGACCTACCGTGATCCATACGATTTCGAAACCCGGGAGCTGAGTCTGAATGAATCGGGCCGGGGAGCACTTTATTACAACCTTACAGGTAGTTTTCTGCATAAATTCGAGCAAAAAGACCATGAATTGATGCTGCAATTCAGCCACCGGCTCCGTCAGGGAGACGAGTACTCCGAAAACTTACTGATGGATGAAGCCGGAGCTGTGAACCAGGGCACAAGAACCACTGAAAAAGGTCCCTCCGGGCAGTTGGAAATCAAGCTCGATTATGCCAAGCCCATTGGTGATAAACATGGACTGGAAGCTGGTTTTCAGCTGAGAAGCGGTACCAGCGAGGATGGCACTGAATTGTATGTATTCGACCTGGATGATCAGGATTTTATTCTTCAGCCGGATAAGAGCAATAACACTACTTATCTCAGAGATATCTATGCCCTGTACGGGATCTTCAAAGGTGAAAGCGGAAACCTGGGTTACCAGGCAGGATTACGGGGCGAATATACCAGCAGAACCATCCAGGCAGATGAAAGTCTTGAAGACTATATCATGGAACGCTATGACTTCTTCCCTACCCTTCATCTCTCCTACCAGTTGCCCGGCGAGAACCAAGTTATGGCCTCTTACTCACGCCGCATCGACAGGCCCAGGGGATATTACCTGGAACCCTTTATTACATGGACGGACATGTACAATGTCCGGCAGGGGAATCCTGCACTGGAACCGGAGTATATTGATGCCATGGAGTTGGGCTTTATTCATTCACGTGAAAAGTCACAATTATCCCTGGAGGGGTATTACAGGATCAAGCATAACAAGGTAGAACGAACCCGGGAGGTTTATGAGGAAGGGATTCTTTTGCAAACCTTTACCAATGTAGGAACAGATTATTCCCTGGGTATGGAAGCCCTGTACAACATTGGGCTCTTTCCCTGGTGGGAGCTTAATCTCATGGGCGATCTGTATAATTACCGCATTGAGAGTGAGAGCAATGGATCTCCAATTGACTATCGCTCTTTCAACTGGGGCACGCGGGTGAACAATACCTTCAATATTGCCAAAAGGATCCGGGTCCAGCTAGATGGCAACTACAACAGTGCCACCGTGACCACCCAGGGTGAAGACAAAGGTTACTACTCTTTCAATGCTGCGGTACGAAGCGATTTTCTTGATAAGTCACTTTCCCTCGTTTTGCAGGTCCGGGATGTCTTTTCCACCATGGAGCGCGTATCCATTACCCAGGATGTGGACTTTTATAATTATTACAGCAGATCCACCCGCGCACCCATTATCTCACTTACTGCCAGCTACCGCCTGAATAATTACAAGCAAAGCAAACGGGGCAACAGATCTGGTGATAGCGGAGGGGATGAGTTTTAATCCTGAAATTAATAAGGGTCTTCATTTGACTGGTTCGGCTTCTGCCCTTTGATCTCATTGTAGATGGATGTGACCAGACGTGCTTCGTTTTCATCGAACTGCTCCAGGGTCTCTTCAAGGGATTTATCCTGATTGATCAATTCCTGGACCTTCTCCTGCCTGGCAATCATGCTCAGGATGTGTTTTTCAATTTCTTCCCTTCCCACCGGATCACTGTGCCCGCTCAGAAAGGTCTCAGCATCAAGCGTTTCAAGCATATTTTTCACTGTCTTCACGTACTCGAAGGAATTACCGTTTTTATTGGAATGGACCAACTGAGGCCGGGTCTGGAAATATTGGTCCCCCATAAATGCAATCTTTTCTTCCGGATGATAGACAACAATGTCGCCCGCGGTGTGACCAACTCCGAAGTAATGAAGTTCGATTTTATCCTTTCCCAGCCAGATATCCATATTCATCTTGAAAGTCATTGAGGGAGTAAAAGGATAAAACTCGGGTTCTCCCCAGTCGGATGCACGACCGAAATTTTCCTTAAAGAAGTCGTCCCGGCAGTTCTCATGAGCAATAAATGTAAGGGAGCCGGGAAACCAGCGGTTTCCCATAATATGATCCCCATCGCTATGGGTATTCACCAGGTATTTGATGGGTTTATCGGTGAGCTCCTTGATAGCTTCAATGGTTTGAATAACAGACTCTTCATTCATTTTCGCATCGATAACCAGCACTGCATTTTCGCCGATAATCAGGCCTCCATTGGATCCACTTCCACCCAGGATCTGGTATACATGCTCCCCTACCTTATCCAGGGTAACAGGCGGTGTTTCTCGTTCCTGGGCTGTAAGAGCCGTAGCTCCAAATACAAGGATTACTAGAATTGCTGAGATGTTGATTGTTTTCATTACATATGATTTTGGTTTTATGATTCTATAATTCAAATACATTGCCATCCTCATCCGAGGCAACCACCCAACGGAAACCTGAAATTATGAGCATGTTCTGGGTCGGATCAGTGAATATCTGACTTCCATGCCCCATGTTCATATAGATCATCCTGTAATTCTTATTAGTCCAGACAACCGGGCAGTCGCCATCAGGAATGATGTCCTTTAATCCCAGGGGATAATTGTCTTCAGAAAGTGAGAGCAGGACTTCGATATCGGGATTCAGTCTCGGACTGGGCTTCCACTGGTACCATTCGTTTATGGGAGACACAAAGGACCTGGGCAAAGCCCAGGTAACCCGATGCAAAGAATTGTTGACAATCAGTTTCGCAGGCATAGGCGGCCAGTTGTTACGCCAGAACACTCCACCCCCAAGGAAGTCCACGAACCATGGCCAGTTAGTTGTTCTATCGTTATACGCGGCTATATGAAAACCAAACCAGCCTCCCCCCTGCTCCATGTATTCCTGGAAGGCCATGCGCTGCTCCTCCGTATGGGGAAAATCATTCAGCATGATGATCACAGAATAATCCTTCAGCTTTTCCGCATTCAGGTCATCCATATTGCTTGTGGTATCGAATACAAATCCATCTCCGATGGTCAGATCCTGGAAAAACCGGATGGCATCATGGGCAAATTCAACATGTGCCGGTTCAACCTCATCAGAATAGAAAGCCAGGGCACTGAACCTGGGGAACTGTGCGATCAGACTTGCACCTGCAATATTGAGCAACAGGAAAAGAGAAACATACTTCATGCGCATCGATAATAATTTTGGGGTAAGAATCCTAAAAGTAAGCATTCTATCCTCATCAAGTAAACTAAATCCTAGTATAGATTGTTAATATTCATGATCCAAACATTAAAGCATCATGAAAGAAATCAGAAAAGAAGACATCAGCCAGGAAGTATTTGACCTGTACGACGATTATGCACATAACCGCCTAGATCGCAGGCAGTTTATCAATAAGTTGTCTGCTTATGCCGTGGGCGGCATAACGGTAGCTTCACTGCTGAGTTTTATTATGCCCAAATACCAGGAAACCCTTCAGATAAAACCAGATGATCCCAGGCTGGAATCCAAATATATTACTTATAAGTCGCCAAAAGGTGGTGGAGAAATCAAGGCCCTACTTTCCAAACCAGCAGGGACCAAAGGCAAACTGCCAGGGATTGTCGTGGTGCATGAAAACCGGGGCTTGAATCCACATATAGAGGACGTGGGGCGAAGGGCTGCGCTGGCGGGTTTTGTATCTCTGGCTCCTGATGCGCTGACACCTCTTGGCGGTTATCCGGGTAACGATGATGATGGCCGCACACTGCAGCGTGAGCGTGACCGTAATGAAATGCTGGAAGATTTTATTGCCGGCTATGAATACCTGAATGCTGATCCAGGCTGCACAGGGAAAGTCGGAGTTGTTGGTTTTTGTTTTGGAGGATGGATCTCCAATATGATGGCCGTCAGAATTCCTGATTTATCTGCTTCAGTTCCCTTCTATGGAGGTCAGCCTCCCCTTGAGTCTGTACCGGATATCAAAGCTCCCCTCCTGCTGCATTATGCCGGGCTGGATACCCGTGTTAATGAAGGCTGGCCAGCCTATGAAGAAGCACTGAAAGAGAATAAGAAGGAATACACTGCTTATATATATCCAGATGTAAACCATGGATTTCACAACGATTCAACTCCCAGGTACGACAAAGCGGCCGCCCAGCTGGCCTGGCAGAGAACCATAGACTTTTTTAAGGAACATCTGACTTAATTCTGGTGCTGATCATTGGAAAAAGCATCGGGACTTCTTCCTTTGTGATCTGCCTCTTGTGTGAAGGCAGAACTGCTTAAGACTAATAGCAAAAAAAGAAATGATAGTTTCATATTTCCTGAAGATATAAAAAATGTAGCTCAGGATCCAGTATGAGATTAAACCATGTTTCACTATTTCAGTCAGATATTCATATAGGAAACTAATCTTTGTAAATAAAGCAGATATGAGGATAGCAAAAAACTTGTGTTCAGTACTATTGTTGTTGGTGGCAACTGCGTTTATTTCACTGGAAATAAATGCCCAGACCCTTAAAGAAAACCCGGAGCTTGACCAAAAAGTTGAAAAATTCCTGGCAAGTAAATCCAGGCAGTGGTACGATATGAATGTGCCAAGCAGAGATGGGCAATTGCTCTATGACCTGATTATAAAAGGAAATTATAAAAGTGCTCTTGAAATCGGAACATCCACGGGTCATTCAGGCATCTACATAGCCTGGGCCCTCAGTAAAACCGGAGGGAAATTGATCACCATCGACATCGACGAATCCAGGCACAAAGAAGCTGTAAAGAATTTCGAGGAGGCCGGTCTTTCGGACTACATCGATGCTCGTCTAGCCGATGCTCATGTCCTGGTGAAGGAACTGGAAGGACCCTTTGACTTTGTTTTCAGTGATGCGGATAAAGGTTGGTACAAGAACTATTTCCTGGATGTGGATCCCAAACTAAAGGTGGGCGGTTGCTACACCACGCATAATATCAGCGATGGCAGTTCAGGGGGACGGAGGGGCCAGAACCAGGCCTACCTGGATTTTGTCAGAAGCCTGGATAACTATGAATCCACCTTGAATTCTGCGGGCGGTGGTGTACTAATCTCTTATAAGAGAGCAGAATAAAACAAGTTTTATGCCGGAAGCTGAACTTCCCAGAAAGCTAAAGCTATTCTCCCTGACCAGTATTGTCATCGGGGATATGATTGGTGCAGGGATATTCACCACTTCAGGCTTATTGCTTGCTCAGTTACACGATCCCCTCCTCCTGGTCCTCTTATGGGTCATAGGAGGTGCCATTGCTCTTAGCGGGGCCCTTAGCTATGGTGAACTGGGGGCCAAATTTCCCAATTCCGGAGGGGATTATGCTTTTTTGACCAGGCTCTTTTCCCCCCTTGCCGGATTTTTGAGCGGATGGGTATCCTTTTTGGTGGGTTTTTCTGCCCCTGTTGCAGCTTCTTCGCTGGCTTTCAGTGAGTACGTAATCAGAACCCTTCCAGAGGATGTTCTACCCCCCCAACTCGATATCACCAAGAAAATCATCGCTGTTGGGATTATCCTGGTCTTCACATTGATTCATTATTTTGGTCTGAGGTCAGGGTCCAGGGTTCAGAATGTACTCACCAGTGTTAAGATCGGCCTGATCCTCATATTGATTGTCACCGGATTTGCTTTTGGTGAAGGTAGTTTTGAGCACTTCCAGATTCAGAAGGGTGATGCCATCCCGGGAGCAAACCTGAAAACCATGGGTCTGGCTTTGATGTGGATCTTATTTGCCTATACGGGATGGAACGCTTCCACCTATGTGGGCTCCGAAGTGCATAATCCTGTGAAAAACATCCCCCGCTCTTTGATAACAGGAACCTTTGCTGTAACTGCTATCTATTTGTTGCTTAACATTCTATACGTCTATGCGGTTCCTCCCGGCGAGATGGAGGGTGTCATATCCATCGGGGGGCTTACGGCCAATAAACTATTCAACAGATCCCTGGATCAGGTCTTCTCCCTCTTCATCGCCCTGATCCTTCTGTCTGCCATCAGTGTGCTGATTATCATCGGGCCGCGGGTATACTATGCCATGGCTCAATCGGGACACTTCTTCGGATTGGCCAGGAAAATTAACCGGTCCAGGGTGCCGGGGATTTCCATTCTCATGCAGAGCGGACTGGCCATAATTTACGTGATGTCAGGGACCTTTGAGCAGATAATTACCTTCCTGAGTTTTTCCCTGGGTATCTTTCCTATTCTGGCTGTGATAGGTGTATTCAAACTAAGGATAAAAGGTCAAACAGTGTTAAAGGTACCCGGATATCCCATTCTACCGGCGTTTTTCATTCTTAGCTCCAGTATGGTACTGACCCTGGCATTTTTGGAAAGACCCGTGGAGTCTTCCATTTCCATTGGCGTTATATTAGCCGGAATACCCGCATACTACTGGTTAACGGGAAGACATGCCAAAGGATCAGATGATTGATCCTTGCCCTGGAGCATACTAAGATCGCCGATTATGAGTTTTTACATTGATGAAAAATGGTCCCAAAAACAAGAAACGTAAAACCATTCTGAAGATTCTCCTGTTAGTCCTGGCTGGCCTGGCGCTGCTCCTGGGGATATTTGTTCTGCTTGTATACATGGGCGCCTTTGGTAAACTACCAGATAATCAGTCATTAAAAGAGATTCAGAATCCAATGGCCTCAGAAGTTTATTCAGCCGACGGGGTACTGATGGGAACCTATTATATCGAAAACCGGCAGTTCCTGGACCCGGGTGAGATTCCGGAGAATATGAGGAATGCTTTGATTGCCACGGAAGATGTCCGTTTCTACCAGCATAAAGGCATTGACAGCAGGAGCCTTCTAAGGGTATTTTTCAAGACATTTTTACTCAGAAGAGAAGGTTCCGGTGGCGGAAGCACTATAACTCAGCAGCTTGCAAAGAACCTGTATTCCCGTGAGAAGTATAGAGTGCTTACCATGCCGGTGAATAAGGTAAAAGAGATGCTCACCGCTGTACGATTAGAAAAAGTGTTTAGCAAAGATGAAATCCTGGAGATGTATCTGAGTACCGTCTCCTTCGGGGAGAATACCTTCGGAATCAAAGCGGCTACCAGGCGTTATTTCAATAAGGAACCTCAAGATCTTAATCTGGAGGAATCGGCAGTACTTGTGGGCATGTTAAAGGCCACCCGGACATATAATCCTGTGAATTACCCGGATCGGGCGAAGGAACGGCGCAATATAGTGCTGTCCCAGATGCTTAAATACGACTTCCTAACCCCCTCCCGGGCTGATTCTTTGCAGTTCTTGCCCCTGGAGGTAGATTATCATCCCTTGCCTCATAATGCGGGTATTGCTCCTTATTTCAGGGAGTTTCTCAGGGCAGAGCTGGATGCCTGGTGCCTGGAGCACCAGAAAAACGAAGAGGAATCATACAAGCTGTACACCGATGGCCTTAAAGTTTTCACGACCATTGACAGCAGGCTTCAGCGATATGCCGAGGAAAGCATGCAGGATCATATGAGCAAGCTGCAGAAGATATTTGAATGGCAGTGGGAAGGTGATAATCTGTGGGAAGGACTCTCTGAGGAACAATTGCTTATTAACTACGAGGGTGTGCACAGAGACGGGATGGCTGCTGAGCCAGCACGAAACATGGAAGTCTTTACCTGGGAAGGCAAGCAGGAGAAAGAATATAATACCCTCGACTCCATCAAGCATTATCTGGAACTTTTACAGACAGGTTTCCTGGCCATGGATGTGGAGAGCGCTGAAATCAGGGCATGGGTAGGCGGGATCAATCATGAATTTTTTAAGTACGACCATGTCCTGGCCAGGCGCCAGGCCGGCTCCGTATTCAAACCCCTGGTCTACCTGGAAGCCCTTGAGCAGGAGATCTCTCCCTGCGACTACTTTGCCAATGATAGTGTTGTATATGAGGAATTTGATGACTGGACACCCAGGAATGCTGACCGCATTTACGGGGGCTATTATTCCATGAAGGGAGCCCTGGTTCATTCTGTGAATACGGTCAGTGTGGACCTTATGATGCGGGTTAGTATAGATAGTGTGCTGAAATTTAGCGAAGAGGCAGGCATCAGCTCTACCCTGCCTGCTGTTCCTTCCCTTGCCCTGGGTACCGGAGAAGTCTCCTTATTGGAAATGATGAGTGTCTACCAGGCCATTGCCAACCGGGGCATAAGGAAAGAACCCCTCTATATCAAGCGAATTGAGGACCGGAATGGTAAGATACTGGAGGAATGGACTCCCGAGGAAGAGGGAAAGCCCATCTGTACCGTTGAAAATGCGGAATTAATGGTGGAGATGCTCAGAGGTGTGGTGAATGAGGGTACAGCTGAGGGCCTGCGCAGCAATTACGGGCTCACGGCAGATATTGCCGGGAAAACCGGAACCACCCAGAATTACACCGATGGCTGGTTCATTGGTTTTACACCGGGTATGGTGGCAGGAGCCTGGGTGGGCGGGGATCTGCAAAATGTTCGTTTTCAAACCATTCAGTATGGACAGGGAGCTTATTCAGCCATGCCCATCTGGGCAGGCTTTATGAAAAGAGCCTATATGGATGATCACTGGAGTATGCTACAGAGGGATACTTTTGAAATTAGCAGCGCTGTGAGAGATCAGCTGGTATGCGACGATTTCAGAGAGAAAAAACCCTTTCAGTTCAAACCCTTTCAAAAGCTGAGAGAGAAAAAACCCTTAAGGAATTTTTTCAAGCGGAAAAAGCGATAATTATACCCTCAGGAAAATCTTCCTCCTGTACAGGAATAATAAGAGCCCCCACTGAAGGATTACCACACCAATGGCAATAAACAGAGCTCCCCATTGCTCATTGATATGCACATTGGTCCAGCCCATAAAGAAGCGGCTGATGTCCCTGAAACCAAGAATACGGGCTCCCATATAAATTGTGATGGAATTCATTCCAAACACCCTGAAAAAGAGGGTCCAGTTCTTATAGCCCCTCACATCAATGACAAAATAGAACAGGGAAAGCAACAAAGCACTGTAGCCACCGGCCATCAAAACATAGGGAACTGTCCACATTTTCTTTATAACGGGATAAACAGGCTTTAGTCCGTAGGCCAGTGCAAGCGCCCCAACTCCTGCAAGGGCAATATAGAGGGCCTTTTTCGAGGGAGCAAGAGGTGAACTACGCAATACATGTCCTGCCAGAGTCCCCATCAGGGTAACCGAAACAGCCGATACAATGCATAATACACCTTCCGGATCAAAGACCTCGTCATTAAGCCGGCCCGGTATCAATAACTGATCCAGCCAGGCATTGATGCTTGTTGCCGGTTCAAAAGTTCCAGCCCCGTAGCCGGGTACCGGAACAAATAGCTGGAGAACAGCGATGCCTGCCATGATTCCAAGCATCCAGTAGAGAGATCCTTTAATGTTCCTGGAATACAGACTGATCAGAGCCGCAAAAAAGTAGCCAAATCCAATCTGGGAAAGAACACTAACGAACCTTGCATCGCTAAATCCCCTGCTGGTTGCACCATTATACATGATCCCAAATGCGATCAGTAAGAGCAGGCGAATAAAGATCTTTTTAAATAGAAGGGATTGGGCTATGCCTTTTTCCCGTTTTGAATTAATTGCATAAGGGATGGCCACCCCGCTGATGAACATAAACAGGGGAAATATCATATCGTAAAAACGAAATCCCTCCCACTCCACGTGGCGGTGGACCTGGGTGGCCAGACCTTCCAGCCAGTTCCAGCCGGTCAGGTTGGCAAGTGCAACGACTGCACCGCCAAGACCCACCAGCATGGCCATATCAAATCCACGCAGAGTGTCAAGCGATTGTAATCTTTCTTTGGTCCCGGTTCTCAGAGGTTTAGTTGATGTTGTAGTTGACATAATAGTTATAATTTATTGTAAATCAATTTTTAATGTCCATATGTATAAGCAGGGAATTTCATTCATCCCTAACTTTGGAAGCTTTATTATCAAGTGCTTTCCTTCAGTTTCCCATTGAATATCACCTTCCAATCCCAGAAGGGAAACCTTGCTGACTGTCTCATAATCAAGCAGATCAATGCTTATCTCCTGGCTCCAGTCGGAGAGCAGGCAAAAAACAGAGCCTTTAGTACTGGTAAAGTAAAGCTTTTTTTCACCATTCATCTGGCTGCTTATCTCTCTTTTTCGGGTTCCGTAGATTGCTGTCCCGTTTATCTCCAGCCACTGCCCGATATCCACCAGCCTTTGCTGCATTATCACAGGGATCCGGCCATCAGCAGTGGGACCCACATTCAGCAACAGGTTGCCCCCGCGGCTCACAATATCCACCAGTTCGTGGATCAGTTCTTTCGAACTACTGTAATCATCAATATTTTCGGCCCTGTTAAAGCCATAGGATCCGCCAACGCCCCTGCTTTCTTCCCATGGGTGATCGGCATTTACAGCTTCAGTATCCTGGTACTCGCTGGAGAAATAGTCCCCGTGCTTCCCTGGCATATCCTTTGCAAATCGATCATTTACAACCACTTCATCCTTAACAGGCGACTCATTATAGAGCCAGGCCAGGAAGTCTTTGGTATGCCAGTATTCATCGCTGCCATCCCATTCTCCCCCATCGGCAAATATCAGGGAGGGCCGGTAGTTCTCAACCAGCTCCTTCATTTGAAAATTCATATGATTCACATATTCATCTTCCGGAATCATGTATTTATTTACGAGTTCCAGGGGAAGATAGTAGCCCGATTCAGTGCGATGGGTCCGGCTGCTCTCCCATTCAATGTTCGAATAATAAAGCCCCATCTTCATTCCCTCGGCACGCACAGCTTCCGTTAAGTCGCCTACCAGGTCTCTGTGTGGCCCCACATCCATGGAGTTCCAGTTCTTCTTATAGGGGCTTCTGGTGGGCCACAGGCAGTAGCCATCATGGTGTTTTGAGGTAAGCACAACATACCTGGCGCCTGATCTTTTGAAAAGTGAGGCCCAAAAAGCGGGGTCGAACAATTCTGCCCTGAACATGGGGGCAAAATCACGATATTCAAAATCTGCCCCGTAATTATTTTTATGAAACTCCTCTCCCCCGTTGTTGGGATTAAACATGACCCTTGCATAGTACCATTCGGCATAGGAAGCGTAAAGTCCGGGTTCCAGCTTTCGCCATGCGGGCACCGAATAAACACCCCAGTGAATAAAGATCCCGAATTTGGCATCTTCAAACCAGGTGGGGATAGGTCTGGAATCAAGTGATTCCCATGTGTTTTGATAGCTTTGGCCATAAGACATTATGACCATGGACAGGATGCCTGCGATAAGAATAGCTTTTTTCAAAAGGCTGAGTTATTTATTTATATAAAATGCTTTGATGATGCAGCTGTTCCCTGAACTGTCCGGGTTTTTATCGCATGAAATTTTTAGTTCCAGGGTATGAGAACCCCGATCCAGTTCTGCAGCCAGGGTCAGGTACCAGGGAAGATAGAGCTGCTGACTCCAGCGGGTAAATAAATCTGCTTTTTGTATTTCCCCTCCGTCAATGCTGTATTCAATCATGCCGGCATCCGGACCGGCTGCCACCATGATACCTACCGCCCTGCCTTCAAAGTGGAGGGTAAAGGAGTCTCCAGCATCTTCCCCAAGCAGCATATCCACCTCTGTATATCCTTGCCTGGTACCGTAATTCCCTGCTGGCGACCACTTGGGTTGGAGTTTAAACCCCTTGATATCAGAGGCCTCCGTAAATGGAATAATTTCTCCCCTATCGTAGGAGAATGGATCCATTGCATCTGGAATTTGATGGGGAGTGATTTGCTCATTTCCGCTCAGAGGCATTGAATATGCCTCCTCCAGAAAGGCCTTCATCGACCTGAAATAAATGCTTTGCCCAAAAGGGGAAGGATGGACATCTTTGAAGTCATCCTCCCAGTTGAACTCTCCCCTGTTGATGCGTTCTGTGACTTCCAGGGCAAGATTGATGCTTCCAACATTGTAATGAGTTGATACCAGGTCGAAATTGCGGATGACCTCCGGGACTTCCCCTCTGTTATAGGTCTTCATCTTCTCCTGGTCCACAAAATGCATAACAACAATATCGGTTGCAGGATTGGCCATGAGGGTGTGTCTGATTATACCCTCCATGCCACGGATCTGCTCATCACTGCTTCGCCCGTTGGTAGCATCGTTCACCGCAGCCTCTTCAAACAGCAGGTCCACCGGCCCTTTCGAGAGCACATCCCGGTCCAGACGAAACGCACCTGGAGTGGTTCCCATGGATGAAATCCCGGCAGAGATAAAGGTAAACTGTGTTTCGGGGAACTTCTTTTGCAGATAGTTGCAGATACTATCCCGCCACCCGCCGTTCTGGGTGATAGACCCCCCCAGGAATGCTACCGTACCTGTTTTGTCCCGTTCGAATCTGAGCTGCGAATTCCCCAGCCCCCCACCTGTATTATGATAAGTGCCGGTCTGAATAGTAAGCAAAACGAAGAGAAGGATGTTCAGGTGCATGGCGTATGGCTCATTATAGTTAGCAATTATAGTGAAAGAAGATATGCAATCAGCTGATAAAGATCATCTGTATTTAAGTGCTTATCCAGGCCATGTTTCTCTCTGGTAAATACTTCCTCCAGGCTCTCGCACCTTCCGTCGTGAAGATAGGGCCCGGTTCGCCAGATCTCAATCAGTGTCGGTGTATCCCAGCTGTTCTGGCGATCGTATGCTCCCGGTACTCCCATGGTATGCTTTTTCAGATCGGTATAATAGGGACCGGGATGACATTCGGCGCATCCGTATTTCCCGAAAACTTCTTTGCCCTTTGATGCCTGCACACTCATACTTCCATTGATAAGGTAAGGACTTGGTATAGCTTTCAGTGATTTCAGGTAGGCATCAACCGCAGTGCTGATACTATCATCTACCTGCATAAACTGAATAAATTCAAAACCGGCCCGAACAGCTGTTTCCGCATCGGGCCGGATCCCAGTAATCATGGAAGGGGCAGTCTCATGCGACAGCAATAAGCTTTTACAGTTTCTTGGATTTCCCATGCCGTCGTTAAGCAGATCCCAGTTCAATCCGTCTATACGAGCTTCATCGGGATGACATCCCGTACATGATTGCCAGGATTGAAAACAGAAAGTGGCATCGTGAAAATACTGTTCTCCCAGGCGGATCTCATCCTTTTGTCTTTGATCTGAAAATGCAACTACCTCAATTTGAATTCCATTGCCAGCTCGCTTCGAAACCACATTCAGGTTATCTGAAAAATAGTTGCCCACGTAGACCTTATTATGCATTGCAGAAATGGCCCTGGGGCCGTTTCCTTCCAGCCCTGTTCTTTCCCTGATACCTTCTAAAAATGTCAAATCGTAAGCCAGTCCCTGCCGGTCGGGATGCGCCCTCAGCTTCCGGATAAAGGCCCAGTAATCAATGGTGCTGAAATCATGGGTCCCCGAGTGTGCCACATAAACCTTGTCGTCCGTGCATGCGATGCCCCAGGATCCGGCAGCTCCTTTTTCAGGTTCGTCCAGCAGGATAGTGGCGAAGCTTTCCATTGAATTTACATCAATAACACTCAATGCGCTGGTATTCATCCATCCCTGCTCCAGCTGGGTGGTTGGCAGTTGAAATCTACCCAGGTTATGACTTACCAGCAGATACATGCCATCTGCCGTAAGGCTCATCCCTCTGAGGGCATTGCTCCCATTGGCCAGAGGGATCTGCTTTATGCAGCTTTCACTTCGAAGGTCTATTACGCTTATGACTGAGCTGACAATATCCACATCGGCCCTTCCGGCCGGAAGGAAATTGGCTGCAAACAAATAATTACCATCCTGTGAAATGCAAATTTGTTTTGGTTGCCGCAGGACTTTTATTCTTCCCCTTTCTTCCATAAGCCTGAGGTCAATCACCGAGATATCATCGGAGAACTGGTTGGCCACATAGGCTGTGTTCATATCCTTGCTGACTTCAATATCGCAGGCTCCATGCCCCACATCAATAGTTGCCAGGGCAATCAGGCTAAGTTTGTCCAGGACCACCAGGTCTCCTTCCGAATGAGAGCAGGCAAGTAAGAGTCTGTCTCCTGCCAGACTTACCGCTTTGGGAGGCAGTTCAGTGAAATATGACAGGTAGGATTCCGGATGAGCCAGTTTATAGGACCGGAGTTCATGAGCAGTTTTCCCCACCACAAAAACCCTTTCTCCTTGTTCATCCAGGGCCAAATCAACAGGAGAGAAATAGGTGCTCTTTTCACCTGTGACTTCCTGGCCGGTCTGCTGACTTGCCACCCGGGAGGAAAACAGAAAGACCAGTGCTGTAGAGAGAATCAGGGATTTTAACATATTCGACGAATAAATCTATTGCGAAGTGATATAAACATCAAAACGGACCGTTCCTTCTGAAATGGCCCTGTTATTCTCTTTTTCTTCCTGCAATCGTTCCTGGTACTTTGTCAACTGCGACCTGTGGTCCTCACAGGGAACAAATCCCTCCATATCGGCCCTGGGCACAGCTGCCAGCATAAGCTGGCCATCCCTGATTATTTTCAGAGCATCTCTGTAAGCTTTTTTGTTTTTGACCCCGTCAAGACAGGGGCTTAATTCAGGTCGTTCAAAGGAAATTTGAGGTCCGAGCTGACGGTCGAAACCCGCCAGTTTACCGAAATCCACCTGAGTTAGCTTAGAAAGCTTGTCAAGCTGATCAAAGGTCAGAGGACTGCGACCGGCCGGATGATCAGGGTACGCTGATTCATATTGAGGATAATATACTCCATTCAGATCGATCCAGGAATAGATGGTTTCCATCTCCTCTTCCGACAGGGATACCTTTTTGTGTCCCTTTTCAAGTACTTCTACAAGATTACTTTTGTGCGATCCCCAGGTGTAGGCCTCTTGCAATTGGGCAGGTCCTCCTCCAATGCATGCCACCTGTCTCTTCACGTGCAGATCCACGTAGGAGGCATTAAAATAGGGGTTTCTGTCACCTGCCAGAATCAGGGTCTTTCCTGCTTCTTTGTCAAAATCATGACAGGATACGCAGTGTCTGTCGAATATGGGTTGAACCTCCCGGGCATAACTGAATGTGGTTATATTCTCCACATTTTCGGCGAGTATATGGGGCTTATTACGAAGGGCCATGGGCATCCGCTTAAGATTTGGCGGTGCCGAAAGACGGTCCTCGTGGCAACCTATGCATCCGTTGGTTTCCCCGGGATGTACAATGACGCCGCTTCGCATGGACTGGATCATTTTTTTATCCTCATCCAGGAGTTGGAAGTAAAGATATTTTCCCGAAGGGACCGTAAAGTTGGCAGAACCGTCCTCCTCCACAGGTGCAGTTCCCAGGATACGTTTAGTTTCAAAACTGTGCCAGTTGACCCCGGGCGCCTGCTGGCCCTGCCCTCCCCAGGCTGCCGAGGTGTAGGTTCTTTTTTCAGGAGATTCCACGACTCTGAGATACTTAACCGCTCCCTGATCCACCTGAGCCATGTGAGTGCCTTCGTAAACATTCTGAACATAAAAATTACCCGGAGCATCATCAAAGCTTCTGGCTGTTGGTATTTCACGGGGGCGGAACCTGGGTGAAAGAGGCATGGGGTCGAAGCAACTCAGGCTGTCATGTTCATAGATTAACTTCTCGGTACCGGACATATCTACGAAATAGATTCCCATTTTTTGAGAGCTCGGATGGTGCCAGTTTTTCTTTTTTAACCAGATCGACCTGGAAACAAGGAACTCCTTTTGAGACAGTGGAAAAGGATCTTCATACCGTGAGTCCAGCTTCATAAAACTATCCCAATCCCCTTCCCCCATGAGATCGATGGCCTCCTCAGGCCAGATTTTTACAACGGCATCCTTGCCGTCCACGCCCTTTGACCTGTCAATCAGGGCCAGCGCCCCCCAGGGCCTGTCATGGCAGGAGCCAAAAATGCAGAGCATCAGATTATCCCCGGGCAATGGCCGGGGATCAATGATCCCACCCGGAGAGCCGGTATTGTTTCCATAATAGATCGCATGCCGGGTGCCATCGGGATTTACAGTCCAGAGTCCCTGGGCATCCCCGAAATTCCGGTCCACATATTCCCAGCGATCATAGACCAGGCGGCCATCACCCATCAGGGCTGCATGTCCTTCGAAAAGTGTGCTTTTACCTAACTGAACGATGTTGGAACCATCGGGATTCATTCTGTACAGGTTTGCCATGATGTGCCTGTTACACATGCAATACTTGGGTTCTCGGGTGGAACTGAATACAATCTGTCCATTGGGCAGGTAGAGGGGATCAATGTCGGATACTCCACTGGCAAATGTGAGCTGCTGAAGATTCCTGCCATCTGAATCAATTTCATAGATATGGTAGTCATCTTCAATGCTTTTCCTGTATGAGAATACGATTCTGTCTCCGGAGAATGACACTTCCGGATCACGTATAACACCTGTCTCAGTGCTGAGGAGCGTACTAATCTCCCCGGAATTTGTATTGTATACCAGCAAGGAGGCTCCTGGTGTAAAACTACTTGTATTAATCTCACCAGTCTGAAATAGTGTGGCTGTGTTGTGGTGGTCCTGTGTATACTGGTGCCGTGCAACAAATACCATGTTTTCAGGCAATTCAGGCTTCGGTGCAAACAGGCATATAAAGCCCAGGAACAGAAAATTTAATGAACCCATAGCTAGCAAAATTTGTTCTACAATGTAATAACTCCCCTCCTTTCATTCAAGCAGAAGCTTGAAAATCCCGATAACTTATAATCCATATGAACAGTTTCTTTATAGTTTTGTCAGACTATTTCAATGCATGATGTGAATAAGAACAAACACATAGTCCTGCGGCTCTTTTTCCTGATCTTTCCCTTTGGTATAAGCGGATTGTCACAGGACCTGGCTGCCACCTATTCCCGTATGGATGGAACTGTTTCCACGCTTCTTTTTGAAAATGAGGCTTCTGAGTTCAGGATGCATGATGCTTTTCGGGCCAGAAGCGAGGATTTGGCAGAGAATCATCCTGGACTTGCTGTAATGGGCGATTTCACGGGTAATGGCTTAGATGAGCTGGCATTATTTAATGACCTGTACTATACCCCTAATTTGAATCCCGGTTTCACCAGCTCTGTTGTATATGTCAGTCGCTCCGGTGGAAAAAAGCTATTCCCTTTGGGAAGCTGGTTCTCCATATTACAGACTGAACTGGATTTTTCTTATGTTTCCTTCTCTGTGGCAGGCGATTACAATGGGGACACATTTGATGATATCGCTTTGTTTTACAATGATCCCTCCTCCGATGATCTCACTATTTTTATGCTGGAATCCACAGGATCGGGCTTTTCCGGGGCACGGACCTGGTTTACAGTCAATAGAAATGAATTTAATTTCACGGCCCTGAAATTTGCGTGTCCGGGTGATTTTAATGGGAATGGCAAGCCTGATATTGCTGTATTTTATAACTATTTCGGGACGGCACCTGAGACGCAGCAGTCGATTTTTCTTTTTGAATCGGAAGGTGACTCATTCACTCTTCTTCCGGCAGCCTACCAGGAAACTAAAGCAGAATATGACTTCAGCAATGCGAAATTTGCCCTTCCGGGTGATTATAACCGGGACTCCTATTCTGATATTGCAGTCTTGCTGGATGATTCTCTGAACAGGCAGTTGGCCATCCCTGTATTTGAGGGGACTGCCACTGGCCTTTTTACTACAGCAGAGTACCTTGGCATCCCGGAGACAGAATTGAAAATAAGCGATCTGCTACATGCAGCTTCGGGTGATTTTGCCGGAGATAGCCTTGCAGACCTGGCCTTATTTTACAGCAACCAGGGAAGCGGGAACCAGGAAATTCTGCTGGCAGAAGGTGCCGGGGGATCCTTTGATGCTCCTGAAATCGCTTACAGTATCAGTACTGCTTTAGATTCACTACATATGCCAAATATCACTGCTGTGCATAGCGGAACACTTGTTTATCAGCCGTTTGTCTCAGTTGCCACCTGGCAGGAGGATAAGATGGGGGCCGTATCTTTCACCTTCGATGACGGACTCCGGGGAGCCTTTGAGCATGGGGCCGCGGAATTGGAATCAGCCGGTTTGAAAGGAAGCTTTTATATTTTTACGGATACGACTATCATCTATGACGGTGAGCTGGCCAGCAGCGGTCTGGTCAGAACTTACAGGGAGCTGGGGCATGAAATCGGATCACATACAGCCAATCACTCCAACCTGGGCTTTCTGACAGAAGCTGGTGATACAGACTCCATTGAAGAGGTACTTGCCCTATCCGTAGAGCTCCTGAATGAGCGTTTTGATCAGAATACCACATCCATGTCCATTCCCTTCGGAAGTTTCCGCCACGGGACCCTGGAACAAATTTCAAAGCATTTTTATTCGGCCCGCAGCAGTCAGTTCGGCTATAACCTGGCTACACCCTATGATTTCTACGCCCTTAGGTCCTGGCCCATTTTAAGCACAAGCTACCCGGACTATGTGGATAATCTGCTTGCCACAGCTGAAAGTTATGGAACCTATTTACCGCTGATGTATCACAATATGGTGGATGAAGCCTTTGATGAGGCGGGAGATATCTACAACTATCGCAGAGAGTTTTTCAGGGAAACAGTGCAGGATGCTCTGAGCAGGAATCTCTGGATAGACACCCATGAAAGGATTTACAAATACATCAGAGAAAGAAATGCTTTGAAAATCAGCCAGGTAGATCTCATAGGAGAGGATGGTTTTTCTTTTATTGCAAGCGATGGTCTGGCCGATTCTGTATTCAATGTTGAACTGACCCTGAAGATCCATCTGCCGGAAGACTGGTTGGATGATACGGTAAGCATTGTAGCCGGAGCATCAAAAGTCCTCAAAGAAGTAATTCAGGGTCCTGATGGTGCATTTGTGTACTACAATCATTTACCCGATGAAAACCAGCTTATAAGCGTATTTGAAGGCAATGTAACAGGTACCGGAATCCGGGAACGGCCGATTGAGTTGGAAATAGGTGTAAGTGCTGCACCCAATCCCTTCCAGCATGAAACGCTAATCCATGTATCGGGCAAGGGAGAAACAGTTGATTATCTGATTGTTAGGGATATACATGGAAGAATTGTAAAAGAATTACGAGAGAGCACTGGTGAAGACTACCGTCTAAGCAGATCCAATCTACCTCCTGGCATGTATATCATACAAGTGATTGGATCGGGTAAACAACTTGGTTCTATCAAAGTCCTGGCCCGTTAAGAACACCTGTTTCAGGGCATGCTTCACAGCAACTTCAGGAAACTTTAAACGAAAGTTAATATGCTTTCATATGAAAGTTGTTATATTTGTTGTACTGAATTCAATTGGACTTTAACATGATCTTCAATATTCAGCGCTACTCGACGCATGATGGGGATGGAATCCGGACCCTGATCTTCTACAAAGGTTGTCCATTGAAATGTCAATGGTGCAGCAATCCTGAAAGTCAGTCTTTTGGCCCCAGCATCCTCTACGATGATAAGGCTTGTAAGGAGTTTGGAGACTGTGTTCTGGCTGCACCCGCAGGAATAAGCAGAAGTCAGAGCAAGGGATTGGATATCAGGCGAGAACTTATTTCTGATCCTGAAAAGCTCAGGGACCTTTGTGCCGCAAAGGCCCTGACACTTGCGGGTGAATCCTCAAGCGTGGATGACTTACTTGCAGAGGTCGAAAAAGATCTCCCCTTCTACAAGAATAATGGTGGCGTGACCCTTTCGGGTGGTGAACCGCTGGCGCAGGGCAAGGAATTGGTAGATCTCTTACAAATCCTTCATAAGCGCCGGATCGGAACCAATGTGGAGACTTCCCTTCATGTGAAGTGGGATCTGGTTGAACGTTGTATAGGCCTGGTAAGAACTTTCCTGGTGGACCTGAAACATATTGATCACGAGAAATTCAGGAAGTATACTTCCGGCGATGCCTCCCTGGTGATGGAAAACCTGGAAAAACTCGCCTATTTCGGGACTCATGTGGTGGTCAGAATCCCGGTTATTCCGGGATTTAACCACAGTGAAGCCGAAATTAAGGCCATGGTAGACTTTGTATCTACCATCAAGGGGATCGAAGAGATTCATTTTCTGCCCTACCACACATTTGGAGTAGAGAAATACCGGATGCTGGGCATGGAGTATACCTTTAACAATAAAATACAACTGGATGACTCTGATATGCAGTCGTACGTAGAATATGCAGAATCAGGGGGATTTAAAACGAAAATTGGAGGATAAGATGATACGCACGGAAGAAAGGATAGAGATTACAGAACGGATTGCATATTTACGGGAGAAGGTATTAAGCACCAAACCATCTGTCTGCACTGAAAGGGCCCTGTTCTATACCGAAGTCTACCGGGATAACGAAGATCAGCCGGTAATTATCAAGCGCGCCCTGGCCTTGCAAAAGACCCTGGAGAAGATGACCATTTTTATAGATGAGGGTGAGTTGATTGTAGGAAATCAATCGTCCGGTCACAGGGCTGCACCCATATTTCCGGAATATGCAGTGGACTGGCTTCCCGAGGAGATGGACGAACTGGATAAGCGTCCCGGGGATGCCTTCTTTATCACAGAAGAACATAAAGAAGAGTTAAAGGAAATTGCTAAGTGGTGGAAGGGCAAAGTGCTCTGGGATCGCGGAAGGGCCCTGATGAGCCAGGAATTGCGCGACCTGCAGGATTCTGCCATTATAAAAGCCACCGGGAACCTGACTTCGGGCGATGCTCATATAGCAGTGGATTTTCAAAAGATCCTGAAGGTGGGATTAAGCGCCTATTTCAGGGAGATTCAATTGCATCATAAGCAGGTGGACCGTTCCGATCGTGAAGGGATCAGGAAAGATAAGTTCTATACGGCATTATCCATCGGGCTGGAATCCTTCCAGACTTTTATCCGCCGCTACCATGATCTGGCCATCTATCTGAGCAAAGAGAGCAATGACCCCGGGCGTATAAAAGAACTGCAGCGGATTGCTGAAAACTGCAGGGTAATTGCTGAAGAACCGCCGAGGGACTTCTACCAGGCTTTGCAACTGGTTTATTTTGTCCAGCTGATTCTCCAAATCGAAAGCAATGGTCACTCCGTCTCCCTGGGCCGGCTGGATCAGTACCTCTTCCCCTTCTACCGGTCAGATCTGGAAGCAGGAAAATTATCAGAAGCATTTGCTTCAGAATTACTTGAGAACACATGGATTAAATTATTGTCTGTGAATAAGATAAGGCCATGGTCTCATACCCGTTTTTCAGCAGGAGGCCCTCTGTATCAGAATGTAACTATCGGGGGACAAACCACGGATGGGAAGGACGGGGTCAATTCGCTTAGTTTCCTGATTCTTGAGTCGGTGGGAAGAATGAGGCTTACCCAGCCCAACCTTTCAGTTCGCTTTCACAAAGGGATCAGCGAGGAGTTTATGATGGCATGCATGAAAGTGATAGAAAAAGGATTCGGGATGCCTTCCTTTAATAATGATGAGATCGTGATCCCGGAATTGATCCAGATGGGTGTGGAACGGGATGATGCCTACAATTACTCAGCCATAGGTTGTATTGAGATTGCTGTTCCCGGCAAATGGGGATATCGTTGTACAGGTATGAGTTTCCTGAATCTGATGCGGGTCTTCCTGGCTGCCCTCCACGATGGCTTTGACAGTCAGTCGGGTCACACCTTTCAAAAGGGGATCGGGAGTTTCAGTGATTTCAATTCCTACGAGGAACTCTTCAGGGCATGGCAACATCAGATTCACTACTATACAAAGAAAACCGTTGAGATCGATACGGCAGTGGATACTGCCCTGGAGGAACATGTCCCTGATATACTCTGCTCGACTTTTGTGGACAGTTGTATATCACGGGGGCTAACCATTAAGGAAGGAGGTTCCAAGTATGATTTTATTTCCGGACTGCAGGTTGGGATCGCCAACCTGGGGAATGCGCTGGCGGCCATTAAGAAGCTAGTATATGAAGAAGGAAAAATAGGGAGACAGGAACTACTCGAGGCCCTGGAAACCGATTTTGAAGGCAAAGAGGGGGAGAAGATCAGGCAGCTACTGCTCAACTATGCTCCCAAGTATGGCAATGATGATGATTACGTGGATCTGCTTCTGAAAGATGCCTATATGGAGTTTATCACTGAACTGGAAAACTATCATACCACCCGTTATAACAGGGGCCCCATAGGCTGCAAATACTACGCGGGCACTTCCAGCATCTCGGCCAATGTACCCAGCGGGGCCGTGGTTCCTGCCACCCCGGATGGAAGAAAGGCCTTTACCCCGGTGGCTGAAGGAAGTTCACCGTCTTCAGGAACCGATTTACTGGGACCCACAGCGGTATTCAAATCCGTTGCCAAGCTTCCCACGGAAAAAATTATGGGCGGAGTGCTGCTGAATCAGAAGCTATCCCCTGCTGCTATTCAGAAGGATGCGGATAAGCATAAGCTGATTTCGGTGATTCGCACCTTCTTTGCCGAACTGAAAGGCTGGCACGTACAATACAACATTGTTTCCAGGGAAACCTTACTGGCAGCACAAAAAGATCCGGAAAAATACCGGGACCTGGTGGTTCGGATAGCCGGATATTCTGCTTTTTTTACTACTTTATCTCCCGATACACAGGATGACATCATTGCACGAACCGAACATACACTAACATAGTAAGTCAATAACACCCTAACTCTTAAGCCATGCCAGGATTACTTTGCGGAGTCGATATCGGGGGAACCAAGTGTTCCATAGCCCTCATTGATAAAGAAAACGGTAAGATCCTGGATAAGATATATACCTGCGCCCATGTGGAAAAGGGTGAGGAAGGCATGATTGACATGATCGCCAATCATGTGAAAGAGCTTCTTCAGCGCAACCAGGTGAATCAGACCGATATTCCTGCTATAGGGGTGGGCTGTGCGGGTCATATTCGTCATAAGGACGGGGTGATTATCACCACTTCCAACCTGGAGGGATTTAAGAACTATCCACTACGCGAGGCAATGCAATCTCATTTTGATATTCCGGTGATCCTGGACAACGACGCCAATGCTCAGGCCTTTGGGGAGTTTAAATTTGGTGCCGGACAGGGCTATGAGGATATGATATTTGTGACCATCAGCACGGGAATTGGCGCAGGCATCGTTATTAACAGGAAATTATACCGGGGGATGACCGGGACCGCCGGTGAATTTGGTCATACCATTGTGGAACCCGATAGCGAGCTGATTTGTACCTGTGGGAACAGAGGGTGCATCATGGCCCTGGCCTGTGGCATGGCACTTCCATATATGTTTGAGAAGAAGCTGAAAGAGGGCATCGAGACCAGGATAAAGATGCCCCCCAATTTCAACATCTCAAAAATAAACGGTCAAACCCTGAAGAAGGGACTGGATATGGATGATCCGCTATCCAGAGCGGTGGTCTCAGATAGTGCATATTATGTGGGGATCGGACTTTACAACCTGTTCCAAACCCTGAATCCGCCCCTGATTGTCCTGGGAGGAGGCTTAACTAACTGGGGCGAGTTTTATCTGGATAAGATCAAGGAGACCTTTTACGAGCTGGCACGAGATATGATCTTCGATCCCATTAAGATCACACTCAGCGATATTATCGGGGAAGCCGGAGTAATTGGTGCAGCCGCACTTAGCCTGGAATAAGATGTTGAACGATCGACAGAACCGGATTCTTGAAATCCTTGGAAAGGACAATCGCACCTCGGTCAGTGTACTATCTGAGCTGCTGGGTGTTTCTTCTGTAACCATACGCCAGGACCTGAACCACCTGGAGGCAGAGGGTTTGCTGAAGCGTGTTCATGGGGGTGCTGTACTTAAAGATGGCGATGACCTGGATAACCGCCTTGGGAAAAATTATGAGAAGAAGCTCAGGATAGCAAAGAAAGTGGCCTCCCTGGTCAATGAAGGCGAAACCATTTTGATAGAATCGGGTTCGGCCAATGTATTGCTGGCCAGGGAACTGGTTAAGATCAGGAAGCTTACCCTGATGACCACCAACGTCTATATTGCCCGGCAGTTCCGAAAGAACGAACAAGCGGATATTGTCATCCTGGGAGGTATCTATCAGCATGACAGCGAAACCCTGGTGGGTAAAATCACAAAAGCATGCATCGATCAGATCAATATCGACAAGGCATTTATCGGCATTGATGGCTATACCAGGTCGACGGGTTTTACCCTGAGGGATATGTACAGAGCCGAGATATCCAGCCATATAATTGAAAGAGCCAATGATTTATTTGTGGTTTCAGATTCAAGTAAATTCGGATGTGTGGGTCTGACCAGCATATCCAGCCTGGTAAATATTCAACACGTGGCCACGGATAGCGATCTGGCTCAGGAGTACAGGGATGAACTGACAGAGGCAGGGATAGATTTGATTATAGCTTAGCCCTGTAATGATTTTTCTTTTGTATCGTCTTTATGAAGAAACCTGTACTCATATACTTCAATTAAACCCACCATGTTCCGTAATTACATCCTTGTTGCCTTCAGAAATCTCTTCAGAAATCGCATCTCATCCCTTGTAAACATCCTTGGACTGGCCATCGGCATGGCTGCCTTCGTACTGATTATCCAGTATGTACGCTTTGAACTAAGCTATGACGACTTCCATGAAAAACAGGATGTGATCTTCCGCATACAGCAGGACCGCTTCAACCAGGGAGAACTGACTACCCAGTGGGCAGCAGGCTGTTCCGCAGTGGGACAGGCCCTTTATGAGAATTTCGAAGAGGTGGAGAATTTTACCCGCTTCCAGAAGTTTAATGGAGTAATGACTTACGGTGAAAAGAAATTCAGGGAAGAAGAAATTTATGCAGCCGACACCTCCTTTTTCGACATATTTTCATTCAGGATCCTGAAGGGCGATGGCCATACTTCACTGGAGAATCCGATGGTGATCATGCTTTCTGAGTCCACTGCAAGCAAGTATTTCGGCGAGCAGGAACCCATTGGAAAGAGTCTGCGTTTTAACGGGGGACCGGAGTTCGAGGTAAGCGGGGTATTTGAGGACGTACCCCGCAATTCCCACCTGAAACCCGATATTCTGGCCTCATGGGAAACCATGGTCCGTTTCCGTGGACCGGAGATTAATACGGCCTGGCAGTGGGATGCATTTTTCAACTACATCCAGCTGCATCCCGAGACGGATATCAAGGAATTCGAGGCCAAGCTCCCACCTTTTGTGGAGGAGCAAATCGGGGAATCCATGGTGCGCTTTGGCGATGGTATGGAATTTCACCTGCAGCCCCTGCGTAGCATCCACCTGCATTCGGATTTTATGTTTGAAGCTGAACCCGGTGGGAACGCCCGTTCGGTCTATGCCCTGATTGTGGTGGCAATTTTCCTTGTGGTGATTGCCTGGGTCAACTTTATCAATATGTCGGGAGCACGTTCCCTGGAGCGTGCCCGGGAGGTGGGAATGCGGAAAGTTACCGGGGCCTATCGTTCCCAGGTGCTGGTGCAGTTTCTCTATGAATCGTTACTGATCAATCTGATTGCCATTTTACTGGCCGTCCTGCTGGTACTGCTATTTTCTTCCTCATTCAACCTGCTTACCGGCGAAGAGCTGGATTATTCACTGGCTGCAAATTCAAGTTTCTGGGCACTTGTATTACTCATGTTCATTGCCGGAGCATTTTTATCGGGTATTTACCCGGCCCTGTTCCTTTCCTCCTTCAAGCCCACTACGGTATTCCAGGGGATTTCGGAGCTGAAGGTCGGTGGTATTGGCATCAGGCGGATCCTGGTAATCTTCCAGTTTGCCACTTCCCTCCTGCTCATTGCCGGCACCATGGCGGTTTACATGCAGATCAATTACATGCGCAACAGCGATCTGGGTGTGGACATTGAGAACGTACTTGTGCTTACTGGTCCAAGCGTCAACGACTCAAGCTATGCTGAGACCTTTTCCGCATTTAAAAAAGAATTGCTCCGAAATCCCGATATTGAAAATCTGACCGCATCTATAGCTGTTCCGGGGAGACAACCAAAATGGAACGCAGGCGGCATACGTAGATTGAGCGATGATGAGCAGCATACCAATCAGTACCGGATCATGGGCTTTGATTTCGATTTTGTGGATTTCTACGGGTTGGAGGTAATTGAAGGCCGTAATTTCTCCAGGGAATATGGTCAGAACAGCTCCACTGTACTCCTCAATGAGGCTGCCATTGAATTAATGGGATTTGAAGACAATGCTTCTGCCATGAATGTACCCATATTCTTCTGGGGGGATACTTTTAATATCGTAGGAGTACTTAAAAATTTCCATCAGGAAGGGATGCAAACAGATTTTGAGCCCCTGATCTTCAGGTTTTTTGAAGATCCCAATGGCTATTACTGTCTGAAGGTAAATCCTTTGAAAACCCGGGAGGCCCTTGCCTTTGCTGAGGAACAGTGGCAGGTTTTCTTTCCCCTGAACCCATTCGAATACTTTTTTCTTGAGGACTATTACAACGAACAATATAAGAACGAAGTACAGTTTGGAAAAGTCTTTGGACTTTTTGCTTTCCTGGCAATTTTCATTGCCTGTCTCGGACTGTTCGGGTTAAGCTCCTATACCACCCTGCAACGAAGAAATGAAATCGGTTTACGTAAGGTATTGGGATCCTCCTCCGGCAATGCGGTACTCCTCTTACTCCGGTATTTTTCCATCCAGGTGCTTCTGGCAGTACCCGTAGGACTTGGAATTGGCTACTACATCATGCACAACTGGTTGCAAAATTTCGCATATCGCATTGGGATTGGCTGGTGGTTCTTCCTGCTTCCATTAATTCTGGTCGGAATTATTACCCTGGTAACGGTGGGCGGACAGGTGGTCCGGACGGCCAATGTAAATCCGGCGGAATCGCTCCGGCACGAATAGTTTCTGCTTATTGAACCGGGAGTCGCGTCAGGATCCAATCCTTAATAGACGTGTTCAGCTCATCTCTGCTAAGGAGGCTGGTACCGTGATCGGCGGTCCCTTCTATGATATCCAGTTTTCTGGGTTCTTCTGTCATGTCATACAAGGCCTGGGTCTCGGCAGGAAAATCACCGCCCTGAAGTTCTTCGTGGATATCCTGTTCACCCACCAGGTAGTAAACGGAACTGAGTGTCATATCCGGGAAGATAACGAACACGCCGTCGCGTGTTGGAGAAAGGGCGACCGAGGTCTTTACCTCCTCGTATCCGTTACCTGCCAGGGCCATAATGGCGCCCATGGAGCCTCCCATCAGTCCGAGCTCACCTGAAGAGACAAGTTCAAGCTCTTCCATGTAGTCGATGGATGCCTTCAAATCGTTTGCCAGCAATGATTTATCGTTGATAAGCTCCATCAGATCATCCACCGGATCGGAGGTGCCATGTCCCCTGAAAAAGAAAGATAGGCACACATAGCCTTCAGCAACAAGTTGGCGCATTAAATCAGAGCCAAGCCAGGGATTCACCCATACTCCAAACTCATGCATTAAAATAATTCCGGGCCTGCTGCCCTGGACAGATTCAAGATAGGCAAGCTTGCCGGAAAGGTGGAAGGAATCTTCGGTGGTAAGTTCAATGTTATCTACCTGATAGTAAGTTTCCGTACTTGCGATATCACTTCTGTAAACCGACACGCCGCCTGTCAGAAAGATGATTCTGTAATAGTATCGGGTGGCTCCCTTCAGGTTGTTTACAAGGATGCTTTCACTGTTGATATTACCCACATCGATGTATTGTGTAATATGTGTCATCTCACTGTCTTCCGACAGCTCAACTGCAATGGATTCAGCTCCGGCCGGCTGTACAACGGTCCAGTTCAGTTGGAAGCCTGTTTCTGAAACCATGGTTGGGGCCAGAATTATAAGTTCCGGAACAGGAGGATCACCCTCTGCCGGGCCTCCGCCAAACTCACAGGATGTCAAAAAGATTACGACTGTGAAAATGATAGAATGAAGCTGTTTCATAGTATTAATCGTTTGAGTATGCCCCTCTCCTCCTGCAGCGGTATAGATCCATCACCAGGCATGAACTCTCCTGGTGACATCCCTTATGTACCCATTTCATTATTGTTGAACCGAATTTCTGTCCCAGGAAAAATCCGGCCACTAGAAAGACATAGCTGTACCAGCTGAATCCTATTCCACTCAGGAGCCTGAGAGCTACAATAAAGGGAACCGGTATATGGATGGCCAGGAACCACTGGGTGGTGAAGCGCTTCACATTTGCTCTCCAGTACCCGAATGGGATATTCAGAAGGAAAACGAGACTGCTGATGACAATTAGTAGGTCCATAGTGATCTCTCAAAGATATGAACTATTCCGGGAAAGCTCTTCTATTCATTTCTTCTTCCTCTTTTTCCGCTTCTTCTGAAAAGCCTCTTCCTGGTCCAGCAAAGATTGCCAGTCGGTCTCCTCATTTTCCCTGGACGATTCAATTGTATCGCGGTAAAAGCCTTTGGAGATTTCGGTTCTGTAGATGGGTTTTCCCAGCTGCTCTTCAATGGTGGTCAGCATCTCTCGCTCCTCCTTGCTGCAGAAGGATATGGCCTGACCCTTATGTGATCCCCGACCGGTACGCCCTACCCTGTGAACATAATATTCGGGGGAGTCTGGCAGGTCATAGTTCACCACGTACTCAACATCGGGTATATCTATTCCCCTGGCACTTACATCCGTGGCAATCAGGACCTTTACTTCTCCCTTATGAAAAAGGTGCATGATACGCTGACGCTGCTCCTGTTCCTTGTCTCCATGAATGGTCTCCGCCTGGATTTCAACTCTGTCCAGTGCCTTTTTAACCCTTTCGGCACGGATCTTTGTACGCACAAAAACCAGGATCTTTTGGTCCGGATTATTGGCGATCACATTTTCAAGGAAAAAGCGCTTGTCATCCATTTCAATAAATGCCACCGCATGTTCGATGTTCCTGGCAACAGGGTCTTTGGGTGAAATTTGTATGCGGATCGCATCCTTTACCAGGGAGTAAGCAATTTTTTTGATTTTTTCATCGATGGTCGCTGAAAAGAAGAGGGTCTGCCTTTTCCTGGGGAGGTGGCGCATCAGGTCGCGTATATCTTTAATAAAACCCAGGTCAAGCATATGATCGGCTTCATCCAGAACCAGGATCTCCACCCGTTGAAGCTGAAGCGCACCCTGGCTCACCAGGTCAAACATCCTGCCGGGTGTGGCAATCAGAACATCCACCCCTTTGTTAAGCTGTTTGATCTGGGGATCCTGATCCACTCCGCCATGAATGGCAAATGCCTTCACCCGTGTGTGCTTTCCAAGAACCCGGAATACATTCTCAGTCTGAAGGGCCAGTTCATGGGTGGGTACCATGACCAGGCATTTTACCCCATCCGGACGACCTTTAATCTTGCGTTCCTGCAAGATATGTATTACAGGGATGGCAAAAGCAGCTGTTTTACCTGTACCTGTCTGAGCAATGGCAAGCACATCCTCTCCTCGCAGAATGGGAGGAATGGACTTAAACTGTATGTCGGTGGGCTTTTTAAAACCCAGTTTGGAGATGCTGGTTTTTATGCCGTCGGCAATGGAATATTCTTCAAACTTCATGGATTCTATCTTTGGTGCAAAGTTCTCATTATTCCAGACAATGTTCAAATCTTTCCCTTAATGTTGCATATTTGATTATCTTTGTCAAAATTTCTTAGCCGACTTTTCAATTAGGCAGTATTCCCGTTTTCAGGGACCCCTCTCTTTTTTTTCTGATTCAGCTAAGGCGGCGAACTCTTTGAAGCTCGTCATTTTAAACAATATAGCAGTCTTGAAATAAGGCTGCTCAAAAACTATTATATGAGTAATACAAAAGTAAACAACAGAAACAAACGACAAAGAAACCATTCGAATTCAACCCGACCAAGGGTTCAGAGTGCCAATAACAGAAATCGTAACAATGCCCGTCCTGCTAAAAAAGCATCGACGCTAGATACTTCTCTCCTGGTGAAAGAAGCCGATCACAGTGTAGTAGAAAAAGTATTTCGCTCCGACCGGCTGGTCAGTGAGCTTCCCATAGATATCAGACTGAAGAAGTCCCTTGCATTGAAAGGCTATGACAGACCCACTGAAATTCAGGATCGGACCCTGGAGACCCTGCTGGAAGGCAGAGACCTTTTGGGTATTGCACAAACCGGGACCGGTAAAACCGGGGCCTTTCTTATCCCTATTATCGAACAATTGCTTCATAAGCGGGTGAATCCATATGCATTAATCGTGGTTCCTACCCGGGAACTGGCTCTCCAGGTGGAAGAGGAGTTTAAGAGTATGGCCTCAGGATTGGGGCTCTACAGCGCCTGTTTTATTGGCGGAACAAACATTAACAGGGATTTGCAGACGCTCCGCCGAAACAGTCATGTGGTGATTGCGACGCCCGGCCGACTGCTGGATTTAGCAGACCGAGGAGCCATAAAGCTGGGTAAATTCAGCACCCTGGTGCTGGATGAGTTTGACCGTATGCTGGACATGGGTTTTATCCGTGATGTGAACCGCATTCTCGATGGCATGAAACAGCGCGGGCACACCATGCTTTTTTCCGCCACACTGGATAAGTCACAGCAATCGATGATCAATAATATCCTGAAGAATCATGTGACCGTGAAAGTCAGTTCAGGAAACAGTTCCGCAGATGGCATTAACCAGGAGATAATCAAAATGAAACCGGGCGAGGATAAATTCCTTGTTCTGAAGAAAATGCTAAACCAGAGTGATTTTGAAAAGGTTCTGCTCTTCGAGGAGACCAAGCATCGTGTGAGCAGGCTTTGTATGAAGTTGAATAAGGCCGGTATTCCCTCAGAGCAAATCCATGGGAATAAGAGTCAGAATGCCCGGCAAAATGCTTTAAAGGCCTTTAAACAGGGAAAAGTGAAGGTGCTGGTTGCCACAGATGTGGCCTCACGCGGACTTGATATCTCTGATGTGTCCCACGTAATCAATTACCAGGTTCCGCAGACACATGATAGCTATATCCACCGTATTGGACGGACCGGTCGCGCAGGCAAGGTTGGGAAAGCCTATACCTTTATAGCCTAGCTGTCCAGCCAGATTTTGAAATCCCGGACCCGTTCCCTGGCTACCACTATTTTATCGTCGTCCATCCCTTCAATATCAATTTTCAGACGGTTGTTGGACCAGGCAATGATCTGGGCGCAGGCCTCAATGGAAACAATGTATTTACGATTGATCCTGAAGAACCTTTCCGCATCAAGCATGCTTTCCAGCTCTTCAAGTGAATAGTCTATGATATAATTCCTGTGCGTATTGGTATGCAGGTAGCTTGTTCTCTCGAAACTGTAAAAGGCCAGTACATCCTCTATCATAATGGTTCTGATCTTCTCGCCCACTTTGACCATGAACCTGGATTTTGCCGGTCTGCCACCCTGTTTATTTCGTTGACTGAGAAGACTCTCCAGCTTGTTATTTGAATTGATTTTTCCTGCTTTTTCGATGGCCTTTTGCAATCGCTCCTCTTCGATGGGTTTTAGGAGATAATCAATTCCGTTTGCATTGAATGCTTCTATGGCATACGTGTCATACGCGGTGGTAAAGATAATGGGACAGTCGACGCTTACTCTGGAAAAGACCTCGAAACTGTTGCCATCGGCAAGCTGCACATCTGAAAAGATGAGCTCGGGTTGGGGTCCTTTCTCCAGGTAAACAGTGGCCTCCCTCACTGTTTCGAAGGTCGCACTAACTTCAATATGAGGCGCCACCCGCCCGATCAGCCGCTTCAGGTGATTTACTGCCCTGTTTTCATCCTCAAGAATAATTGCTTTCATCAGCTTCCCATGTTTAAGATTGGAACTTCCACTGAGAATGTGCTGTCGGCATGACCGATAATTAATTCCCTGTCTGTAAAGTATTTAAGCTGTTGGCTAATGTTGGAAAGACCCGTTTTATTTGAATCAATTCCTCCGGGTTTAAGCTGCAGTATATTTTCAACCCTAATGGAATCACCATTGCGGAAGATTTTTATTGAAAGCGGTTGTGATGCAGATATCTCGTTGTGCTTGACACAGTTTTCAATCAGAAGCTGAAGGGTCATGGGTACGATCATTTCATCCTTCCGGGCTTTAAAATCCAGTTCGATGCGAAGTTTTTCCTCAAACCTGGTTTGCAACAGATAGCTGTAAGCTTTAATAAACTCCAGTTCTTCCTGAATGCTCACCAGTTCTCTGTCCCTGCTGTCCAGAACATAACGGAAGAGCTGGCTGAGCTGCCTGATAAAGTCCACAGCCTTATTCTGATCTTCAAATACCAGATCGCTCAACACATTAAAACTATTGAAGAGAAAATGCGGATTGATCTGGTTTTGTAGCGCTTCATATTTGTACATCAGCATCTCGGCCTTAAACTTCTCAGCATCAACAAGGGATTTCTTCCAGTACTGAAAAAAGGCCACTGCCACAAAAATCAGGGATATGATAAAGGAAATCAAAATTGCAACATAGCTGGATCGGAGTCCCCACGATACAGGATTTTCAGGCAAAGAGCCTGTTACAATTTTGTACATCAACATCTGAACCAGCAGGTAAGCAGTTGCCGAATAGGCAATCAGGGCCAGGCTCCCGAAGATGGCCCTTTTCACCAGCTGGCCCTGCCAGCTGTATTTCTTATCCAGCAAAGCATAGATATAGCTGTTTCCCAGCCAAAGCGTGGCACAGAGGACCAGGGCCCAGACAAAACTGAGCATGAATTCACCGAAATCATCATAATTCCTGAAAAAGACCAGGGTAATCAGTAAAGCCAGGCCCGTAATCCCTGCGAGAACAGTCAGGTGATAGCTCCTGCGAGCGTTTTTACATTTAGTGCCTTTCATGGTCTACACAAAATACAGGTTTTGTCCTGATTATTCACCACAATTGCGGACAATTCCTTCCACCTCTTCTTTCCCCCAGCTGGGATGAATGGGTGATTTCAATGTATAGGCATCCCAGTTTTGCAATAACTCCTTGGCCTGGGCACAGTAGGGTGCCGTATCCTCACCGAAATAGGAGGCGGTTCCCATTTCATTGGAGATTCGAAGGAAGAGGGCACGTGGATTGTCGGGCTCCATTACAAGGGCTTTTGCTATGGCTGCATGAATCAAAGGCGTGGTGCTCATGGCTCTCTGAGGCGGGTTCACCACCAGGCTCCCGGTGTGGTAAAAGGCCGTCATCACCTGGACCTCAGCTTCGTTCGGGGCAAGTTCCGTCATGCTTTCGATGAGAGCAGAGGCATTATCCAGATAGGCGTCCTTTTCCTGTGCTGTTAAGTCTCCCATGAAACTAATCAGGATATAACAATGTGCTTCATAATAAAGCGGCAACCATTCCTCTTTTTCCACATTGGCAATGACCCGGAATTTATTGGCCAGGTTCTGAAAGTCTTCCACGGTGCTGCAGGCACTGAATTCACTGAGGGCTTCCCCCATTTTCTGATAGTACTTTTCGTTACCGCCCATGGCAACTGTGGCTATGAGCATGGCACATACAAATAGTGTTGTCTTTTTCATGATCTTTTTTTTAGTTGATTTTATCAAGTTGATTAATGCTTTTGTCTCTCGAAAGGGTAATAAAACATCCCACCAGAAACCAGCGTTTTGCTCCCGGCAGAATAGGCTTGCTGCTATAAATACCATCAGGTCCCGGAGTCGAGGCATAGCTCTGGCCAAATTGCTGTTCGTAGCCCAGAATGTTCGATACGGTGAAGTAAAGGATCACGTTTTGCTTGAGCAGCAGGCTCCAGTTCATATTCAGAGAATGATACGCCCTGGTCAGTTCCCCGTTAAATTCCTGTGAATTCGGATTGTTGTAATACCGGGGTGAAGAATAGTGGTAGCTGGTTCCCAGCATGGATCTCAGACCTTCGATCCAGTGCTTGTAAACCAGGGACAGGTTGTGTTTGCTGGAGAAGTTGGGTATGGCCTGTTCCGGATAATCCAGGTAGTCCCGCAGCGTCTCAATGTAGGAATAGGAGATCCAGTATTCACCGTTCTTGATGCTCTTCTTATCCCTCCAGAACAGATCCAGTCCGTAGGCATATCCCTCACCTGTATTATTGATAAAGGTATAGTCCTGTTCCTCGCTCCATCCAAACCTTACCAGGTTCCTGTAGTTTTTGAAATAGAGTTCGCTGCGCAGCATTCGCTGGTCCTTGTTATACAGGTAGTTCAGCGTGATATGATCGGCTCGCTCAAATTCCAGCTCAGGGGTATAAAGCAGGAATTCATCATCCGGATCCTGAAAGAACCAGCCATAGGCCAGGGAGATTTGTCCGGCTGCACCCAGTTTGCAGGCCGTGGATATTCTTGGCGCCAGGGAGGAGCGCTTCAGGTAGTCTGAGTACTCGAATCTGACACCGACACGGGTGATGAACCTGGAGGAAGCATATAATTCGCTTTCCAGGAAGCCCGTGAGGGTATTGTTCACGTAGTTGGCCTGAATACCAGTCTCGGCCCCGGGAAACCCCATGCCATAAGACTTGTAGTACCATTCCGTTCCGGCCAGAATTTTAACCCGGTCACTGATTCTGTGTTTCAGGCTAAGCTTTGCATGGGTACCCTGAAGAGCTTCATTGACCTTCATGCTGTCTATGGCCGCCTTATCCATGTTGTTCGTATAGGAAAAACCTGTGCTCAGGATCCAGTCCTTCCGGATCTCTCCTATCCAGGAAGTATTGAGGAAGTAATTGTCATTGACCAGCTTGTAACTTATGCTGCTCCCGGGCTGATTCAGGTTCTCTTCAATGCTTGTAAGCTTGGAGCGGTTGATGGTCGAGTAGAATTTAAGCAGACCCGATTTTCCGGTCTTCAGCCTGAAGCTCAGATCGCCTGCAAGGGATTGGGGTTCCTGATCCCAGGTGGTATACTGGGGAACGACTTTCATGTAAGGAGTCAAATTGTAATAGGATAAGGTGCTTGTGAGTGAAGCCTTCTCCCAGCTCCTGGTCCCGCCCAGCTCTGCACCCACGGTTAAGAGGGAGATGTTTAACTGGTCCTCCACCTGCATGGCATTGGTCTGAAGCGAAAGAACGGAGGAAAGGGCCTGTCCGAATTCAGCTGAATACCCCCCGGTGCTGAACATCATCCCGCTGAACATAAAGGGGCTGAATCGTCCTCTTACCGAGGTGTTTGGCGAAGAGGAACCATAGGGAACATAGACCAGGGTGCCATCGATAAAGGTTTTAGATTCCCGGCTGTCACCCCCCTTCACGAAGAGCCTTCCCGATTCTCCCACGGTAGTTGTTCCGGGCAGGGCCTGCAGGGCTCCATAAACGTCCCCGGATGATCCGTCGGTGGTTACCATATCAATGGAGCTGAGCGCGATGGATTTCTTTTTGTCGCCAGCCTCGAATGTACCCGCAGTAATGGTCACCGCTGTTAATTCATTTAGCTCCTCCTTTAAGGTGATTTGACTAAGCTCGATGGCCCTGCCCTCAAGGCTTACCTTTTTCTGGTATCCCTTAAACCCAATGAATTCGATATGGAGGACCTGTTCTCCCCTTTCAGAGGACTCAAGAATAAACTGACCCTCCAGGTTACTGGTGGTCCCGTCATAGGTGCCTTCAATGTATATATTGGCCCCTGTAAGGCTTTCACCATTGGCATCCAAAACCTGACCGGTGATGCGGGTCTGAGCCACCAGGCTGACCTGGGCAAGACTTAGCAGAAATAGAAATATGTGATGTTTCATGATCAGTAATTCGCAGTGTTTGACAATGATTACACTGCAAATCTGGCTCACTCAAACATCAAAGAGAAAAAAGAGATACCGAATTGTCGGATTAGACTACTGAATTGTATTTTTTTTAGAGTGCCCTGACTGCTTCTACCCCTTCAATCGTAAGTGGGAGCGCCTTACCAAGGCGGCGGGCGCCTTCTTCAGTAATCAGGAAATCTTCTTCATTTCGAAGTCCCCCGAAGTTCCTGAACTTCTCAATTTCGGCATAGTTAAGATACTGGACCAGGTGCTTTTCCGATTTCCATTGATCAATCAGATCCGGGATGAAATATATCCCAGGTTCAATGGTCAACACATAGCCTGGTTTAAGCTCTTTAGCAAGTCGCAGGGATTTCAAACCAAATTGGGTGGATTTGGGCACACCATCATAGCCGACCCATTGTTCACCAAGGTTTTCCATATCGTGAATATCAAGCCCCATCATGTGACCGGTTCCGCAGGGGAAAAATAAGGCATGGGCCCCTGCTTCCACAGCTTCCCCTGTATCTCCTTTTGTAAGCCCAAAGGATTTGAGTCCTTCGAAGATGTGCCGGCAGGCGGCAAGATGTACCTCCTTAAAGGCGGTCCCTGGTTTGAGCATGTCCACGGCAGCCCTATGTGCATCCAGACAGAGCTGGTAGATTTCTTTCTGGAGCGCCGTGAACCTGGGATCTACCGGGAAGGTGCTTGATAGATCTCCTGCATAACCACTTTCTATCTCCGCTCCGGCATCCAGCAAGAAGAGGTCTCCACTTTTGATGATGTTTCCATGGTAATGATTATGCAGGGTTTGCCCATTAATGGTTGCTATGATGGGAAAGGAAAGATTCCCATTGGCAGCAAGTGCAGGTTCAGCTACTTTCGCAGCCACCTCTGATTCGCGCATACCCGGTCGGGCATGTCGCATTCCTGCCAGGTGCATCTCCGCGGTAATATCTACTGCTTTGTCTATTTCTGCGATCTCTTCATCAGATTTTACTTCGCGCTGGGTAATCACTGCTTTTGCCAGCTCAAGGGAAGCCTTTCCCGGAATAGCCTGGTAGCTGCAATGCAATAATTCTGACAGGCGTATGAGAATGTCGGATCTGTAGGGGTTCAGGATATGAATCTTCCGCTTATTGGAAAGAGCTTCAGAGACAACTGCTTGCAGGGATGCAAACGGTTTAACATTTGTAAGGCCACTATCTGCCCCCAGTGAGGCAATACTGGGAACAACTCCGGTCCACACGATCATTTCAACACTGTAGTCATCGCCGAATAATATGGCCTCGCCACTATCTGCATCAATGACTCCTGCAAGGGATGCCTGGCTGATCCCGAAGTAGTAGAGGAAGGTGCTGTCCTGCCTGAAATGGTAGGTGTTATCTGTATAATTCATGGGAGCTTCTTCGTTCCCCGGAAGCAGGATAAGGCCATCTGAAATGGTTTCGGCCAGTTTTTTCCTGCGTGCGATGTAGGTTTCTTTGCTAAACATTTGCACAATATAGTAACTTAGGGCCTTTCAAACCATATTAATTATTGTCATGGCTAAATATTTACTTCCTCTTTTTCTCATAGTGATGTCCTGCACTTCTCCGCAGCCCGAGATTTATGAATGGCGCGGTGCAGACCGTTCAGGCATCTATCCCGATACAGACCTCCTGAAAGCATGGCCTGAAGAAGGACCCGGGGAAGTATGGACCATTGAGAAGCTTGGAAGGGGTTATGGGTCACCCACATTCACTGAAGACCGCTTCTACCTGACCGGTGAGGTGGATAGCTTGGCTATACTGTATTGTTTTGACCTGGATGGAAATAAAATCTGGCAGAGTACGCTGGGGAAAGAGTGGGTGAGCACTTATCCGGGATCACGCTCGGCTCCCACCATTATGGGAGATCAGATCTACGTTGGCACTGGCATGGGCGACCTTTACTGCCTGAGCAGAAGTGACGGAAGTTTGTTGTGGTCCAAAGAGTTCACGGCGGATTTTCAGGGCGTATACCCCTTGCACGGGCACTCTGAAGCGCCGGTAGTTTCAAAAGACAGGGTCTTCTGGACCCCGGGCGGGAAGGTTTACAATGTGGTGGCTCTTGACCGCATGACCGGAGAGCTGATCTGGAGCAACGAGGGATTCGGGGAACGTTCAGGCTACAATCCAGGAAAACTGGTAATACATAATGGAAGAGAGATATTTGTCACCTTCACCTCCGCCAAGTTGCTTGGACTGGATGCGGAGACAGGAGATTTGCTGTGGTCACACCACCAGGATGTATATACGGAAGAAGAACGGGAGAAGATAGGGATCGGAGACTCTCATGCAAACTCTGTAATCTATAGAGACGGATCCATTTACTACGTTGCAGGAGATGGCAATGGCGGAGTTAAGCTCCATCTAAGTGAAGATGGAAGTGAAATCAAGCTGGCCTGGAGGAATCAGAAATTTGATAGTTTTTTCGGTGGAGTGGTGATGGATGACAATTATCTCTACACCAGCGGCACCCATAGTCAGTACTTATATGCCATCCATGCCACCAGCGGGATCCTCAGCGATTCCATGCATATCGGACAGGGAGCCCTGATTGCCGCCGATGATATGTTGTACTATTACAACCAGCGAGGCCAGATGTATCTGATCAGTTATGAGGAGGGTAAAATGAAAGAAAAGAGCTCTTTCAAAATTACAAAGGGCACCCGTCATCATTTTGCTCACCCGGTAATCCACAAAGGAGTGTTGTATCAGCGGCGCGGCGATGCTTTGATGGCCTACAACATCAGGGAAACTACTCCCTAGGAGCATCCTGCCAGGGGGTGCTGCCTGAGGCTCTGATATGATCCATGAGTGCTGAACGAAGCAGGGTGTAATTCTGGTTTTCTCTTATGTCAAGTGCATTGGTCTCATAGGGATCTGTCCCAAGATTGAAAAACTGGAATGGCTCGAATGGTGTATTCTGAAGGATTTTATAATCTCCCTTTCTGGCTGCATAGTAGGCCTGGCCACCATAGTTCCCCCCTTCGCGTCTGACCCAGAATACAATGCGATCTGAGGGAGGCCTCTGTTTCCCCAGTAACTCGGGCAAGATACTCTCTCCATCAATGTTTGTGTTTAACTCTGCACCTGCCAGCTCAGTAAAAGTAGGAAAGAGATCCATCAGAAGGGCAAGCCTGTCAGAACTGCTGCCTGCTTCAATTTTACCCTTCCATACCACAAAGGCAGGAACCCTGATGCCTCCTTCAAACATATCCTGTTTTCCTCCTCTTAAAGGACCGTTACTCTGTGCATACCTGAGAGCCCCTCCATTGTCCGAGGTAAATACGATAAGTGTATTCTGGATAAGTCCGGAGGCATCCAGGTAAGCTGTGATCCTGCCTATTTGTTGATCCAGATGCTCAATAAAGGCCACATTTTTTAACCTCTTCTCGCTGAGTCCGGGCTCCCGTTGTTTCACCCGTTCCAGAAATTCCGGAGGAGGTTGTATGGGGAAATGAGGTGCATTATAGGCCAGGTACAGGAAGAATGGCTCTTTGTTATTGGCCCGCTCCTCCAGGTATTCCAGACTCCAGTCGGTGAATAAATTTGTGGCATGTCCCTGTGGATTAATGGGCTCCTGGTTGAAGCGCATCCAGTTAACCCCACCTCTCAGGTGAGTCCAGTAATCATCCATCATATCACCAAGAAAGCCCTTGAAATAATCAAAGCCCCTGTCGTTGGGAGTATTTGGCGATTCAAATCCCAGGTGCCATTTCCCTATAAGGGCCGTATGGTAGCCCATCTTTTTTAAAGGCAGGGGGATAAGTTCA
>Ga0180430_10000347_pt1 | contig 51263 bp, 42 predicted proteins | sample SS_ome_9_FD_132999 | JGI IMG/M metagenome (GOLD analysis project Ga0180430, IMG submission 132999) | Hypersaline lake sediment archaeal communities from the Salton Sea, California, USA - SS_1_S_2 metaG | ecosystem: Environmental > Aquatic > Non-marine Saline and Alkaline > Hypersaline >...
CGACGCGGCGCTCACCGCGGCCCGGCTCCGCTTCCGGGCCATCCTCATGACCGCCTTCTCCTTCATCCTCGGCGTCATGCCCCTGGTGGTGGCCACGGGCGCCGGGGCCAACAGCCGGGTCTCCCTGGGCACGGCGGTGTTCGGCGGCATGCTCGTCGGCACCTTTGCCGGCGTCTTCGTCATCCCGCTGCTCTACTTCGTGGTGCAGTCGCTGAGCGAGAAGGTGGGCGGAAAGAAAAAGGCCATCCCGGCCGGCCTGGTGATGCTCTTCCTGGTGCTTCCGCTTTCCGGCTGCCTGGTGGGCCCGAACTACCAGCCGCCGGTGGTGGAGATGCCCGATGCCTGGGAGCAGTCGGCGGTGGCCGATGTCGAGGCCGGCGAGGCCGCCTTCCAGACCTGGTGGACCGTCTTCGACGACCCGCAGCTGACGAGCCTCATCGAACGGGCCCGGGCGGCCAACCTCGACCTGCGGCGGGCGGTGTGGCGCATCGAGGAGGCGCGGGCCAGTTACGGCGTGGCCCGGGGCGAGCGCTACCCCGCCGTCGGGGCCTCGGGCGAGGCCAGCCGCAGCGAGCAGAGCGGCAACGTGGTGCCCGGGGCCGAGGCGACAAACCTTTTCGCCCTCGGTGCTGACTCCAGCTGGGAAATCGACGTCTTCGGCCGCATCCGGCGCGGCGTCAGGGCCGCCGATGCCGGCATCGCGGCATCGGTGGAGGATTACCGGGATGTGCTGGTGACCCTGCTCGCCGAGGTGGGCCTCAACTATTTCGAGTTGCGGTCGCTGCAGGAGCGGCTGGCCTACGCCGAAGCCAACATCCTCATCCAGCGCGAAACGCTGCAGATCACGAAAGACCGCTTCGACGCCGGTCTCGTTTCCCAGCTCGACATCACCCAGGCCGAGTCGAACCTGGCCAACACGGAGGCCCAGGTCCCGCCCCTCAGGGCCGGCCTGGTCCGGACGCTCAATCGACTGGCCGTGCTGCTCGGCGAATACCCCGGCTCGCTCGACGGCGAGCTCAGCGTCGAACTCGAACCCGGCGATATCGTTCCGGTCCTGCCGTCGGGGGTTGCCGCGGGCCTGCCTGTCGAACTGCTCCGGCAGCGACCGGATATCCGGGGGGCCGAGCGGTCCCTGGCTGCCCAGGCGGAGCAGATCGGCATCCGCACCGCCGATCTCTACCCGCGGTTTTCACTGTTCGGGTTTCTGGGGCTGCAGGCCACCGAGGGTGGTGACCTGTTCAGCGGAGACAGCCTCACCTGGGGGTTCGGCCTGCCGATCAGCTGGAACATCTTCGCCGGGGGCCGGCTCCGCGCGGCCATCGATGTCGAGGAGGCACGGACCGAGCAGGCCCTGCTGGCCTACGAGCATTCCGTACTCCTGGCCCTCGAGGAAGTGGAGAATGCCATGGTGGAATTCCACCAGGAAGGCCTGCGCCGTGACAAGCTGGCCGAGGCCGCCGAGGCCAGCGGGAAATCGGTGGAGCTGGTGCGCACCCAGTACATGGCCGGGCTGACCAACTTCCAGAACGTGCTCGACACCCAGCGTTCGCTGTTCAGCCAGCAGGACCAGCTGGCCTCCAGCAGGGGGACCCTGGTCCAGAACCTGGTGGTGCTCTACAAAGCGCTTGGCGGGGGATGGGACCCGGAGCTGCCGCCGGTGCCCGAATCGCGTCTTGACGAGATCAGCGACGGTGAGCCGCCGGCGGAATAGGGCATCCGCCCGGGTTACGGATTCTTCTTGCGCCGTTCGGGCACGGTGCGCATCTCCATCTCGCCGTCGATGACCTTTTGCGAGACGAAGAGGCCGCAGAAGCAGGAACCGAACTCCGCCGCATCGTCCTTCCAGTAGTCGCAGGGGCAGATGATGTCCCGGTCCTCCTCCCGCGTGCCGCTGGCCAGCATGCAGGGGCAGGCCCAGTAGCCGTAGCGCCCCTGGTTCTCCAACAGGCCGTTGACCAGCTTCACCGTCACATTGCGGTCGGGGTTGAGCGTGGCGCCGTTCTTTTCGGCGTAGCGCTGGAGGCGCTCGATGATCTTCTCCGCCTTTTCGCTCGCCGGCTCGACGGCGGCCTCCTGCGGCTCGCCGCCGCTTTCCGGCAGGCCAAGCGCTTCGCGGATCTCTTTTTCCTGGTAGCCGACGATGAAGATGCGCTGGTCGAAGAGCAGGCAGGGGAAGCCCCAGTCGGCGTAGATCTCGTCGAGGGTGCCGGTGATCTCCTCCCGCTCCTCCTCTTCCAGGCGGTCAACGTCGACGTAGTGGTATTCGACGTTGTGGTTGTCCAGCAACGCCTTCATCTTGTCGCACCAGGCGCAGGTGGACATGGTGAAAACCCGCACTTCCCCGCGGTCCTCGCCTTCGACGGTGGTGAATGGCATCAAATCAATCCTTTTAATTTGTAACTTTCAATCCAGTAAGCCTATCCATTATACTGAACACGATATAAAGAGTGGAGATTCACTGCCATCAATTGGTCTGATAACCCCCAAAAAGGAGAAAGAACAATGTCCGACGTCGAAACTTTCACCGGTCGCAAAGAGAGCTTCATCATTGTCAAGGATGCCAACGGGGAAGAGTTCATCTGCCCCAAGAGCGCTTTGAAGAAGAAGAAAGAGGCCACCGAGGAAGAGCTGAAGAACTGCATCCCCGAGGGCGAGACCGGCGGCGGCGCGGCCATCGGCGGCTGATCGCACGATCGGTTGAAAAACGAAAAGCCACCCCGCGGGGTGGCTTTTCTCATGTACGGTTTCGATTCCCTCACCGGCCGCCGGCGGGCCCGAAGCTGGCCAGCAGTCGCTGTTCGAACATGATCCCTGAGCCGGAACCGCTGCCGTGCGGGTCGTCGAAGGGGCAGCCGAGCAGCAGGTGTCGGCCGGAGAGGGCCACCGACCACCCGGACTGTTCGCCGGCTTCGGCGGCGGTCGGGGCCAGCGGGCCGGTTTCGACCCAGAACGACCCGCGCCGCTGGTAGAGAAAAGAGCCGCCACGACGGCCGTCTCGGCGGTGGGCCCCCACCACCAGCCGTCCGTTGTCCAGCGCCAGGGCGTTGCCGTATTCCGAGCCCGGGGCCGTGTCCGACCCGGTGAACCGCCGCACGAAGTTCCACCCGTCTCCCGAGCGTTGGAAGAGGTAGACGGCCCCCCGGCGGTTCTCCTCGCCGGTGGCGCCCACGGCGATGAACTCGCGGTCCACCGCCACCGAAACACCGAAGTAGGCGTCGGCCAGCGGTTGCGGCGCCGTCAGCGTGGCGGTCTGAACCCATTCCCCGCCGAGCTTCTCGTAGACGAACGCCGCGCCGCCGAAGAGCACTTCTGTCTGGCGGGCCCAGGCGCCCACGACCGCGGTGTTGCCCTCCAGGGCCACGGCCCAGCCGGCCAGGTCGCCCTCGGCGCCGTCGGCGGCCACCAGCTTGGCGTCCTCGACCCAGTGGCCGTCCTGCAGCTCGAAGAGGTAGGCCGACCCCGAACTGTGACCCATGTCGTCGTCGTACTTGGCCCCGGCGAGGACCTTGTTCCCGCTCAGCGCCACGGAGCAGCCGAAGTTGTCCAGTTGGGAGCCGTCCGAGGGCACCAGCTTGGCCGACTCCTCCCAGACGCCGTCACGCCGGTCGAAGACATAGGCCGAGCCGGAGTTCCAGGAGACGATGTCGTCACCGGGACAGCCCACCGCCAGCAGGTCGCCGTCGGCGGCGATCGACTTGCCGAACTCCTCCCACTCGCTGCCGTCACCGGCCCGGAGCCGGTAGCGCTCGAGCCATGCCCGGCCGTCCCGTTCGAAGACGTGGACGACGCACCTGTTCACGGCGCCGAGGAAAAGGGTATCGCCGGTGATCGCCGCCGAGTACCCGGCCAGGTCGTTTTCCGCGCCCTTTTCCGGCACGAGCGTTTCCGCCTCCCGCCAGTGTTCGGCCGCCATCGCCGGAGCGGTGATCAGGATCAAAAGTATGGCCGGGATCAGGAACCGCGCTGCGTTCCTCACGGCCGGGCGTCGGGTCGAGTGCATGAACTATCCTCCGGCGGGCCGGCGGTTCGCCGGCACGCTTGATCGGTGTCGAGTGAAAACCGTGTGCAAATGATGGCAGCACACCGGTCAGGAAAGTGAATCGTTATCCTCGTCCCAGCGCTGGGGGACCTCGAGGACGAGCGACCGGTCATACCCCTGCTCCTCGATGAAGGAGAGGATGCGCTCGTATTCGCTGTCGTCGATCTGCGGCGTGCGGGCCATGATCCAGACGTAGTCACGCTTGAGCCGGCCCACTACCGTGACCTGGTAGTCCTCGTCGAGGTAGATGATGCGGTAGTCGGCCTTGATCGGCCAGACGAAGCGCATGCCCCAGATGGCATTGGACGGGTCGTCGCGCACGAACCCTTTCGGCGTGTAGGTCTTCAGCGGCCCGTCGAAACCGTCCTTGCGAAAGGTGAACGTGGTCTGCACCGTGCCGTCCTCATTGAGGCGGTACGATTCGATGGCGTTGTGTGCCCCCTTTTCCAGTGCCGTGGGGATGGAGGCGATCACGTACCAGTCGCCCATGAACCGTTCCAGGTCAACACTGGGCACTGTTTCCAGCGGTATGTTCGACATGTCGTCACACCCGGCGGCGGCGAGCAGGCCGGCCAGCAGAAGGACCGGCAGCAGCCGGTTCGTCAGGTTTCGTGCGCTTATCGTCACCTCGCACCTCCTTCATTTTCATACACGAGTATAATTGTTTATATTTTATTTGTCAATAAATAGACATGAATGTCATCCTCGCGTGTTTCCCTGCCCGCGAGCGTACCGACTAATCGTTGATAGCGCATATTGTTATTCTGAGGAAAGCGATTTGGCGCAGTGATCTCGATCTATATTTAATTTGAATATTATTAGAAAATATATTGACAATTGTTATCGATTGTGAGATCTTTCGCGTGTCAGACAGTGGCCGGGGCAGGACATCGATTCCGGCCGAGAAGAGGAAACCGACTTCGGAAACAGAAGATAACGATCAAGGAGTGGACCAATGAAGAAACTGCTTACCGCCTTCGCCATCTTCCTTCTCTCCGTCACCGTGACCGCCAGCGCGGCCGGCAAGTTCGACGGTGAGCCGGAAGGGACCTTCGACCTCACCGTGATCCACGGCATCGCCGGGCTGCCCATGCCGGTCGAAGTGTTCGTCAACGGCGACTTCGCCTTTGCTTTTGACTTCAACGAGAGCGTCGGCCCCCTGGCCCTGCCCGCCGGCGATTACCTCTTCGAAGTGAAGCTCGACGGCGCGACGGTGCTCGACGCGGACGTGACCCTCGGCGAGGGGATGAACTACACCGCCATCGCCCACGAGACCTTCATTGACGGCGTCGATTCGGGGATCAAGCTCTCGCTCTTCGAGAACAACACCTCCTCCCTGGCCAACGACAAGATCCGTCTCACCGTGCGCCACACCGCTGACGCGCCGGCCGTCGATGCGGCCCTGCTCCGCGGCTGGTGGCTCCGCTGGTTCGTGACCAAGGGCATCGACATCTCCAACGCCGACGACGCCATGCCGACGCAGTTCGGCCCGGCCGACTACTACCGCGGCGTGCTTTCGGCCCTGCTGCTGCCCACCGGCACCAGCGACGTGGTCTTCGACTCCGGCCGCAATTTCTACCAGGGCGGCAAGTCCTACACCGTCTACGCCATCGGTTCGATCTTCGACGGCACCTTCACGCTGTTCGTGCAGACCATCGACCTGTAAACCATACAATGACATTTCCGGGCCCGCACGGCATGCGCCGGCGGGCCCTTTATCACGTACGGGCCTCTGGCCGTGATTGCGTTTGCCGGCGGCCGGCCATATGTTTAAATGCAGCGGAGATGATGTCGTTTGACCGGCGCGCCGCCGGTGGCACCAGTTGAAGGAGTAGCGAGATGAACATCGCCTTGCGCACCGCCGTCCTGCTGATCCTCGTCCTGCCGGTCCTGTCCGCCGGAGCGGTACAGGCCCAGGTCTTCGAGGTGGGCCACCGGTCCGAGACCTTTGTCGACCCCGCCCGGGGGAACCGCAGCATTCCGGTCGAGGTCTACTACCCGGCCGATGCCGCCGGAGAGAACGTGCCGTTGGCCTCGTCCGGTGCGCCGTTTCCGGTGGTGGTGGTGGGGCACGGCTACCAGTTGAGCTGGTCGCTCTACGGCTACCTGCGGGACGCCCTGGTGCCGCGGGGATACGTGGTCGCCCTGGTGGATACCGAAAACGGCCTCTTCCCCAGCCACGGCGACTTCGGCCTCGACCTGGCCTTCACGGTCAACGGGCTGCGCGATGCCGGCGCCACGCCGGGCAGTCCGTACGAGGGCGGCATCGCCGACGCTGCAGCGGTGCTGGGGCACTCCATGGGCGGTGGCGCGGCCCTGCTCGCCGCGGCCGGCGACCCCACGATCACCGCGGTGGCCGCGCTGGCCCCGGCCGACACCAACCCGTCGGCCATCGACGCAGCGGCGGCGATCCAGGCCCCGGCGCTGATCTTCGCCGGCGAGCTCGACTGCGTGACCCCGCCGCCGGACCACCAGCTGCCGATGTATGCCAACCTCGGGTCGGCGTGCCGCACGCTGGTCACCGTGCTCGGGGCCAGCCACTGCCAGTTCGCCGCCTACAGCTTCACCTGCAGCCTCGGCGAGGTGTTCTGCGAGTCCCCCGACGTTTCCCGCGCTGCCCAGCAGGCCGCGGTCACCGACCACCTGGTGCTCTGGCTCGACTGGTCGCTGCGCGGCGGCCCGGGCGCCTGGTCCGCCTGGCAGGCGCTGCTGGCCGGGGACGGCCGCGTCGTCTTCGAGCAGGACTGCCTCGCGCCGTCGCAGCCGGCAGTGTCGATAACCTGTGTGCCGGAGAGCGGCGCCCTGCCGCTGCCCGTGCAGTTCACCGTGGGGCTGGGCCACGACGCCGCGGAAACGCGCCGGGTGGCCGCCCGGGTGGGCGTGGTGCTTGCCGGCGGGGCGCAGTTCCCGGTCTGGCGGGCCGGTTTCAGCAATATCGCCGCCGGCGAATCGTTCACCCTTTCCTGGGTCCAGCAGATCCCGGCGCTGGGTTCCTGTCTCGGTGACAACGTCTTCACCCTCACGGCCGAGGACGTCACGCCGCCGCCGTTTAACCAGCCGCCCTATCCGCCGGCCGGCGGCACGGAGAGCGCGGCCTGCACCGTCACCGGCCTGCAGCCGTGAGCGGCGGTCGGGACGTGCATGGGTGCCGGAATCTCGTCCTCGTGCTCGGGGACCAGTTGACCGAGAGCGGTGCGGCGTTCGACGGGTTCGACCGTCGCCGCGACATCGTCTGGATGGCCGAGGCCGACGAGGAGTCGATCCACGTCCCCTCTCACCGGGCGCGCATCGCGCTTTTCCTTTCCGCCATGCGGCATTTTCGCGACCGGCTGCGGGGCCGCGGGCTCGCCGTGCACTACACGGCGCTGGACGACGAGGCTCAGACGCTGAGCGGGGCGCTGGAAGCGGCGGTGCACCGGCTGGGGCCGGAGCGGCTGGTGGTGGCCGAGCCCGGGGAGTGGCGGGTGCTCGAGGCGTTGCGGCGAACGGCGGACCGGCTGGATCGGCCGCTGGAGGTCCGTCCCGACACCCGCTTCCTCTGCAGCGCCGAGCAGTTCGCGGCCCACGCCGTGGGGCGGAAACAGCTGCGCATGGAGTACTTCTACCGCGAGATGCGCCGGCGCACCGGGATGCTGATGGAGGGGAAGAAGCCGGCCGGCGGCCGCTGGAACTTCGACGCCGAAAACCGCGGTGCTTTCGGCCGCGAGGGCCCCGGCCCCCTCCCGGCGCCCGTATCCTTCGAACCCGACAAGGTGACCCGGGGCGTGATCCAGGACGTTCGCCGACGTTTTCCGGACAACCCCGGCGGCTTTGACCGCTTTGACTGGCCGGTGAACGGGGAGCAGGCCCGGGCGGCCCTTGAAGATTTCATCACCAACCGCCTGCCGTTCTTCGGCCGCTACCAGGACGCCATCTGGCTCGGTGAACCCTGGCTCTACCACTCGCGCCTCTCGGCGGCGATGAACCTCGGCCTGCTCGATCCGCGTGAGGCCATCGCCGCCGCCGAGCGCGCCTGGGGCGAGGGCCGGGCGCCCATCGCCTCGGCCGAGGGCTTCATCCGCCAGGTGCTCGGCTGGCGGGAATACGTCCGCGGCATCTACTGGCGGTTCATGCCCGAGTACCTGGAGCGTAACGCCCTCGGGGCGGAGGCCCCGCTTCCCGCCTGCTACTGGACCGGCGAAACGGAGATGGCCTGTCTGGCCGATGCCCTGAAGCAGACCCTGGCTTACGGCTATGCCCACCACATCCAGCGGCTGATGGTCACCGGGCTCTTCGCCCTGCTCCTCGGCGTCGCCCCGCGGGAAGTGCACCGCTGGTACCTCGCCATCTACGTCGACGCCGTGGAGTGGGTGGAGCTGCCCAACACCCTCGGCATGTCCCAGTACGCCGACGGCGGGGTGATGGCCTCCAAGCCCTACGTGGCCACCGGGGCTTACATCAGGCGCATGAGCAATGCCTGCCGCGGTTGCCGCTTCGATCCCGGCGATGCCGCCGGTCCCGATGCCTGCCCTTACACCACGCTCTACTGGGATTTCCTCATGCGCCACGAAAAGCGTCTGGCCGGCAATCCCCGCATGGGCCTGCAGCTGCGCAACCTCGGGCGCAAGGACACTGCCGAAGGGAAGGCGATCCGCCGGCGGGCGGCCCGGGTCCGGTCCACGCTGACGGCCTGACCGCCGGGAGCTATTGAACCCGCCCGCTTTCTCCACTATTGTTAGTGGCGGAATCCACAATGCGAATCGCGGACAGGTACCCCGTTGAAAAAGACCCTGCTCATCGGCATCCCTATCATCCTGCTGGCCGCCGCCGCGGTCTGGTTCGCCGCCGGCGACCGGTTGGCGCCAGGCGACCATGGGCCGGCCGAGGTTTTCGAGCCGGCCCGTGCGGAGCGGCGCGACATCGGCTCGTCGGTGCGGGCCACCGGGATCATCAAGCCGATGAACGGGGCCGACGTGCGGGTGGGTTCACGCATATCCGGCATCGTCAAGCGGCTCCACGCCGGTATCGGCGACCGGGTGGACGCCGGGGACCTGCTGGTGGAGCTGGACGCCACCGAGCTGAAGGCCACCGTCAACCAGCACGAGGCGGCGCTGGCCATGGCCCGGGCCAACCTGAAGTACGCGGCCACCGACGTGGAGCGGAAACGGGAACTGTTCAAGAACGGGTTCCTCTCCGAAGAGGAGCTGGATTACGCGGAGAATGCCTGGGAGGTGGCGAAGCTGAAGCTCGACGAGTCGGAAGCGAACCTCGAGTTTTCCAGGATCCAGCTGAAATACGCCAGGGTCAATGCCCCCATCTCCGGGGTGGTCTCTTCGGTGTCGGTCCAGGAGGGCGAAACGGTGGCGGCGAGTTTTTCGACACCGACCTTCGTCACGATCCTCGACCTCGACCGGCTCGAGGTCTGGGCCTACGTCGACGAGACCGATATCGGCCGGGTCGAGGTGGGGCAGACCGCCTCCTTCACCGTCGATACGTACCTCGACGCGGAGTTCGCCGGCGTGGTCAGCGCCATCTATCCCAAGGCCGAGATCCAGGACAACGTGGTCAACTACATCGCGGTGATCACCATCGAGGACCGCCAGGGAAAAACCCTGCGCCCGGAGATGACCACGGTGGTCAGTATCTTCATGGAACAGCGGGAAAACGTGCTCGCCGTGCCCCGGGAGGCGGTGCACCGTGAGCGGGGCCGCAAGTACGTTCTTCTCCCCGGCGCCCCCCGGCCCGAGCGGCGATGGGTCCAGGTGGGCTGGAGCGACGACACGTACACCGAGATCCACGAGGGGCTCGAGGACGGCCAGGCGGTGCTGGTGGGGGAGATCAGCCACGGACAGTGACCATGATCCAGCTTCAAGACATCGCCAAGATCTACCGCGCCCATGACGGCCCCGAGGTGCGGGCGTTGTCCGACGTGTCCCTGGAGATCGCCGAGGGCGAGTTCGTCGCCATCGTCGGCGTGTCCGGGTCGGGCAAATCGACGCTGATGAACATCATGGGCATGCTCGATCAGCCGACGTCCGGCTCCTACCGCTTCGACGGCGAGGAGGTGGCCCGGCTGGGCATCGACAAACTGGCCCGCATCCGCAACGGGAAGCTCGGCTTCGTCTTCCAGTCCTTCCACCTGCTTCCCCGCACCAGCGCCCTGGAGAACGTCGAGCTGCCGCTGGTCTACTCCGACCGTTCGGACGTGCGGGGCCTGGCCCGCCGTGCGCTGCGGGCCGTGGACCTCGAGGACCGCGTGAGCCATCACCCGGGGGAGATGTCCGGCGGGCAGCAGCAGCGGGTGGCCATCGCCCGTGCCCTGGTCAACGAGCCCGATGTAATCTTCGCCGACGAACCCACCGGCAACCTCGACACGCGCTCGGGGCTCGAGGTCATCGGCATCTTTCAGCAGTTGAACCGGCAGGGCAAGACCATCGTCCTCGTGACCCACGACACGCTGATCGCCGGGCACGCCGGCCGCATCCTGCGCATCGCCGATGGCCGCATCGTGGCCGACGAGGCAGTGGCACAGCCGAAGAGCGCCGCCGAGGCCCTCGCCGGGATGCCCGGCGAGACGGCGGCCGCCCCGTAACGCCGGGGCAGCGGAGAATCGACCATGGCCCCAGGCGGCAGATTGATCCGCATCCTTGGGAGCAGCGCCCGCATCATGCGGCGCCACAAGCTGCGCACCTTCTTCATGATGGTCGGCGTGGTGGTGGGCATCACCACCCTGACCCTGGTCTTCTCCATCGGCAAGGGCACCCAGCAGAAGGTGATGGGGGCCATCGAGAAGATCTTCAACGCCCGCAGCATCATGATCAGCGCCGGCGGGGGACGGATGATGGGCCGTCCGGGGGCCGGTGAGGCGGTGACCACCCTGACCCTGGAGGACCTGGAGACGATCTTCGCCGATGTCGCGGGTATCGACGTCTGGGACCCGATGCAGATGATCCCGGGCCGCGAGGTGCGCTACCGGGAGAACAGCGGCAGCTACCGCATCCTCGGCCACTCGCCGAACGCCGAGCGGGTCTGGAACCGCGGCGTCAGCCGGGGCCGGTTTTTCGATGAGGCCCAGGTGGAGACCTCGTCCCGGGTGGCGCTGATCGGCGAGAACGTGGCGCTGGAACTGTTCGGTGACGCCGACCCGATCAACGAGCAGATCCGCATCGGCAGCGTGCCCTTCCGGGTCATCGGCATCCTCGAGGTTGTGGGGGCCGACCCCCACGGCATGAACCGCGACAGCGAGATCTACATTCCCTACACCACGGCCATGCGCCGGCTGATGAACGTCGACTACATCATGGCGGCCAAACTGCTCGTTCACGACCCGGACGAGATGCCGGGTATCGTCGAGCGGATCACCGAGATCCTGCGCGAGCGGCACCGCCTCGCCGAGGGGGTGCCGGACGACTTCTCCATCCTCACCCCGATCAAGGTGCAGGAGATGGTGGCCCGGGCCCTGCGCATCTTCAATGTCTTTCTGCCGATCATTGCCGGCATCTCGCTGCTCGTCGGCGGGGTGGTGATCGCCAACCTGATGCTCATCTCGGTCGGTGAGCGGCGCAGCGAAATCGGCCTGCGCAAGGCGGTGGGCGCCCGCTCGCGGGACATCCTGCTGCAGTTCCTCATGGAGGCGACGGTGATCACCCTGGCCGGCGGCCTGGTCGGCATCGTCATCGGGCTGGTCGGGGTGCGGGCTTTCGCCGGCATGCTCAACATCCCGGTGGCCGTATCGGGCAAGGCGCTGGTCCTCGGCATCCTCTTTTCCACGCTGGTCGGCCTGGCCGCCGGGGTCTTCCCGGCGCGGCGGGCGGCCGCGCTGGAGCCCGTCGAAACGCTGCAATGAAGCTCTACCGCAATGTCAGGCTGACCCGCAAGACGCTCTTCGCCCACAAGCTGCGGACCTTCCTCTCGCTGGCCGGGATCACCATCGGCGTGGCCGCGGTGATCATCATGGTCGCCGTGGGTCGGGGCGCCCAGCGGGAGGTGGTGCAGACGATCAAGGCCATGGGCACCAACCTGCTGGTGGTCAATGCCGGCCCGTCGAAAGCCTTCGCCGGCCGCAGGAGCCGCTCGGGCTCGGTGACCACCCTGACCCCCGAGGACGCGGAGGCGATCCTCGAGGCCTGTCCCTCGGTACTGCTCGCCGCCCCGGCCCAGGACCGCATGCTGGCCGTGAAGTACGGCAACGCCTCGGTGCGCACGAAGGTCCTCGGCACCACCCCCGACTTCCCCAGCATCCGCAACTACGAGCTGGCCGACGGCGACGTTTTCACCTTCGAGGACCAGCGGGCCGCCTTCCGCACCGCCGTGATCGGCTGGGCGGTCTTCGAGAACCTCTTCGACGGCGAGGATCCGGTGGGCGAGACGATGCGCATCGGCAAGGTGCCCTTCCGGGTGGCCGGCGTGCTGGGGCCCAAGGGGCTCTCCTCCGAGGGGGCCAACGAGGACAACGTCATCATCATCCCGCTGACCACGGCACTGCGCCGGGTCTTCAACTTCGACCACATCGACACAATCTATGTCCGGGTGCGGCGGCAGGAGTTGATGGGACGGGCCGAGGACGAGATCCGTGCGCTGCTCCGCGAACGGCACCGGCTCGACCGCCGGGGCCGCCCGGACGACTTCACCATCCAGAACCAGGTGACCTCGCTGCGCGCCGAGGAGGCGGCCCGGGAGTCGTTCACCCTGCTCGTCACGGGGATCGCCGCCATCTCGCTGGCCGTGGGGGGTATCGGCATCCTGGCCGTGATGCTGCTGGCGGTCAGCGAGCGGACCAACGAGATCGGCCTGCGCATGGCCATCGGCGCCCGCCGTCGGGACATCCTCGTCCAGTTCCTCGCCGAGGCCCTGATCCTCGGCCTGGCCGGCGGCGTGGCCGGCGTGGCCCTCGGCGTGGCCGCCGCGGCCGGGCTGGGCTGGGCCACGCGGTGGGAGACGGTCATCCCCCTCGACTACGCCGGCTGGTCGCTGCTCGTCTCGCTGTCGGTGGGGCTCTTCTTCGGGGTCTACCCGGCCCGGCGGGCGTCGCTGCTCCAGCCCATCGAGGCCCTGCGGGCGGAGTGAGGGATCAGGCGTAGTCGAACAACCGCACCTTCCAGACCAGTTTCATCACCGAGTTGACCAGCGCGATGCCCTCGCCGACGAGCCAGACCGGCAGCAGCACCCGGAACTGGAAGACCCGCAGGCGGGGGTAGGGCTTGTCCCGTCCGCGGACGAGGATATAGAGCAGCATGGCGATGAAGCCGAAAAAGCCGATACTGGCCAGGGTGATATGCACGATGAACAAGGGGCTGTACCAGGGCACGAGCTGCATGCCGGGAAGGACGGTGGTCGGTGTGATGCGGAATGAGGCGAGTACGGCGGTGGCCGCGTCGGTGGCGATGGCGGCGATGAACCAGGCGAGCCAGGGGCGACGCAGGCGGTAGAAGCGCCAACTGCCCACGATGTAGAAGGCGAGGGCCAGCGCGGCGAGCACGATGTTGACCAGGCATGCAGGGTTGATGGACACGGCACCCCGTCGGGAATCCGATTATTCGGCTGTGCGTTTGCGGAAGAACGTGAATCCCTCGAGCATCCCTATCATTCCTACGTCATCAAACCTGAATCGTCAAGCGGTGGATGTTCCGAGGGGCGGAACGAAGCGGAAAACCCCCAAGACGGATAGGGAAAATACGGGAGCGGTCCCGTTTGCCAGCCTCGGCGAAACGGGGTAAAGTGTGCCCACGGATTCAACTGTCATCCATTGCCAACTGATATTGATGGGGGGCACGCATGGACACCCTGTTTCTCTCCCGCCTGCAATTCGCGCTCACGATCGGGTTCCACTATCTCTTCCCGCCGCTGAGCATCGGCCTGGGGCTGATTCTCGTCGTCATGGAGGGCCTCTACCTCAAGACGAAGAACCCGCTGTTTCACCAGATGACACGTTTCTGGGTCAAGATTTTCGGCCTGATCTTCGCCCTCGGCGTGGCCTCGGGGATCGTGATGGAGTTCCAGTTCGGTACCAACTGGTCCACCTACTCGCGGTTCGTCGGCGATGTCTTCGGCAGCGCCCTGGCCGCCGAGGGGATCTTCGCCTTCTTCCTCGAGTCGGGCTTCCTCGCCATCCTGCTCTTCGGCTGGGACAAGGTGAAGCCGCGCACCCACTTCTTCGCCACGGTGATGGTGGCCTTCGGCGCGCACTTCAGCGCGGTCTGGATCATCGTCGCCAACTCCTGGCAGCAGACCCCGGCGGGCCACCACCTGGTGCAGGCGGCCAACGGCACCCGGGCCGAGATCACCGATTTCTGGGCCCTGGTCTTCAACCCCTCCACCGTCGATCGCCTCTCCCACACGGTGCTGGGCGCCTGGCAGGCCGCGGCCTTCTTCGTGATCAGCGTCAGCGCCTGGTACCTTTTGCGCGGGAAGCACACCGACTTCGCCAAAGCCTCGATGAAGATCGCCCTGCCGGTGGCGGTGCTGGCCTCGATTCTCCAGCTGGTCACCGGCCACTCCAGCGCCATGGGGGTCAGTGTCAACCAGCCGGTGAAGCTGGCGGCGATGGAGGCGATCTGGGAGGAGAACGAGCCGGCCCCGCTGGCCCTTTTCGGCTGGGTCGACGAGGAGAATGAGCAGCTGCGCTTCGGCCTGGCCATCCCCGGCATGCTTTCCTGGCTGGTCCACGGCGATACGTCGACCCCGGTGCCCGGGCTCCGCGCGGTACCACCGGAAGACCGGCCGCCGGTGAACATCGTTTTCCAGGCCTACCACTTGATGGTGGCCATCGGCATGGGGCTCATCGGCCTATCGCTGCTCGGGCTGCTCTTCTGGTGGCGCGGCTGGCTGTTCAAGGCCCGCTGGCTGCTCTGGGTGCTCGTTTTCGCGGTGCTCGGTCCCCAGCTGGCCAACCAGCTGGGCTGGATGACCGCCGAGATCGGCCGGCAGCCCTGGATCGTGCAGGGGATGCTGCGCACCGCCGATGCCTGGTCGCCGGCAGTATCCGCCGGGCAGGTTTTCGGCTCGATCCTCATGTTCGGGGTGATCTACAGCCTGCTCTTCATTCTCTTTGTCTACCTGCTCAACGAGAAAATCCAGCACGGTCCCGATGAGGCGGACCTCCAGCGCGAAGGGAGGATGGCATGAACATCGCCTTCGATCTCAACACGGTCTGGTTCTTCCTCGTCGGCATCCTGCTCGCCGGCTACGCCATACTCGACGGTTTCGACCTGGGTATCGGCGCCCTGCACCTCTTCACGAAGACCGACACCGAGCGGCGGCTGATGATCAATTCCATCGGGCCGGTGTGGGACGGCAACGAGGTCTGGCTGGTCACCGGCGGCGGCGCGCTGTTCGCCGCCTTCCCCGAGGTCTACGCCACCGCCTTCTCCGGCTTCTACATCGCCCTCATGCTGCTGCTCTTCGGGCTGATCTTCCGCGCGGTGGCCATCGAGTTCCGCTCCAAGCGGGAGAACCCGGCCTGGCGCAAGCTGTGGGACGCCAGTTTCGCCGTCAGCTCGGTTCTCTCCAGCCTGCTGATCGGGGTGGCGCTGGGCAACGTGGCCTGGGGCATCCCGTTGGACGCGAACCACGAGTTCGCCGGCACCTTCTTCGGCCTGCTCCACCCCTATGCGCTGATGGTGGGGATCACTACCGTGGCGCTGTTCATGATGCACGGGGCGATCTACGGCATCCTCAAGACCGAGGGCGAGCTGCAGGAGAAGCTGCGGCTCTGGGCCCGGCGCTCGATGATCTTCTTCATCATCTGCTATGTCTGCACGACCATGGCCACCCTGCTCTATGCGGATAACATGACCGAGCACATCAAGGCCAACCCGGTGCTCTTCGTGGTGCCCTTCCTCGGCATGCTGGCCATCGCCAACATCCCCCGGGAGATTTTCCACAAGCGCGAGTTCCGCGCCTTCCTCTCCTCCTGCGCGGCGGTGGTGGCGCTGATGGCGGTGTTCGGCATCGGCATGTACCCGGACATGATCTTCTCCAACCCCGAGGCGGCGAACAGCCTGAATATCTACAATGCCGCCTCCTCGCCGAAGACGCTGAAGATCATGCTCATCATCGCTATCATCGGCGTGCCGCTGGTGCTGTCCTACACCGCCAGCATCTACTGGGTCTTCCGCGGCAAGGTGACGCTGGACAAGATGAGTTATTGATCCGGCGGGGCGCGCCCGCGCCGCGCCGTGTTTGACTGTTGCCCGGGAACGCACGATACTTTTACGAACGGTGGCGTGCTTCCCGGGGCTGCCCGGTAGATTCCGGGCGTGTGTCGGGATCCTCTCCGCCTTGACGTGCCAGGGGGGATATGGACGCCAGCAGATCAATCCAGCCTGTGTTGATCCGATTCGCTGTCTTTTTGACCGCCATCGTTCTGCTGATCGGCCCGCCGGTTTCGGCGTACACGCTGCGGCCATACACCATCCATGCCTACACCACCGATGACGGGCTGCCCAGTTCCTGGGCGTTCGGCGTGACCCAGGGGGCGGACGGGCGCATCTGGGTCACGACCCGCAATGACGTGGCGGCCTACGACGGTCATTCCTGGCAATGCTGGAGCACCGGGGCGGACCTGCCGCGGCGCCGGTTGCACTCGATCCATTGTGACGGGGCCGGTGCCATCTGGGTCGTGCAGCGGCGGTATCAACGCCCGTTGTCGAGGTGGGACGGGGAGCGGTGGATCCACCTGGAAGGCCCTGCGGAACAGCGGCCCGAGTCCTGCTCGGTCACGTGCCTCGCGGTCGACGGGCCGGGTACCGACCGGCAGGTGGTGGCCGCCGGGACCGCGGAGACCGGTCTCTGGTTGCTCGGTCCGGAGCGGAACTGGCGTCAGGTCGGGCCTGCTCACGGGTTGCCGGGCCTGCATGTCCGGGCCGTTGAGGCCACGGCAGCCGGCTTCCTCGTGGCCACCGAGGGCGGTCTCGCCCGGGTGTCAACTGACGGCTCGGTGGACCTGTCGCTCAACCTGCTGATTCCGGAGGAGGCCCGCGATCTGTCGGCCCTCTCCTTCGAACCGGCGGGCGGGGGGGAGAACGGCGGGCACGAACGGACCTGGGTCTTATCCAGGCACCAGCTGGGTTGGATCGAGGCGGACACCTACCACGAGGTGTGCGATGGCTTCACCATCGATGCTTCACGGGCATACAGCCCATTGCTCCTGCCGCTGCCATCCGGTGCCGTCATCTTCGGCAACCAGCTCACGCTGCTGTATTGCGATCATCTCCGTGGCGTCCTGGAGCCGATCGGCAGGAGCCACGGGCTGATCAATGAAGGGGCCACCGGCATCTGCCTGGACCGGGAGGGAAACATCTGGATCGCGGGTCTGCGGGGTGTGAACAAGCTGGTCCCCGCCCCGTTCGCCAGCCTCAGGGCCTTCGACGGCATGCTGGAGGACGAGGTGACGGCCGTGTGCGAGCCATGGCCGGGAACGATCCTCCTTGGCCACTCCGGGGGGCTGACGTTTCTCGATGATTCGGGCATGAGCACGCTTCCTTTCATGCCCGCACCGGACGTGCCGGAGAGCCGGCGGCGGATCCTCGACCTGGCGCCGGACGGGACGGGTAACTGCTGGATCGCCGACAACGCCCTGGGGCTGGTCAGGCTGTCCAGGGACCGCAAAGTCATCCGGTTCGGTCCGGAACAGGGGATGCGGCGGTATGTGACCTCGGTCCTGGTGCAGCCCTCCGGCGAAGTGATCGCCTCTGCCGCCGACGGACTGTACATGGGTCGGGGCGGCCGGTTCGAACGGATGTCCTGGCCGGACGGTGATCCGCCGCGGGTCAGGCGCCTCTTTTCCGGCCCGGGCGGCACCCTGTACCTGGCCACGTTCGAGGAAGGCGTCTGGGTCGCCGACGGTGACCGGGTGACCCGCATCCCGGGGATCGACAATGATGACGACCGTCGAGTAGTGGCCATGCTGATGGACGAGGACGGAAGCGGGTGGGTGGGGACCTGGGGCGGGCTCCGCCGTTTGAAAGATGGCCGAATAGGGCCGCCCGAACCACCACTGGACCAGGTGTCCAAGCCCGTTTTCTTCATCATCCGCGACCACCGGGATCGTCTCTGGTTCGGCACCAACGACGGTGTCATGCGCTGGGACGGCGTGTCGCTGGACGCGTATGGCGTCCGTGACGGCCTGGCGGGGAGAGAAACAAACCGTGCCGCCGGCTTCGTGGACAGCCGGGGCCGGATCTGGATGGGGACGGAGACCGGGCTCTCCCTCTTTCTCGGCGACCAGGTTTCCATGCGCGCCCCGCCGCCGCTGACGGCGATTCACCGCCTCACGGCCGGTGATGAACCAGTGGGGCCGGGGGAGGATGCCGAGGTGGCGCACCAGCGGAACACGCTGGTTTTCGAATTCGGCGCCATATCCCTCTCCGACGAGCTGGCGGTCCGCTACCAGTATTTCCTCGAGGGATTCGAGGAGGAGTGGCTCGGGTCGGTACCGGCCGCCACGCGACGTGCGCGCTACACCAACCTCCCTCCCGGGAGGTATCGTCTGCACCTGCGGGCGGTGGGGGCGCCGGGGGTCTGGTCCGAGGAAGTGGTCAGCCCCTGGATCACCATCCTCAAGCCGTTCTGGCTCCGCTGGTGGTTTTTCCTTCTCGTGGCCGCGGCGATCGCCCAGGTGGCGTATTGGGGCGTGGCGGCGGTAAGCCGCAAGCACTATGCCCGGCGGCTGAGCGCCGAAGTGGCCGCCCGGACCGCGGAGCTGGAAGAGTCGAGGTCGCATTACCGGTTGCTCTTCCACGGGGCGGCCGTGCCCAAGATGATCCTCGACGTCGAGGACGGCGTGGTGCTTGACGCCAATCTGGCAGCCGATGACCTGTGCGGGTTCCCACCGGGAACCGGGCCGGGCCAGCGCCCCGCAGAGGGCGGGCCGGCCTGGCTGGCCGACATGCTCGACCTCTGCCGGAACAGCGGCGTGGGGGAAGAGGAACTCCAGGTGGCCGGCCGGCAGCCGGTGGCTGGTGGAGACCCCCGGGACGTGGAGGCCTGGGGCGCCAGGCTGGTCCTCGGCGGACGGCAATGCGTCCTGGTGACGGCCATGGACATCACCAGCCGCCGCCGTCTGGAGGTCGAGCAGTTGCGGGCCAGCAAGCTCGATTCCCTCGGTGTTCTCGCCGGCGGCATCGCGCACGATTTCAACAACATGCTCACCACGATCATGGGCAACCTGTCCCTGGCGCAGGAAGAAGTGTCCCCCTCCAGTGAGCTCGGCCGGCTGGTGGCGTCGGCGACCACCGCCTCGCGCAATGCCAGTCGGCTCACCAGCCAGCTGCTCACCTTCGCCAGGGGAGGCGCCCCGGTCCGCCGCACGGCAGATATCGGAAAGCTGATCCGCGAATCAACGACCCTGGTCATGTCCGGGTCCTCCTGCACCTGCGAGTTCGACGTGGACCCGGATCTGTGGCCCGCGGAAGTCGACGCGGGACAGCTGGGGCAGCTGGTGGGCAACCTGGTGATCAACGCCTGCCAGGCGATGCCCGAAGGCGGTCAGATCACCATTCGGGCGCACAACGTGGCACCGGGAGAGGGCAGTGCCACCGTGCCGGCCGGCGGGCCCCGCGTGCGAATCACCGTCGCCGATGAAGGGCACGGCATCCCGCCGCAGATCCTGGCCAAGGTCTTCGACCCGTACTTCAGCACCAAGGAGAAGGGGAGCGGCCTCGGCCTGGCCACGGCCTACGCCATCGCCAGGGGCCACAACGGGACCCTCACGGTCCAGTCCTCGCCCGGGAAGGGTGCGCTGTTTACGCTCATCATTCCCGCCACGCCGGGCGTGACGGTGTCGGAGGGGAATGCGGACGCCCCTGCCAGGCATGGGCTGGGTCGTGTCCTGGTCATGGACGACGAGGAACAGATTCTCGATTTCTATGACCGCGCCCTGACCAAGCTGGGCTACAGGGTCGTGGCCGTGACCGACGGGAATGATGCCCTCGAACGGTTCCGGTCATCGCTGGGCGGGGGGGATGTTTTTAACGCCGTAATCATGGACCTCACCATTCCCGGGGGGATGGGCGGGCGTGAAGCGGTGCGCCTGCTGCGGGAACTGGACCCGTCGGTGAAGGTGGTGGTGGCCAGCGGCTATTCCACGGATCCGGTCCTCGCCAATCCCGAGGACTACGGTTTCTCCGCCGTGCTGACCAAGCCGTTCAACCTGCAGGATCTCGCCTCGGTGCTGGACGCCGTGATCAACGATTCCGGCGCACCCCCGAGGCGGTGAAGCCCCGTCAACGGGCAGGCAAACGGCAACGGTTCGGGCCTTACGGCGCCACGCCGGTCACCGTGCAGTCCGCGGCGGCGACGCTGCCCGCCGGGGGGTAGGGCGGCTGGTTGTACGGAGCGGCCGTCACGTCCTGGGCCACCAGCTCGAAAACCGTATCCCCGACCATCGAGGGCAGGGCCGGTATCTGCTGCACCCAGCTGCTGCTGTAGCTGTTCGACGGGCCGATGTTGGTGAAGCCGGCCCGCCAGCCGGGGAAGAATTGCCCCCCGGCGAGCCGGACACCGATGCGGCCCGCCACGGTGCGGGCCTGGGCGGGATAGTCATTGATCAGCTGGACGAAGAACTGGGTGTGAAAAGGCAGGGTGCCGGTGAGGGGGTAACAGATCATCTCCGCGCTCACCGTTTCATCGTGCACGGTCACCGTGTCGGTGGCCGGGCAGTTCTCACAGGAAACGGAGAGGGTATAGGTTCCCGCCTGATCCACCGTGGGTGTGAGCGTATCGCCCCCGGCAACGATCCCCGGCCCGCTCCAGGATGGTGAATAGTCGGCGGGACAGTCCCCGCCGCTGCCGCCGCCGGCGCTGCCCGCAAGTTGCACCGTGGTGTTGACGGCCAGCAGTCGGTCCGGGCCTGCATCGGCGGTGGGGTCGGTGCACGAGGGGCAGCTGCTCTCCAGGGCGAGCAGGATGTCGTCGAAGGTGGCGCCGTTGGCCACGGATGAACCGGAGCTGAAGCGGAAGCGCACTTCGCTCTCGCCGAGCAGTGGCGAGAGGTCCAGGCACTCGGTGTGGCAACCGCCCGGCACGCTGAACGGCGCGTCCCAGAATGAGGTGAACTCGCCGCCGGCGACACTGACCTCCACCGCGGGCCCCAGGGTGCCGCTGTCCTTGGCGTAGTCGAACCAGAGCGACGCTTCGGTGGCCGCCGCGAGATCGAGGCACACCGTATTGGCGCTGGAATAGGGGAATCCGCTGGCGAAGTGCATCACGTAGTCGCCGGCGGCGCCGCAGTCACCCGAGGAGGTGATCCAGGGGCCCTGCCCGGCACAGCTTTCAAAAAGCTCGGGCCACAGCTCGCACACCGTGCCCGACTGGAAGTACGTGCCGAAATCCGCGGCAAACTCGAGCTGGCAATCGGGGCCGCCGCCGCAGTCACCGCAGAGGAGGGTTTCCACCTCCTCCACGCACTGCTCGTCCCAGGCCGTGTCGCAGCAGTAGGGGTCGATGGCGCAGACACAGGCCTCGATCACCGGGTCGTTGCAGCCCGGGCCGCCCGTTTCGCAGGGGCCATGGTCGCTGCTGCCCCCCTCGCAGTCACAGGTCTCCAGCTGGATGCTCACATTGTCGATGAACAGCGAATCGGCGGTGGGGCCGTGATCGAACTGGAAATAGACCGATTGGCCGGCGCTCAGGGGAATGGTCAGTTGGGCCGGCGTACAGACCCCGCCGGTCTGGGTCAGGAAGCCGGCGGAGTTGAGGATCGGTGCCGCGCAGTCCAGCGTGGCATCGTCGCTCACGGCATAGAAGACCTGGGTCAGTGTATCGAAAAACTGGCCGTAGTCGAATTCCAGCCGCACCGCGGTGCAGGACTGGGAATCCACGTAGACCCAGATGATGGGATCATGATCGGCCGCGGCCAGTTTGAACGATTCGCCGGTGAGACAGAAGTTGCTGGAAGTGATGGTGGCGCCGTTCTCGCACCACTCCACGAGGAACGTGCCGTTGTCCAGGTCACCGGGGCCGCCGAAGGGGAATTCCTCGAAATAGAGTTCGCAGTACTGCGCGCGGAGCGGCCCCCCGGAGACCAACAGCAAGAGGGCGACGAGCAGGGGAACCAAAAAGACGATCGGTGATGAAGTGTTGCTCTGGTGCATCTTCGGTCCCTTTCTCGCAGTGAGGAAAACCGGGGAGGATGGGGGTGGCCGCTGCGGACACCGCTTCCCCTGAAGATAGTGACCGGGGACGATGGCGTCAAGGGCCGCCGGGTACGGGGATGTATGAAGGCGGCTTCGATATTGGCTGAGCAGAAACTTCTTCTTGACAAACGATGATTTGGCGACTATTTTATGTTCTAGTCAAAAAAATTGAGGCAAAAATGACGGTTGTGCCGCGATATTTCTCAATTCCCGATGACAGTTTTTTTCTGTTCGGGCCGCGGGGCACGGGGAAATCCACCTGGCTGCGGGAACATTTCAGCCAGGCGTTGTGGGTCGATCTGCTCGACCGCGAAATCTATCAACGATATTCCGCCCGGCCGTCGCGCCTGCGGGAATTGGTGGGAGGGGACGTGGAAGGCCGGCCGGTGGTGCTGGACGAAATCCAGAAGGTGCCGGAACTGCTCGACGTGGTTCACCAGCTGATGACCGACGATCGCCACCGGCGGTTCATCCTGACCGGGTCCAGCTCCCGGAAGCTGAAACGGGCCGGTGTCGACCTGCTCGCCGGACGCGCCGTAAACACCACCATGCACCCGTTCATGGCCGCGGAGTTGGGCGACGGCTTCGACCTGGAACTGGCCTTGCGGCACGGGCTGCTGCCGGTGGTGGTGACCGCCCCTGAACCACGGCAGACGCTGGGGGCCTATGTGGGACTGTACCTGGAAGAGGAGGTCAAGACCGAGGCTATGGTGCGCAACGTGGGAGGTTTCTCCCGTTTTCTCGAAGCGATGACCTTCTCCCATGGCGCCATGCTGAACAGTTCCGCTGTGGCCCGGGAATGCCAGGTGGCCCGGGCCACGGTGGAGGGCTACCAGTCCGTTTTGGAGGATCTGCTCCTCGGATTCCGCCTTCCCGTTTTTGCCCGCCGGGCGAAGCGGCACCTGGTGCAGCACCCGAAGTTCTATTACTTCGATACCGGCGTTTTCCATTCCCTCCGGCCGCGGGGACCACTGGATTCCCCGGCGGAGATTTCCGGGGCTGCGCTGGAAGGGCTGGTGGCCCAGCACCTCGGGGCCTGGATCGCGTACGGCGATCGGCAGCACACGCTTCACTACTGGCGCACCAGGTCGGGGACGGAAGTGGATTTCGTGATCTACGGGCCGGCGTATTTCCTGGCCATCGAAGTCAAGAACGGCCGAAATGTCCACCGCCGCGACGTGCGGGGGCTGCGGACCTTCCGCGAGGACTATCCCGAGGCGGACGTCTGCCTTCTCTATCGCGGAACCGAACGGCTCAAGGTCAACGATGTGCTCTGCCTGCCCTGCGAGGCGTTCCTCCGAGGCCTGGTTCCGGGTCAGCCGCCGTGGCTGCAGTAAACATGTGTGTTTCCGCCTTTGCCGCAGATGGGCTGTGAGAGATGGCGGTTGGTGGTATCATCACGCCATGACGAGCGCCACCGCACAGAGCCATCCCAACATCGCCTTCATCAAGTACTGGGGGAATCGCGACCACGCGATGAACCTGCCGGCGAACGGGTCGATCTCGATGAACCTCGACGGCCTGACCACGCGGACCACGGTCAGTTTCCGTCCGTCGGCGGCCGCGGACACGCTGGTGATCAACGGCCGCCAGGCCGACAGCGTGGCGCTGGGCCGCGTCTCATGGATCCTCGATATCATACGCCAGCTGGCCGGGACCGGCGAGCGCGCCGAAGTGCTCAGCGAGAACGATTTCCCCGCCGGCGCGGGGATCGCTTCCTCGGCCTCGGCTTTTGCCGCGCTGGCGCTGGCGGGCAGCGCGGCCGCGGGCCTCGAGCTCGGAGAGGCGGAACTGTCGCGCCTGGCGCGGCGCGGTTCCGGTTCGGCGGCACGCTCGATCCCCGGCGGCTTTGTCGAGTGGCCGGCCGGCACCGGTGACGATGATTCCTTCGCCCGTTCCATCGCGCCCGCCGGCCACTGGGACCTGGCGGACTGCGTGGCCATCGTCAGCACGTCACCCAAGGAGACCGCCTCCGTCGACGGGCACGCCCTCGCCCCGAGCAGTCCCCTGCAGAATGACCGGGTGTCGGATACGCCCCGCCGGCTCGACATCTGTCGCCGGGCCATCCTCGAGTGCGACTTCGAGTCGCTGGCCTCCATCGTGGAGATCGATTCGGACCTGATGCACGCGGTGATGCTGAGCTCCACACCATCGCTGAGCTACACGATCTCCGCTTCGGACGAGGTGATGAGCGCTGTCCGCCGCTGGCGGCGCACGGGGCTGCCGGTCTGCTACACCGTGGACGCGGGTCCCAACGTGCACGTCTTGACGTTGGGGGCGGAAGCGCAGGCCGTGGAGCAGCGGCTGCGGCAGATCCCCGGCGTGATCGACGTCCGCACCGCCCGCCCCGGGGGCGCGGCGAGGCTCGTCGAGTGCGGGGACTGACGGCTGGTCACTGGTCGAATCGACTCAGCTCTCGATGCCCCGGCGGGCCAGCACGCCATGCCGGTAGTAGTGCTTCACCTCGGTCATCTCGGTCACCAGGTCGGCGCGGTCGATCAGCCGCTGGTGGGCCTTGCGGCCGGTGAAGACCAGCTCGGTGCGCGGGTGGCGGCGGTCGATGAGCGCCAGCAGGTCTTCCACATCGAACAGCCCGAACCACTGGGCCACGTTCGCCTCGTCGAGGACCACCAGCTGATACTCACCCGAGGCGGCATGATCCGCCGCCTCCGCGAGGCCCGCCCGGGCCAGGCGCCGGTCCTCCTCCGCCGGTTCGCCCTTCAGCCAGCAGCCGCGGCCGTACTGTCGGCAGGTGATGCGGTCGGCAAGCTTTTCCAGCGCGTCGATCTCGCTGTAGCGTCCGGACTTGATGAACTGGGCGATAAAGACCCGCAGGCCGGCGCCGGCGGCCCGTAGGGCCAGGCCGAAGGCCGCCGTACTCTTGCCCTTGCCGTCGCCGGTGTAGACCTGGACATAGCCCCGGTCGAACTCGTTGCGGTGCAGGTCGATCATCTCTTGTGCTTCGGATACCATCGATTCCTCCACGGGCGCTGTCTGTTTCGAACCCTACTCTTTCCGGACGGTGACGGCAAGTCACGCCATGGGCTGCGGCGGAGGCGCCTCACTGCGGCGGGACAGGCCCGTGGCCAACCTGTCCCGCCGTTCGGTTAAAAGATGAAGCGCACTGACAGCGAGATGTTCCGTCCCGGGTTGGAGGCCCACGACTTGTATGGATAGAGGAAATCGGTGTATTCCTCGTCCAGCAGGTTGCGAACGGAGAGGTCCACCCCCCACACGCCGTAGCTGACCGGAACCGTGAACCCCGTACGGATGTTGAAGAGCGTGTAGCTGTCGGTGGTTGTTCCGAATGGTTCGTCGGGGCCGGACACTTCGCCCTCGCCGCTGTATTCCATCTCAGCGGTGCAGTAGGGGGCATTCAGCATCCCCATCCGGTCCGTGTGGAGCTGGGCAAACAGCAGCAGGCGGTTCGGCGGCATCTGCGGGAGGGACGTTCCCGTGAGCTTGTTCTCCGAATCGATCCGCGCATAACTCCCGCCCAGGTCGAGCCAGCGGAGCACTGCCCCCTCCAGCTGCAGCTCCAGGCCCTCGATGAGCGCGTCGTCCTGTCGATACTCGAAGATCGGCAATTCGCCGTCCGAAGTTTCCTCGACCTCGCCGGTATCGGCGAGGTAGATGAATTCGTCGAAATCGTTGCGGAAGCCGGTGAGAACCGCCCGGAAACGGCTGCTCTGGTAGCGTGCCGAAAGGTCGATATTGAGGTTCGTCTCTTCCGCCAGGTCGGGGTTTCCGATCTGGATCGCCGAGACGCCGCCATGGATGCCGTTGGCGAACAGTTCAAAGGCATTGGGCGGCCGCCAGCCGCGGCCCAGGTTCGCGGCCAGCGAAAACGACTCCGCCAGGCGCAGCACCGCGCCCACCGACCCGGTAAAGGACTGCCAGTCGTTGTCGTAGCCCTGGGGCAGGTCCCGCGCTTCGTCCACCGGCACGGTGAGCTCCGAGGTATCCCATCGGCCGCCGGCGCTGATCACCAGGCGATCGAAGCCTGAATGTTCTTCCTCGAAGAACCGGGCCTCTTCGTAGAACATGACGGCCATGGCATCGCTGTCGTAATCGGGGAGGAGCGCCCGCAGCGCCCGGGGCGTGTTCTCCATGCCGACATATTCCACCGCGATGCGGCCGCGCATCCGGCCCAGGGGCCGATGCTTGAAGGCCGCGCGGCAGGTGGTGGTCTCCAGCTTCAAATCCACGGCGGGGCTGCCCTCGAGCGCGGCCGGATAGGCCTGGCGGATATTGTTCTGCCGGCCCACCAGCAGTTCCACGTCACCGGCGCTCGTGGGGATGTAGAGGTCCCCGGCCACCAGGTCGTCCTCGAGGTCGAGACGGAAATCGGCAGGCCGGTAGAACCCCACGTCATCCTCCCAGTGGTGCCAGCGAAGCCGGGCCCGCCCCCAGGAACCGCTGTAGCCGACGGCGGCTACGCCGTTGAGCTGTTCGTAATCGGTGCCGGACAGCGTCTCTTCGGGTGTCTCCGTGTCGCCGGCATCACGGGAAACGGCGCCGATCCGCCAGCCGAAGCCCCCTGCGGCGCCCTCCGCTTCGGCGTGGGTGCTCCACGTTCCCGCATTGCTGCCGTAGGCCGCTCCCACTTCGCCATGGAACGTCTCCTGGCCCTCGTGGGCCGTGGGGAGGGGCGCCTGGACGACATTGATCACCCCGCCCATGGCGTCGGGGCCGTAGAGAACGCTCAGCGGGCCGCGGACCACCTCGAGCCGCTGGGCGAACATCGGTTCGATGTTTGGCGAGTGGCGGAAACTGAACTGCTGATGGTTGAGCGGGATGCCCTCGTGAAGCACGCGGATGCGATTTTCGCTGAGCCCGCGGATGACCGGCGTGCCCAGTGCGTCGCCGGTGCCGATGCTGTCCACTCCGGGAAGTTTCTTCAGGGCATCACCGAGAGAGGCCGTGCCCTCTTTCTTCGCCTCGTCGGCGTCGACAACGTCGACCTGCTGAGGCGTCTCGAGCAGGTTGGTGGCCCAGGGCGCGGCGGTCACCGTGATTTTTTCCTCGTACCTCGTGTCCGCCGACAGGAGGACCTCGCATTCACCGGTGAACGGGACGACGATGACGTCGTGGAAGCTCGAGTACCCATACAGATGGATCCCCAGCGTGAAATGCCCTTGTGGCAGGTTGGTGAACCGGAACGCGCCGTTTTCGTCGGTGGTCGTTTCCCGTTGGAGCTCCACGAGCCGAACAAGGGCGCCGACAAGCGGCTCTCCGCTCGTCCGGTCGGCAACCGTTCCCTCGAGCCGGGTTTCATCTTCCAGGGCTGTTCCGCCCTCTTCGCCGGGCCGGGCGAGGCAGACGCCGCCCCCCCCGGACACGACCTGGATCATGATCAGTAAAACAATGGCCAGGCAGGCCTGCAGCAGTCGCACGATACACCTCCGTCATGGGCCGGGAGCATGCGCATAGAGGCACGTCCGTCCCCGGCCTTGATGGTGAGCAGTTGATCAAGCAGTTTTTGAGGTCTTCAGATGGAGAGGTGCTCCGGCGGCGCCCTTGAGTACCGATGACCGGCAGGGATCCGGGCCGGCAGGGACCGCCGGTAGACGATATCGGCACTGGTGACCGGGACGGGAACATCCGGAAGCCGGACCGCCAGCGTCCGTGCGCCCTTGGCGATGTGGCTCAGCAGGCAGGCGAGGCAGGGGCCCTGTTCGATCGGTTCGACGGAGGCGGCGGCGAGATCGCACCGGGCCGCGGTGCAGACCTCATGCCCTTCCCGGTGACAGCAGGTGTGGGCATGGCCACGGTGCGTATCCTGGTGCCCGCTCAGGCAGCAGGATTCCGGTTGTTGAATACCGTGGGTATGGTGCGAGGAGGTGACGACCAGCCCCGCCATGGAGGCGAGCAGGAGGCAGGCGATGACGAATTGGCAGGCGCGGCGCCTCATGGCTGACGTGCGTTCCTCCTTGACGTACCGCTGGGATGAGATCCAGGGAATGATAGGAAATCCATTGGCGGCGGTCAAGGAATCCGGGCCATTAGCTGCTCGCCGAGGGTTACGCCGCCGGCCGCTTCCCGCCGTCACTACTTGCCCATCGTGGCATAATGGAAGTCCGGATGGATAATCACCAGCCGGCCCCGGCCGGTTGAAGCGGTATAAAGGAGTTTTGCGTGATGATTCAGCCGATGAGCTGCCGGCCCGCGGTGGGCTACGACAGGAACGATTTCTCCCGGGACGACGAGCGGCCCGACCCGGTCTTTTACGAGCGGCCCCGCCTGGTGGACCACCTGGACCGCCGGGCGCTGCAGACGGTGGAGCAGCTGGTGGGCACGCTGCTGGTGGAAGAGAACCCCCGGGTCCTCGACCTGATGGCCAGCCACGACTCGCACCTGCCGCAAGGGCTCGAGGCGGCCGAGGTGGTGGGGCTGGGGCTCAACGAGGTAGAGCTGGAGCGGAACGCCCGTTTGACCCGGCGGGTGGTCCAAGACCTCAATACGGACCCGGTGCTGCCCTTCGATGACGGTGCGTTCGACGCGGTGCTCAACGTGGTTTCGGTGGACTACCTGGTCCAGCCCGAGGCGGTGCTGCGCGAGGCGGGCCGGGTACTCAAGCCCGGCGGGCTGCTGCTGGTGGTCTTCTCCAACCGCTACTTTCCGGAAAAGGCCACCGGGGTCTGGAAGGCTTCCACCGAGGAGGAGCGGCAGCTGCTGTTGGAGGACTGGATCCGCGCCACGGATCTATTCGACGATCCGAAATCTTTCGCTTCTCGCGGCTTGCCCCGCCCGGCGGAGGACCGTTACGCGGAGCTGGGCATTCCCAGCGACCCGGTGATCGCGGTCTACACCGATCGGGCCGGCGGCAGCGGTGTGGAACGTCCCGACCCCGCCGTCGTTGCCGGCGACGTGGCCGCGCCGGACGCGGCGCTGGTGGCCGAGCGCAAGGCGGCGGTGCGGACGACCGGCTGCTGCCCCTACTGCGAACAGCCGCTGTCCAAGTGGGCCGTGCCCCAGACTCCGTTCACCGAATGGAACGTGGAGACGATGTACGTCTGCTTCAACGACGCCTGCCCGTATTACGTCCGCGGCTGGCGGGCGATGGAATCCCAGGGCAACTTCGGCTTCTCCTACCGGTTGCGATTCAACCCGGACAACGACACGTTTCCTCCCCTGCCGGTACCGAGCCACAAGGCCTTCCGCAGCGGAATCAATGGTGATGCCTCGGACCTGGTGAACGTCGCAACGGAATGAACCCGGTGCCGGCCGACTCGTGCCGCAACGGAAAAGCTTGCAATAAGCGACAACTGCTGGTTGAATAAGCAGTACCGTTATCCATGTTGAGAGGCCGCCCGGGCAGGAACCCTCCTTCCCGAGTCAGTGGCCGATCGGAGAAACGGAGCGCCGCCGGTTGGATGGAGAGGCGGGGCAGCACCCGGGTTGTGCCTGCCTCTATCGGCGCCGGACGTAGCTTCCCGGATGAAGCACCGTCTGATGGCCGAAACAAAGTATGACTACCTGCTGGTTGGTGGCGGGCTGCAGAGCGGACTGATCTCGCTCGCCCTGCGTTCGCAGCGCCCCGCCTCGCGTATCGCCATCGTCGAGCGCGACAGCGCCCTCGGTGGCAACCACACCTGGTGCTTCCACGCCGGCGACATCTCGCCCAGTGCCGCGGAATGGATTGCGCCCCTGGTCTGCCACCGCTGGCCGGGATACGAAGTGCGGTTTCCGGGGTTCCGGCGGGCCATCGACGTCGAGTATTCGGCGATCACCAGCGAGCGGATGGACCAGGTGGTCCGTGGGGCGGTGGAGGGCCACTCGGGCTCGCAGCTGTTTCTCGGGGCCGAGGCGGAAGAGGTGGAGCGGCATGCGGTGCGCCTCGCTGACGGTCGAGAGATTACGGCCGTCGTGGTCATCGATGCCCGGGGGCCGGACCGCAGCGCCGCGGACACGGACAGCGCAGGGTTCCAGAAGTTCGTCGGCCTCGAGGTTGATCTCGAAGCGCCCCACGGCCTGGAGCGGCCCCTGTTGATGGATGCCGAGCTGGACCAGGAACAGGGGTTCCGCTTCATGTACGTGCTGCCCCTGGCCGAACGCCGGCTGCTGCTGGAGGACACCTACTTCCACCAGTCGCCGGTGCTCGACGCCGACGGGGTCCGGGCCGAGATCATGGCCTACGCCGAACGCAAGGGTTACGCGGTGGCCGCGGTGGTCCGCGAGGAGAAGGGCGTGCTGCCCATGACCTGGCGCGGCTCGTTGCCTGAACAAAGGCCGGCGGGGGCCATCGCCGCCGGGTTCCAGGGCGGCTGGTTCCACCCGGCCACCGGGTACTCGCTGCCCATCGCCGCCCGCGTGGCGGACCATATTGCGGACCATTCGCCGGAGACCGTGGCGCAGGAGGGGCTGGACCGGCTCGTGCCCCGGCAGCGGTCACAGTCCCGGTTCTGCCATTTGCTCAACCGCCTGCTCTTCCGCTGGTACGCACCGCGGTCGAGACGGCATATTTTCGAACGCTTTTACCGGTTTCCCCAGGAGACCATCGAGCGCTTCTACGCGCTGCGCATGACCTGGGCCGACCGGTTGCGGCTGGTGGTGGGCAACCCCCCGCGGGGGTTCTCGCCACGCTACCGGCTGAAAGGAATTTGACCGATGCTGAACCTTGCCGACAAACTGCTCGGCCCCGACGCCGAGCTGGCGGAGCTGATGAGGGGCCTTTTCGAACGACTGCCCCCCGAGGGCCTCGAACACGGGGAGATCGACCCCGCATACTGGGAGAAGGCCCTGCTCGGCCCGGCCCGCTACGTCCTCAGCCGCTCGGGCAAGGGCGTGCGGGCGAAACTGATCGAGCACGCCTGGCACCTGGCCGGAGGCGCGCCCTCGGGGCCGCCGGACGAGCTGCCCATGCTCATCGAGCTGCTCCACGCGGGGTCGCTGGTCATCGACGACATCGAGGACGACTCGGCCACGCGCCGGGGTTCGCCCACGCTGCACCGGGTCTCCGGCGTCCCGGTGGCGATCAATACCGCCAACTGGCTCTACTTCCTCTCGCTGACCCTGCTTTTCCGGGTGGAGCTGGCGGCGGAATCCCGGCTGAAGCTCTACGAGGACATCAGCCTCGGCCTGCTGCGCTGTCACAAGGGCCAGGCCCTGGACCTGACGGTGAACATCACCCGCGTGCCCCGGGCGCAGGTGCCGGCAATGGTTACCCGCTCCACGCGGCTGAAGACCGGGTCGCTGATGGAGATGGCCGCCATGATCGGGGCCCACGGGGCCGGTGCGGCGCCGGCGGTGGTGGCGGCGCTGGCGAAGTTCGGCGCCGACTACGGGCTGGGCCTGCAGATGATCGACGACTGGAGCGGCCTGAACAACCCCGATCGGCTGGACAAGGGCATCGAGGACGTCCGGCACGGCCGGCCCACCTGGCCCTGGGCCTGGCTGGCCGAGACCTGTGACGACGTGACCTATGCCGGGCTGGCCCGCCGGGCCAACGCGGCCTCCATCGACTGGGACGCCGAGCAAGTAATCAAAAAGCTGCAGCGCGCCCTGGTCCCCACGGCCCGGGACCGCATCTCCGCGCAGCTGCATCTGGCGCTGTCGGACCTGCGCGGGGCCATCGGCGACTCGCCGCGGCTGGAACGGCTGGGCGAGGACGTCAGCACACTGGAGAGGGCATATGGCTAGCAGCGGAGGGGCACCGCGGGCAGCGGTGGTGGGCAGCGGGTTCGGCGGTCTGGCCGCCGCGGTGATGATGCAGAACGCGGGGATTCAGACCACCGTGTTCGAGAAGCGCGACCAGCCGGGAGGGCGGGCCTACGTCTACGAAGACAAGGGCTTCGTCTTCGACGGCGGGCCGACGGTGATCACCGCGCCGCTGATCTTCGAGGAGCTGTTCGCCGAGACCGGCGCCCGCCTCGAGGACTACGTGGAGCTGATCCCGGTCCACCCCTTCTACCGCCTGATCTGGGACGACGGGGACACCTTCGACTACGACGGCGACTCGGACTCGATGGTGGCCCAGATCCGCGAGCGCGACCCGGGCGATGTGGAGGGCTACCTCAAGTTCACCGAGTATGCCCGCAAGGTCTTCATGGCCGGCTACAGCGAGCTGGCCGCCACGCCCTTCCTCAACTTCAGCGACATGGTGCGCGTGGCCCCGGCACTGATCCGCCTGCGGGCCGACCGCTCGGTCTACCGTGCGGTGAGCCGTTTCGTGAAAAACGATCACGTGCGCCAGGCGCTGAGCTTCCATTCCCTGCTCGTGGGCGGCAACCCCTTCGAGACGAGCTCGATCTACACCCTGATCCACTACCTCGAGCGCGAGTGGGGCGTCTTCTTCCCCCGCGGGGGCACCGGCGCCCTGGTGCGGGCGGTGGTCAAGCGGTTCGAGGAACTGGGCGGCGAGATTCGCCTCTCCACGCCGGTGAGCCGTATCGACCTCGAGCAGGGGAACGGCCGGGCCCGGCACCTGGTGACCAGCGAGGCGGGCGAACGGGAACCCTTCGACCTCGTCGTCTCCAACGCCGATATCCACCACACCTACGGCTCGCTGCTCGGAGGCGTCCCCCAGGCCGCGCGGATGACCAGGCGGCTGGAACGGATGCAGTGGTCCATGTCCCTCTTCGTGCTCTACTTCGGCACCGACCGCCGCTATGACAAAGAGGTGGCCCACCACACGATCATCTTCGGCCCGCGCTACAAGGGGCTGCTCGACGACATCTTCCACGGCAAGGAGCTGGCCGAGGATTTCAGCCTCTACCTGCACATGCCCACGGTGACCGACGCCTCGCTGGCCCCCGAGGGCTGCGAGACGTTCTACGTGCTTTCGCCGGTGCCGCACCTGGGCAATGCGCCCATCGACTGGAGCACCGCCGGCGAGGCGTACGCCGAGCGGATTCTTACCGCCCTGGAAACGCACCTGCCCGAGCTGCGCAAGCACCTGGTGACGAAGTTCTGGTTCACGCCCCAGGATTTCAAGGACGTCTACAACACCTACAAGGGGTCGGCGTTCTCCTGCGCGCCCCTGTTGACCCAGAGCGCCTGGTTCCGGCCGCACAACCGCGACCACCGGATCCCCGGCCTCTATGTCGTTGGCGCGGGGACCCATCCCGGGGCCGGCGTGCCCGGGGTGGTCAATTCGGCCAAGGCCACCTTCCGCCTGGTGGCCGAGGACTTTCTGGAATAGATATGGACCCGATCGAACAGTGCGCGGAGATCATCCGCCATCACTCGAAGAGCTTTTCGCTGGCCTCGCGGCTGCTGCCCGCCGAGGTGCGCCGCCGGGCGGTGGTGGTCTACGCCTGGTGCCGGCGCGCCGACGATGCGGTGGACCTTGCCCCGGCCGGCAAGCAGGCCGCGGCGCTGCAGCGGCTGCGGCGGGAACTGGACGATGTCTATGGCGAACGACCGCTGGACGACCCGGTCCTCTCCTCGTTCCGGCAGGTGGTGCGGGCGTGCGGCATCCACCGCGCCTACGCCGAGGACCTGCTGGCCGGCATGGAGATGGATGTCGCCGGCACGCGCTACGAGACCATGGACCAGTTCCTGCTCTACTGCCACCGGGTGGCCGGCGTGGTGGGGCTGATGATGTGCCACGTGATGGGGCTCAGCGACGAGGGGGCGGTGCGCCACGCCGCGCATTTGGGTATGGCGATGCAGATGACCAACATCTGCCGCGACGTGCTGGAGGACTGGCAGCGGGATCGGCTCTACATCCCTGAGGAGCTGCTCGCCGCCCGGGGGTGCCCCCGCCTCGCCGACCGGCTGGGGGGAGCGTTCCCCGATGAGGCACGGGGGCCGGTGGCCGCCGCCACCGGAGACCTGCTCGACGAGGCCGATCGCTACTACGCCTCGGGCGACCGCGGGCTCCACGCGTTGAGCCCGCGGTGTGCGTTGTCCATCCACACGGCCCGCATGGTCTACTCGGCCATCGGTGAACGGGTGCGCCGCGCGGGGTGCGACCCGCTGGCCGGGCGGGCCTTTGTGCCCCTGAAACGGAAACTGGTCCTCGTTGCCGGGGCCCTGGGCCGGACGCTGTCCGGCCACCGGGCGGGCGTGGCGGGCGTGAACGCGGCGCCGCTGAACCGCGTGTCGTTTCCCGAGGACATCATGCCGGTGGAGGGCGCATGAAACAGCTGGTCACGGCCATCACCGCCCTCGCCCTCCTCCTGGCCGCGGGGTGCACGTCGCTCACCAGCGCGCGGCAACCCGCGCCGGGCGGGGGGGTGACCCTGGAGATCGCCATCGACGGTATCGATGTCGCGGAAGGGCTGGTGCAGGTGGCGCTTTTCGATTCGCCGGAAGGGTTTCCCGGCGAGGGTGGCGGCGTCGTTCGCCTGGCCGAAGTGCCGGCGGAGGGGGATGCGGTGCAGGTCACCTTCACCGACCTGGCCCCGGGGCGTTACGCGGTCAGCGTGTATCACGACCGTGACGGCAACGGCCTGCTGGAGACCGACCGTTTCGGCCGGCCCCGGGAACGCTACGGCACGTCGAACAACGTTCGTGGCGGCTTCGGCCCGCCGACGTTTGCCGCGGCCGCATTCACCCTGGACGGGCCGCTGGAAATCGGGATCACCCTGGTGCGGCTGGGGGAAGATTGACGGGGAAAGGGGGGACCATGAAGGGACGTGGACGGGTGCTCATGCTGCCGGCCGCCGGCGGCTATGCGCGGGTGGGCGAGCCGGCCAGGGCCGTGGTGGCCGGCGGCGGGATCGCCGGGATCGCCGCGGCGGCGGTGCTGGCCGAACGGGGCGTGACGGTCACCCTGTTCGAGCGGGAGGCCTGGCTCGGGGGCCGGGCCGGCGCCTGGACCGACCAGCTGGCCGACGGCACCAGCTTCGAGATGGAGCGGGGCTTCCACGCTTTTTTCCGTCAGTATTACAACCTGCAGGCGCTGCTGCGTCGCATCGACCCGGAACTCGGCTTTCTCGCACCTCTGGTGGACTACCCGATTCTCGGGCCGGAGGGCCAGGTGCAGAGCTTCTCCAACCTGCCCCGTCGCACACCGTGGAACGTGATGACGCTTACTGCCAGGACGCCGGCGCTGGGCCTGCGCGACCTGACGAAGGTCAACGTCCGGCGGGCCCTTGAAATGCTCACCTTCGACCTGGAGAAGACCTACGGCCGCCGGGACGGGATGAACGCCGGCGAGTACCTCGACTCGCTGAATTTCCCTCCCGATGCCCGGCGCCTGCTTTTCGACGTCTTCGCCCACTCCTTCTTCAACCCCGAGCGGGAGATGTCGGCCGGCGAGCTGCTGATGATGTTCCACTTCTACTTCACCGGCAATCCGGAGGGGCTGATCTTCGATGTGGCTGACGCCCCCTTCTCCAGGTCGCTCTGGCAGCCCTTCGCCCGCTACCTCGATTCCCTGGGGGTCAGCGTGCGCACGGGTGAGACGGTGGACGCGCTGCAGCGCACGGACGACGGTTGGCGCATCGAGACCGGCAGCGGAGCGGTGGACGCCGACGGTGTGGTGCTGGCGGTGACCGTACCGGCGGTGCAGGCCATCGTCGCCGCCTCCGACGACCTCGACGACGCGGCCTGGCGGGAGACCGTCGACGGCCTTTCGCTGACCAACCCCTTTGCCGTCTGGCGCCTCTGGCTCGACCGGCCGGCCGCGGAGGGGCGGGCCCCCTTCGTGGGCACCACGGGCCTCGGTGCCATCGACAACATCTCGCTTTACGAACTGTTCGAGGACGAGAGCCGGGAGTGGGCCGCGAAGCACGGCGGTTCGGTGGTGGAGCTCCACGCTTACGCCGTGGACGAGGGGGCGCAGGAGGAAGACCTCAAGCGGGACCTGCTCGCCGCGCTGCACCAGCTTTACCCCGAAACGAAGAACGCCCGCGTTCTCGAGGAGCGCTGGTTCGTCAGGCAGGACTGTCCGGCCTTTGCCCCTGATACCTACGCGGCGCGGCCCACGGTGGCCACGCCGTTTCCCGGGCTGACCCTCGCCGGCGACTTCGTCAAGATGCCCATCCCCAGCGCGCTGATGGAGCGGGCCGCCGCCTCCGGCTTCCTGGCGGCGAACCATTTCCTGGCCGAACGAGGCGTGGCCCCCGAGCCGATCCGCTCCACGCCGCCCCGGGGCCTGCTGGCCTGGCTGCCATGGTAAGGGAGGTGCGAAGAGGCATGTTCAGGGATTCGGATGGATTGAAGCTCTTCGGTCGCGAACTCGATCCGGCCGAATCCGTCTCCACGGACCCCGACTGGATGCAGGCCCGCGTGCCCTGGATCGAACAGGGCCTCGAGCGGGCGCTGAACCTGCCTTCGGGCGGGTGGTACGTTCTCTGTCCCACCGCCGACCTCGAGGCACGGCCGAAGCGGTTCCGCGTGGACGGCCGCGACTATGTCGCCTGGCGCAGCAACGGGACGGTGACGGTGGCGCCGGACCACTGCCCGCACATGGGCGCGCCGCTGGCCGAGGGGACCGTGCGCGGCGGGCAGGTGGTCTGCCCCTGGCACGGCCTCGCCCTGGGCCGGGAAAAGCACGGGAGCTGGGCGCCGGTGGCGGTGCACGACGACGGCCTGCTGCTCTGGATCCGGCCGGGGGAGGCGCGGGACGGCCTCGACGCCCCGGTCCTGCCGCCGCGGCCGGAGAAGTCCCTTGCCGCCGTGCTGCGCCAGGAGGCGCGTTGCGACCCCCGGGATGTCATCGCCAACCGCCTCGACCCCTGGCACGGCGCCCATTTCCACCCCCACTCCTTTGCCCGGCTCATCGTCGTCGGCCAGGAGGATGATGCGATCACCGTGCGGGTGGTCTTCCGCATCTTCCGCTCCATCGGCATGGAGGTGGACGCGCGGTTCCATTGCCCCGAACCGCGGACCATCGTGATGACCATTGTCGATGGGGAAGGGGTGGGGTCGGTGGTGGAGACGCACGCCACGCCGCTGGATCCCGGCCGCACCATGGTCACCGAGGCGACCATCGCCACATCCGAACGGCCGCAGTTCCAGACGGTGGCGCGGCTCTTCGGCCCGCTGATCCGCCCGCTGATGCTTCGCCGCGCACACCGCCTGTGGGTCGAGGACTCGGCTTACGCCGAGCGCCGCTACGCCTTGCGCAACGCCGGGCACGAGGTGTGATAATTTCGCGTTCGAACCACTTCCGGAAAGAAAGAAACCATGAGCAACGTTGATGAGCCGGTCTTCGACAGCCAACGGCCGGCGGGCGATGAGGGTGCAGGTTCCCGCCGATCGGTGCGCGAGCGTATTCAACGCCTGGCGGAGCGCCAGCCGTACGCGGTGCTGTGCGTCCAGGGTGACGGCCAGCCCTACGGCGCCCTGGTGGCCTTCGCCTTCACCCCGGACCTGCGCCATGCGGTGTTCACCACGCCGACGGCCACACGAAAATACAGCATGCTCACCAGGAGCGGCCGGGTGGCCCTGCTCATCGACAACCGGCCGGACCGGGTGGGGGCCTTCATGGATACCGAGGCGGTCACGATCACCGGGACGGCGCACCACGTCGAGGGCGGCGAAGCGTTTCAGCGCTGGGCGGAACTGCTGCTGGGCCGCCATCCCTACCTGAAGTCATTTGTCCACGCCGACAGCTCGGCCCTCTTCCGGGTGGACGCGGTGCGCTTTCTGCACGTGATGCGGTTCCAGGAGGTCAGTCAATGGGTGCCCGACCCCCGCTCCTGATCCCGCTGGATGGCACCGCGCCCGGCGATGAGCGCATCGTCGGCGGCAAGGCGGCCAAGCTCGCCCGGCTGGCCGGCGCGGGTTTTGCCGTTCCCCCGGGGTTCGTCCTCACCACCCGGGCCTACCGGATGTTTCTCGACGAGGCGCGGCTCACGGCTGTGATTCGCATGGAACTGGGCCGCAAGCCGATGGATGAGATGCGCTGGGAGGAGATCTGGGACACGGCGCTGCGCATCCGTTCCGAGTTCCTCGCCCGGCCCCTTCCCGGCGAGCTGCGTAATGCCATCGCCGGGAACCTCCACCGCTTCGGCGAAGGCGCGCCGCTGGCCGTCCGCTCGTCGGCCGTGGGCGAAGACGCCGCCGGCCGCAGCTTCGCCGGCCTCCACGAATCGATCATCGGTGCCCGCGGCCAAAGTGCCGTGGAAGATGCTGTGCGCCTGGTCTGGGCATCGCTCTGGTCCGATGCGGCCCTGCTCTATCGCCGGGAACTGGGGCTCGATCCCCAGCGCAGCCGCATGGCGGTGCTGGTCCAGGCGATGGTCGATGGTGACCGCTCCGGAGTGGCCTTTGCCCGCGACCCCCGGGACCACGGCCGTGATCTGGCGATCATCGAGTCGGTTCCCGGCCCGTGCCGACTGCTGGTGGACGGCACGGTGGACCCCGACCGCTGGGAGATCGACCGCAGCCGGCGCACGGTGGTGGCCTGGCTGCCGGGAGAGCGCGATGACGGCACCGGCGGCGAGCCGCTGCTTGATCCCGAGGAGCTGGAAGCGATTCTGGACACCCTGCTCTCGGTGGAGGCGCTGTTCGACTGGGCGCCCGACATGGAGTGGACCGGGCGTAGCGGCTCGCTCACCGTGCTCCAGGCCCGGCCGATCACCGCGACGGCTCCGGAACAGACCGACAAGCGGGACTGGTACCTCACCCTGCGTCCCAATGATGCCCGCCTGGCCAAGCTGAGAGAGCGGGTGGCCGGCCAGCTTATCCCGCAATTGGAGCGTGAAGCCGCGGCGCTGGCCGCGGAGGACCTGGATCCGCTGGACGACCGGCGGCTCGCCGAGGCGATCGACCGTCGCCGCCAGGCCGTGGCGCACTGGAAGAAGATCTACTGGGACGAATTCATTCCCTTCGCCCATGGTGTTCGCCGGCTGGCGACCTACTACAACGACGCGGTGCAACCGCAGGACCCCTACGAGTTCGTCGGCCTGTTGCGGGACCAGCCGCTGCTGGCCGCCCGGCGCAACCGGGCCATCGCTGATCTGGCCGGCCAGGTGCGGGCGGCCAACGACCTGGGCCAGGCCCTGGAGCAGTTGCTCAACGAGCATGGCGGTCCCTTGCACTGGAAGGAAATCCGCGACGCCTTGTCCGGACGCTCTGCCGAGGCCGCTGCGTTCGCCGATGGCTTCGACGACCTCAACGAGCGCTACCTCGACATCACCTATGACCGTGAGCGGCTGCGTGACCGCCCCGAGGCGTTGTTGCGCACCATCGTCGAACTGGCGAAGCGGCCGGAACGGATGGGCGGCGATCGGGCAGACGCCATCTCCGCTGCCGATCTGGAGCAGCGCCTGCTCGATGCTGTCGGACCGCAACGGTTCGACGAGGCCCGCGAGATCATTGAAACCGGTCGGGTGAGCTGGAAACTGCGCGACGATGACAACCTGCTGGTCTCGCGGCTGGAGAGTCAGCTGCTGCGCGTCGTGGGCCTGGGGGCGGAACGGCTTCGCCGGTCGGGCCGGCTCAGCGGCGAGGGCCGTGTCACCGCCGACCACCTGTCCCTCATCGTGGAGGGGCTTCGCGAACCGTCGGCAGAGCCGGTGGTCATCGCCAGGGAAGCCGAAGCGCCGGAAGGCGGTGCGGCAGCGCTCTCGCCGGGAGAAAAGCCCCGGCAATTGATCGGCCAGCCGGCCTCTCCGGGCGTGGCCAGCGGCATCGTCCGCTGTGTCCGGGGACGGGCCGACCTCGGGGCGTTCCGCCAGGGCGAGATTCTCGTCTGCGACGCCATTCAGCCCACGATGACCCACCTGGTGCCCCTGGCCGGCGCCATCGTCGAGCGCCGGGGCGGGATGCTGATCCACGGCGCCATCATTGCCCGCGAGCTGGGAATCCCCTGCGTCAACGGCGTGCGCCAGGCCGCCGATATCCTGGGCAACGGCGACCTGGTGACCGTCGACGGGCACCTGGGCATCGTCACCGTGGGCGAACCGGAGTTCAAACTGGAACTGGAGGACAGGTGATGCGACGGGGCGGTCCTGCGATTTCCGGCATCGAGTGGAGCCGATGTTCCTTGCCTTGCCCGATCACACGAGGAGGATCCCGATGACTCGACGTTTCGCCGCTCTGGTTATCCTGGCCCTGGTCGTTCCGGCGACCACGGCCGTGGCCTCAGAACCGCCGCGTTTCATCCTCGAGCTGGAAGCCGGCCCGGTCTGGCAGAGTTCAAACGATGTCCAGGTTCCCAACGACGAGTCGGGCACCAGGTTCTCGCTGGAGGACCTTGCCGGACCCGGCCCGTGGGCCGCCGGCCGCGTGTACTTCACCTGGAACATCAACCCGAAACACGGCCTGAGGCTCCTGCTGGCGCCGCTCGCCTACACCGAGACCGGCAGCTTCGACGAGCCGGTGAACTTCGCCGGCGCCGCTTACGAGCCCGGTATCCCCACCGAGGGGCGCTACCGTTTCAACTCCTACCGGTTGTCATACCGTTACCGGTTCAAGGACGGTGAACGGTGGCAGCTGTGGGTCGGCTTCACCGCCAAGATCCGCGACGCCGAAATCGAGCTCCGCCAGGGCGGCACGTCGAGCAGCGACGACGACTTCGGTTTCGTGCCCCTGCTGCACCTGGCCGCGGACTACCGCTTCACCGACCGCTGGCATTTCATCGCCGATTTCGACGGCCTCGCCGGCGGCCCCGGCCGGGCCTTCGACCTGGGCCTCAAACTCGGCTACGATATAAACGATCACTGGTCCATGACCGGCGGGTACCGCACACTGGAAGGCGGCGCCGATGTCGACGAGGTCTACAACTTTGCCTGGTTCAACTACGCCGTGGTGTCCGTTGTGGCCAGTTTCTGACCCGGCGGGAACGGCCGAAGCGGCCCGACCCGGTTTTTCAACAGCCGGCCAGGGCGCACCTGGACGGATGACGGTCTGCTGACATGAGAAGGTTGCTCGACGATATATCGGCCTGCTTCGACCTCGACTACAGGGTTCGCGGCGTTTCCGTCGCGGAGCTGGTCCGGCGCTTCGATATCGACCTGGACAATGTTTCGCTGGATGACTGGGGCACCCCCGGGCCGGTGGATCAGACGGAGCGTGCGAGCAAGGGGCCGGTGGACCTGCACTACGTACCGCACCTCTTCCCCGAGATGGACCTCAAGCTGCGGTTGGCGCACCGCCTGCAGTACCACCTGCTGCCCAAGGAGATTCCCCGGGACGCCCCGGTCCAGGTCTCCGCCGTTCTCGAGTCCTACTGCCACCTCAGCGGCGACCTGTTCGGCTGGGAGATGACCGCCGATGGCGAGCTCCTGATCTGGATTCTGGATATGTCCGGGCACGGTTTGGAGACGGGGCTCGCCTCGGCGCTGATCCATCTCGTGATCGAGGCCCTCTGCGTCTCCTGCCGCATGGACCGGCTGATGGGTGAACTGAACGAGGCCCTGTACCACCTGACCCGGCCCTGCGGCAGAACCATGTATGCCACGGGGTTTTTCCTGGCCCTGGGGTCGGACGGCGCGGCACGGTACTGCTCGGCAGGCCACCTGCCGGCCCTGGTCAGCGGTGCGGGAGGGACGCTGCGCGAACTGGGTTCCACTTCGCGCCCCATCGGCCTCTTCCCCGGTGAGCGTTTCCAGGTCGAACAGACCCGGATCGAACCAAGCGAAACGCTCTTCCTCTACACCGACGGGCTGGTGGAGCTGACCACCCACTCCGGTGAGCTTTTCGGCCTCGACCGATTGCGCGATTTTCTGCGCCGGCCCGGCAGGGGGCCCCGGGACCTGACCGGCACGCTGTTCAGCCACATCTCCGAAAACCACGATATGACGCAGATCGACGACGATGTCACGTTCGTTGCCGCGAAGGTGCGTGAGGGCCGATGACGGCGTGGCGGCTGGCGCGGTTCAGGCCGATTCCCAGCGTCGGGCCAGGGTCCGGGCGGCGAGGAAGAAAACCGCTGCCATTGCCGCCAGCACGGCCAGCTGCGGCAGCAGCGAGAACAGGAACTGACCGAAGGTCGCCTGGGGGTCGGCGTACCAGAAGACCTTGAGGTAGCCGTCCAGCGCCCAGCCGTTGAAGGTGAACAGCGAGGTGGTCTCCATGAAGTCGGGCATGATGAAGCGGGGCACCATGCTGCCGCCGAGGGCCGACATGACAAGGATGACGATGGTGGAGAGGGCGCTGAGCTGGGCCCGGCTGCGGCAGATCGTGGCCAGCACGATGCCGAAGGCCGACGCCGCGGCGGCGGTCACCCCGGTCATGACCACGAAGCCGGCGAAGGTGCGCAAGGCGAAGAGGTCGAGGCCGAAGACCAGGGCAGCGAAGGTGAACATCACCAGCAGCTGCAGGAAACCGACCACGGCGAAGAAGGCCCAGTTGCAGGCCAGCAGCCGGCCCATGCCCACGCTGGAGGAGAGCAGCCGTTCCAGCGTGCCCTGCTCCTGTTCTTCGAGCAGCGACCCGCCGGCGCCGGCCATGGAGAAGAGCAGGAACATCACGCCGATGCCCGCCGCATAATAGGAGATGATCTGGGGGCCATCCCCGCCGTCCTCCTCCTCGCCCTCCATGGCGTTGATCGCCTCCACCTGGATCAACCCGCCGAACGCGTCCCCGGCGCTGCCGGTTTCCCCGCTCTCCACACCATCCTCCCCGCCCGTATCGCCGGGCACCGCCGGGTCGGGCGTGGCCAGGAAGCCCTTGATCATCCCCACCGCGGTTTCCTGCTGCGGGGTGAGCGGGCCGCCGAAGGCCTCCAGCTGGTCGATGCCGCCCTGGAGCAGTGCGTCCGGGGCCGCGGTCATGGCGCAGGCCTGGAGCAGACCGGAGACGATGTGTTTGGCAAAGGGGTTGGAGGGGTCGTGGATCAGTTCCACCGAGGCCATGGTGCCGCCGAAGTTGCCGAAGTTCTCTCCGAAACCTGCGGGGATGACCAGCGCGGCGGAGCGTTTGCCGGTGCGCACCGCCTTGCGCCCGCTCTCCCGGTCGTAGGGCACAGGGTCGGGGTTTTCCTCGGTGGCCGGCGGCGCGGTTTCCACGGTCAGCGCCCCCTGGTCGTCCAGGGCCCGGGCCAGCTTGACGCTCATCTCCGAGCCGTCGAGGTCGACGACGATGAGCTTCATCGTGCCCAGCCCGCCGCCGCCCCCGCTGCCGCCGAAGATGAAGGCGAAGATGGAGAAGAAGACCAGGGGCAGGACGAAGGTCAGCAGCAGCGCCACCCTGTCGCGCTTGAGGTTCAGCCAGTTGACGCGGAGCAGCGTGCCGGTCATTCCCTGAGCTCCCTTCCCGTGAGGTGGATGAACACCGCCTGGAGCGTCGGCGCCTCGATGCGCACGTCCGCGATTCGCGCCCCGGCCGCCGCCGCCTCGGCGAGCACGCCGGCCAGCTCGCCGGCCACGTCGTCCACCCGGCAGTGGACGCCGCCTTCGCCGTCGGGCGAGAAACGCCCGCCGCCGAGGGCCGCGGGAATCTCGCCGTCGATCTCCAGCGCCACCCGGCGCCCGGTGCCGATGGTGCTGTCCACCAGCTCGTCCAGGGTGCCGTCGGCGATGACCCGGCCGTTGTCGATGATCACGATGCGGTCGCAGACCTGCTGCGCCTCGTCCAGCTGGTGGGTGGTCATCAGCAGCGACGCGCCGTGGCCCAGCAGCTCGCCCAGCATCTCCCAGATGCGGGCCCGGCTCTGGGGGTCGACGCCCACCGTCGGCTCGTCGAGCACCACCACCTCGGGCCGGTGCAAGACGCCGCAGGCGATGTTCAGCCGCCGCTTCATCCCGCCGGAAAAGCCCTTTATCTGTTCCCGGGAGCGGTTGGCCAGCCCGGTCCACTCCAGGGACCAGCGCACCCGCTCGTCGAGGTCGGCGGCGGCAACGCCGTGAAAGGTGCCCCAGGCGCGCAGGTTCTCTTCGGCGGTGAGTGCCGGGTAGAGGGCGATCTCCTGTGGGACCAGGCCCAGCTTCCGCCGCGCCTCGGCCGCCGCCGGCGAGCCGTCAAGGGGCACACCCAGCAGGGCCAGGCTGCCGGCCTCCAGCTGCACCCGGCCGGTGATCGCCCGGGCCATGGTGGTCTTGCCCGCGCCGTTGGGGCCGAGCAGGGCGAGGCATTCGCCCCGTTGCAGCTCGAACGATGCGCCGTCCAGGGCCCGGGTCTCCCCGAAGGTTTTCTCGGCGCCGTTGATGATCAGGACGGTGTCCATCTGCAACTCTGTGGCGTGTGCCGCCGGGAGAACGAGCGGCCGGTCGATCCGTTGTCAGAAACCGGGTTCGCGGAATGCCGGGCCGGATCGCGGGGCGAAAGGCCGAGGGCAATACCGGCATGATAGAGCATGCGGCCTGCTCGTTCAATACGTGCGGGCAGGCACGGCGGTTCGATGGTGGATACCGGATATTCAGATGTCGCGGGATTGTGAACAACCCGGCAAGCCACTATGATGCCGGCGGGAGGGTCGACGATGAAGCGAGCCGTGATTGCTGTCGGTGTGTTTGTCGCCCTGCTTCTCGTTTTCGTCCTCGCCGCCCACCGGGCCCGGGAGCAGGCCGTGTTCTCCCCCTCGACCACCCCGACGGGCGACACCGCGCCCGCCGTCATCGATCCCCCTCATCCGGCTTTCATTCATGGCCGCGTCACCACCCGGGATGGCGCCGTGTACGAGGGGCGACTGCGTTGGGGCGACGGTCAGGAGACGTTCTGGAGCGACTGGTTCGACGGCAGGAAGATCGGGAACACCTGGGCCGAGCTCGTGCCGCCGGAGCAGTTGTTGGGGGAACGCCGTCCGGTCCGGCTCTTGGGGATGACGCTTGTCGAACGGACGCGGGCGATCAACCTTGATCGACCGTTCCTGGCCCGTTTCGGCGATATCGCGCGTGTCGAATCGCTGGGCGCCGTCGTGCGGCTCACGCTGAAGAGCGGGACCGTGATCGACCTGGACCGGCACGAGGCGAGCGACTTCGACGACGGCGTGCGGGTCTGGGACAAGGCCAGCGGTATGACCGACCTCGGCCCCCGGCAAATCAACACCATCGAGTTCTTCCCGCCGCCCGGGCCGGGTGTGCCGCCCGCCCGGCTTCACGGTTCAGTGAGCACCGCCCGGGGGGAGTTCACCGGCTTCATCCGTTGGGACCGCGAAGCCTGTGTCGGTGCCGACGAGCTCGGCGGCACCACCGGCGACGCCGAGCTCAGCCTGCACTTCGACGACATTCGTTCCATCGTACGCGTGTCCATGGACAGCGCCCTGGTCACGCTGCTCGACGGCCGCGAGGTCCTGCTTTCCGGTGCGAGCCCCGTGGGGCAAGGGCACCGCGGGATCCACGTGGACCACCGGCGCTACGGTCGTGTGCTGGTTTCCTGGGGGGCTTTCGAGCGGGTACTCTTCAGCCGCGGGGGCAGCGGGCCGGCCTATGGCGATTTCCCGCCGGGGCGCCCGTTGACGGGCGCCGTGACCACCAGGTCCGGCCGCCGACTGGCCGGCCGGCTGGTCTATGACCTTGACGAGAGCGAGACCACCGAGACGCTCGACGCCCCGTCCCGGGGTGTGGATTACGCCATTCCCTTCGGCCTCGTGGCCTCGATCATCCCCGCGGGCCGAGACGACCGTGGGGCCGGGCAGGCCAGGGTGATCCTGCATGGTGGGGAGGAACTGAAACTCGAATGCGCCGGCGACCTGGGGGAGGGGAATGCCGGCATGCTGGTCTTCACCGACGGCGAAGGAAAACCGGCGTACGTGCCCTGGGCCGATGCCGAGCGGATCGAGTTCAATCGCCCGCCGGCGATGTACCCGCCGTTCGGCGGGGCAGCCTCCGATGGAGAAAGCCGGGGACCCTGGCCGGCCGTCACTTCGCTTCGCCGGCGGCCCCATCCTCGCCGCCGGCGTTCATCTCGCGCTCGGCGATGATATCCTCCAGCTTCTCCTTCTCGGTCACCAGCTCTTCGAGGGTCATGGCCGTGGCGTCCCTGGTGCCGGCCGCGGGCATTTTCACTCCCTGCTGGCGCAGCCAGTCGTCCACCGCCGGCTGGTTCTTCTTGTAGACATAGAACCCGGCGGCGGCGATGCCGAGGCCGACCACGAAGCCGGTGACGTGATTCGAGTTGATGGCCATCTTCACTCCTCCTCCTATTGAAATCTGAGGGGCATGCCGCTGCGGGCCTGTCCCAGTCCTTCGACAACTTCACCGTGAATACGGGAAACGTCCCGCAGCTCGTCCACCAAATTCCGCTCGCCGTGGGCCGCGCCGCCGGTAAGGGCGAACTTGAGCAGGGCCTGGATCGAGCCGACGATGCGTTCCCTTTCCGGCAGGTCGTGGTCCGGCCCGACGATGATCTCCAGCCGCGGCTCCTCACCCTCCCCGCCGGCGGCCTGCACCGGCCTGACGATCACCCCGCGACGCGGGGCGTCGAGCAGGTGGCGGCCGAAGGTCGTGAACCAGGTGATCGCCGAGGCCTTGAGGAAATTGCCCCGGAAAAAAGCGCTCACCAGGTAGCCCAGGGAGAGCACCTCGGGGTGGATCGTGCCGTGCTCGCGCACGTCCCGCCATGCGTGTTCGGTCACTGCCGCCGCGGTGCACACGCCGGCGGCCCGCTCGAGCAGCGGCGCCGCGCCGCTGCCCCGTCCCAGGCGCAGCAGCAATGAAGCCCCTATCAGCGCCGCGGAGAGCACCGAGAGGTTGGAGAAATCGTGCCGCTCCGGCTGGGCCAGCACCCTGATCGGCACGCCACCCTGGTCCACGGACCAGGCGGTGGCGATGCGCAGCACCACCTCCTCGCGGACGATCTCCCGCGGATCATGGCGCACGAGGATCGAGCGCGTGGCCGGGGTGTAGCGGATCAGCGGCATGCCGGCGTGTTCGGCCACCGCGTCCACCAGGCGGTCCGGGTCGTTCGGCGGGGCGGAGAGCCGCACCCGCACCCGTCCCGGGATGGCGTGCACCATGGTCAGCACCGGCCGCTCAGTTGCTCTGTGTCCCCTGTTCATCGTTCCCGCTCCACCTCGTGGAAGAGCAGCCGCGAGGAGTTGAGCACCACGGCCACGGTGGTGGCGTTGTGCAGTACCGCCCCCCAGAAGACCGGCAGCACGCCCACCGCCGAGAGCACGATGCCCAGCGAGTTGACCGAGATGGCGGTGGCGAAGTTCTGCCGCACGATGTTCATCGTTTTCTGGCCCATGCGGATCACCGCCGGGATCATCAGCGGTTCGTCACCGGCGATGGTCACGTCGGCGGCCTCCATGGCGATGTCGGTGCGCGTGCCGCCCATGGCGATGCCCACGTCGGCGTAGGCCAGGGCCGGGGCGTCGTTGACCCCGTCACCCACCATGACCACCCGGGCGCCCTTGGACTGCAGCTTGAGCACGGTCTCGGCCTTGTCGTCGGGCATCACCTCGGCGTGGTAGCTGTCCATGGCCATGCGCGTGGCCACGATCTCGGCGTGCTGCTCCACGTCGCCGGTGAGCAGGATGATGTCGTCGAAGCCGCTGTGGCGCAGCCGGTTGAGCGACTTCTTCATGTTCTCGCGGAGCGCGTCCTGGATGCCCAGCAGGCCGATGAGCTTCTTTCCCCGGGCCACGTAGACGATGCTTTCGCCCTTCGAGGCCAGGCGGCGCGAGGTCTCGGCCGCATCGCTGGTGGCGATGCCGTTCTCCTCCATGAAGCGGCGGCGCCCCACCCGGACCACCGAGCGCCCCACCGTGGTCTGCACCCCCTGGGCGGTGAAGATTTCGCTGTTGCTGTGCGCCGGGATGGCCCAGCCCTGGCGCCGGGCATAGCCCACCACCGCCACGGCCAGCGGGTGGGTGGAGGCCTCCTCGGCGGCGGCGGCCAGGCGGATCACCTCGCGGTTCGTGATCTTCCCGTCCTGGGGCACGATGGACGTGACGTGGGGCCGGCCCTCGGTCATCGTCCCGGTCTTGTCCAGGATCAGGGTGTCGGCGTCGGAGAGCATCTCCAGGTAGTTGCCGCCCTTGATCAGGATGCCGTTGCGAGCCGCGGAGCAGATGGCGGCGGAGAGGGCGGTGGCGGTGGAGAGGCGCACGCCGCAGGAGTAATCGATGATCAGCATGTTCAGTGCCCGGCTGGGGCTGCGGGTGATGGCGTAGACCACCAGGGCCAGCAGGAAGTTGATCGGGATGAACTGGGCCGAGACCCGGTCGGCCATGGTCTGAATCGAGGCCTTGCGGTGCGATGCCTCCTCCACCAGGTGGACGATACGGGCCACCGCGGTCTCGTCGCCCACTTTCTCGGCGCGGATCACCAGCCGGCCGCTTTTCACCACCGTTCCGGCAAAGACCTGGTCGCCGTCGCTCTTTCTGAGCGGCATGAACTCGCCGGTGATCGAGGCCTGGTCCACCGCCGCCTCGCCCGACTCCACCACGCCGTCGACGGAGATCTTCTCGCCGGCAGGTACCATGATCCGGTCGCCGGCCCGCAGGGCCTCCAGCGGCACCCGCTCCTCGCTGCCGTCCTCCCGGAGGCGCCAGACCACCTCCTCGCCCACGGCCAGCATCTGGCGGATCGCCTTGCGCGTCCGTTCCATGGTGTAGGCGGTGAGCAGCTCGGCGATGTCGGCGAGCCAGATGATGGTCAGCGCCGAGGTGTCCCGGCCGGAGATGATGCTGGCCAGGATGGCGGTGGCGGAGAGCGTGTCGGCGTTGGGCCGCAGCCGGGTCTGCATCGACTCCCAGCCGCTGCGGAAGATCGGCGCGGAAAGGGAGAGGCTGGTCAGTGCCGGCATGGTGAAGAAGCGGCCCACCAGGCTCACGGCCGGTGTGGCCGAGCCCCGGCGCAGCCAGGCGAAGAGCAGCGACACGGTGGTCACGGTGACCCGGGTCACCATCTCGGAGATCGGTTCCTCCTGCAGCCGCCGTTCGTTCACCGTCAGCCGGCTCTTCTCCGCCCGCTCGGCCTTGTAGGCCACCAGGGCGAAGGTGCCGATGGCCGACTCCACCAGCTCGAGGATCTCCTGTTCGCTGTAGACCCCCTGCTCGTAGGTCACCAGCACGTTGGCGGTGATGGTGCTCACCCGTGCCGAGGTCAGCGGCTCCATCTCCTGCAGTCGGGCCAGCACTTCGCCGGCCCGGTCTCCAAGGTAGCCCAGCGCCCGGCAGCCGATGCGCACCCGGCCGGGCAGGCTGTGCCGCACCTCGCAGTGCATCAGCGGTTTGTGTTTATGCCAGAACATGGTCCTCGATCTCGATGTCGGTTTTGAGGCTCAGCCGGCGGCGCACCGCGTCGCGCAGCACCGGTTCCAGTCGCCCCACCACCTCGGGCAGTTTCTCCCGCGGCACCCGGGCGAACCGCCCGCGGTGCCGCAGAAAGATGTCCAGCACCCCGCGGAGGTAGTCGAGCACCTCCGCTTCGGTCAGCCGCCCCTCGTCGTAGAGCAGCAGCGCGTTGCCCGAGTCGAGGCTCACCGTCACCCGGCTGATCTCCTCCGGTGCGGCGAGCAGCCTCCCCACGGCGTCGGCCGTGGGCTGGTGCTCCCGGGCCAGCCGGCGGAGCAGCGGGATGTGGATCCGCAGGCGGCCGGGCAGCCGGTGGATCACTCGCGGCCGCGACGCCACCCGTGCACAGATCCTTGTCAGGTCCACCTGGCTCCTCCCGCCGCCACGGTCATCGCCGCAGGCCGTTCACCGCCCACCAGACCATGGTCAGCCCCGCCGGCCAGAGGCGGGACGGATCGTTCATCGCCTGGCGGATGCCCAGCGCGGCCAGGCCGAAGAGCAGCACGGTCCAACCGTTGACCAGCCCGCCGGAACGCTCGTACACCGTGCGGTCCAGGCTCTGTCCCAGCAACTTCAGCTCCCGGGTGAGCACCGGCTCGGGCACCCGCTCCAGCTCCCGCTCGAGCCCCAGCAGCTTGACCACCGCGCCGAAGAGGATCTCCGGCTTCACTTCGTTTTCGTCGTAGCGCAGGAGCACCGACCCGCTCACCGGACTGGCCGCGGCCGACTCGATACCCCGCAGATTCGAGAATCTCGCGGCCAGCGTCTCGCAGGTCTTGCGGTCGCCGCGCAGCGAAGGCACCTTGAGGCGCAGCCGGCCGGGGAGCAGGTGTTCGGTGCGCACCGGCCCCAGCCTCGGCATGGCGGCCCCGTCGCCCCCGGCCATCTTTTTCCGCCCGGCCAACGCGGCCAGGATCACCCCGGTGATGATGTGCATGGTCAGCCTCGAAAATACTGCCGGCTCCATGGCCAGCCCGTGGAGCGGGCAGTGTATGGTGGACCAGGATGCCGGTCAATCGGAATCCGGCATCTCCTCCTGCCGGACCCCACGATCGGGCAGAGAGTCGCTCGATAGTTAGCGCGGGCTAATCATGAATGGCCGAAACAACAGCATAAGCCCCTTTTATTCAACGAAGTTTAGCCGAGGCTATCTTGAATGTCAAGTGAAATGAGATCCTGGAATGTGAATGGTGTGGCGGTCCGATTCTGGATGTAAGTAAATTAGCCTGGGGCAATATTCGGTGTCGGGCAACCTGGCGCACGTGCCGGGCACATGATCCAGGCCGGGGCAAGCAACAGTGTTGATTAATCTGTGAATATCATATATAATCTGTTATTATGTCACGGCTGATCAAGATCGGTGAAGCGGCACGGATGCTCGGGGTCTCCGTCCAGACCCTCCGTTCATGGGAGCGGAGTGGCGAGCTGCCGCCTGACCGCAAGAGCCGGGGCGGCACCCGGTATTACGACCGGGACCGCCTGTCGGGCCGCCGGAAGAGTGAATCCGACCTGACCATCGCCTACGCCAGGGTCTCCAGCCACGATCAAAAAGACGACCTCAAGCGTCAGGCCCGGCGCCTCGAAGCCTATTGCTCGGCCAGGGGCTGGACCTTCGAGGTGATCGAAGATCTCGGTTCGGGGATGAACTACCGCAAGCGGGGGCTGAAGAAGCTCCTCGACCTGGTCCTCGACGGGCGGATCCGCCGGCTGGTCCTGACCCACAAGGACCGGCTGCTCCGTTTTGGCGCGGAACTTGTATTCACCTTGTGCGAGGCACGGCAGGTGGAGGTGGTGATCATCAACCAGGGTGAGGACGTCTCCTTCGAGGAGGAACTGGCCCAGGATGTCCTGGAGATCATCACCGTCTTCTCCGCCCGGCTGTACGGTTCCCGCAGCCACAGGAACAAGAAGCTCGTCGAGGCCGCCAGAGCACTGGCGGAGTGACCCATGACCGCCATCACTTTGACCCACAAGATCCGTCTCGATCCCACGCTGAGGCAGGAGGACTATTTCCGCCGGGCCTGCGGTGTGGCCCGCTTCACCTGGAACTGGGGGTTGGCGGAGTGGAAACGGCAGTATGCGCTCG
>Ga0180430_10000348_pt1 | contig 51060 bp, 38 predicted proteins | sample SS_ome_9_FD_132999 | JGI IMG/M metagenome (GOLD analysis project Ga0180430, IMG submission 132999) | Hypersaline lake sediment archaeal communities from the Salton Sea, California, USA - SS_1_S_2 metaG | ecosystem: Environmental > Aquatic > Non-marine Saline and Alkaline > Hypersaline >...
AGTTTCGCGGTCGCCCCTGACAGTCGCACCGAGCTCGGTGGCGGCGGCCAGCTGGCGGTGGTGACGCGTACCGGCGGCGCGACCGTGGCCGGGGCGATCAGCGCGCCGGCTGGCGCGATCGATGTCGAGATCGCCGCTGCCGAGGCCGACCTGGTGGTGCTGGCGGGGGTCGACATCGACGTCGCCGGGGAATGGATCAACGAGTCGCTCGCCGACGCGGCGCCGGCACCCGCTTTCATCGACGGCGGTGCGGTCTCCTTGCGCGGCGACGGCGGCGGGGCATTGCGCATCGACGCCGGCAGCAGCATCGACGTCGGCGGCGGTGCGCGCCTCGGCGAGGGCGGCACACTGAGCGCCGGCAACGGTGGCAGCATCCTCATCGCCGATGGCGTGAGCAGCCCGGCGCAAGCGCTGGCGCTGACCCTGGACGGCGACCTCAGCGGCTACGTGTTCGCCGGTGCCGCGCGGGGCGCGAGTTACACGCTCGAGACGCGCAGCGCCCTGCTCGCGCCGGGACCGCGCGTGCGCATCGACGCTGACCGGGTCACGCTCGGGCCGAGCTTCTTCACCGACGCCGGCTTCGCCGATTTCACTATTCGCAGCACCCAGACCGCGACCGGCGTGGCGGATGCTTTCGCGCTCGACCTGGTTCCGCACTACCGTATTCTGAACGCGGCTGTCCGCGGTGCCGAGCCGGCCGCGGTGGCGGCTGGAACCGCCGCACCCAGCGGTCTTCCGCTCGACGAGGTCAGCACGATCGCGGCGGTGGACAACCCGCTGCTGCGGGCGCCGACCTCGCTGGCGCTGGAGACGGTACGCCCGGTGGCCCAGATCAGCAGCTCGCCGACGGCCACGACCCCCATCGCGCCGAGCCTGAGCGTGGCTCCCGGTGCGCGTCTCGCCGTCGACACCGGCGGTAGCCTGCGCCTTGCGGGCAGCGGCAGCATCGCTATCGCCGGGACGCTCGAGGCACCCGCCGGCGAAGTCATCGTCGACCTGCTCAGCGATCGCCTCGGCGAATCCCCGGGCTTCGATCGCGCTCGCGGCATCTGGCTGCTCGACGGCTCGCTCATCGATGTCGCCGGCGTCGTGCTGGAAACGGCGCGCGATCCGCTCACGGGGCAGGTCGAGCGCAGCGCTCGGGCGGCCGGGACCGTGGCGCTGCGCGCCGGTGTGAACGCGACGGGTGCCGCGGCCAAGACCGGCGGCGGTTTCATCATTGCGTCGCCGGGTGCGCGCATCGACGTCTCGGGCGCCACGGGCAGCAGCGACGTGCTCCTCGCGAGCGGCGGTACGGTGCCGCGCGTCGAACCGGTACCCATCGCGAGTGACGCCGGCCGCATCGCGCTCGATGCCTCGCACGGCGTCCAGTTCTTCGCCAGCGTCGATGCTTCGGCGCGGCAGGACCTCGGCGCGCTAGGCGGCACGCTCGCCATCACCCTCGACGCCGACCGCTACCAGGAGAACGAGTTGCTCGATCCGGGCGTGGTGCCGTTTCCGCTGCTCGACGCCGCGCGCATCGAGCTCGATGCGGCCGCGGCGATGCCCGATATCGAGCCGCTCGGCGAGATCGACGCGGCGTTTTTCGGTCGCGCGCGCTTCGACCTGCAGGGGTATCGGCGTGCGGGTTTCGACGCGCTCGAGCTGAGCGTGCAGCCGGATAACGAGCGCATCAATCCATCGGCGGCCGGTGCTTCCGGCGTCCTCGTTCCGCGCATCGACCTGGTCGGTGACCTCGCGTTCGACGCCGGCCACCGCCTCGTGCTCGATGCACCGGTGCTGTACTCCGACGGCGGCACGGCGCTGCTTCGCGCCGATTACGTGCGCCTGGGCTATGCCGACGAGAGCGGGACCCAGCGCCCGACGGATATCCCGAACGGCACCGGCTTCACGCCCGTGGCCGGCAGCGGATCGGTCATCGTCGAAGGTGGGCACATCGACTTCACGGGGCTGCTCAGCCTGCGCGGCTTCGGTGGCAGCGCCGCCGACGGCAGCGCCGCCGACGGCATCGCGGCGTTCCTGAGCGACCGCGACATCCGTTTGAACGGCATGCTCCTGCCGCGCGCCGGCAGCGCGCTACGCAGCCTGGCCGGGCGCATAGACGCGGCCGGTGACGTGCTGTTTCGCGCCGAACGCATCTACGCATCGACGCTGACCGAGTTCGTCATCGATAACGTCGGTGACGGCGCGACGACGAGCTTCCTGGACGCGAGCCGCGGTGCGGGTTTCCTGCGCGATAACCATGCACCGCTGCCGCGCGCCGTCGATGCGCTCCTGGCACCGCGCCTGGCCGCGACCGGCGGCCAGGCGACGATTCCCAACGCCGGCGGCGGCAGCATCACCGTCACCTCCGACGTGATTAACCAGTTCGGGCGCCTCTACGCGCCGTTCGGCGGCATCACCCTCGATGCCGACAGCCGCCTGGTGCTGGCCGCCGACAGCCTGACGTCGGTCAGTGGAATTGGCGTCAGCACGCTGTTCGGCGAGACCACGCTCGGCGAGTGGACCTTCTCCTTCGTCGGCGACGCGTTCCAGGATTTCACCCTGGTGGTGGAGCCCGGCGCCGACGATGCCTTCGCGCTGGACCTGCCGGACAAGTCCGTGCGTCTCATTGCCGATGGTCTCGATGGCGGCGACGCGGCCGGCTTCGTCGACCTGCGCCGCGGCGCGGTGATCGACGTCCGCGGCGGCGGCGAGCTGCTCGCCACCGAGTTCGTGATCGGCCCGACCGGCAAAGTCGACCTGTTGCAGGCCGGCCTCGCCAACGGTTCGTTCGCGCTGATGCCCGCGCTCGGCGACGGCGTCGGCCTGGTCGACCCGCTCGAGACGCGCAAGTTCGAGTTCGATCTCACGACCCAGTTCGAGGTCCTCGAAGGTGGCGTGAGCGGCATTGCGCCGGGGCGCTACGCCGTGCTGCCGCCGCGCTACGCGATCCTGCCCGGTGCGCTGCTGGTCACCCCGGAATCGGGTGATGCCGGCACGCTGCGCGAGCTCGGCGCCGCCGCCACGAGTAGCGACGGCCTGCCCCTGGTCACGGGCGTGATGGCGCGTTTCGGCCAGGCGGCGGTCAATCCGCTCGACCTGCGACAGTATCGCGTCGAGTCGACGGCGCAACTGCTCGAGCGAGCCGAGTATCGCGTGAGCACCGCCGACGACTTCTTCCCGCGCCAGGCACTGGACAAGGATCGCGTCGTGCCACTGCTGCCACGGGATGCCGGCGCGGTGCAAATCCTGCCCAACTTCCGCCTCAATCTCGGTGGCTCGATCGCCGAAGGTGGGCCAGGCGACGGCGCCGGCAGTCGCGTCGACATTTCCGCTGAGAACATCCTCATCGCCGCGTCGGCGGGCGTAGCGAATCCGGACGATGCCGTGGTGCTGGTCGCCGGCGGCCTGCGCGATCTCAATGCCGGCTCGATCCTGATCGGCGGCACGCGGCGCATCGCCGGCGCCGGCGTGATCGTCGACGACGTCAGTGCAACGAGCGTGACCGTCGACGGTGCGGTCGATCTCACCCTGGACGAGTTCGCGCTCGCGGCGAGTGAGCGCATTACGCTGCGGCCAGGCAGCCGACTGGCTGCAGCAGGACCCGCGAGCGCCAATCCCTTCGAGTCCTTCACCCTGGCCGGCGACGCCGCGACGCTCGATGCGGCCGTGCTCGGCGTTTCCTCGGCGCCGCTGCCGGGCTTCACGCGCGACGGCGCGCCTGCCGGCTTGTCGCGCATTGCGTTCGAGCCCGGCGCGCGGCTCGCGGCGAGCGGCTCCCTGCTGCTCGACGCGACCGGCGCATTGAGCCTGGACGGCGCGCTCGCTCCCGGTCGTGGCGCAGATCTGCACATCGGTGCGCCGGCGATCGCGCTCGGCGAAGCCGGCGCGTTTGCCGGTGCGGTGCCGGATCTCGCCGCGCTGGGGGCTCTCGGCACGCTCGAACTCGTGAGCGCGGGTCCCATCAGCGTCTTCGGCGATGTCGCGCTGACGGCGAGCCGGCTGCGCCTCGATGCGGCCGGCCTGCGCGGCCTGGGAGGAACGGCGGATGTGGTCACGCTGGCGGCCAACCAGATCGAGCTGGCGAACACGCGCGGTACGCCCATCGACGATTTCAGCGGCGTCGGCAATGCGCGCCTCGCCTTGCAAGGGCGCGACGCGGGCAGTGCGCTGCGCCTGGGCCCGACCCTGGCCGGCAGCAGCTCGCCGGTCAGCGGCGACGACGGCGATTTCGACCTGTTCGGGTTCCGTCGCGTCGACATCGCGAGCGATGCCGTGGTCAGCGAAGGCCGCGGCACGCTGGAAGCACGCGGCGATGTCAGTATACGCACCGGATACCTCGCGGCCGGCCCGGGCGGCCGGCTCGAGATCCGCGCACCCGGCGCGAGCCTGGTCACCGCCGCCAGCGGCGCGCGCGCGCGACCGGATGCTTTCGCCACGCTGGGCGGCGCGGTCAGTCTGAGCGCGGCGCGCATCGACAGCGGTGCCGACATCATCGCGCGCAGCGGCAGCATCTGGCTCGACGCGAGCGGTGACGGGGCCGGCGACCGCCTGCGTGTCGGTGGTCTGCTCGATGCCAGTGGCCTCGATCGGGCGCCCTTCGGCGTGACGCAGGCCTCGTCGGCCGGCGGCCTGGTGCACCTGCAGGCGGCTGGCGCCGGCGCGGCCGCGCTGCTGCTCGACCGTACCGCGCGCATCGATGTCTCCGGTGGCGGTGGCGCAGATGCGCAAGCCGGCGGACGCCTCGAACTGCGCGTCCCGCAGGGCGGCCTCCAGGTGGCCGACGCGCGGGGGCTGGTCGGTGCCAGCAGCGGCCGCGCGCCGGGCGCCGAGCTGGTCGTCGACGCGGGCAGCATCGCCGGCGGCGCCGGCACGTTGATGGCCGCGCTGGCCGACGCCGGTGACGGCTTCCGTGGTACGCGCTCGGTTCGCGCGCGCAGTGGCGACATCACGTTCGACGACGGCCAGGTCGTGCGCGCCGCGCGCCTCGCGTTCAGCGCCGACACCGGCACGGTGCGCGTGGCCGATGCGCAGCTCGATGCCAGCGGTTGGTGGGGTGGCGAGATTGCCTTGAGTGGGGCCGACATCGTGCTCGAAGACGGCGCACGGCTCGATGCCCGTGCCAGCGGCTGGTTCGCCGGCCGCGAGCGGGCCGTGGAGGACGGACTGCCGGGCGGTATCGTGACGCTGGCGGCGCCCGACGGCACGCTCAGTCTCGCTGCTGGCGCGCGCATCGATGTCGCCGGGACGCGCGCCAATGCAGCGGGCGACGGGGTGCTTGCGGCGAACACCGGGCGCGTGCGCCTGGTCGCGGCGCGCACGGGCAACGATCTCGCGCTCGACGCCCCCCTCGCCACGACCATCGCCGGTGCCGGAAATGGTGCGGTGGAGCTGATCGCGCATCGCGTCTATACCCCGGCGACAGTGGCCGGGGCGGTGGCCGATGCCCAGGCCCTGAGCCCCGCGCAAGGCGCCGTCCTGGCGCGTCTCGGGGTCGGCGGCGATGCGCGCTTCCGGGTCGCTCCCGGGGTCGAGCTGCGGGCCACGAACGGCACGCTGAGCGCGAACGGCGTGAACGCCGCGTTGTTGTCCGACCTGTTCGACGCCGAGAACGTCAACGCCGGCGTCCTCACGGTGCGCCGTGACGGCGACCTGACTATCGATCTCGACGTCCGTGACGGCCTCGTCGAGGTCGCCACGCCGGCGGATCTCACCTGCACCGGCAGCGCTTTCTTCTGTAACGGCAACCCGATCTTCGGCATCCCACCGGCAACCCTGCCGCAAACCACCTACCTCGTCGCCGACGACCAGGCTTCGTGGACCCTGCAGCTGGTCGCGGGCGCGGATGTCAACAGTCCCGACCTGCTCGCCGTCGACTCCGGCGCGGCGCGCCTCAGGCTCGCTGCCGGTGTCGATGTGATCACCGGCTCGGGTGACATCAACCTCGCGGCCAGCGGTGACATCGAACTCGCGGACAATGCCAACCTCCTGGTTGCCGGGCGTCACGACGACCTCGACACCTACACCGGGACCATCGCGGACGACAACGGCCTGTTCTTTCAGGACTTCATCTTCCAGGGCACGATCACCGCTGCCGAGCTGCTGTTGCCCGGCGTCTCGCTGCCCGACCGCGGCGGCGACATCCACCTGCGTGCCGGCGGCAGCCTGCGCGCCGAGCCGACCGCGCAGTTCGTCGCCCAGTGGATGACGCGCACGGGTTTCCCCGAAGGTCGTCCGGCGGAAGACGTCGACGCGCTCGAAGTCATGCCGAGCAGCTGGGGCCTGTTCATCGATCGCGTGCGCAACGTGAGCGGCGCCGCCGTCGACGATCGCGACGACCGCGGCTTCAACCAGGGCATCGGCGCGTTCGGCGGTGGCAGCATTCATGTCGACATCGCCGCCGACGTCGAAGACGTTTCTTTCAGTATCCCGACCAGCGGGCGCCAGCTTGGCAGCAACACGTTCAGCCAGCAGGTGTTGCCGGGCGGCTCGCGTCGCAACCGCTTTCTCGATGTCGCCGCGGATCCGAACGACTTCACCGATGTCGTGGACGAGATTGGCGGCGGCCAGCTGCGCTTGCGCGCCGGCGGTGATGTCAACGGCATCGATCTCGTGCTGTTCCGCGGCGAAGCCGCGCTGCTCGGCCACGGCGAGGTGAGCGTCGATCGCGTGGCCGCGGGTAACGCGAACGTGCGCGTCAGCGCCGCCAGCGGCCTTACCCTCGGCGAGTACATCGACCCGATGCTGATGCGCCGCGACAATCGTGGCGTGACACAGAATTCACCGTCGCTGGTGATTGGTACTACCGTCGAGAACCTGCAGACCACGTTCTTCAGCTATGGGCCGGACAGCGGCGTCGACTTGTCAACGGCCGCCGGTACGCTTGCGCTGCGCAACCTGACGACGACGGTACCGAAGACGACCGTCGCGGACGAGACGAACCGGCTCGCCAACGTCACCACCGAGCTGACCGGGAACGTGTTCCCGGGCGACGTTCGCCTCGCCGCGCCGGGCGGATCGATCAGCGCGGAACGGCTCGCCGTGATGTTCCCGAAGCGTACCGGCACGCTGCGGCTGCTCGCCGCCGAGGACATCGTCTCCTCGAACGCGGAGCGCAATCCGCGTTTCCTGCAGTCCGATTTCGATGCCGCCCTGCTGCCCTCGCGTGCCGCCCCGGCCGGCACCGCGAACCTGTTCTTTCTCACTGCCTTCGAGAACGACGCCGACGGCACGTTCGGCGAGATCGGGCATGCGCGCACGCCGGTCCACCTGGGCGACCGCGAGCCCAATCGCATCGTCAGCCGCGACGGTGACCTGGTCGATCTCTCGTTCCGCCTCGCCAAGCGCAGCGTGATTGGCGCCGGCCGCGACATCGACAGTATCGACCTCGTCATCCAGCATCCCAACGGCGGTGACCTGTCACGCGTCGAGGCCGGGCGCGACATCCGTTTCGCCGTCGAGCGGCGCCTCACCAGCGGTGTGATCTTCCTCGACCAGGACACCTCGGTCGCGACCGACGGCCCCAAGATCGCGGTCGGCGGGCCGGGCCTGTTGCAGGTGCTTGCCGGACGCAACATCGATCTCGGCGTGCGCAGCGGTATCCGCAGTTTCGGCGACGAGGAGAACCCGGTCCTGCCGGATGCCGGTGCCGACCTGCTGATCCTGGCGGGCCTCGGTACACGTCCCGATCTCGCGAGTTTCACGACGCGCTTCCTCGACGCGGATTCCGCGCACGTACCGGCGGGTGCGCCGGACGCACCGACGATCGGCGAGGCGACGTTGGCACGTATTCGCGAGGTCTACGGGAATCCCGACGTCGATCTCGCCGACCTGGACATCGACACGCCAACGCGCGCCGCGATCACCGCCGGCCTCGCACGCTACCTGGCGATGCTGGAGGACAACGGCGAGGTCGCGCTCGACCCATCCCTGGCGCCGGTCGAGCAGTTCCGCAGCCAGCTCGACGACACGCAGCAGCTCGCGTTCCTCCTCGACGTCTTCTTCGATGAACTCAAGGCATCGAGCCTGGAGGCGGCCGACCCGTCCTCGGGCCGCCTGAACAATTTCATTCGCGGGCGTCATGCCATCGCCACGCTGTTCCCCGCCGCGGATTACGAAGGCAACGTGGTCAGCGCACTGAGCGCGGTGCAGACGCTGGACGGCGGTGATATCCAGGTCGTCGCGCCCGGAGGCACGGTGGATGCCGGAACGACCGCGCCGACCCAGGTTCGCGTGGTCGATCCGGACACCGGTGCAGTCAGCTTCGTGGCCGGCGGCAAGGAGCCGCTGAACCTCGGTTACGTCGCTTTCCGCGATGGCGCGATCAGCATGTTCACCGGCGACAGCATCAACGTGAACAGCACGCGCATCTTCACCCAGAAAGGCGGCGACATCACGCTGTGGGCGGATCGTGGCAACATCGACGCCGGCCGCGGCCAGCGCGATGCCGTGACGCTGGCGAGCACCGCCGCGGTGTACGACGAGTTCCTCAACTTCGTCGACGATCCACCCATTTCCGTGTCGGGCAGCGGCATCCGCACGCTGGCGCCGCCCGGTGTCGCCGGCGGCAGCATCTTCCTGGCCGCGCCCGAGGGCATCATCGACGCCGGTGATGCCGGCATCGAGTCGGACTCCGGCCTGGTGCTCGCCGCGCAGGAAGTCGCCAATGCCGACTTCATCTCCGCCGGCGGGCCGACATTCTCCACGGTGCAGGTGCCGACCTCGGTCGGGGCATCGCTCGGCAACCTCGGCGACGTGTCGGCCGCTGCTACGGCATCGGTTACCGAGGCGACCCAGGCCGCCGCCGCCGCCGCGGCGGCCGAGTCGGCGGCCGCGGCCCAGGAGAGCGTGGGTGCGCCGCGGCGCATCAGCGTCGACGTGCTCGGCTTCGGCGGCTGAGGCGTCGCCGGGAACGCGAATATGAAGGTTTTGTAACACAACCATAACATCGCACCGGTATCGTTCGCGCCTCCCGATCCTCCCCAGCGCGAATGAAACTCAGACTCCTGATTGCCGCCCTGTTGATGGCGGTCGTGACCGGCGCCGCGGCCTGGTGGAACGACGCCTGGAGCCAGCGTAAGCAACTCCTGATCGACACCACCGCGAGCGGCGTGCCGCTGGGCGCCGCCATCGCCGATGCGCCCATGCTGATCCGGCTGCACGCCGGCAATTTCCCGCAGTTTCTCAACGTGCGCGATGGTGCGATCGACTTCCGCTTCGTCGCCGGCGACGACCAGACCCCGCTGAAGTACCACGTCGAACGCTTCGATCCGATCGCGCAGATCGCGCTCGCCTGGGTCAAGTTGCCGGCGGTGCAGCCGGCCAGCAAGGAGCAGAAACTGCACCTGTACTTCGGCAACGCCAGCGCGGTTCGCGGCGAGGACGCGGCAGCCACGTTCGATGCCGACACCGCGGCGGTATTTCACTTCAACGAAACGGCCGGGCAGCCGCTCGACAGCACGGCCTACGGCACCACGGTGACGGCGGGCGAGTGGTTTCCCAATCCCGCGTCGTTGATCGGTCACGGCGCCATGCTCGGCGGCACCGGCGCCTTGCGCCTGGCCGACGCGCCGCAGCTCGCGATGAGCGCGGAGAAAGGCTGGACGGCGAGCCTGTGGTTGCGCTTCGACGAGTTGCCGCAAGGCCCGGTGTACCTGCTCGACCGCACGGATGGCGAGCAGCGCCTGTCACTGCTCGCCGACGGCGCGACGCTCACCGCGCGCTACAACGATGTCGTCGTGACGAGTGCCGCACCGCTTGCCGCCGCGCGCTGGCACCACGTCAGCCTGGTGATGGCGCCGGACGGCGCGCATCTGTACCTCGACGGCACCGAGGTGGGCACGGGCATTGCGCCGCTGGCCGCGATGGGGGGCGACATCACCGTGGGTGGGGGCCTCGATGGCGGTGGCCTGGCAACGATGGCGATCGACGAGCTGCGTATCGCGGGAGCGGCGCGCAGCGCCGATTACGTGGCCTTCCAGGCCGCGACCCAGGGCGAACGCAACGACGCGGTCATCGCCTACCTCGAGGACGAGGCGGTCGGCAACGAAGGCGCGCCGGCGGGCGAAGAGGGTGGCCACGCCGGCCACTTCAGCATCATCATCCAGAACGTGTTCGGTCGCGAGGAAGCGATCGTCGAACAGCTCGTCATCGGCCTGTGCGGCGTGATGGCGGCGATCGCCATCATGGTGATGTTCGTCAAGGCCTTGTATCTCGGCCGCTGCCGTCGCGCCTCGCGGCGCTTTCTCGCCGCTTTCGAGCATCCCGAAGCCGCCGGGCAGGGCGACGATCTGCAGTCCTTCTACGAGGCGGAAGACGAGTACGGCGACTCGCCGCTGTTCGCCGTCTACCGCGCCGGCATCGACCAGGTGCGTACCCGCCTGTCGCCGTCGGCCGGCGCCAGTGCCGCCGGGCTCGACGCCAAGGCGCTGGACAGCGTGCGTGCCTCGCTGGACGCGGTGATGGTGCGCCAGGGGCAGAAGCTGAACGGCCTGCTGGTGCTGCTCACCATCGCCATCTCGGGAGGGCCGTTCATCGGCCTGCTCGGCACGGTGGTCGGCGTCATGGTGACCTTCGCCGCGATCGCTGCCACCGGCGACGTCAACATCGCCGCCATCGCGCCCGGTATGGCTGCCGCCCTGCTCGCCACCGTGGCCGGTCTCGGCGTCGCCATCCCGGCCCTGTTCGGCTACAACTACCTCAGCGCCATGGCCAAGGAAATCGCCGCAGACATGCACGTCTTCGGCGATGAGCTGTTGGCCCGCATCAACGAACAGTACGGCCTCTGAGCCGCGTCTCGCAGCCCCGGAAGCGACGCTCATGGCTGGTGACGTAAAAGGCGACAACGAGCCTTACGACGACATCAACATCACGCCAATGGTCGATCTGACCTTCGTGCTGTTGATCATCTTCATCATCATGACCACGGCCGCCGTGCAGGGCATCCAGGTCAACCTCCCGCAGGCGAGCAATGCGCCGGCGCTGGAAGAGCCCAAGACCAAGGCGGTCACGATCACCGCCGACGGCACCATCTTCCTCGATACCTACCCCGTGACGATGCAGGAACTGGAATCGCGGCTGGCGAGTCTCTATGCCGCCGATCCCGCGCTGCCTATCGTGATCAAGGGTGACGCCACGGTGCAGTACCAGCTCGTCGTCGAGGTGCTCGACATGTGCGGCCGCATCGGCATCACGCACATCGGCCTGGTCACCCAGAAGCTGGTCAAGTAGCGGCAGCGGCGATGGCACGGAACACGACGCTCAAGCGCTACCTGCCGTATGCCGGTGGGCTCGTGATGGTCGCCGTCATCATCGGCGGCGTCTACCTGTTCGGCAAGAGCCTGGGTGGTGGGCAGGCGCCCAAGCAGCCGGAGATCCAGGAGATCTCGGTCGTGGTGCCGCCACCGCCACCGCCGCCGCCACCCGAGATGGAGCCGCCGCCCGAACCCGAGATCGAAGAGGTGGACGTGCCCGAACCCGAGCCCGAGCCGATGGAAGACGTCGCCGAGAACGACGAGCCGCCGCCCAGCGACGACCTCGGTCTGGATGCCGAAGGCGTCGCCGGCAGCGACGGCTTCGGCCTCAAGGCGAAGAAGGGCGGCCGCGGCCTGATCGGCGGCGGCGGCGATCGCGAGGCGTGGTACGCGCAGCGGCTGGAGAAGGACATCGAAGCGGCGCTGGCGCGCGATGGCCTGCTGCGCAAACGCGATTTCTCCGTCACCGTGCGGTTGTGGATTGCGGCCAGCGGCGCCATCAGCGAGAGCCAGCTCGTCCGCGGGACGGGCAACGTCGATCTGGATAACGCCATCGAGAACGCGTTGCGCCAGCAGGCACGCATCCGCGAGGTGCCGCCCGACGAGATGCAGCCGATCACGCTGCGAATCATGTCGCGAACCTGACGCGACCATTGAACACACACTTTCCCGAGGATCGAAACACGATGCGCATGGCGAGCATGATCGGTGTGCTGATGCTGATGGTGTCGACGACCGTCACTGCGGCCGGCAGCGAACGTGCCGAGCTGCTCGAGCTCAAGAACACGATCGTCAACCTGGTCGACGCACTGGTCGAGCAAGGCGTGCTGCCGGCCGACAAGGCCGAAGCCCTCAAGCGCGAAGCACGCGCCAAGGCGGCCGCGCAGGCCGCGAGCGAAGGTGCGATCGAGAAGGACACCGCAGCAGCACCGGCGGACGCACCCTCGAAGGTCGTGCGTGTGCCCTACGTGCCGGAGTTCGTCAAGGACGAAATCCGCGCCGACGTGCGCAAGGAGCTGCGTGCCGAGGTCATGCAGGACGTTGCGGTGAAGGCCAGGGAGGAACGCTGGGGCACGCCCGAGGCGCTGCCGGACTGGGTCAACCGCCTGACCTGGTCCGGGGACTTTCGCCTGCGCCTGGAATCGACGATGTTCGACGATGACAATCCCCGCCCGGGCGACCCCAACGCGCCGCTCAACTTCGAAGCGATCAACGAGGATCAGCAGCTGCTCAATAATCCCAACGCGTTCTTGAATTACTCGGAGAACTATCAACGCGTGCGCGCGCGCCTGCGCCTGGGCCTGGAAGCGGAAGTGCTCGAATCACTCAAGGTCGGCATGCGATTCAGTACCGGCAACCTGAACGAGCCGACCAGCCTCAACGAGACCCTGGGCAGCGGCTTCGGGCGTTATCAGTTCGGCGTCGATCGTATGTTCATGCGATGGGACCTCGCGAGCGAGCATGAGCGGGCGCGGCTGAGCCTCATCGGCGGACGTTTCGAGCGGCCGTTCTATTCGACCGAGATGGTGTGGGACAACGACCTCGCTTTCGACGGCTTCTCGGCCACCGGCCGCCTGCGGCTCCGAGAGGCGCCCTTCGGGGCGCCACGCCTGCGACACGGAGCGACGCCCTTCGGGGCGCCGCCGAGCGAGCACGACGACGGTCTCTTCCTGACGTTCTCCGTGATCCCGATCGATCTCGACGAGACGTTCGAGGACGACGGCTCCTCCAACGACAAATGGATGCTTGGCGGGCAACTCGGCCTCGACTATCACCTGCACCGCGAAATCGACGTTCGTCTGGCCTATTCGATTTACGATTTCGTCAACATCACGGGGCAGCTCAACCGCGACACCCTGCTGTTCAATCCGGGCGTGACGCCGGACAATCGCCTCGACTGGACGGCGCCGGCTTACCTCGGTACCGGCAACACGCTGTTCCCGATCAAGTTCGACAGCACCAACCCGTTCCCGCCGCCGATCCTGTTCGGTCTCGCCTCCGATTTCACCCTCATGAACCTGACCGGCGAGGTCAACCTCAGCTTCTTCGATCCGGTCCAGGTGCAGCTCATGGCCGACGTGGTCAAGAACGTGGGCTTCGATTCGTCCGATATCACGCGCCGCACCGGCTTCGAGGTCGACGAGCGCACGCTCGGCTATTACGCGCATCTCCAGGTGGGGCACGAGGATCTCCGCAAGTTCGGTGACTGGCGCTTGTCGTTCGGCTACCAGCACCTGCAGCGCGACGCCGTGATCGATGCGTTCACCAACTCCAACTTCATGCTCGGCGGCACCAACTCGGAGGGCTTCATCATCGTTGGCCACCTCGGCCTCTCGCCGCGCACCTTCCTGCGCATGCGCTACTTCTCCGCCGACACCATCGACGGCTGGAACGACAACCTCGTGCCGGGCCGCGACGATACCGACGTCGGTATCGATCGCGTGCAACTCGACCTCAATGCGCTGTTCTGATTCCACCATCTCGATTCGCCGCGTGATTGCGGTACGCGTGCTCGCGGCACTCGTGCTGTGCCTGTCGGCTCAGGTGGACGCGCAGCAGGCCGCGATGACGCCCGAGCAGATGCAACAGGCCTTGGCCCGTGCGCAAAGCCTGTTACGGCAGGTGGCGCAGCAGAAGGCGACGCTGGAGGCCGAACTCGCGCAACTGCGCGTCGACAACGCCGGGCTCAGCAAGCGTCTGAAGCGCGCCGAGGGTCAGCTCGAGGAGCGCGCCAGCGAGTTGGCAGCGAGCGAGACGCGCGCCGACCGCACCGACGCCCAGCTCGAGCGCACGCGCGGCAGCCTCGAGCGCACCCGCGGGCAGCTCGAAGAGACGGTCGCGAAGTACAAGGAACTTGCCGCCCTGCACCGCGAGACCGTCGATACGCGCGACCAGCTCGCCGAGACGCTGGCCGCGACGCAACGCGAGCTGGCCGACGCGCAGGTACGCAATCGCGCGCTCTACGACATCGGCCAGGAGCTGCTCGCCCTCTACGAAGGCAAGTCGGCCTGGGACAGCCTGCTGCAGGGCGAGCGCGCCAGCGGGCTGAAGAAAGTCGAACTGCAGAATCGGCTGCAGGAAATCGAGACGCGCCTGTTCGACGAGCTGACCGACGAGTCGGTTGCGGCCTTGCGCCGGGCGGGCGCGGAGGGCGCCGAGACGCCTGACTCACCCTGAGCGCCGTTGCTCGCGCCGTTGCGACGCAGCGGCGGCCTGGGCGGTGGCTTCAGGGCATCGCGGAGATGACTTCGACGTCGATGCCGCCATCGAGGCAGTCGCGATAATGCGCCACGTCAAAGGGTTGTGCGAGCGACTCGACGCCGTCGACCAGGCGCACGCGCGCCGGTTGCCGGGCCTCGTCGCGACAGTCGTTCGCGCGGTCGAAAGTGGCCAGCATGCGGCGTTGCGGCGGGAAACCTTCACGCCGCAGGCAACTGTCGTAGCGTCCGGCATCGGTGCCGGTGGTGATGGCGATGCGCAAGGGCGAGGCCACGTTGACGCGTTCGTTGCTGACCCCGGAGCTGAGATTGATCTCGTGGGTGATGCCGGCGGCGCGCGCGCAGCGCAGCTGCGCGCTCTCATAGTGCGCCTGGGTCGCAGTGATGGCGTCGCGCGCCCGCTCCGACGCGACGGCGAGCGTGCTCGCCAGCAAGGACGCGCAGGCGAGCGCCAGGCGAGATGCAATTGTGCTCATAGCGAACAGTATAGCGGGCCCATCGTGCACCCCTTGAGTGCGGGTGCCGGCCGCCGCCGCCGACGGCGCGGCGTCAGGCCGCGTCGAGTTCGCGGCGCAGCCGCGCCAGCGCGGGGCCCCAGCCCTGCCGCGGATCCTCGGCATAGAGGCGGAAGTCGGGAAACCAGCGCGAGTGGGTGTCGTCGTCACCCGCCCAGCGCCACTCGCCCGGACGCTTGACCAGTACCCGCGCGGCGGCACCGACGGCCGCGGCGAGGTACATGTTGGTGTTGCTCACGCCGATGTACTCGGCCGTGCGTTCGAACAAGGCGAGGGCAAGGTCCAGGTCGTCGTTGACGTCACCGAAGTCGTGCACGGGCCGGCCGCACAGGCGTGTCAGCTCGTCGAGTTCGCCGGGCTCGGCGTCGCGCTGCACCGAGACCAGCGCACCCGGCCATGGTGCGAGCGCACGGGCCAGCGCGTCGACTGCGACGCGTTTGCGCCGCGGGCCGTCGCCGTGCAGCCCGGCGCGCCAGGTCAGGGCGAGCAGCGGTTCGTCGGCGAGCGCGCGCAGCCGCGCACCGATGGTCTCGCGCGCTCGCTGCGACGGTGTCAGGCGCAGCGGCGGCGGTGAGGCGTCGCCGTCGCCGTGGCCGAGCACGAGCGGCAGTTCACAGCCCGAGAAGATCAGCTCGACGCCGTCGGGCACCTCGTCGTGTTCATCGAGCACGGCGTCGACCAGGCCGGCCGGGTGCAGGATGGCGGCGAGGCGCGGATCGGTGCGATAGCCGATCCAGGTGCAGCCACGTGCGCGCAGCATGTCGAGGAAGCGGAGAAAAAACAGTTCGGTGCCGAGACCGCCGGTGCCGAGCAGCAGCACGCGGCGACCGGCGAAATCGATCGGCATCAGTTCCGAGGGGCGTGGCAGGTGACGCCCGGGTTCGCGTGGGTCGGGCAGGTAGCGGCCGTGGGCCGCGCTCACGCGCCATTCGAACTCGCGCCAGCCGCGCGTGAACGCGCCGCGGGCCAGCAGCAGCCAGGCCAGGGTGGTATGCGCAAGCGCGTCGTCCGGCCGGATCTCGAGCACGCGGGCGCACGCGGTCTCGGCCTCGTCGAGGCGCCCGAGCATGTGCAGTTCCTGGGCCGCGTTCAGATGGGCGTCGGCATAGTTGGGGAACTGGTTGGCAGCAAAACGGTACTGCCGCACGGCTTCGCGGTGGTGGCCCAGCCGCGCATGGCAGTTGCCGAGGTTGTTGCGCGCCTGGGCGAAGACGGTGCGGTGACGCAGTGCCGTCTCGAAACAGCGGATGGCGTCGTCGAGCGCACCCTGGTGATAGCAGACCAGTCCGAGCGTGTTGTGGATCTCGGCGGCGGTGGGGGCGAGCTTCGCGGCACGCTCGAGCATGGTGCGGGCTTGCGGCAGGTGGCCGGCGCGCAGCAGCGCGCCGCCGAGCGCGTGCAGGGCCGGCACCGACTGCGGGTCGACGCGCACCGCGGCGCCGAGCGCGGTCACCGCCTTTTCGATGTCCCCGGCCTGGGCGAGAGCGCTGCCGATTCGCGCATAGGCGCTCGCGGCGCGCGCGGCGTCGCCGGCGCGCTCGAACAGGCCGCCGAGGCGCATGCCCGGTTCGAGGAACTGCGGGTTGCGCTCGAGGGCGGCGACGTAGGCGTCCACGGCTTCCTCGGGCCGCCCCTGCTGCTCGTAGGCGACGCCGAGATTGTAATAGGCGTCGTCGCGCCCATGGTCGAGCGCGAGGGAGCGTTCGAACGAGGCGATCGCCGCGGCCACATCGCCGTTCGCGAGTTGCAGCAGGCCGAGATCGTGGACCGCGTCGGCGGCATCGGGAAAGTCCGCGACCACGGCCTGCAGCTGGGCAAGTGCCGCGGCGTTGTCGCCCTTGTCCACGCTCGTCCACGCTTCGCGCAGGCGCGCGGAGACCGCGTCATCGGTGTCGGCAGCGTCCGCGGTATCGGCGGGGGCGGTGTCAGCGGTCATGGGTGCCCTCCGCCGAGGGCGTGGTCGCCGTCGGGTTCGCGTCGCTCACGGGGCCGGCATGGGTCGCGCGACGGCGGTAGTCGCGCCACACGTCCGCATAAGGGACCTCGGTATATTGCTCGAAGTAAGGCCCGCCGGTGGTGTAGTGGAGCACGCCGATGTCGTTCGTCGCCGCATCGTAGCCGACCAGGTGGTTCCAGCGCGGCGGCAGGGCGCCGATCAGCGCTTCGTCACTGAGCCAGGCGAACTGGTGCAGTTCGAGGCCGCTGGCGTGATTGACGTACTCGGTGGTGAGCGTCGTGCAGCGCGCGTTGTTGAACAGCATCACGCTCGACCAGTTCTTCTTCGCGTACCGCGTCTGGCGCTGGCCGAGAAACTTGGTGTCTTCGACCGGGCGGTGATCGTGCTTGACGACCTGAACCGCGAAGCGCGGGTCGCGCTCGGCCCACAGCGCATCGAGGTCTCCGCAGACGATCATGTCGCAGTCCATGAACAACGCCCAACCTTCGAAGTGGCACAGGTGGGGAACGAGGAAGCGCGAGAAGGCGAAGTCGGTCGACTGGCGCGGATCGCGTTCTCGTGTGAGCTGCCCGTGCAGGTGTCCCAGGGCGAGCGGCGTCACCGCGACCGGCGCACGCGTGTTCTCGATGATGCTCTGCACCATGGTATGGAAGGCGATGGCTTCGCGCGGGTCGTAGCCGATGAACAGTCTGATCATGGGGACGGGACCGGATGGGTCGTCGCGGCGGCGAGGACAGGTGAGCAGGGTGCCAGCGCTTTATTACGAGATCGTAACAAAGCGCACCGACACGCGGCAGTCGCGCACGCCGCAGCCCTTGACGCCGGCTTAGACAGCGCCGGAACGAGGCCCCGGGAGTAGCGTGGGGCGCGCGGAGAGCGACGCCGCGACAGCATGGCCCTACGCGCCTCGAGGCGCTTGGGACCCTGGCGGTAATTATCCGTTCAACACCGGGGGGGCTACTGAGCGGTTGCTGCAAGGCGCAATTCGCCGGCAAGAGCGGGGCTCTTGCCAACAAGCGCATCGCCGCGGCGGCCGCTCAGGGGCGGCCGAATTTACAGATAATTGCCGCCAGGGCCCTTAGTCGGCGCCGCGCGCGCGCAGCGTGACCTGGGCGTCGACCAGGCCCGGGCGCGTGGCGTCGAGCACGGCGCGTTCCACCTCTACGCCATGTGCGCGGTCCAGCGTGGTGAGCCAGCGCGCGAGATCGGCGAACGGTACGTCGTCGATGAACAGCGATACGGCACGTGGCCCGAGCGGGTTGATGCGGCGGGTCAGTTCGCGCGTGCCGGCCTGGGCAGCGGTCGCGTTGACGACCGACAGCAGCGAAGCGTCGCTGTCGAAGCGCTGGCGCGAGTCGCTGCTCGCGCGCAGCTCGGTCGCCTGCGCTGCGTAGTCGTCCAGCGTCGCGTGCAAGGCCTGCGCGGCGCTTAACTGGGTCAGCTGGCGTTCGCGGGCCTGCAGCATCGGTTCAAGCAACAGGACGTAGTACAGCGTCGCGCACACGATCAGGGCGCCGGTGAGCAGCAAGCGACGTTCCGAGGGGCTACGCGCAGTCCACCACTGGCGCATCAGGTTGACTCCCGCAGGCGCAGGCGCGCCACGACGCCGTCGTCGGTGGACTCGGCAGAGAGCATCTGCGCACCGAGTCCGGCGCCGTCGAGCAGCGTGCGCACGCGTTCGAGTTCGGCCATGTCGGGCGTGTGCACGCTGATTTCGAGGACGCCGTTGACGTAGGCGATGCCGCGCACCGCGGAGCGCTCGGCGAGATCGCGCGCGAAGATCTGCTCGAAAGCCGCCAGCAGGTCGAGGAAGGGCGGTGTCTCGATGGCGCCGGCGCGAAGTTCCGCGAGCGCCTGTTCGGCCTGCACGCGGGGGTTGACGACGCGCGTGATCCCGGGAAACGCGGCGCGGAAACGCGCCACGTTGGCCGCGGCAAGTTCGCGCTGCTGCCGTTCCAGGGCAAGGTTGCCCATCGCCAGCATCACGGGGTAGGCGAGCAGCGCGAGCAGTGCGGCGGCCACGGCCGCGGTCCACCAGCGTCGTGCGCGCACCCGGTCGCCGGCACTTGCCGAAGCCTCGAGCAGGACTGGCGGGGCATGTTGCTGCAGGGCATCGAGCATCTCGCGCGCCCCCGGCATCGCGGCCCGGGTCACGCTGAGTCCGTCGAACAGGGCCTCCGGCAGCTCGTCGGTCGAGCCCGCCGCCATCAGCGTGACATGGGCGGTGTCCGGATGCTGTTCGCGCAGTTGCGGCACGATATCGGGTAGCGCTGCGAGCGGGAATTTTGCACCGCTATCGATCCCGGTGCGGATGATGGCCTGGCCCTCGCGCAGCAACACGCTCCAGCCGTGTTCGCGGTGTGGCAGCGCGAACGGCTCGGCCGTGACCAATTCGGGCTGCAGGTTCATCGTCGCGAGGCGTGCGCGCAGCGCGTCGATCTCCGTGCGCGCGCACACGGCGATACCGAAGTCCTTGCCGCCGCGCGCGGCGATGCTGACCTGTGCGTCGTCGAGGGACTGCGCGAGCTGTTCCTCGACGGCGAACGGCGCGGCGCGGCGCGCGGTCGCGAGATCGCGCACCGGCAGGCGGGCCTCGAGCAGGGTCACGCGCGCGCCGTCGAGCAACAACACCCAGGAGCGTGTGCCGAGTGCGCGGCCGAACTCCGCCCAGGTGCCGTTGTACCAGGTGGTGCCGTCCAGCCAATCGACGCGATCGGCATCCTGCGCGCAGGTGCACGCGATCACGGTATCAGTCATCAAAAAAACCCCGCTGGCGACTGAGCACCGTGATTTGATCGGGCGCGGCGCGCGCGAGGACGCTGCGCGCCGCGAACTCGCTCGCGCCGACCGATGCGTGCATGCTGAGCGCGAACCAGCGCGAATCGGTGACCAGGCCGTCGCTCAGCAGGGGACGGCCGAGCAGCAGCGGGAACGCGCGGAAGTCGCCCACCGCCTGGAATGGTTGGGTCTCGCGCGCGTTGACCAGCATGTCGGCGGTCGCGCGGTCGATGCCCGGGCCGAGGGCCATGAGCACCTCCGGCGGCGCGAGGTTGACGTTGATGTCGGTGCGCGCCGGCAGGACGCACAGCAAGGGCGCCAGCCTGGCGTAGATTTCATCGGTGACGCCGCGCACGAGACGCAGTTCGGAGAGATCGCTGAACGCGCGGTTGGCCGCGCGGTAGGGATGCTCCAGGCCCATGTAATAGTCGTCCTCGGCGCCGCCAGGGAAGCGCGTGTCGCTGTCAGCGTCGAGCCAGTCGAGTATCGCCGGGACGATGTCGTCGTCGAGTTCGAGCGCGTGCAACAGCAGGGAGAACCGCGCGATCGAGACCTCCCACGCACTGAGCTGCGGTGCCCCGGTAGCGGACTGCGTACCGGCGGCGGCGCCATCGCCGCGAACCGCGGCGAGCGTCGGCAGCGCGGCGAGCGCCGCGCTCGCGCCCGGCCCGGGTTCACCCGCCGTATCCGCGCTCGTAGCCGCCGCCGGCGAGGTCGCTGGCATGACGGACGTGGCAGCACCAGCAGGGCCAATCGCGTCCGGGCCCGCGGCGCCGGCCGTGTCGCGCCCGGCCGTCGCGTTCGCACCACGCTGGGGGAGGTAGGGCGCCGGCAACATGGCGAGTTGTTCGCGGCGCTCGGCGACGCTCAGCCGCGTGACATCGACCGCCGGGGTGGGCGGGTCGGCCTGGCCCGCGTCGGCGCCTGCGTCCCCGACCGCTTGCGCGCTCCCGGCGTTGCCAGTGTCCGCGGCCGCGACCGGACCGTCGCCGGGCGGGCTCAGTGCGCCGGCGGGTGCGGCAGGCCGACCGGGCGCGGCGGGCGCCTCGGTAGTGGCCTGCGCGCGTGCCGCGGCGGGTGTCCCGCCGAAGGGCACGCTGGCCTGGGCGGTCGGCTCGAGATTGTTCAGGTTGAACCGGCCCTGCAGGTCCTCGAGCCGCGCTTCGCCGCTCACGCCGGCGGTGCCGACCGTCAGCGTATCGGTGTGCCAGGCATCCGTCGCGGCATCGAGATTGCCGCCGACAGCGTCCTCGTGCAGCGCCTGGCGCGCCGCGTCCTCGAGCTGCGCGAACACCGCGCCGGCGTCGCTCGCTTCGATCACGCGTGTCGCCGCGGCGATGCCGAATCGCCCACGCTGACCGATCCCGACCGCGAGCGCGACGACGATGGCCGCGAGCAGGACGGCCCCGAGCAGGGCAACGCCGCGCTGGCGCACACGCGGGCTGCGTGCTGTGCGAAGCACGTTCATCCGGCGCGTGCCACGACGCGGCGCACTTCGCCACCGTCGCCGAAGTCGATCGCGATCTCGATCCCGCGCGGCAGGATATCGGCCGTCGCCGCGGCCGCCGCGCGCGGCCAGTATTCACTCCACGCGGCATCGGCGAAGAACCGCAGCGCGAGCGTATCGACGCCCTCGAGCAGGCGGCGCGAGCTGAAGCCGGTGCCCGGCGTGCGGTCCAGCCGCGCCCACACGTCGCGGTACAGGGCACCGTCGACCAGGCGATAACGCACGCGCACCAGCGCGGCGCCATCACGCAGGCCCGGCAGGTCGGGGGCCGCCCGGGTAAGGGTCAGCAGTTCGCCGTCGAGGCCCGCATGCAGCGCCGGTTCGCGTTCGCCGAGCGCGTCGCGCACGCTGCGTGGGACGGCGTGGCGCAGGTCCTCGGTGAGCACGAGCATGGCGAGTTCGAGGCGCTCGTGGCGGGCGAGGGCCGTGCGCAGGCCGCTATCGAGGGTGATCACGTGACGCAGACCGCCATAGGCGAGCACACCGAGCACGGCGAAGATGGCGAGCGCGACGAGCAGCTCGAGCAGCGTGAACCCGCGTGCGCGCCTGCTGCTCATGGCTCGTCGGCCTTCGCGTGGACACTGAACGTGCGCATGGCGAGGGGCGCTGATGCATCCTGCTCGGCATGCACGCTGACCGTGACCGGGCGTAGCGCGAGCAGGGTCTCGCCGCCGTCACTGCGCGGCACTTCGCCGAGCTCGAGCGTCCAGGCGAAACGGCGTCCCATCATGGACTCGATGCCACTGCGGTCGCGTGGCCCGAAGCGCTCGGGTTCGAGGCGGAAGCGCGCGGCGACGTTCTCGGCCACCCAGGTCGCGTAGACGCGCTGTTCGAGGTAATCCTGGTTGTCGATCGTGGTACGGATCAGGGCCAGTGCACCGGTCAGCGTGGTGGCGACCAGGGCGAGCGCGATGAGTACCTCGATCAGCGTGAAGCCGCGGACGGGGCGGGGTTGCCGGGTCATGTCGGTCCGACCCAGCGGGTGACGATGTCGCCGTTTTCGTCGCTCGTGAGCTCGACGTAGCCGGCGCGCTCGCGGAACGTGATGCGGATGTCGGGGCGATGGGTCTCGCCGCTCGGCAGGCACACCACGCTCGGCTCCTCTGCGTCCTGCGCGTTCGCCGGTGCTGCATCCACGAGTACGAGCTCCGGGGCGAGCCGGCGGCGGGCGTGCGCGACCTGCGCGGCGAGCCATTCGCCGCGGTAGGTGAGCAGCTCGTAGCCGTCGCGCGACAGGCGCACGCCGCCTGGCGCGCCGGAGAGCACGGCGCCACGCCGGCAGTCCTCGAGGGTCGCGGCAAGGCGAGTCGCGGCGTGCTCGAGGCGGCTGCGCGCGCGATCGGGCACGGCGATGCCGGCCACGGTCACCAGCACGCCGACGATGGCCAGCACGACCACCAGCTCGAGCAGGGTGAATCCCGCGGCGGCTGGTGACCTATTCGTCGAGCGTCCAGTTGCCGATGTCGGCATTGAATGCTTCTCCGCCGGGGATGCCGTCTGCGCCGTGCGAGTACAGGTCGTAGGGCCCGTGCTGGCCCGGCGCGAGGTACTGGTAGGCAGTGCCCCACGGATCGCGCGGCACCGCGGCGAGGTAGCCGTCACTCTTGTAACGGGCGCCGGCCGGGAGGTCGGCGGGCTTGCGCACCAGCGCCTCCAGCCCCTGCTCGGTGCTCGGGTAGGCGAGGTTGTCGAGCTTGTAGAGGTCGAGCGCGGCACCGATCGCGCGAATGTCCTGCTGCGCGCGCACCACGCGCGCCTCGTCCGGCCGGCTCATGATGCGCGGCACCACGATGGCGGCGAGGATGCCGAGGATGACGACCACGACCATGACCTCGATCAGCGTGAAGCCGGCGGCCCGCGCCGGGAATCGCGCGTGCGGTCGGCCGTCGGCGAAGTCGCCATCGGGTCCTGCGGTTACCGGCGCAGCATCAAGCCAGGTCAATCTGTGCACTCCTGTGTGGGCGGCGAAAGCGCGCGAGCATAGTCATCGAAGATGTACGGCGCATGACGGCCGGCCTGGCCGGCCGTGCACACCAGCAAGCCGCGAGGTCCGGCCAACACGGGACGCCGGCATGTGGCGCTGCGGTCTGCGACGCGGCTGTTACTATCGGTGCTGCCGCGCAGCGGCGCAAGTGCGCGCACCGTGACCACGCGCACGTAGCGCTGCGTCGAGGAAAGCGGCCGTGCAGCGTCAATCCTGAGGAGGAGTGCAGGTGCGTCTGGAGCCAATCGAACTTGCCGCATGTGAAAAGTTGGGCGTGGGCGTCCAGCGTCCGGAGGACGTCGTCGTCTCGCGCGACGGGCGCGTGTGGCTCTCCGACCAGGCCAGCGCGTGCGCCGAGGTCCTGGCCGACGGCAGCCTCGCGCGCGTCGGCGCCGCGGGCGGTGCACCGAATGGCATCAACATGGACCGCGCCGGGCGTATCGTGATCGCCAATTACGGCCACGGTTTCGGGCGCGGCCCTTTACAGCGGCTCGATCCCGCGACGGGCGCGATCGAGGTCCTCGCCGATCGCATCGACGGCCGCACGCTGGTGACCTGCAACTACCCCGTCATCGACAGCCAGGACCGCATCTGGTGCACCCATTCGACCTGGGGCGGCGAGGACTTCGGCGCCGACTCGCCACGCGACGGCCTGGTGTTCCGCGTCGACCCCGACGGCTCGGTGCACAAGCTCGCCGAGGGGCTCGATTTCGCCAACGGCTGCGCGCTCGATGCGAGCGAGAGCTACCTCTACGTGTGCGAAACGGTCGGCTGTGACGTGCAACGCTTCCCCATCGCGGCCGATGGCAGCCTGGGCGGCCCGACGCGTTACGGGCCGAAGCTCGGTTACGCCGCCCACGAGGTGCAGCACCTGCGTCCGCTGCCGCTCGAGACGCGCAGCGAACTCGGTCTCACCGATGGCTGCGGCTTCGACGCCGCGGGCAATCTGTGGGTGACGCTGGTGATGGCCAACAAGGTCATCGCCATCACGCCGGCGGGCGAGGTCGTGACGATGCTGTCCGATCCTCCGGGCACGCTGATGAAGGCGCCGACCAACGTCAGCTGGGGCGGGCCGGATCTCCGCGACCTCTACATCGGCAGCGTGCGCAGCGACTACGTGCTCAAAGTGCGCAGCCCGATCCCCGGGATGCCGCTCGTGCATCAGCGCTGAGGTCGGGGACGATGAGCGAACGCAGCGTGTTCACGGCACGTGACGACAGCTTCCATTTCGAGACGATGGGCGATGACTGGTGGGCCACCGAGACGGTGTGGTTCTCCTTCCACGACGCCGCGCGCGGCCTGGGCGGCTGGCTCTATCACCTGTTTCGACCCAACATAGGCACCGTTGCCGGTGGCGCGTGGATCTGGGACGCCAGCGCACACCTGCCGTGGGAGGTGCCGTACTCCGCGAACTACTCGGCCTTGCCGATCCCGCGCGACCAGGACCTCACCGATATCCGTCTGCCCACCGGTGTGTCGATCCGCGTGCTCGAGCCGACGCGGCGCTACGCGCTCGGTGTCGACGACGGGGAACGGCTGCAGGCCGCGCTGCTATTCGACGGCGTGATGCCGCCCGAGCCCTTGACCGCAACCGGATCGACCTTCGGCAGCGCGCACCATTTCGACCAGTTCGGGCGCGTCAGCGGGCACCTCGTGCTGCACGGCGAACGCATCGAGATTGACTGCATCGGCATGCGCGATCGGACCTGGGGGCGGCGTCCCGAGAACCGCCCGCGCCAGGCGGCCTATGTCACCGGCGCGCGCGACGCGGAGAACGGATTTCTCGCCGTCACCAATGTGCTTCCCGAGGGCGATGTCGTGGCCTATGGTTTCCTGCGCCGGGATGGCGAGACGCGGCCCCTGGCGGGTGGCGAACGGCGCATGGTGCGCGATGCGGACCGGCACTGGGCGACGTGCGTCGAGATCACGGCGTACGACGACGCCGGACGCGAGCTGGCCGTGCGCGGCACGCCGCTCAGCCGCATCGTGCTCAACCGCCACACGTTCATCGACATCAACAGCCTGGTGCGCTGGGAGAGCGCCGACGGCACGGCCTGGGGCGAGGACCAGGACATGTGGCCGGTGCACCGCTTCGCACGCGTGATGCGCGAAAAGCGGCGGCAATCGTGAACTTCTGTCGCGGTCCCTGCGATGCTGACCGCCGTCACGGATTGGTTATGCGAGTCGCGCACACTGTCCGCCAGAACCTGCACGGCGAAAGGCACGGGAGGTGTCGCACATGCAGCATGGCAGACCTGTTTTCAGCGGCGTCATCGATTTTCTCGATCGAGTCGGGGTCATTGCACTCGTCCTCACCGCGGCGGCGCTCGTCGCCGCCCTGTGGCACAACGGCACGGCGCTCGAGGCCCGTGCCTGGATGTCGTTCCACGCGGCCTTGTGGGGCGCGGTCGGCGTGTTCTGCGTCGCGCGCTGTCTCGACATGGCACGTATCCTGCGGCGTGCTCCCGCGGCGCGCGCGCCGCATCCGGCGGCGGGCCCCGAACCCGGTAGTACCCACCCCGACGAGCCGGGCCTGCACCGCGCGGCCTGAGCGTGCGCGCCCGGCCGCGCGCGAGGCCACGTGAACGAACGGCCCGAGCCGCTGACCGCCGGCGGCGACGACGGTTTCGGCGAAGCCGCGCTCCACGAGATCGTCGAAAACCAGCTCCGCGACGGTGCGCCGTCGATGGTTCCCGCGACGCTCGCGCGCCTGCGCGCCGCCGGTGAATCGCGCGCGGACGCCATACACCTGATTGCCTGCGTGCTGTCGGTCGAGCTGTTCGAGATCCTGGTCAACGACGGTGCTTTCGACGAGGCCCGGTACGCCGCCAATCTGGCCGCGCTGCCGGCGCTCCCCTATGACAGCGAGACGCTGGAGAGTCGTGCCTGAGTCGGTCGGACGCGCCGCGCTTGGTGGTGGCGGCGTGAGCCGTGGTCAAGACGACGCCCCGCCGACCGAAACAAGGACATGAGCACCTCACGCGACGATCTCGCCGCGACGACCCTGGATGACGCCCAGCATGCATTCCTGTTGCGCGAAGGGCCGGATGCGCTGGCGCGGCACGGTGAGTCCGTCATCGCCGCCGAGCAGCGGCGCGGGCGCGATCGCGTCATCGGCAGCACGATCGCGTTGTTCGGTCTCGCGGTGCTCGGTTGGCCGGCGGCGCCGCTGGCCTTGTTCGTGCTGCTCGGCCTGGTTGCGGTGTGGCTGGCGGACGTGGTCAAGCTGTGTGTCGCGCACCAGCATGTCGTCGATGGCGAGCAGGCGCGTCTCGCGGATGCCGAGGTGTGGGTGCTGGTCGCCGACGGCAGTGCGCGCGGCGCCAGCCGTCGACGCCTGTACCTGGCCCCGTGGGCGCAGCTCGCGCTTGCCGGCTGGCTGCTCGCGGGCCTCGCGTACACCGTGATCTACGAGGCGCAGCGCCTCGATGGCATCGATCTCGTCACGCTCGCCCTCGCGCATCCGGACATGCTCGCCGTGCTCGGTGCGACGCTGGTCTGGCAGCTCGGCACGACCGCGTATGCCGCGCATCGCCAGCTGCGCGCGGAGCAGGCAGTCTGCTTCGAGCCTTTGCTCGACGCCGTGTGCCATGCCGCGATCGTGTTTCTATGGATGGTCTGCGGGAGCATCGCCGCGGAACTCGCGGCGGTGCTGCGCGTCACCGCGCCGCCGGCCCTGGGCATGGCGGTGCTGGTCGTCGTGACCCACCTCGTGCTCGTCTGGCGTGGTCTGGGCGAACTCGCCACCGCGGCGGCCGCACGACGCCGCGCGGAGCGGCTGGGCCAGGTGCTCTCGGCCGGGCAGCGCCGCGCGCATTGAAGCGTGACGCCGCACGCGGTCCGGCCGAGATGGCATGGACGGCGTGTAAACTGATCCAGGCCGGCAGCGCGTGCTACGCGATCGCGCGCGGCGCCGAGAATCCCTCTCGGAATTGCGCGCGGTTGCCTTGGAGCCCAAAAAGCTCGTCCCCGGGAAAATCTTTCGTGAGGGTGCGGTGCGCAGGGAATCGTGGTGCTATTTGCGTCGCACCGCAACGCCGTAGACGGGCCCGACGATATGCTGTCGGGGGCCTTCCCCGGAGGGCCGATGGCCGCCAAGTCGATTCTTTCCGGGGCGCATTTCGGCGTTGCTCGTCGCTCACACGCTGAGCATGCTGCCCGCTCCTCGCGCTGTGAACCGGGCGTCATGAAACACGGACTTGGCAGCCGTCGGCGCCACCACGACTCATTTCGAGGCCGATTCTACTGATGCACGAATTGAGACTGCAGGAAATCGTCGTCTTCCTGGCGGCTGCCGGGCTCGTCATCCCGCTCGGCAAGCGTTTCAACCTGAGCCCGGTGCTGGGCTTTCTGATCATCGGGCTGATGGTCGGTCCGCACGGCCTGGCGCGTTTCGCCGACGCATATGCCTGGCTCGAGGTGGTGTTGATCACCGATGTCGCGGGTGTGAGTGCGCTGGCCGAACTCGGCGTCGTCTTCCTGCTCTTCATGATCGGCCTCGAGCTGTCGTTCGAGCGCCTGTGGGCGATGCGTCGCCTGGTGTTCGGCATGGGCTCGGCGCAGATTGGCGTGACAGCCGTCGCGGTCGGCGCCGTCGCGCTCGCGTTCGGCAACTCGGCCGAGGCCGCTGTCGTCCTCGGCACCTGCCTCGCCCTGTCGTCGACCGCCGTGGTCATGCAGTTGCTCACCGAGCAGGGGCGCTTCGGCTCGACTGTCGGTCGTAGCAGTTTCGCCGTGCTGCTCGCACAGGACATCGCGGTCGTGCCGATCCTGTTCATCGTCGGCGCGCTCGGTGCGGGCGACGAGGGCGGCGTGTTCTTCGCCCTGGCCGGGGCTCTCGGCAAGGCCATGCTCGCGGTGGTGCTGATCCTCGGCATCGGCCGTCTCGCGCTGCGCCCGTTGTTCCGCTTCGTCAGCGGCGCGCGCAGCCCCGAGCTGTTCATGGCGGCGACGCTGCTGATCGTCATCGCGACCGCGGCGCTGACCGAATCGGCCGGGCTGTCGGCGGCACTCGGGTCTTTTCTTGCCGGCCTGCTGTTCGCCGAGACCGAGTTCCGCCACGAGATCGAGGTCGACATCGAACCGTTCAAGGGCCTGCTGCTGGGCTTGTTCTTCATGTCGGTCGGCATGACCATCGACCCTGCCGAAGTGCTCGCCGAGCCGTTGTGGATCCCGCTCGCGGTGCTCGGCCTGTTCGGGCTGAAGACCGCCATAACCGCGCTGCTGGCGCGCCTGTTCGGCTTCGGTCTGCCGCACGCGGTGGAGATAGGGCTCGTGCTCGGCCAGGGCGGCGAATTCGCCTTCGTGGTCGTCGCCCTGGCCATGAATCACGCCTTGCTGCCCGCCGACACCGCGCAGTTCATGCTCATCGTGGTTGCGCTGACGATGTTTCTCACGCCGCTGGTGTTTCGCCTCGCGCGCACGGTCGGCGCCTGGCTGGAAGCGCGCGCCGGTGGTGCCGACGACGACGAGCTGACCGAGGATATCGCCCCCGATCTGGCCGATCACGTGGTGCTGGCGGGATACGGACGCACCGGGCAGCTTCTTGCCGCCTTGCTCGATCGCCAGCAGATTGTCCACGTCGCGATCGATCTCGATGCGGCCCACGTGGCCGCGCAGCGGCGTGCCGGCGCGTCGGTATGGCTGGGGAACGCGACGCGCGGCCAGATGCTCGAACGCCTCCACATCACGCGGGCAGCGGCACTGGTCGTCACCACCGACGACAGCAGCATGGCCGAGCGTGTCGTCATGGCGGCCCGCGCGCTGGCGCCGGAGCTGCCGATCGTGGTGCGTGCCCGTGACAGCACGCATGCCGCGCGTCTGCTCGCTCGTGGCGCGACGCAGGTGGTGCCCGAGGTCTTCGAAGCGGGCCTGGAAATGGGCCGCATGACGCTCGAGCACGCGGGCCTGCCGGCCGAGGCCGCGCGTGAGCTGATCGACGGCGTGCGCGTCGAAGGCGAGCACGCTTTCACGCGCCGGGCGCAGGTCTGAGCGCTCGCGAGGCTTTCGCCGCGCCTGCCCCGACGCCCCGTTGGCACCCCGGCCGGCGTCGCGCGGATCGCCGGGAATCGTTCCGGTCGACCGGCGACGTGCGCGCTGTCGTGCAGTCCGGCGCCGCGGCGACAACGCCCGGGACCGTCGCGCGACGGCGAGCGAAGCAGTCACGAGTTGCCAGCCGGACCAACTACCGGTCAGTGCTATGACCCGCCGTGTCGGGCGGCAGGTAATCGAGGAAGCCGCCGCGGATTGCGCGGCCGCCGTCCGCATCGCCAACCTCGAAGCGCAGGCGGTGAGCCGCGGGCTCGTCCTCCCAGGCGAGGTCGAGCGCACAGGGCAACATCACCAGAGCGTTGAAACGCCCGCCGAGACGGCGCACGCGCCGCGGATCGCCGCCCAGGCAGCGCGCGACCAGGGCCGACACCGCGAGCGCCAGTGTCGCGGTACCGTGCAGCGGCGGTCGCGCCATGCCGGTAGCGGCGGCAACCGCCATCTCGGTGTGCAGCGGGTTCCAGATGCGCGCGCACTCGGTGTAGGTATGCGCGAGGCCGGCCGCGGCATGCAGCGTGAGACGAGACGGCGCGCTCAGCGGCGTCGGCGCATGCGGCGGCAGGGCCTGGTCCCAGCGTGCGGGCCCGCGCAGGGTTTCGCCGAGGAACAGGTTGCCCTGCCAGGTCCGCGCGAGCGGGCGGCCATCGGCGTCGACGGTATCGAAGCGCCAGCCGAGATAGATGCCGGGACGTCGCTGTTCGACGCCGATCACGGTCGCCCGGCTGCGTACGTCCAGCGGCGGGGTGAGCGCAGTGAGCAACTCGAGATCGTGGGTGGCATGCACGGTGCGGCGCATGTCGACACCGTTTGCGCCAAGGCTGTCGACCAGCGCCGGCCACTCGAGGCACACCGGGAAGACCGGGTGCACGGCGAGGGCGGTGGTCGTGTCGTCGAAGTAGCACGGCTGCATGTCGTCGAGCGCGGCGGCGTAGGCCATGGCCCAGCGCGCGTCGAGCCGATGCTCGAACCAGCGCGTCTGGTAGCCGACCAGGGAAGCATCCAGCGTCATGGCATGCCCGGGAGTGAGGGTGCAGACCCTACTGTAGCGCATCGCGGCCGGGTTACACTGCGGCCACGAACAGGTGCGGGAAGCCGCGATGAATTTCGAGCTGGTCAACGCCGTCGCACAGATCGTCGCAGCGAGTGGCGTTATCTTCACCCTGGGCTACCTGGCCGTGGAGATCCGTCAGAACACGCGGGCACTGCGGCGCAGCGCCTACCAGGAACTGCTCAACTATGTAACGAATGCCAACCTCATGCTGAGTGCCGATCGCGGTCTGTGCGAACTCTCGATTCGCGCGCGCAGCGGCCTCGACGCGCTCGACGAACCCGACCAGATGCGCGTGCTCGCCTGGTACGGCACGGTTTTTCGTCACTACCAGAATGCGTTCGGCCTGTACCACGAGGGCGTGATCACGGCGCGCCAGTGGCAGAGCATGTCGGCGCCGATGGATCGCCACCTGCAGAGCGTCGGCGGGCGCGAGATCTGGCAGCGCGTGGGTCAGCAGCTGCTGCCGGACTTCCGCGCCTTCGTCGAGACGCGTATCGCGCAGCTAAGCAACTCCTGAATCAGCCTGAGCCGAGCAGTTCGAGTCCGGGCTGTTCGGGGGGCAGGCGCGAAGCGCCCGCCACGGCGGGCAATGGCGAAGATTCGTCACGCCGAAATCGGACCGCGCCGGCGCAAAGGGCCGGGTCATGGCTTGTTCAGAGGTGCCCTGACCGGACCCTGCCGGCGATGGGCTGCAAGCCACGCCGTGCCCGGCGCCAACGGCCCCCGCGCAGCATCAAGCCTGCATCCCGGCGGCCGCTAAGCGGTCCATGGAACACCGTGAATCCAAGCTGTCGCACGCCCTGCGTGCGGCCCCGCTCGCCCGCGCTGGCCTGCTCGTGCTGCTCGCGCTGGCCACGCCGGCCGCGTACGCGGCCGCCGACGTGCGTATCCTCATCGACGTCTCCGGCAGTATGAAGGAGAACGACCCGCGCAACCTGCGCGTGCCGGCGATGCGCCTGATGAGCGAACTGCTGCCGGCCGGCACCACCGCCGGTGTGTGGCTGTTCGCCGAGCAGGCCAGCGAGCTGGTCGCCCCCGGCCCCGTCGACGAGGCCTGGCGTGAACGCGCCCGGCGCGAGCTGCCGCGCATCCATTCGCGTGGCCTGTTCACCCACATCGAGCACGCCCTCGATGCCGCGACGCGCGGCTGGGACGCGCCGGATGCCGCGGCGGAGCGGCACGTCGTTCTGCTCACCGATGGCGTCGTCGACGTGTCCAAGGTCGCGAGCGAGAGCGCCGCTTCGCGTGAGCGTATACTCGGCGTGCAGCTCGACCGCCTCGCCGCGCTCGACGTGCGCGTGCACGCCGTCGCGCTGTCGGACAACGTGGACCAGGCGCTGATGACGGCGCTTACCGAAGGTACCGGCGGCTGGCTCGAACGCGCCGACGATGCGGCACGCCTGCAGCGCATCTTCCTGCACATGCTGGAGCAGGCCGCGCCGCCGGTGACGGTCCCGCTCGATGGCAATCGCTTCGACATCGACAGCAGCGTGTCAGAGCTGACCCTGCTCGTGTTTCGCGGTGACGACGCGGCCGTCACCCTGACCCCGCCGGGCGGCGCGGCATGGAGCGCCGAGAACCATCCCCCCGCCGTGCAATGGCGCCACGAAACCGGCTACGACCTCGTTACGGTGGGTGCGCCGACGCCCGGTTCATGGCAATTCACCGGCACGGACGACGTCGACAATCGCGCCGTCGTGGTGACCGATCTCGCGCTCGAGCTCGAGCGCCTCGCACCGGCGTTGCTGGCCAGTGCGAGTACGCCCCTGCGCGCGCGGCTGACCTCGGGCGGCGCGCCGCTGGCGCGGCTGGAGTTGCTCGACCTGGTTGCTGCGCGCAGCACGCTCGACGCCGCCGACGGCAGCCAGCACGCGGGAGCGCTGGCCCTGGACCGCGAGCAGGCCGTGTTCCACGGCGCGCTCGGCGGCGGCGGCATCGTGCCAGGCGTCTATCGTCTGACCGTGACGGCCGATGGCGGAACGTTCAAGCGACAGGTCAATACGCGCGTGCGCTTTGCCGCCGATCCGGTCAGCGTGCGCTACGTGCTCGATCCGAGCGTCAACGATGCCGTCGCCGTCGAGGTGGTGGCCGATGCGGAGCTGACCCGGCCGCACACGCTGAACGGCTACATCGGCATCACCGATGCCGACGGCAACGCGCGCGCCATGGCGCTGCCGCCGCCGGTCGACGGCAGTGCGCGGCTGCGGGTGCCGGCCAGCATGGCCGGCGTCCACGAACTCGCCCCACGGCTGTATGTCGATGATGCCAGCGGCCGCACGCTGCGCCTCGAGCCCGCGCCGCAACGTTTCGAGCTAAGCCATGCGCCAGCGGCGCCGGCGCCGGCGTCCACCGCGGCAGCGCCGGAGCCGCCCGCGGCACGCTCGTGGCCGTTGCTGGCCGCCCTGCTCGGCGGCGGCAACGCGTTGCTGGCCGGTGGTCTCGCGCTGGTCTGGCTCACGCTCGGTCGCACGCGCGCGGCCAAGGAGAAACCCGCATGAACCTGCCCCTGACAACGCTCGAACTCGCGCTCGCCATCCTGTGCGCCGAGTTCGCCCTGGTCGCCCTGGCCGTGCCGGTCGTCCTGTTGCGCCGGGAGCGGCGCCGCGCGGCCGGCGAGGCCGCCAGCGCGGTGAGCGCGGCGGATGCCGCCCAGGAGCTGATGGAAGATGTCGAGGAGGCGGAACCTGCGCGTCGCGAGGCGCTCGCGACCATCTTCGCATCGACCTACAACCTCGACGAAGCCGAGGTTGCCGGGCGCGTCGACGAGTTCATCGCACGCGAGCAGGCCTTCTATCAGGTCATGACCAGCGTCTACCTCGAGCGTGACAGTGCGCGTCTGAAGGAAATCCCCGAGGAGCTGACCAAGGTCATTTCGCCGTGGATCCGCATGACGCCGAACAACATGGTCGATGCCGCCGAAGTCGACGTGCTGACCGAGTCGAACACGGCGCTGGGAGCGGAACTCGAGGAGACCCGGCGCAGCATGGACGAGTTGATGGCCGAGTATATGAAGGCCTTCCACAAGAACGCCGCGACGCGTGACGGCGCGGCGGCCGCTGCCGCGCCGGCAGGTGATGGCTTTGGCGACGGCGACGGTGACGTCGCGATCCGCGACGGCGAGGACGCCGCCGCGGTTGCCGACGCACTGGCGGCCGAACTGGCCGCGGAAACCGGTGCCGCGGCGCCATCGGACGATGCCGCCATGGAACCGGCTGCCGATTCCACCCCGCCCGAGCCGGTCGACGACGGCACGGTGAGCGCGCCGGACGATGCCGAGACGGCGCTGGCCGACATCGCGGCCGACATCGATGCGCTCATCGACGACGGTGATGATAGCGCGGGCGCGACCGGGTCGACCCGGGACGACGCTGTCGATCCCGACACGATCGTCGACGAGTTGCTCGCCGAAGATCCGCCGGCGGCAACGGATGTACCAACGGATGTACCAACCGACGTCGACAGCGGCGCCGCGGCTACCGATGTCGCCGCCGTCGACGAGGATAGCGTGGGGGAGGTCGAGGACGAAGTGTTCATCGACGTTTCCGCCGATGACGAAGAACCCGATCGCGACGGCGCCCCGTCGCGTGGCGCCGATACCCTGAGTCAGGAAGACGCGGACGACCTGGCGAGCCTGTTCGACGACGAACTCGCGGCGCTCGACGCCGTCGACGAGAAACGCGACGAAGCCGCAGCCTGAGGCGCGCGCCGGGGGCGAGGCCCGGCAGCGTGGTTCGGCGCCGTTGTCCCGTCGCGTCGTAGTCCGAGGGCGCCGCGGTGGCGCGGACTTCCTCAGGTCCGGATTGCCCGGGTCATGAGGAAATCCTGGTAGACGACGTTGTCGCGGAAGTACTCCGCGACGAGCGCTTCGAACTCGGCGCGGAATGCCGCGAGGCGTTCCGGCTCCCCGCTCAGCATCTCGACCAGCTTGGTGACGGGCGCGGCGTTCTGTTCGGTGAACGCGCGCATGTGCGCGGGACTGAGAATCGGGAAGCGCATACAGGCGCGATCGAAGGCCACTTCGCGCACCGCTTCGCCGAGACGCTCGCGCACCACGTTCGGATCGCCCCAGCTCGCCGGAGATGTGACCCCCGGCGGTGGTGGCGGTGCGTACTTGCCGATGAGCAGGAACATGCGCCCGGTGTAGAGTTCCGGTGGCCAGGTCGAGAACGCGATCGTGCCACCGGGCTTGAGCACGCGCAGCATCTCGCCCAGCGTGATGTCGGGACGCGGGCCGAACATGTGGCCGAACTGGCTGAGCACGACGTCGAAGCTGGCGTCAGCGTAGGGCAGCGCCTCGACGTCGGCCTCGTCGAACGTGATGGCATAGCCGGCCAGCTCGGCGTTGTGGCGCGCACGCTCGAGCAGTGCCGGGGTCAGGTCGGCGCCGGTGACGCGGGCGCCGAGGCGGGCGCAGGTCAGGGCAACGACACCGGTGCCGCAGCCGACGTCGAGCACCCTGGCACCGGCCGCGACGCCGGCGAAGCGCGCGAGCTCGGGGGCGGTCGTGCCGGTGATCATCTCGAACGGTGCGAAGCTCGCCCAGCCCTCGCGCGCGGCGGCTTTCATTCTCTCTATCGGGTCCATCGGGCGTCTCCGGGCTTGCGAGGTTGAAGGGGAGCGAGTGTACGCGATCGCATGGCGCGGGTTCTCCGTCAATAGCCGAGTTCGCGCGCCGCGCGTTCGAGCACCACGGGTACCGACCACGCGGTGCGTGCGAGCCGCAGGTCGCCGCTTGCTCCGCGGGCGTAGAGATCCGACGCGCTGAGCCAGAACGCCGCCGATCGCATGGCGTAAAGCAGATGGTAGTAACGGCAGACGTCTTCGTCGATGGTGATTCCGGTCGCCGCCTCGTAGCGTTCGAAAAACGTCTCGCGGGCGACCAGGTTGGAGAGCAGCTCCGACCCTTCGCGATTGAGATCGGACAGCACGTAGGCCACGTCGTAGAGCGGGTCGCCGATGACCTGCAACTCCCAGTCGAGCACCGCGGAGATGCGATCGCCGTCAAGCAACAGGTTGCCGGTGCGATAGGCGCCATGCACCAGGCTGAGACGCGTCGTCGCCGGCGCGTTGGCTTCGAGCCAGCACACGAGGTCGGTCAGCAGCGGATCGGGCGGGGCGTCGGTCTGCTCGATGAACGCGCGCCACTTCGCGATCTCGCGCTGCGCGAAATCGGTGCCGGGCGCGGGCACGCCGAGAAACTCCAGGCCGGCCGCGCGCCAGTCGAGGGTATGCAAGGTGGCCAGGGTGTCGGTGAAGCTCTCCGGCAGCACGCCACGCGCGGCGGCAGCGGCGTAATAGGCGCGCCCGTCGCGGCCCCACGGACTGGGGCAGGTGCCGGGCACTTTCTCCATGACCAGGAAGGGGCGTCCGAGTATCGCGGTGTCGCTCTCGTACCAATAGGGCCTGGGCGTCGGTAATGGCGTCGCTTCGAGGCACTGCAGCACGCGGAATTGTTCGCCCAGGTCGGACAGTTCGCGCAACAGCGCGTTGCCCGGGTCGCGGCGCAGGCACAGGCCGAGCGTGCGTATCCCGCCGTCCTCGCGCCAGCGTGCGTCGAACAGCCAGGTCTCGTGCGACCAGCCGACGGCGATGCGTTGCAGATTGTCGAGCACCAGGTCGCGCGCCTGTGGCAGGCGCGTGGCGAGGTAGTCGCGAATGCGCGCGGGCACTCCGGCCGTGCCGAGGTCCTCGTCGCTCATGCGGAATAGGCGAGCGCACGCTCGAGGCGCGCGCGCAGCGTCTCGCGTACCCGGCCTAGCAGCGCGTCGAAACGCGCCGCTCCGAGCGCTTCGCGGGCGGCGTAGAGCTGCTCGACGAGGCGTGACAGGTGCGCATCGCTGCGTTCGCGCGCGGCCGACTCGAGCGCCCCGGTGAGCGCACGCGGCAGCGGCTCGCGCGCGGCGAACGTCGCGAGATCGGCGAACAGCGCGTCGAGGTCGGCGGCGTTGGCCGCGGCGTCGGCCGCACTCGCGCGCATCTCGGCGGCGAGCTTGCCGAGCACGACCGCGGCCATGTAGGCCTGGGTCCGCGCGTACTCGTCGGTCACGGCGGGGCCGACCTCGTGGCGCAAGGTGCCGGCGATACGTTCGATCAGGTCAGCGTGCTCCACGCGTTCTCTCCACGCCCGACGGTGCGAGACTCGTTCAGTCGAGACCGAGCTTCGGCCTGACCCAGGCGGCGAGGCGCGCGATGGCCTCGTCCGCCTCCGGCGCCCGTCCGGCCATGAACTGGAACACGTGCTGCATTTCGGGGAAGACGTCGCACTTGACCTCGACGCCGGCCGTGCGCATGTGCTCGGCGGTGCGCGTGGCGTCGTCGAGGATGGCCTCGAAGCCGCCGACCTGGAGGTAGGTTGGCGGGAAGCCGCGGAAATCGGCATGCAGCGGGTTGGCGAGGGGATCGCGCGGCGAGGTCTCGCCGAGATACATCGCGCTCATGTTGAGCGAGAGGTCGCGTGCGATCAGGCGGTCCTTGCCGGCGTTGGTTTCGAACGAGGGCGCCGTCGCCTCCATGTCGTACCATGGTGAGAGCGGCATCACCGCGGCCGGCAGGGGCGCGCCCTTGTCGCGCGCGGCGAGTACCACGCTGGTGCACAGGTTGCCGCCGGCCGAGTCGCCCACCGTCGCGACGTGGTCGGGCGACACGCCTTGTGCCAGCAGCCATCGATACACGGCCAGGCCTTCATCGACCTGCGACGGGAACTGCCGCTCGGGCGCGCGGCCGTAATCGAGAATCAGCGCACGGCAACCGACCGCCTTGGCGATGTGGGCAAACAGTTTGCGATGGCTGTAGCGCGAACCCGTCACGCAGCCGCCGCCATGAAAGCTGAGCAACACGCGGTCCTCGGCGCAGCCCTTGGGCACCGCCCACAGGCAGGGCGTGCCGGCGGCATCGACCTCGAAGTAGTCGATGCCGCCGGGTTCGGCGGCGACATCGCCGCATTTCTCGAGCATCTCGCGCAGCTCGTCGAGACCCATATCGGGTTTCGCCGCGAGCGTCGCGACGAAACTGTCGAAGAGTTGATCCAGCGCGGCGGCCTGTGGACTTGCCATGATTGTCGTCTCCCCTCGTGGTGAAAACCCGGCACGCGCGGCCCGGCCGCGCGCCTTGCGTGGGCGCAACCGAGTGTGCTTCGGGACCCTGGCATGGACTATACCGAGGCCATTGCCAATATTGAATCGGCTCGGCACCATGAACACCGTCACCGCAACTGCCGCGCCGTCGGCGCTGCCTCGGGGGAGGAGGGGAACTCGATGACGCTGCCGCACTATGACTGGATCGCCCACCACGCGCAGTTCACGCCGGACGCCGTGGCGCAGATCGATCTGCATTCCGGACGCCGCTACACCTATGACGCGATGCACCAGCGCGTGGATCGCCTGGCTGCCTGGCTGGTCAACGAGCTTGGCGTCGCGCCGGGCGATCGCATCAGCGTACTGGCACACAACACGACCGACATCTACGAGATCTTCTTCGCCGGGATGCGTGCCGGCGCGATGGTGCTGCCGCTGAACTGGCGCCTCGCGGTGCCCGAACTCGAGTTCATCCTCAACGATGCGGATACGCGCCTGCTCATATACGGCGCAGATTTTGCGGAGAGCGCGCGCGAACTCGCGACGCGATGCGAGGTCCCGCGCCTGCTCGAGATGCGCGACGGCGCACCCAGCGACTACGAGCGCATCATGGACGCTGCCGGCGTGTCCTATGAGTCGGCGCCGCGCGCGCTCGACGACGTCTGGGTGCTGATGTACACCTCCGGCACCACCGGGCGGCCGAAAGGCGCTCAGCTCACGTATCAGAATCACCTGTTCAACAACATCAACTGCACCATGAAGGCCGAGCTCACGCGGCAATCGCATGCGCTCGTCTACCTGCCGCAGTTCCATGTCGGCGGACTGTGCGTATACGCCTTTCCGTGCTTTCATCTCGGCGCGACGGTCAGCGTGATGCGACAGTTCGATGCGAACGCCTGCCTGCAGCTGCTGACCGACCGCTCGAGCGGTATCACCCATACCTTCGGTGTGCCCACCAACTTCCTCTTCATGGCGCAGCTGCCGGCGTTCGCCGGGGCCGATTTCGGCCATCTCACGAGTATCGGTATCGGGGGTGCCGCCGCGCCACTATCACTGCTCGAGACCTATGCGGAGAAGCACCTGTTGCTGCAGCAGGGCTGGGGCATGACCGAGACCTGCACCATGGGCACCCTGCTCGACAAGCCGGACGCGTTGCGCAAGATCGGCTCGTCGGGACGCAAGGTGTTGCACAACGAACTGCGCATCTGCGACGAGCATGACCAGCCGCTAGCGGCCGGTGAGACCGGTGAACTCCAGATCCGCGGCCCGCAGGTCACGCCGGGCTACTGGCGGCGGCCGGAGGCGAACGCGGCGAGTTTCGTCGACGGCTGGTTGAAGACCGGCGATGCGGCTTACGTCGACGACGAGGGCTTTTTCTACATCGTCGATCGGCGCAAGGACATGTACATCTCGGGCGGCGAGAACGTCTACCCGGCGGAGATCGAGAACGCGCTCTACGGGCTCGCCGGCGTCGCCGAGTGCGCCGTCATCGGTGTGCCGGACGAAACCTGGGGTGCGGTCGGGCGGGCCTTCATCCAGCTCGAAGCGGGCGCGAGCCTGAGCGAGAAGACGGTCATCGACCACTGCTACGCGAACCTCGCGCGCTACAAGGTGCCACGCTCGGTGCGGTTCGTGGACGAATTGCCGCACAACGCGACCGGTAAGCTGCTCAAGCACGAGCTGCCGCGCGACTGAACGCTGCCGGCGGCGGGGTGGGCCGCCGTTTCAGTCCGAGGCAGCGTCGCGCAGGCGATTGAACAGGGCCACGAGCTCGATCTGCCGCCGCGTGCCGGTCTTGCGGAAGGCGCTTTGCAGGTGCGTCTTGGCCGTGTTGCGCGAGACCTGCAAGGTGTCGGCGATGGTGGACAGCGTGAGGCCTTCGCTCAGCATCTCGACCACCTGGGCTTCTTTCGTCGTCAGGTAGAAGCGCGTGCGCAACATCGCGCGTGGGGCGTCCGGTGCGTCGTCCAGACCTTCCACGTAGAGCACGATATCGGCTTCGTCCGACCGGTCGGCGTATTCGCTCAGGCGTACCGGTACGGGGATCAGCCGGACGAGTCTGCCACCGGGGCAGCGCGCCGGGATCACGCCATGCTGAAAGATGTACAGGGCGTCGTCGGTAACGCGCATGCGTTCGAACAGCAACCGCAGCGCGCGCGCGATGGCCGGCACGCCGGAATCGAGCTTGTCGTCGCGCAGCACGAAGCAACAGGCCTCGCGCAGGAGATCCGAGGCGCGTCCTTCGATGTGACAGACACGGCGATCGCGTTTGAGTAGAAACGCCGGGCGGCGCCGGCGCGTGCGCGGCGCGGAGCGCGCGTCCCGCTCGGCGTGGATACGCGAGCGCAGGCTCAGCGCGCGGCGCAGGTGGGGCACGAGGTGCTCGGCGGCCGAGCGGTCCTCGTGCGAAAAGTCGCCCATGCGCCGGGACCGATGGAAAGCCACGCCGCCCCAGGTGCCGGGCTCGCACGAGAACCGGCCAGCGAGCATGTGCTCCATGTCGTGCCGGCGCTGGAACTCCTGGTGGACCGGGCTGTGCCGGCGTTCCGCCGCGGTGCAGAGGTCGGCATCGGTGACGAGCCGGTGGTTGGTGTGCGCGGCGAGGCGCGGCACGCGGAAGTCGAGCGCGTAGTAGTCGTGCTCGTATTCCCGCACCACGGCCGGGTCCATGCGGCCGGCGGCGCCAAAGCTCATTGAGCCGCTGGCTTCGTCGATGAGTGTGAGGTAAATGCCCTCGACGCGTGTCCGGTCGGCGATACGCGTAAGAACGGAGGGCCACAGGCCATCGTCGAAAACGGTGCCGTAGAGCTCGTCGAGCAGGGAAGGGTCGAGGACCGGAGTCCTCTCAGGGTCCCAGGAGCTTGCCAATTCCGAGTCCTCCTCGTTGAGGGAAGATTGCGGTCAGGCCGTCCGTGGTCGTGAATCCTCATCCGTGTGTATGACGGTGTGCGCCCGATGAGATACACACGGGCGAGGACGCAGCCGAGCTACTATTGATAACCTTGTCTACGTTAAGGATTCCATATCCGCCGCGTGGTGGACAAGGCCCGGGCCGCGTTGTGGCGGGCAATCGCAACACAACACATCGGTTACAGCGAATCATGGCGCCGAGACGCGACGACAACGGCACCGTGGCGAGCGCGACCCTGGCGTCGGCCGCGGCCAGCCTCGACCGCTTGCAGAACGAGATCGCGTCGCTCAGGCGCGCGTTCGCGGCGATCTCGGACCGGGATCCCGACGGCGCACACGAGAGGTCCGCCGACGCCGCAGGCAAGCCCGTGCACGATGCTCCGGTGCACGATGGTGGCGAGAATGCCATCGACATCGCGGCCGCTGCGCCAGGGGCGTCTGACCAGCGTCCGTCCGCTGGCGCACCGCCGGTGGCGAAGGGCGGTGTGGCCGCACGCGACGCGGGGGATGCCGCTATCCTCGCGCGGCTCGAGGCATTGATCGCTTATCGCGCCGACATGGAGCACCAGCTGCGCGCGGCGAGCGAGATCATGCGCCGTCACGACGTGCACGAAGCGCTGAGCGACTGCGAGCTGCGCTACGAAGTGCGACCGCGCGAAATCATCGGCGGCGATTTCATCGTCGGCGAGCGCAACGCCGACGGCGTTCTCTACCTGCTGCACGGTGACTTCTGCGGACACCGGCTGCTGTCGGCGATGGGCGTGCTGGCCGCGCGCGACATGTTCACCAGCGTCGCGGCGCGCGCGGCCAGTCTCGAGGAGGTCGCCCACGGACTCAACCAGCGCCTGCGCAAGCTGTTGCCGCAGACGATGTTCCTGGCCGCCAACCTGTGCGAGATCGCGCCGGCCCGTGGCACCTTGCGTGTATGGAACGCCGGCATGCCCGAGGTCCTGCTGCGCGGCGCCGACGGCGCCATCGCGCAACGCTTCGCCTCGATGGCCTGTGCGCTCGGCGTGCTTGGCGGCGACGAGTTTCGCGTTCTGCCGCAGGCCTGCGCTTTCGACGCGCGCGCGACGTTGTTGAGCCTCTCCGACGGCGTGACCGAGGCGACCGATGCCGCGCAGCGGCCGCTGGGCAGTGCGCGTGTCGCCGAGCTCGTCGCCGCGGCACCCGGCGAGCCCTACGACGCCGTGCTCGCCGGGCTCGCCGGCCATCTCGGCGCTGGCGAACTGCGCGACGACCTGTCCATCGTACAGGTTCGCCTGCGCCCACGCGGCGCTGCGAACTGATGCGCGGTGCGAACGGCTTTGGGCGTCGCCGCCGGCGCCCGAGCATGCTCCGGGATGCTCGTGGCCGCGCTGCCGACGGGTTCCCGGTGCGCACATGAGCGCAGATGGTGATCATCGACACGAGGGCGTTGCGCAGCGACGCGCCGATAAGCGCGCGATGAACGACGCCTTCAACCGCTTCCTGCGCATCGACGCGGCCGATTGCCGTCTGGTTCGGCGCCACCACGAGGTCCTCGCCGCCGGCGCGGAGGACTTCGCGGCGGCCTTCTACGATTACCTGATGACGGCGGAGGCCACGCGCCGTGCCTTGCAGGACTATGTCGACGGCGGCGGCCACCTGGACCGCCTGATCGACGCGCAGCTCGCGCATTTCGCGGCGTTCCTGCGTGCCGGCACCGACGCGCGCTCCGCCGAGCGGCTGTCGCGCATCGGGGCGACGCACTACCACCACGGCGTGGAGCCGGTCTGGATCATGGGCGGCCACCTGCTCTACCTCAATCATCTGCGCGGCAACCTGGCGCGCGGTGTCGCAGCGGACGCGGCCGAGCGCGCGCGCCTGGAGGCGGCGCTGGTCAAGCTTTTGTTCCGCAACATGGGCCTCATGATCGAGGGCTACTGGGAGGCTGCCGCCGGCTCGCTGCGCGCGGCGCGGCAGCACAACGATGCGCTGCAGGAGCAGATCGCCGGCCTGCTGGCCAACATTCCGCAGCTCCTGTGGTCGGTCGACGTCGCCACCAACCGGCCTCTGTACATCAGTCCCGGGGCGCGCGAGGTCTGCGACATCGATGTCGAGCTGCCGATCCCCTGCCTGGCGGCCACGCATGCCGAGGACCGACCAGTCGTTGCCGAGGCCTGGCGCGAGGCGCTGCTCGGCCGCGAACGGGAGGTCGAGAGCCGCGTGTGCCGACAGGACGGCGAGACGGTCTGGTTCCGTCGCGTGTTCTATCCTTACCGCGATGCCGCCGGGCGGGTCGTGCGCATCGACGGCCTCATGGAGGATGTCACCGAGTCGCGGCGCATGGTCGCGCAGCTGCAGGAACTGGCGACCACGGACAGCCTGACCGGGCTGACCAATCGGGCGCTGCTCAACGATCGCATCGGCCAGGCGCTCAAGACTGCCCAGCGCTATTCCGATCGGGAAGTCGTGCTGATGCTGCTCGACCTCAATCACTTCAAGGAGATCAACGACACCCTCGGCCACCACGCCGGCGACGTGGTGTTGTGCGAGGTGGCGCGGCGCCTGCGCCGCGTGGTGCGTAAGATGGATACGCTCGCACGCCTCGGCGGCGACGAATTCGCCATCCTGCTGCCATGGGAGCGCGACGGCCACGGCGCGGCCTGCAAGGTCGCTGGGAACATTCTCGCCGCTTTCGCCGAGCCGTTCGACTACGAGGGCAGCCCGCTCTATGTCAGCACGGGTATCGGTATCGCGCTCTACCCCGAACATGGCGACGACGTGGCGACCCTGCTCAAGTGTGCCGATGTCGCGATGTACGGAACCAAGAACCGCGAGGTGCATTACGCCTTCTACGATGCGGACCAGGACGACAACGCGAAGGAGCGCCTGCAACTGTCGGCCGATCTGCGTAATGCAAACGAGCGCGGCGAACTCGTGCTGGCCTACCAGGCCAAGGTCGATATGCGTTCCGCCACGGTGATTGGCGCCGAGGCCCTGATGCGCTGGCAGCACCCGGCGCGGGGGGTGTTGCCGCCCGGGCAATTCATACCCCTGGCCGAGCGCTCGGGCTTGATCCTGCCCTTGACGGACTGGGCCATCGAGACCGCGGCCGCGCAGTGCCGCGCGTGGCTGGACGCCGGCCTCGATCTGACCGTCGCGGTGAACGTGCCGGGGCGCGCCTTGCAGGACCGTCGGCTCACGCAGCGCGTGGCCGACATTCTCGAGCGAACCGGTTTGCCCGGGCGTCACCTGGAACTCGAGATTACCGAGGACGTGCTGATGTCGGACATGGAGATCGTCATGCGGCTGCTCGGCGAACTCGCAGAGCTAGGCGTGAGTGTCGCTATCGACGATTTCGGCACCGGCTACTCTTCGCTCGCCTACCTGCGCCGCTTGCCGTTGCAGACGCTGAAGATCGATCGCTCGTTCGTCACGGGTATGGACCGGGATGACAACGCGGCGGTGATCGTGCGCGCGATCGTCGATCTGGCGCACAATCTGGGCCTGCGCGTGGTTGCCGAAGGTATCGAGTCGGGTGCCGTCTGGGAATGCCTCGACGAGCTGCGCTGCGACGAGGGGCAAGGCTTCTGGATTGGACGGCCGGTGTCGCCGGAGGAACTCGCGGCGAGCTGTCGTGGCGGGATGGGAACGACGGAAACCTGAGGAAACGAGATGTTGATAGGGGTACCGCGCGAAATCAAGGATCGCGAGAACCGCGTCGCCCTGACGCCCGGCGGCGTCAGGGCGCTGGTCGGCGCCGGGCACAGCGTGTGTGTCGAACGCGATGCGGGCACCGGTTCCGGCTACCCGGATGCCGAGTATGCCGATGCCGGCGCCATCCTCGGCGAGGCCGCCGAGGCCTGGGCCGCGGAGCTGGTAGTCAAGATCAAGGAACCGCTGCCCGCGGAGTATCCGTATCTCGCCGGCCAGCTTCTGTTCACCTACCTGCACCTCGCCGGCGTCGACCCGGCGCTCACGCACGCGCTACGCGACAGCGGCACGACAGCGATAGCCTACGAGACCGTGGAAGACGCCGACGGCGCTTTGCCGCTGCTCGCACCGATGAGCGCCGTGGCCGGGACGATGGCCGTAACAATGGGAGGTTTCTACCTCTCGCGGACGCAGGGCGGGCGCGGCATGCTGCTCGGCCGCGTGTCAGGGCGCTCTTACGGCCGGGTACTGGTCATCGGCGATGGGGTGGTCGGGCGGCACGCGGCCACGGCCGCGCTCGGGATGGGGGCCCGCGTGTCGCTCGCGACCCGGCACCTGGAACGCGAGGGCGCGTTGCGCTCGGCGGTCGGCGAGGGACTGGAGGTGATTGCCTCGGCGCCGGAGGAACTCGCCGAGGCGGCGCCCGCGGCCGACCTCGTCATCGGTGCGGTGCTGGTGAAGGGTGCGCGTGCGCCGCACGTGCTGTCCCGCGCGATGGTCGAGGATATGCAGGCGGGCAGCGTGGTCGTCGATGTCAGCATCGACCAGGGCGGGTGCATCGAGACGTCCCGCCCGACGTCGCATTCAGAGCCGGTTTACGAGGAATGTGGCGTGGTGCACTACTGCGTGACGAACATGCCGGGGGCCTACCCGCGGACGTCGACGCAGGCTCTGACCAACGCGACACTGCCTTACGTCGCGCGTCTCGCGGTGCAGGGGCTGGGCGCGCTGCGCGCGGACGCCGGCTTCGCGCGCGGCGTCAACGTGCATGATGGCGAGGTACGTTGCGCGGCGGTCGCCGCGGCGCTAGGCCTGTCCTGCGCGCCGTTCCGTTGAAGCCCACGCCGAACCGGCGGCTGCGCCGCCGGCTGGCGGTGTTGCCGTTCAGAATCGCGCGCGCCGCATGAACGGCGCTTTCCGCATGTCGCGGGCAGCGCACCGGTGGGCGCGCGGCCGCAGGCGTCAGCCGATCACTTCGTCGAGCAGGCCACGCAAGGCGTCGGTCGTGTGGATGCGCAGGCCCAGTCCTTCGACCGCGTGCCAATCGCTGTGCCCGAGCCAGCAGACTTCGCCGGTGAGGTCGAGTTCGCCGCCGCCGAGGCGGCAACGCAGTTCGATCACGTCACCCGCGTTGAGTGCATCGCTGGGACGCCACGCGGGCAGCAGGAACACGCCCTCGCGGCTCGCGTCGAGCAGCTCGCCCTGGCGTGCGCGGTGCCCGTCGTGCCAGGCGACCGGCAGGCGCACGGGGCGCCGCGGGTCGGTACGCCGTTCGTCGTTCGACTGAATGTGCTCGGCAGGGTTCATGGGCGGCCTCCGGATCGCGTAGGGCGTGTCTGATCCGAGGTCATCGGCCGCGCGCAGGTCGACTTGAGCAAAGCTTCGCGCGGGGCCGCGTCGCGCCCCGAGCGCGGGTGACGTCCGTGCGAGCCTTGGTGTCACCGCAGCGGCGCTATATGCTGTGCGGGCGCGCCGACGCGGCCGGTTCGGGAGGGAGCCTGCCGTGCGTCATCACTACGGTGCGCAGCACGCTCGGGGAGGGCTGCAGCATGCGTTTCGGACTCATGTACGATTTTCGTAACCCGCGGCGCTGGTACATCGAGCCGCCGCGCTTCTATCGCGCCATGCTCGACCAGATGGTCGCCGCCGAGGATCTCGGCTTCGACAATGTCTGGCTGACCGAGCACCACTTCACCGACGACGCCTACAATCCGGCCTCGCTGTCGATGGCCGCGGCGGTCGCCGCGGTGACCCAGCGCATCCGCATCGGCACGTTCGTGCTGCTGCTGCCGTTTCTCCACCCGGTGCGTGCCGCCGAGGACGTCACGCTCGCCGACATCCTCTCCAACGGCCGCTTCGATCTCGGCGTCGGCCAGGGCTACACGCACGAAGAGTTCAACGCATTTTGTGTCGATCGCCGTGAGCGTGCACCGCGCCTGGTCGAAGGCATCGAGCTCATGCGCCGTCTGTTCACCGAGCAGAACGTGACGTTCGAAGGGCGCTTCACCGAGGTACGCGATATGACGCTCTCGCCGCGCCCGGTGCAGCAGCCGCATCCGCCCCTCTGGGTTGGTGCGCGCGGACCGAAGGCGATCCGGCGTGCAGCCGAGCTCGGCGCTCACCTGATGACGACACTCGGTCCCGATCCGGCACCGCTCTACCTCGAGACCCTGCGCGAACTGGGGCGCGACCCGGCGGCTTTCCGTATCGCGCAGCTGCGCATGGTCTACTGCGCCGAGAGCGAGGACCAGGCCTGGGACGACGTCGCCGAGCACCTGTTCCACGTGTTCGGCTACTACGAGCGCGTACTCGGCGAAGCGGCCGATGTCGATGGCGATGACCAGCCGCTGCCGTTCCGTACGCCCGGCGAGATCCGCGGCTCGGCGTTCGCCGACGCGGCGCTGATGATCGGCACCCCCGACCAGGTCGGCGAGAAGCTGTCACGCTTCCGCGACGAGTTCGCGTGCACCGACTTCATTCTCTCGAGCCACTTCGCGGGTCTCGACCCGGCTCGCAGCGGACGCTCCAACGAGCTCTTCGCACGGCACGTGATGCCGGCGTTTCGCGACGCCTGACCAGGCCGCGACCGTGACGTGACGCGCCGGGTGCGGCAGCGTCCGTTTCGGTAGCATGTGCCGCGTCATCATCAACACGGGAAAACATCCTATGAGTCGCCACCGCATCGCCGTCATTCCGGGTGACGGCATTGGCACCGAGGTCGTGCCCGAAGGCGTGCGCGTGCTCGATGCCGCCGCGGCGCGCTTCGGCTTCGAACTGGCCTGGGACTGGTTCGATTTCTCCAGCTGCGCCTATTACGAACGCCACGGCGCGATGCTGCCCGAGGACTGGTTCGAGCGCCTGGCGGGCTACGATGCGATCTACTTCGGCGCCGTCGGCTGGCCGGACAGCGTGCCCGACCATGTCTCCCTGTGGGGCTCGCTGCTCCTGTTCCGTCGTGCCTTCGACCAGTACGTCAACCTGCGGCCGGTGCGCCTGCTGCCCGGGATCCGCAGTCCGCTCGCCGATCGCAAGCCGGGCGAGATCGACTTTCTCGTCGTCCGCGAGAATACCGAGGGCGAGTACACCAACGTCGGCGGTCGCCTGTTCGAGGGCACCGAGCGCGAGGTCGTCATCCAGGAGACCGTGATGACGCGCCACGGCGTCGATCGCATTCTCGCCTATGCTTTCGAACTCGCGCGCAAGCGCCCGGCACGGCATCTCACCTCGGCGACGAAATCGAACGGCCTGTTCGTCAGCATGCCCTACTGGGACGAGCGCGTCGCGGCGATGGCCGCAGGCTACCCCGATGTCCGCGTCGACAAGTACCACATCGATATCCTGACGGCCAATTTCGTCCTGCATCCCGATTGGTTCGACGTGGTCGTCGCGAGCAACCTGTTCGGCGACATCCTGTCCGACCTGGGGCCCGCCTGTACCGGCACGATCGGGGTGGCGCCATCGGCCAACATCAACCCCGAACGCCGTTTCCCGAGCCTCTTCGAACCCGTGCACGGCTCCGCGCCGGACATCGCCGGCCGGGGTATCGCCAACCCGATCGGGCAGATCTGGTGCGGGGCGATGATGCTCGAGCACCTGGGACTGCATGATGCCGGCGCCGCGGTGCTCGCTGCGATCGAGGACGTGCTGGAGACCGGGCCCGATCACGCGCCGCTGACGCGCGACATCGGCGGCACGGCCGGCACCGCGGACCTCGGTCGGGCGATTGCCGCGCGGCTTGCCGGCGGCTAGCCCAGAGCTGGCCCAGGACTCAGTGCTGCGCCGCGCCGTCGTCCCGAGCTCGCGCAACCGCCGCGCCGAGTGCGCGCACCAGGCCATCGAGGTCCAGCGGCTTGGTGAGCAGGGCATGGACGCCGATCGCCTGCGCGGTCGCCTCGTCGACCCGATCGCTGAAACCGGTGCACAGGAACACCGGCAGTCCGGGCTGGCGCGCGAGCAACTCGCGCGCCAGCAGGTCACCGGTCAGCCCGGGCATGGTCTGGTCCGAGACGACGGCCGCGTAGCCGGGACCGGCTTCCTCGAAGCGGGCCAGCGCGGCCGCGCCGTCCTCGCACGTATCGACGACGAACGCGCTCGCTTCGAGCACTTCGCGCAACAGCGCTCGAATCGAGGCATCGTCGTCGACGACGAGGATGCGGCTCCCGGCGACGCCCTGCGGGGTTTCCTCCGGTATGCTCGCGGCGTCCTCGTGCGCCGTCGCGTCGATCTTCGCCGGCGGTAGCAGCAGGCAGAACGTCGTGCCACGGCCGGGGTTCGACGTGACGACGATATGGCCCCCCGCGTCGTGCACGATCCCATGCACGATCGAGAGGCCGAGGCCGGTACCCTTATCGACCCCCTTGGTCGTGAAGAAGGGTTGAAACAGCTGATCGAGCACGTCGCGCTCGATGCCGCTGCCCTGGTCGGTCACGCTGAGTTCGACGAACTGGCCAGCGAACGGCTGGTGACACGCCAGGCAGCGGGTGGTGTCGAGCCGAACGCGCCTGGCGCTCAGTGTGATCGTTCCGATACCGTCGCCGGCATCGCGCGCGTTGGCCAGCAGGTTCATCAATACCTGGCCGAGATCGACGCTGCTCACGGCGACCGGCGGCAGGTCCGCCGCGCTATGCGTGATCAGTTTGCAACTGGAGGGCAGCGACAGCTCGAGCAGGTCGCGTGTCTCGGCGATGGTCGTCGCAATTTCGGTGTGGGCGGTGCCGCTTGCCTCGTTCTGAGTGCGTCCGAACAGGAGCAGCTTGCGCACGAGCGAGACGGCGCGCTGACCGGCCTGTTCGACTTCCCCGAGCTGACTGCGCAATGCCGCGTCGGTGCCGACGCCGGGATGGCGCAGGGCGAGTTGCAGAAAGCCGAGCATGACGCTGAGAATGTTGTTGAAGTCGTGGGCGATGCCGCCGGCGAGCAGGCCCAGGGCCTCGACCTTCTGTGCCTGCTGCAATTGGGTATGCAGCCGGGCGCGCTCGTTCTCGATCTGCACGCGTTCGGTGATGTCGCTGACCACGCCATGCCACACCTGCGCGCCATCAGCGCCGGGACGCGGCAGGCTCTCGATGCGCAGCCAGCAGGTCTGTTCGCCGCGCAGGCTACGTCCTTCCCAGCGGAGCGCACGATGGCGCCGTCGCGCCGCGGCGCAGGCGCGTCGAAAACCGTAACGGTCAGCGGGATGTATCCGCTGCAACACCGTGTGCGCGCTTATCTCCGAATCGCCTTCGGGCAGGCCGAGCAGGCGCCGGAAGACGGGGCTGACGAATTCGTAGTGCAACATCCGCCTGCGCTCGGCCGTGAGGCGGTATACGCCGACCGGGATCTGTTCCACCAGGTCACGGTAACGCGCTTCGGCGCTGACGAGCGCTTGTTCGACGCGCTGGCGAAGCGCCTCGCGTTCGAGATTGTCGAGCGCAAACGAGATGTCGAGCGCGACCTCTTCGAGCGTTGGCCGCGCGTAATCGGCGAAGAAGTCCGCTGTCTCGGCATAGAGGTTGAGGGCGCCGACGACCGTGCCGTTCCGTCGCAGCGGCAATGCCGCGACGGCGAGCCCCGCGGCGCTTGCGGCCGGCCACCAGGGGAGCGCGGCGGCGCTCGCGTGCGGTGGCGCCGTGAGCATGCGATCGCCGGCCAGCGCGGTGGTGTCGGGCCATGCCGGCGCGGCGCCCTGGCCGGTCCACGCGGCGAACGGCGGCCCCGCAGCCCAGCGATCGCCGGCATCCGCGACCAGCCGGGTCTCGCCACGTTCCGGATCACGCCAGGCGACCCACGCATAGTCAAAATCACCGAACTCGACGGCGACCGAGCACGACTTTGCGAGCAGGGATTCGAGCGAGTGCTCGCGCACGATCATCTGGTTGGTCTGCGACAGCATCGCGTAAAGCCGTTGCAGGCGCTGAATCTCACGTTCGGCGACGTTGGCCCTGCGCGTGGCCCACCACAGCAGCGCCACGGTGACGGCGACGAAGGCGAGCAGCATCAGGGCGATGCCGAACTCCGCGCGGTAGAGTCCGGCGCGTTGTCCGGCGAGGCGCAGGTACCCGAGCAACGGTGCACAGAGCGCAATGCCGAGCAGCAGCCAGCGAGCGAGCTGGGCCGACGGCGAATCGACCGTGAAGACGGGCGGCCCGCCGCTATGGCGTCCGGCGTAGAGCAGGGCGGCGGCCAGCAGGCCGAAGCCAAGCGCGGTGTGCAGTGCCATGGTGGCGAACGGCGCGAACGCGTAGAGCGCGCGGACCTCCAGCAGGTAGCCGCACAGGGCGACGTAGGCGATGGCCAGCACTGCCGATGACAGGATCTGGGCCAGGTGGCCTGCCGCGTGACGCGTCGAAGGCAGCAGCGTGATGCTGCCGGCGCTGAGCAGGAAACAGAACGCCGTCGCCGCGGACATGATGCCGAACGGCCGTGCAAGACTGGCCAGCAGCCCGAGGGCCGGCACGCTGTGCTGCAGGTGGAAGGCGAGGTTCGTGACGGCCAGTGCGCCGACCGCCGCGCAGAGCACGCGCAACCGACGCGGCCATGCGGTCGCGCTCGCCGCGCGGGCGGCGCGCAGTCCGGGCAGGCCGCGCGCCGCCCACCCGCAGAGCACGAAGCACAGCGCCGTGCTCGGCTGCATCAGCGCGAGCCCGGCATGCAGGGACTTCAGCGAGTCGAGACCGAACAGCCAGGCCGCCAGCACCAGCGCGCCGGTCGCGATGACGAGCGCCGTGAGCGCGCGCGCGATGGCGGTCAGTCGCGCGTCGTGAGGCGAGGCGGGTTTCATGGTGCGGTCCCTGGCTTGGTATGCCCGATTGGTTTCTTCCCTGGTCTGTTGAGCCTGTCAGCCTGTCGGACCGCGATCATCGCCACGGCCAGTGAGCCCGGATCGGACAGGCTGTTAGTCGGTGA
>Ga0180430_10000349_pt1 | contig 51024 bp, 59 predicted proteins | sample SS_ome_9_FD_132999 | JGI IMG/M metagenome (GOLD analysis project Ga0180430, IMG submission 132999) | Hypersaline lake sediment archaeal communities from the Salton Sea, California, USA - SS_1_S_2 metaG | ecosystem: Environmental > Aquatic > Non-marine Saline and Alkaline > Hypersaline >...
CCTTTATGGATATGGATCTGGGCTATGTGGACGAAAAGACGAGGTCATTTGAACCCATCGCCTCGTGAAAAGTGTTACCTATGTCCTCGGTAAAATATGTAACCCATGTTTCAAGTTGCACAGCTATAGCCCGATCAGCGCATGAGGCCCCAGAGCATGCGGCTGACAGTGTCCAGACGCGATTTGAGGGAGATCGCCAGCATAGCAGGGAGGAGGCCGAAGGCTTGGCCCAGATCGATGCAGGAGGACACCTCCGATGCCGAAGCTCTGGCGATCTCGAAGAAGCGCCGGCGCTCCTTCTGCGTCTTCCTCGCGTTGCCCTCGGAGATATTGAGGACGACCGAGGCCATGGCCCTGCGCTGCTGATCTCGTAGGTAGCCAAGCCCCTTGGGCCACCTGGCACCCTCCTTGCTTAACTCCTCTGCCAATCCAACAGCCTTTTGGTAGCACCTGAGTTTTTCGTGCAACATACGCACCTCCTGGTTCGGGTTATTTTTTCGGGCTCCCAACCGGGCGAGAGCCCGAAAAAATAACCGAACCCAAGGAGGTGTCATGAATCACGAAAAACTGAGGTGCTACAAGCTGTTGGCTTCAATGGCAGAGGAGGTTGCAAGGATGGTCGCCAGGTGGCCCCGGGGCAAAGGGTATCTTGTCGATCAGATCAGCCGGGCAATGGCATCATCGGTACTCAATCTGGCCGAGGGCAACGGAAAGAGCCGCTTCGGGAGGGAACGCCGGCGCTTCTTCTCGATCTCGCGCGGCTCCATCTCCGAGGTCTCGGCCTGTCTCGATCTTGCGCTGGCCTTCGGCCTCATCACCACTGCCGCGCAGGCCTCGCTCAAATCGCGCCTCTGCCTCGCCTACACGATGATCGAGGCTCTGCCATGAGCTCGACTCTCGGTGTTTCGGCTCTCGGTATGTCGGTGTCTCGGTTATCGGCTGTTCGCTGTGCTCGGTGGAGGGGAAATGCGATGATGAAGCGATGGTACTGCGATGATTAGGCGATATAAAATGCGATGGTGAGGCGATTATATTGCCTCTATTTGCCTTTATCGAACATCACGGGGACCTGGCAGCCGCCGCCGGAGACGTTCACCTTGAAGCTTCTGTTGGTCGCGCGGGTGATGAAGCCGCCGACGTTGAAGTGGGTGAACTCGCGGCCGTTCCAGTCGTAGTGGACGTAGACGCCCAGATCCGCGATCGCGCGGCGGCGGCGCGAGAGGAAGCCGTCGACGTCCATGGTGTTGATGTCGATGCGCTCCTGGATCACCCAGCGGCGGCGGTCCTTCGGCCTTATCCTCCTGAGCTTCCTCCTGAGCTCGCTGCCGACATAGACCTTCTGTCCCCCCATGCCGTCGGCGTACTTCATGACGTAGTCCGCCGGCGCCCGCTCGATGCGCTCCCGCGCATCGGAGAGGAGCTCCGCACGCAGGATCGAGTCGGAGAGCCTCCGCGCGCGGCGAGCCCCGATGAGGCGCTTCACCAACGCGCGGTCGCTGAGAACGACGAGTATCGTCTTCGGGGCCACGAGCCCCGTGATGAAGGGGCTGTACTGCGGAGTGCGCGAGCGGATGAGCGTGCGAAAGAAGCCGGGCGCCTCCTCGTAGTCCGCAAGCTCGAAGCTGTAGGAGATCATGAACGAGCTGGGCGGCCTTGGCTCCCCGCCTACCAGGAGCCTCCCGCCCTTCAGGCGCACGCCCTGAACGCTCATGAGCTCGCAGTCGCGGTCGCGCTTCACCTTGAAGACATCGGGCGAGACGATCCTGATATTTAGGCCCCGGCGCCTGGCCTTGCGGACGATCACCTCCTCCTCCCAGTTGTAGGTATCGTAGTGGAAGCGAACGAGCCTGGGCCCGAGCCTTAGCATGTTGCGGACCTCGCTCGCGGCCGTATCCAGACAGAGGACGCGCCGGCGCAGCGCCGGGAAGATGCGAAGCAGCGTCTCCTGGATGCGGGACGAGCGCCCCGTGCCGTCGAAGCCGATCTCGTTGACCTCGAGCAGCACGGGAGGATTGCCGCGACCGGGCGTACCCTCGATGGCCATGTCGAAGCGCATGCTCCCGCACAGCCTCCGCGGGCGGTGCCTCAGCACGCCCAGCTCGCGCACGAGGTAGTCGGCGATGGGACTTCCGGGGAGCACGGCCATGAGCTCGCGCGAAGGCCAGCTCAGGATCTTAAGCAGGCACTCCGTGATGTCGCGCGCGGCGCCCCTTACCACCGGGAGGTAGGAGGCCGGCAGGATCCTCGGAAGCGCAGAGCAGTCGTCGTCGTTGATGCCAAGGAGGTCCGAGTCGGCGAAGGCGTTCCACAGGTCGACCTTGAGATCGCCCACCCCCCTCGCCTCGAAGAGGCGGGCAAACGCCGCAGGCATGCGCTCGTGGTGATGTCGCCGAAACATCGCTCGATTATACGTCACGCGGGGCCGCTTGACAACTCGCCCCGTCGGGAAGTAAGTTGGCCCTCAACTGAAAGGGGGCAACATGAGGACAGCAAGGATATTGGCATTGGCGGCCCTGATCGCCACTTTGGCCGTTCCGGCGCTGGCGGCGGCCAACTCTGTCAAGATCAAGGGCGACATCAAGAAGGACGGCTACCTCACGATCAACTTCGACTGGAACGTGGACACCAGGGACTACCCGGGCAAGGATCGCGGACAGGTCAAAAAGGCCGTACACCAGGAGATGTACGACGCGATGATGCCGGTGCTGCAGTCCAAGACCAAGGGCATGAATCTCTCGTACGAAAAGTGCAACTTCACCGTGCTGGCGGACAACGCCAACTTGAAGCAGGAGCGCTCCGACGGCAGCAAGATCTACGACGTCAGGACGACGGTGCGCTTCAACGCCCCGTACGCGGAGGAGAAACCATCGGTGGCGGACATGAGCCCGGAGCAGAAGACCAACGTCAGGGGCAACTGGCAGCGCGAGTTCTGGTAAGGACTGCGCGGCATTGCCGCAAAAAAACCCGGGACACAATACCGATTTTAAAGAGATCCTGATGCACAGTTTAAAATCGGTATTGTGTCCCGGGTTTTTCTTTTCCGGTTCGGGTCAGCTGAGGTTCGTGGAGTGGATGTTGTCCCTCAGGCTGAAGTACAGGACCGCGTGCTCGCCCCCGTGGGCGGCCGCACACCAGTAGTTGTTCTCGATCTCGTAGCCGTCCAGGGCGCTGGAGACCTCAGGGTGCAGCAGGTTGGGCGCCACCTCGCAGCGGACGACGTCGTGCTCTGAGGCCTCGAACCCCGACTTCTTGAGCAGCTCGATGGCCCGCTCGTTGTTGTCGGTCACCACCCTTATGTGGCCCTCGCCGTCCACGCCGTATCCGCAGATGGACCTGATGTTCACCTTGCCCTCAGCTATCGCGCAGGACACCCTCGAGAGTATCCCCACCTCGTCCCTCGACTTCACTACTATCTCCCGCTCCATCTCGATGTTGGTCTTCATGCAGCCCCCTTTCGATGCCAAGAAAGGACCTACACTCATCTGGGGGGACAATTCAACACCCAACTTCGGCCGCCCCGGATATTTTCCGCTGCTCCTTGCCAGATGCTGCAGGATGTACTATTTTCAGCCCACTTACGTCGGAGGTAATAATGACCGGACGGACAGCGGTTCTTGTGTTGGCGGCGATCTTCGCGGCCGGCTGCAGCTTCATGGACGTCAAGACCGAGGTTGCAAAGACCGACCCCTCGTTCAAGGGCAAGCGCACGGACGAGGCGAAGATAGAGGTCTTCGAGGAGGGCGCCGCGACCCCGCCCTACAGGGAGATAGCCACGATCCGGGCCGAGGCACGCCGTGACGTGGAGGATGGCGAGCTGGTCAAGGCCTGCAGGATCAGGGCGGCGAGGCTCGGCGCCGACGCCGTGGTGAACCTGCGCTTCGGCGATGAGCTCAAGCGCGGCGGCGCGGGGGGCAAGATGGTCTGCCCCTTCGAGGGTGCCTGCTACTACCAGGAGACCGGCTCCACCATCGTGGGCATGCAGACTGTGGAATGCACGGCGGTGGTCTTTGATCAGGGATTAGGGATTAGGGATTAGGGACTAGGGATTAGGGAAGACACGGAATGGGTGAGAGCGTATATTACGCATTTGGGCTAACCCTGTTTGCGGGGCTGGCCACCGGCATAGGCAGCATCATCGCCTTTTTCGGGAGGGCGACCAGCAGACGATTCCTTTCGGTGGCCCTGGGCTTCTCCGCCGGCGTCATGATCTACGTCTCGATGATCGAGATATTCTTCAAGGCCAAGGAGAGGCTCGTAGCGGAGATGGGCGCGCGCCAGGGTTACTGGCTAACCGCGGCTGCATTCTTCGCTGGCATCGCCTTCATCGCCCTAATAGACAAGTTCATACCCTCCGACGAGAACCCGCACGAGGTGCACACCGTGGAGGAGATGGGCGAGCCAAAGGCTGAGAGATATTACAAGAAGCTCCACCGCACCGGCATCTTCGTCGCGCTGGCGATAGCGATCCACAACTTCCCGGAGGGGCTGGCGACCTTCATAGGCGCGCTCTCGGACCCGGCCCTGGGACTTGCGATCGCCGTCGCCATAGCCATACACAACATACCGGAGGGCATATCCGTCTCCGTGCCAATATACTACGCTACGGGAAGCCGCAGGCAGGCCTTCGTATACTCGTTCCTGTCGGGGCTGGCCGAGCCGGTGGGCGCGCTGATAGGCTACTTCGTGCTCAGGCCCTTCATAAACGACGTCGTCTTCGGCCTGCTCTTCGCCGGGGTGGCGGGAATAATGGTCTATATCTCCTTCGATGAGCTTCTTCCCGCCGCACGCGAGTATGGCGAGCACCACCTCTCGATCTACGGCCTCATCGCGGGCATGGCGGTGATGGCCGTAAGCCTCCTGATGTTCGCCTGACCATGTTCAAAGATAGACGCTGAAGGTCCAGCTCATCCTGAGCAGGCCGTCGTCCTCCACAAACTTCTCCGGCGGGCTCGAAAATGGCGCGGAGGCGCGCACCGTGCGCAGCGCCTCCGTGTCGTACTGCCTTATTCCGGAGCTTCGGAATATGAAGAGCTCCGCGAGGTTCCCCAGCCTGTCCACCGAGACGCCGAGGACCACGTCCACCGAGCCGCGCGTGACCTGGTTGACCGAGAAGTGCGACCGGAGCGATGGCTCCGGGTTGAACGCTATCTTGAAGGCGCGCTTGAGCCTCACGAAGTACGCGACGTCGGGGTAGCGAAGCACGTTGAGATACGTCCGCATCCCCCTCTTGAAGTCCGGATAGAACTCGTCCAGCGCGCCGTCCTCGCCGGGCATCGCATCCGCCTCGGGGGCCTTCCGGTTCTTGTCGAAGAGGTTTTGGTCGAAGGCGAATATCTTGTCGGAGCGACTCTTCGCGCGCCGCTTCGCACGGGGCGAACGCCTGGGCTTCGCCGGCCGCCCCATCGCGCCCCTGTTTCGGGAGACGCCCACAGTCTCCTCGCGCACGGAGCTGTCGTACATCCCGAGCAGCTTGGACTTCTCGGGCCGCTTCTGGACCTTGGGCTCCGCGATATCGGCTATACGGAAGCGCTCCGCATCGGGCGGCAGAAGCTCGACGGGCACGACCTCCTCCTCCTTGCCCGCGAACATGTCAGGCAGAGTCACCATCGGAAATATTATGAAGGCCAGCGCGTGGATGATCAGCGACAGCAGGATAAACGGCCATACCTCCGGTCTTTCGTGTATCTCCTTCATCCTCTCCCTATCTCACGGCCAGGGGCCGTCCCACCACGTGGTCTATATAGCGGCCGAGCATCTCCCTGGCCGCACCAGCGCAGACTTCGTCCAGCTCGGCATCCCCCGCGGATAGCGCTCCCAGCCCCCTTCTCGCCTCGGCCACGAGACGAACCGCGCTGCCGCTCGTCCGACAGGAGGGACAGCACAGACCGCCCCTCTCGAAGTCGAAAGACCAGCGTCCCGAATCGGCATCGCCCTCGCCGCAGGCAACGCAGCCGCCCAGCACCGGGGCGTATCCGCACATCGCAAGCCACCTCAGCTCAAAAGCGGCCGTGTCCAGCTGCCCCGGGTCGCGCTGGCTCAGCCCGGCCAGCCTCTCGCAGAGCAGGTCGAACTTCTCGGGGTTCGCCTCCCCCTCCTGCAAAAAGGCCAGCGCCAGCGCCAGCACGCGGGCGACGCCGCCTATGCGCTCCAGGCTCTTCATCGCCCCGTTCATGGGGAGCCTGGCCTGCGCCTCCTCCAGCCTCACCAGCCCCTGGCCGCGGCGCTCGGAATAGCTCATCTGCACCACGGTGCCCGGCTCCAGGGCGCCCCCGAAGCGGCGCCGGGAGACACGGGCGAACTTAGCGATGCCCGTGACCCTCCCCATCTCGCGCGTGAAGAACGTAACTATCCAGTCCGCGTCACCGTATGCGACGCGCCTGAGTATTATCGCCGGTTGGCTCACCTTTATCGACATCCTGGCCTCGTCCCTGGAGTATACGCAAAAACAGCGCGCTCCCGCAACCGGATCAAAGGCCTTTTATTATGGGGCCCTTGAGTGTTATCATGCAGTCCGGAGGTATGATATGAAAAGGTGCGTTACGACAATCCTGGCGATCTCAATGCTGCTGGCGGCGTCCATCGCCGTCGCCCAGGAGCAGAGGCCCGGCGAACCCCTCTACCTGCCCAAACAGGACACCATAGGGCGCCCTTCCGACCTGCACATGGGATCCGACCCATATTACAGGCCGGGCCAGCAGCCCGCCCGGGGCAGCGACGCCGCCGGCTACCCCCAGCACTATGACCCTCAGCAGGAGCGGGTAGAACAGACCTACGTGCCACCGCCCGCGCCTGCCCCTGCGCCCGAACCCGAGGATACGTCGAGGCCACCGTCCAGGTGGGATCAGTAGAATAGGATCACTTTGAGAAGACGGGGCTGCGGTCGAAGCTCGCCAGCTCCGAAAACTCCGCGAAGCGCCCGTCGATCTCCTCGTGCGTGAGCCGGCGCATGCGGTCGAGGCCGAAGTCCTCCACCTGAAAGGACGCCATCACGCCGCCGAGCACGGCCGCGCGCTTGAGATCGCCCGTCCCGGTCGAGCCCGCTTTCGCGACGTAGCCCATGAAGCCCCCGGCGAAGGTGTCGCCGGCGCCGGTCGGATCCACGACGCGCTCCATGGGCATCGCAGGCGAGAAGAAGACCATGTCGCCCTGATAGACCAGCGCGCCGTACTCGCCGCGCTTTATCACCACCGTCTTGGGGCCCCACTCCATTATGCGTCGGGCGGCGAGCGTCACGTTGCCCCTGCCCGACAGAGCGCGCGCCTCGGCGTCGTTCACGAATATCATGTCGACGCGCTCGATCACCTTCTGCAGCTCGTCGCGCGTGGTGTCTATCCAGAGGTTCATCGTGTCCATCGCGGTGAGCCTGGGCGCCTTCATCTGCTCGAGCACCTTCAGCTGCAGAGACGGGTGTATGTTCGCCAGAAAGAGATACGGCCTCTCTTTGTCACCCTCGGAGAGCTTCGGGTCGAAGTCGGCGAAGACGCCGAGGTCGGTCTGCCTGGTCTCGGCCTGGTTGAGGTCGTTGAGATAGTGCCCCGACCAGCGAAAGGTCTTGCCGTTTGTCACGACCTCGAGGCCCGCCAGGTTGATGCCGCGACCCTTGAGGAACTCCACGTGCTCGTCCTGAAAGTCGTCGCCCACGACGCCCACGAGGTGGACGTCGGTGAAGAAGCTGGCCGCCGTGGAGAAGTGCGTGGCGGCGCCGCCCAGGATGTCCTCGCGCCTGCCCTCCGGCGTCTCCAGCGTATCGTATGCGACGGAACCGACTACTAGGATACTCATGATACATCTCCATGTGAACTACAGTTGTGAGTAAATAGTGAATTGTTGACCATCACCTACTATTCACCATTTACCATTCACCATTTACTATTCACTCAACACTCGCACTCACGCGCGTTCTATTCACTTCACATACTTTCCAATTATCGGCTCCAAATCCCTCTTGCGCTCGGCCGGGATGTGCTCAGGGGATGTGATTATCGCGTCCTTGAGGGCGCTGCGGCACGAGCAGCCGGAGCAGTCCGGCATGTCGGCCAGCATCCCCTTTATGACGTCCTGGGCCTTCTTCACGTTGTCCTGGAGCGTCTTGATGATCATCGCGACGTCGACCTCCTCCTCGCCCACCCGCCAGCAGTCGTAGTCGGTGACGAGCGCGATGGTCGCGTAGCAGATCTCCGCCTCTCGGGCGAGCTTGGCCTCCTGGTAGTTGGTCATGCCGATGACGTTCACGCCCCAGGAGCGAAAGAGGTCGGACTCGGCGCGCGTCGAGAACATCGGGCCCTCTATGCATACGTATGTGCCGCCGCGGTGCGCCCTTATCCTGAGCGACTCCGCCACGTCGTGCGCCTTGTGCATCAGCTCGTGACAGATGGGCTCGGCGAATCCGACATGCGCGGCGATCCCCTCGCCGAAGAATGTCGAGGGCCTGGACTTCGTCCGGTCGATGAACTGGTTCACCAAGACGAGATCGCCCGGGCGTATCTCCTCGCGCATCGACCCGACGGCCGAGACGGCGACGATCTGCTCCACCCCCAGGGTCTTGAGGGCATAGATGTTGGCCCTGAAATTGAGCTCGTGCGGCAGTATCCTGTGGCCGCGGCCGTGCCTTGGCAGGAAGGCCACCTCGCGGCCGGCCAGCTCCCCCATGATGACGGCGTCGGATGGATCGCCGAAGGGCGTTTGCACCCTCTTCTCCTCGCGGACGGTGACGCCCTCCATCGTATAGAGCCCGCTTCCGCCGATGATCCCGACCGGTGCCTTGGACATGTCCAGCTCCTTTCTCAGAAAAACCCGGCGTTTAGAGCATAAAAAGCACGTGCCTTCAAGACTATTAGATATCTAATAGAGCTATATAAGAGAACCGTGATCCGAAAATCTCGCTTCCAGCCTCTAGCTTCTAGCCTCTGCCTTCGAGGCCAGCTGCCCGCAGGCCGCCAGTATCTCGCCACCGCGACTGGCCCGCACGTTCGCCTGCAAGCCTGCGCGGCGCAGGAAATCGCTCCACCATTCCACCGTCTCCGCCAGAGGCGCGTCATAGGGGCTGCCCTCATAGGGGTTGAAGGGGATGAGGTTCACCTTGGCCCGGATTCCGCCCAGGAGCTTGGCGAGCCTCGCGGCGTCCTCCCTCGCGTCATTTACGCCCCTGAGCATGACGTACTCGAACGTCACGCGGTTGCGGTGGCTCGCGCCGTACTCGCGAGCGAAGCGCATGATCTCGGCGATGGGGGATTGCCTGTTCACGGGCATGATGCGGTCGCGCACCTCGTCGGTGGTCGCGTTGAGCGATATGGCGATCTTCACGTCCGCCCTGCGAGCAAACTCCTCGAGCTTCGGTATGAGGCCGGAGGTGGAGAGCGTGATGCGCCTCTTCGAGAGGCCGAAGCACCCCCCGTCGAGAAAGATCTCGATCGCGTCCAGCACCGCCTCCATATTGTTCAACGGCTCACCCATGCCCATGAAGACGAGGTTGGTTATTGGCGCCGGCGACTCCCTGGAGAGTTCGATGAGCTGGCCTGTGATCTCGCCAAGCGTCAGGTCCCTCACCAGTCCCATATCGGCGGTGCGGCAGAAGGAACAGCCCATCGCGCAGCCCACCTGCGTGGAGATGCAGGCGGTGGTCCTGCCCTCCTCCGCCGGTATGAGCACGCACTCGAAGCGCCCGCCGGCGGCGCCCTCCAGGAGGAGCTTCGTCGTCCCGTCGGGGGCGGCGAGCCTGTCCGCCGTCCTCACGGCGCTCACCGAGTAACGCTGTGCGAGCAGGCGCCTGGCCTCCTTGGAGAGGTCGGTCATCTCCTCGAAGCTGCGGCCCATCTTCCCGTAGAGCCAGCCGGCCAGCTGTCTCGCCGCATACGGCTTCAGCCCCAGCGCCCCTGCCATCTCGGGGAGCTCGCGCATGGGTATGTCGGTGATGGGTGGAAGCATTAGGTTCTATTTGAATATTTCGAGCCCGGGGAGGTCCACGGCCTTGGCGAGCCTGATGCAGCCGCAGTCCGGGTTGAGCCCCTCCCGGTCTATCAGTATCGGAGTGATCCCGACCGCTTTGGCGCCTGCCACGTCGATCTCCGGGACGTCGCCAACATGGATGCAGCGTTCGGGTGCCACACCCATCCTCTCCATGGCCAGCTCGAAGATCCTGGAGTCGGGCTTGGCGATCCCCACCTCGCTGGAGTCGATTATCGTCTCGAAGCGGTTGTCCAGGCCCGTGTGCTCGAGCAGGCGCCTTATCTGCCCCTCGGCGTTGGAGATGACGCCGAGCCTTGCACCCCTCTCACGGAACCAGTCGAGCATCTCCCTGGTGCCGTCGTCGGTTTTGGCCCAGAAGAGGTGGCGGAACGGATGGCTCCGTATGGCCTCCATCACCGGGCCCACCTTATCCTCCTGGATGCCGGCATAGGTAAACCACCGACTGTAGGTCCTCCTCCAGAGTTCGTCGTGGCCCAGACCCTCGAGCCCCTCCCCGATGACCGATAACTGGGCCCTGCGATGGGCCTCGGCCAGCTCGGCGCCATTGGCGCTTATGTCGAATCTGTCGGATAACAGCCCGCAGAGGAAGTCGTAGTCGAAGAAGTACAGGGTGTTGCCCACATCGAAAAAAATGACGTCAAATTGCATCGTTATCCCACCTCCGGATATACTTTCGATTCATTATCCGCACGAAAAACCGACCCCCTTGATCCCTCATTTTTGCAGCGAATTCCACAATTTTCTTTGTAATTCCTAAACAGTCGTATATAGGAACGGATCGCCACTAAGGGCCTTTATAGTCCATTTGGATAACAGGAGGAAAGCCTATGAACCAGATTAGCGCACCTGCTGCACACACGAACGTAAAGGTAATCAAGTGGATGATCTACATGATGTTCCTGATGTTCGCGATGACCACCGACTCGGTCGGCGTCATCATCCCCAAGATCATCGAGACCTTCAACCTGAGCATGACGGCCGCGGGCGCCTTTCATTACGCCACCATGGCCGCGATCGCCATCGCAGCGATACTGTTCGGGCACTGGGCCGACAAACTGGGCCATAAGGCCTCGATCATCATCGGCCTTTGCATATTCGCCATCAGCGCCTACCTCTTCATCATAGGCAACGCGTTCTCGTTCTTCCTGATACTGCTCGTCTTCTCCGGCATCGCGATAGGCATATTCAAGACCGGCGCGCTGGCCCTCATAGGCGACGTCTCCACGTCCACCACGGACCACACCTCCACGATGAACCTGGTGGAGGGCTTCTTCGGCGTCGGCGCCATCATCGGCCCGGCGATCGTCGTGCACCTGCTGGCAAAGGACATCTCCTGGCAGTGGCTGTACGCCATAGCCGCCACGCTGTGCGTGGTCCTGCTAATCATGTCAGCGATGGTCAAGTACCCCAAGGTCGAGAAGCACTCCGGCGAGAAGATCGACCTCAAGCGGACGCTTCGGATGCTCAAGAACCCATACGCCCTGGCCTTCTCCATGGGCGCGTTCCTCTACGTCTCCGTCGAGTGCGCCATATACGTCTGGATGCCCATGATGCTCAAGAGCTACACGGGCAACTTCCTGTTTTTGGCGACCTACTCCATGTCGATCTTCTTCGCCTTCCGCGCCCTGGGCAGGTTCCTGGGCGGCTGGGTGATGGCGCGCTTCGACTGGAGCTGGGTGATAACGGTATTCAGCGGTCTGATCTCTGTGTGTTTCATCACCAGCGTCTACTACGGACCGTCGGTGGGCATCTACCTGCTGCCGCTCTCCGGACTCTTCATGTCGATGATCTATCCCACGATCAACTCCAAGGGCATCAGCTGCTTCCCCAAGGAGAAGCACGGGGCGGTCTCCGGCGTGATTCTTTTCTTCACCTGCTTCTCCGCCGCCGTGGGCCCCTTGGCCATGGGCGCCGTGAGCGATCTGGGCGGAGACATAACCTACGGCTTCATACTCGCGACAGTAATGGCGGTCATGCTCTTCGTGGGGCTTTTGGCCAACAGCATCTACAAGCCCACGCAGGAGATCCTGCGCATGCTCGACGAATCCGAGTACGGTGAAGCCGTGCAGACGGGAGGGGTTCACGAATGAGCGATAAGAAATTCCAGTTCGTTGCGGCCGGAGAGGTCCTGATCGACTTCCTCTCCAAGGAGCCGAAGAAGTCTCTCACCGAGTCGGGCACCTTCGGCAAGTTCTTCGGCGGTGCGCCGGCCAACGTCGCGGTCAACATGAAGCGGTTGGGCGTAGAGTCCACGATAGTGTCGAGAGTGGGCGACGACGGCCTCGGCCGCTTCCTCCTCAACTACATGAAGGAGCTCGATCTCGACTCGAAGTACGTCAGCCGCGATCCGACCTGGCCCACCAGCATGGTGGTGCTCACCTCGGGCACGGCGACCGCGGAGTTCGTCGCTTACCGCCAGGCCGACACGCAGATGACGCGCGAGGACATCCCGAACGAGCTGCTGGGCGAGTGCGACATCTTCCACACGACGGCTCACGGGATCGCCCGCAAGCCTACTCGTGACGCCGTGCTCAGCGCCTTCGAGTACGCTCAGAAGAACGGCAAGATGACCTCGTTCGACCCGAACTACTCGGTGCTCTTCTGGCCGGACCGAGATGACGCGATGGAGACCATCGGCAAGTTCCTCTCCGTGACTACCTTTTGCAAGCCGTCGCTCGACGACTGCGAGAGGATCTTCGGCAAGAAGAAGGAGGACGAGTACCTCGACCTCCTGCACGGGATGGGGGCGCAGTATCTCATGTTCACGCGCGGCGAGAAGGGGGCGATATTCTCCACCAAGGAGGGGGAGCGCATGGAGTACCCCGCGATAGCCGTAAAGGACATCGTGGATCCGACCGGCGCCGGAGACGCCTTCACCGCAGGCTTCTTCTCGACGTATCTGAGGACGAAGGACTTCGACAAGGCGATGCGAGTCGGCATCAAGGTCGCCACGTTCAGCCTCGCACACCTCGGCGCCTGTGCGCCGCTAAAACCCGTGGAGAGCTACTACTGATCCACATCCGTTGAGAGAGCGAAGGGGCCGCAAGCGATTGCGGCCCCTTTTTTCATAATCAAAGCTCATGCCAAAGAGGATACGCCCGCACATTCAGCGTTTTCATCGAACTGCTTGACTTAACGTGGATTTCAGGATTAAACTCATGAAAACTTAACAATAACGTGGATGTGGATTTAAGGCCGTCATACAACTTAAAATCTTGTTTTTATTAATATTTTAGCTGTGGCTCTACGGGCCGCCTTTTTTATTTTTTAATAATATCTTAACATCGAGCAACTTTTTTGACGCAGGGCCGAAACAGGGGGTGGAGGCAGCGAATGACGAGTGTGGCGGCAAAACCTGTATTCCCCGGCGTCGCGCAACAGACGATCCTGCCGGGGAACATGCCGTTGCCCTCCTACCTATCGCACGTCACAGGCCGCGCCCATCCCAACAGCCGCAGGGAGGGCACCGATCCCTTCGCCGACAGGAAGACCCATGGACGTGACCCGGGCCAGAACCTCACTGATGCGTCGCGCCGAGAGTTGATCGACGAGCTGAGGGACAACTTCACCACGGCCCGCAAGTCGAGGAAGGCGGGCAACCACCTCTTAGCACACAGGCATTACAGCGATGCCCTGGAGCGACTCGACCGAAGGATCGTCCACGGCTCGCAGCAGGGACCGCTGTTTACCTCCCTCGAGGAGGGACGCCAGCTCAGGCAGGAGGCGCTGATGGGCGCCGCCCTCTTCGCCGAGGGATCGATGGCCTCGGGACACATGGACGGCTTGTACAGGTTCGTCGAGGGTATCAACACCGAGGGTGCGGACGCCGAGGCCTCGCGCGGCGAGATAATGATTGCGCTGAACCTCATGCGCCAGGCCATGCTGGCCCCGGACCCCGACTTCGAGAAGCTCGAGGGCGCCTTCGGTATACTCACGAGCACGCGCATGGAAATAAGCGAATGGCTCGCTGAGAATCTGGAGCTCGCACAGGAAAGCGGCGATCCAAATCTCGAGGCGATTGCGAGCGACTTCCTCGGGCTGGACATGCTGGCCGCCGTGCTCTCCATCGAGGTCGCGGCCAGGCTGATATCGAACGCCTACCACAGCCAGCAGTGGGACATCAGGGACAGCTGGATAGACGAGCTGGACGCGGTGATTAAACAGCTGGTCACCGTGCACTCCTCCGAAAGCCCGCTGATGTCCGACACCAACGACGAGATCATTGCGACCTACATCGCCGACGTGGCCAAGCTCTTCTTCAGGGCGGAGAGACCGACGCGCGCGCTGGAGACCGCCCACCTGGTGGCGGACGTTTTCAGGAACACGAAGGCCAAAGAGGAGCTGCTCAAGCCCGACGGCATATTCAAGGACTTCATGCCCCAGGGGAAGCTCCTTGGCATCGACTTCTACCGGGAGAGGCAGGGGATCGGAATCATCAAGAAGGGGCTCGTCCAGATGCAGGCGGGGCTCGCCTTCCAGCACTCCAAGAGCCTCCCGAGGACCGTCGTATGGGAGGGCGTCGCCGCGCTGGCGACCGGGCTCGGGATATACCTGGGCACCGAGAGCGTGCTGGGGGCGTTCCATTGCGCAGGCATAGGCGCCGGAGTGGTGGGGATGGCGCATCGCCTGTGGAACGGGATGATGACCCAGGAGGCCAAGCAGGCGGCTGCGAGGGGCAGCTTCGACAGGATGGGCGAAAAGGGCCTAGTGAACTCAACCGGCATAGACGTCGCGAGGCTCGCCGCGCACGGGGTGAAGGACTTCGCGCTGTGGACGGTCGTCGGTGCACTGATCACCAGCGGGATCCAGAACACCGGCCCGCTCGAGCAGGTCGCGATGAACGCCGCCGACGGGGCCGGCGCGGCGATAAACGGGGCATACAACCTCCCCGCCCACCTCGGCGCGATACCCGAGGGGATCGCATCAAGCCTCCAGGCGGTGTCGGCCTCCGAGGGGTGGGACCTCGCCGGGCAGTTCCTATACCACAGTTACACGAAGGGATCGTTCGCGCTCTACCTCGCGCGCTACCTCGAGCCCTATTTCCCAGGGATCAAGAGGCTGACGGACAACCAGCTGCTGACGCTGCTCATGATGCCCGGTATGGCCTACTTCGCGGCGGACGCGGGCGAGTTCATCACCGGAACCGATCAGGCGCGCTGGAAGACGGTCATGTTCGACGGGGTCATCGGCATGGAGGCGTTGGCCATGACCTACATATCCGGCCTGCAGGGCAAGAGGGGACAGATCGGCAAGACCGGGCTGAAGGATATATTCAACCCCGCCGTGCCGGCGACGTTCGGCAGCCGCCTCGTCGCCCTCAACGAGTTCCTCAAGGGCAACGCCAACTTCAAATACCCGCTCGGCGCGATGTTCACGGGAGGCGTGCTGGTGGGCCCCCTCAGCGGCGTGCTCCAGGGGGGCTACCTCCCGAAGGACCCGATGCTCGCCTTCCTCATGGGCAGCATGATCACCGTCTTCATGCTGCCGGTCGCCGCCATAGAGGCCTGCGTCCTGGGCAACATAGACCTGGTCGGGGGTTGGCATAGGGGGGTGCAGGACCTGGGCGAGGACGCCTCGAGAGTCGCGAAGGTCCTGGCGGGCGCCGACGGAGCGCTCTCGGCGATGGCCAGGCCCTTCCTCTTCAACCGGGCGAGCCGCTCTGTCAGCGGAGACCTGCTCTCCGCCGGACCGGCCGCCGCCGTCGGCATGTACACGCTCGAGGGACAGATATTGCGCTCGTTTGTTAACCTGATAGCGGTCAACGGCTGGTTCACCTCCATCTTCCCTGAGATCAGCGACACCGGGCACGAGCGCAAGGCCCTGCGCAGAAACCTCACCACCCAGAGCGCCAGGGCGGCCATCGCGGACATCAACTACATACGACAGAGCACCGGCAGGATCGCCTGGGAGGAGTGGTCGACACTCAAGAGCCATTACATGTCCCAGCAGAAGATACAGGACGACGACCTCGATGTGATCCGGGAGCAGTTCAAAAAGGGCGGGCAGCTATTGCACTGCGCGCACAACTTCCAGCGGCACAAGTCGCTGCGCTCCAACCTCTGGACCTTCCTCTCCCTAACCAGGATCCTGGACCGCAGGGACAGGGGCGCCGATGCCTCGCTTTGGGACAGGTTCAAGAGGAGGCTGCCCGACGAAGCCGAATTCGCGCACGTGCCCAACAAGTGGCTGTACACGAGCCTGTGGAGGATGCTCAACAGGGGACTCGCGGACAAGCCCACCAAGCGCCAGCTGCGCAAGCGGGACCGGCTGCTTGCCAAGCTCGACAAGCTCCGACAGCAGTTCGAGTCCTCGCCCCGCTTCGACATTAGCGAGGCCCAGAAAGACGCCATGCGCCAGAGGAAGACGGAGATCATCCAGAGGATGGGCGAGATACTGGGCCAGCCCGAGCAGGGGGGCGAAGACGGCCTCGTGGGCGGGAAGACGAAGGCCGAGAAGATCATGGAAGACATCCTCAAGGGCAGGATCAGGGGCGACATCAAGCTGGACAAGCCACGGAGGAAGGAGTTCGCAAGGCTGCTGAAGGAGTACAGGGGGATAATCGAGGCGCTCAACGACCTCACCACCAGGCGCAAGAAACTACTCGGAAAGATACTCAGGACCCAGGACAGGCTCACCGAGTTGCCCAGCGGCGCGATGCAGGAGGACGAGGTCCTGGAGGACGGGCACGTCAAGGTCCTGTTCAGGCTCATCGAGACGGATATCGACGATCCCACCACGCACGAATACCTCTACCCGCTCCTCGAGACGCTCGATCACTCTATAGCAAGGGACGGTGCCCGCAACGTGCTGGACGTGAACTTCAGCGTCATGATAGACGAGTTCTTCAAGACCCACCCGCAGGCGAAGAAGGTTCTCATCAAGATCAGGGAGCAGCGCAAAAAGGAGGCCGAGGAGAAGCGCGAGATCGAAGCCGAAGATTCCACAGCCAACGCCTCCACCACCGTCAGAAAGGTCTACGCACTCCAGGACGCGCTCCGGATGCCCTACGACGTCTACGAGCGCAAGGCGCAGGCCAAGGGTCGCTATCCCAAGGACGACCCGATCATGGCCGACCTGTTCGTGCGCGCACCGCAGAATAAGCCCAAGGACACGCCACCCGGCGACGCGGTGACGCTGAAATCGCATACCTCCAACCCCTGATCCATACGGGTTGACTCGCGCCGAACCAGCTAATATATAGCCCCTCCACACTCAGGCCGGGAAAGGAAAGCTCCAATGGGCGCGAAGGACTACGAGAAGGTCTTCTTGAAATCGGACAGGCCGCACATCCTCATGGTCACGAACCACGGGGTCCACACCTGGGAGATACGCTCGGGGCTCACCGACACGGGCGGCCAGAACCAGTACGTGCGCTCGCTCTCCGACGCCCTGGTCGCGCTCGGTTACAGGGTAACCACATACAACCGGGGCGGCTACCCGGACCCGCTCAGCGGCGAGATGCAGACCGGCGCCAGATACAAGGACGAGCACTCGCGCATCGTCTACCTGGAGGGCGGCGGCACCGAGTTCATCCGCAAGGAGGACCTCACCCGCGAGGTGCTCTCCGAGGAGGCCGACTTCGCCACGAAGCTCATGGAGGCGGAGAAGCTGCCGGTCGACCTGATCATCTCGCACTACTGGGACGGCGCCATAGTGGCCGACATTATAAGGGAGAGGATGGGGCTTGAAGCGAAGCACGTGTGGATCCCCCACTCCCTGGGGACGCTCAAGCGCCTCAACTTCGAGGGAAAGCCCGCCGAGGTCGTGGCGCCGCTGAAGTTCGACGAGCGGATCGCGTTCGAGAAGGAGATCATAAAGAGGGTAGACGCAATCGCCTCCACCTCGGGCGACATCTCGAAGCACTCCGGCGACAACTACGGGCACAAGCCCGAGCTCTTCCTTCCTCCGTGCATCAATACGGAGGCGATCCACCCCGTCGACGACATCACGGCCTGCGAGGGTGTATTCGATTTCCTGCGGGAGACCGACCCCGAGACCGGGCACAAGGCCAAGGGCCGCAAGTGCGTGCTGGAGATGAGCCGCACGGACGGCACCAAGCGCAAGGACATCGTGCTCAAGGCCTTCGCCGAGGCCGCGAAGGGGGAACCCGACTCCCTGCTCCTGCTCAGGATCAACCCCAAGGCGGGTGAGCTCTATGGCGAATTGACCGCGCTGGCCGAGTCGCTTGGCATAAGGGAGAACGTGGTCTACGTGGGCATGGTGCCCGACGAGCTCATGGCCCAGCTGTATTCTATCGCGACGATCTATCTTTCGCCTTCCGAGATGGAGGGCTTCGGGATGTCGGTGCAGGAGGCGGCCGCCTGCAGAAAACCCACGATATCCTCCACACTGATCCCCTTCGCCGTGGAGTACCTTGCCAAGGAAGGCACGGACGAGACGGTCGAAACCGCCGAGGGCAAGGTGGGGCTTCGCTGGGGCAAGGGTGGCGCGGTGGTCCCCGCGGGCGCCACCGGGGGCTTCGCATACGCCCTAAAGAGACTTTTGGCCGACGACGAGATGCGAAGGCAGATGGCCAAGGACGCCTACGCCATAACCATCCCCTATTTCACATGGGAAAATATGACCCGGATGCTGCTCGAGGGCATGGGCATGCAGGTCCCGACCCTATGAACGAATAATTATTCCAATTAAGAGCATATTTAATTTCAAATACTTAGCACGACAAAATCTTGACAATTTCCTAACATTCCTGATACAAATCTAACAATATCTCTTAGCTAGGAGGATCTGTGGACTGCCGCCGCCCAAAGCGAGTGCATACGCTGCTGGAATACGGCGACCGCTACTATGCTTCTGAGAGCACGAGATTCATCTGTTTAATTAAAGATCGAATATAGCATCCCGGGCAGGCCCAGATGGGCCTGCTTTTTGTTTGCCGTCAAACCGACCAGGGTGAGCGATGAGTCAAGCGGCCACAGCCTTTCGCGTGCCTGTATCGCAGACTCTTCTGTCCGGCGCCCCCCTGCCCGGCTCAACACCCACGGCCATAGGCTTCAGAAACCATATCAGATCCAGCGGGGCTATCGACAGGTTCAACGCCACGAGTTCGATGGCCGCGAGGCGCTCCTTCGAGGACTTCGACTTCGTCTCCGATGCGTTCGAAAGGGCCAAGGCCAGCGAAGACCACGAACTCGCCCACATGCTGGCTGGAAAGGCGATACAGGTTCTTGGGCAGGAACACGCGACGAACGACGGCGGGCGCAAAACGCTCTTCGACGAACTGTCGACTGCGGTCGACGAAGGCGCCTCCTCGAGGCTCCTCCGAGAGATGAGGCTGGAGAATGCCTCGAAGCCGGTCCCCGAAGACGCGGTGGCAAACCTCCAGGAGCTGTCCAGACTGATAAAGGAGGCCCACGGGACCGAAGGCGAGAGGCTCTTCACCGCCAGGGCGAAGATCGCCAAGGCGATGAATCTCCGAGCCATGGCCAGCGAGGACGACGAGTGCGCGCTGGAGCACCTCGAGAGCGCCCTTCGGATTGCCAAGAAGGCCACGGACCCGGTCGTCGGCCAGGACGAGGGGGAGCTTCACAAGGCGGGGCTCTCCGGCAACCTCCTCATAGTGGAGATCCTCACGGACATCATCGTGCTGGCACATCGCAGCGGCAACTTCACCTACAGGGACAAGGCGATAGGGCCTACCGTCAAACCCAACCTCCTGGACAAAATAAGGGAGCGCGAGAGGATCGACAAGCTCCAGACAGATCTGAAGAGACAGCTCAACATCCTGCAGCAGAACTACACGTCTTCGGAGGAGTCCGAGATAGTCGCCGAGTATCTGGCCGACACGGCCATCCTCTTCTCGCGGCTCGGGCTCCCGGGGCATGCGGTCGAGCTGGGCCGCACATTCACAAATAACGAGCGATTCATGGCCTCGGCCGCGGCCGAACGGATTTTCGACGAGGATGGACTTAAGCAGTTCCACGACGAATCGCGCTTCTACGAGGCCGAGAGGATCAGAAAGGACGCCAGCGGCTTCGCCTTCGTCAAGCGGATCAAGGCGGGGCTCGCGATGTCGCAGTCGTTCGGCCTGCGCGTCTCCGCCCTGCTCGGCTTCGGGGGCATTGCGGCCGGCACCGCCATCGGACACGCCGTCGGCGTTGACGGCGGTGCAATATGGGGCGCGGCTGCTGGCGCCGGCCTGATAGGGCTCTCGCAATTTCTCAAGGGCCTGCTCTCCGCGGAGGCACGGCAGGCCGGCGAATACGGCGTCTTCGACGGGGGCGGCGCCCTGCTCGGCGGAATCAAGATATTTGCGAAGTCCGCCGTGGGATTCGGGCTTCTGCTCCTGCCCGCGTTCATAGCCGACGCGAGCGACGAGAGCCTCTCGATGGCTTACTACACGGTCAAGGAAGGGCTGGCGACCTACGCCGACATACCGGGGCTGGTCGGCCAGCTCGGAAACCTCTTCGACCCCGCCACGTATTCGAACGCCGCCGAGACCGCGTGGCACGCCATCGGGACCGGCGCCTACCAGGGACTCAAGCTCGGGACGCTCGCGTTGCTCTTCGGCAGCGTATTCTCCAAAAAGTTTCGCGAGCTCGCCGTGAAGATGAACCCCCTGCTCTTCCTCGGCGCATGTATGATCTCCGCCGACATCGGGCACGTCGCCGGGGATATCGGGGCAAAGCTGGACCTCATGCCGCACTTCTGGAACGGCGGCGAGAGCGGCGACCAGTCGATAACCAGGATCGGGCTCGCGGCCCTCATCAACCTGGAGGTGGGCTTCTCGCTCATGATGGCCGGCGCCGCCAAGTTCAAAAACGAGCATGGCACTACCCTGCTGGAGGCGCTGCAGGAGTCGTGGAAGAGACGCGGCGAGCTGGACTGGAGGGTGGCCAACGCCGCCGCGATCGTGGGAGGTCTCATAATAGCGCAGGGCGGCAACGCGATCGAGGGAGCCGACGCCGCGTACAGGACCTTCTACGGTATCCCCAAGGACCAAGCGCTACCGGCCTTGGCCACCGTCGTGCAGGCGGTCGCCCTGCCTGTGGCCATGCTGGGTTACGCCCTGGGTAGCGGCTTTGCCGAAAAGAGGCTCCCCCTCTTCGAGCGCGCTGGCGAGAGGCTCAAGGATTCGGAGGACGCCGGGGACGGGGATCTCAAACAGGCGGGGAACGCGTCGTTGGGGCTCCTGGAGGGCGTGCTGGGCTCGGAGTTTTTCAAGAACAGGGCAGTCCGCCCCTTCACCATGGATCCGGTGCCTATGATCCCCAGGATGATCGTGGGCTACGAGACGATACCTGGACAACTCATCCAGTCCTTGGTCAACTTCCTGAGCGTCAACGGCACGATGACCGCCGCCTATCCTGAGACGAGCGGAACCAGCGTCGAGAGGGAGACGCTCAGCAGCATAAGCGACGGGCTCAAGGAGGCGGCCGGCAGATACCTCGAGGCCGACGAGGCCCAAGACCCTCAGGCAAAGGCGGAGTTCGAGCGGGCCTTCGACGGAGCCATAAAGGAGATCAGGAACTTCAACAAGAAGGCCGGACAGGTCACGGACGTGACGCATCCGCTCAAGGACTTCCGTTTCGACGCCAAGGGTATCAAGGCCAGGTGCTGCATGCTCCTGTCCGTGCTCAAGGCGTTCAAGCCGGTCTCGGCGCCTCAGAGGCCCAACGCCACGATGTACTTCTCCCTATTCCAGATGCTCGACCACAGCATGACATCCGGTCGAAGGCTCAACGCGGGCAAGATGGACGAGGTACTGCTGGACCTGATGTTGCAGTACATAAAGGAGGACGCGCGAGACAAGAACAACACCCACGTCCTTCAGCCGCTCGTCAAGCTGCTGGCGCTGGCCAGAGAAACGGAGCCCTTCGGCGAAAAGCTCACGGCGTTCTTCGAGGACCACGACTGGGTGGCCGAGACGCTCAACGTGGATCTCGATAATTTGAAGATACCGTCAAAATACAAGACTCGGGATGGCAAACCAATCGCGGGCAGGATGAGAAAGCTGATAAAGCAGAAGGTCGGACTGAACTCAAAACAGTATCGGAACCTCATAAGGAGCTTTGGCGTTCAAGGCGAAGATATAGCGGGCGAACTGCACATAGACACGAGCGAGCTCCACAGGGCTGACGCGGAATCGCTGCTGGAGCTCATCGCAAGCCTCACCACGACGAAGGGCATGGCGGAGGAAGCAACACAACATACTGATATTGCTACGAATACCGCTGCAGATAAATAATCCCCTTCAAAGCTGTTCGACTCTGAAGTATTGATATCGCTATGCCCTGTAGGGCATAGCGAACAGGGGGGTTCGAGCGAGGAGACGGTGAATACGTTCAAACCCATATTCCCGAGGATTGCGGCGCGGGGCCTCATAGCCGATGTGACGGAGCCCGCCCTCTTCACCCTGCCCCGGCGGCCGGCCGACGGCCGGCAGCTGACCCTCAACATCTACGGCCCGCCTTCGTCGCGCGACGATAAGGTCTTCACGCTCAACAGGTCGACGCGCAGCATGTGGCACCTGAGGAGATCCCTCGGCGAGGCGAAGGACCATCTGAAGGCCGGCGACTTCCGCCGCGCCTCGCACGCCTATAACGACGCCTTCCGGAGGCTTGGCGACACCGTCGACGACGGCCTCGTACCCTGCCCCCTCTATCGATGCATCGAGGACGGCGAGGAGATGCTCCGTCACGCGGCGCTGGCCAAGGCGCTGCTCGGGGAACCCAAGCACGCTGCCGAAAATATGGCGGGGCTGGTTCGGTTCCTGCCCAAGGGAGAGAAGAAACCGGATATCGCGGCGAGACAGGCCAACGTCCTCCGCGCCTACAACCTCATGCTCCACGCGAGCAGCGCGGAGGAGCCTAAGAGCAACCTCTACCGCAGAGCGCTGGACATAGCGCTGGACTCCGTCGAGGGGCTAAGTCTCAAGGACAAGCAAGCCAAACAGCTTCACTTCTTGGGGCTTGTGCTCTCGGTCGAGATTGCGGGGAGAAGGATGGCAGTGCTCCACAACGCCCGAGACCTCAAGAAGCGCAGCACTATGATCAAGAGGATCAACGAGCTGTTCAAGGATCTGACGAAGCACCACGCCAAGGGCGCGGCAATCGAGCTCATAGCTCGCTACAGGGCCGACCACGCTATACTCCTCGCGAGGATGGGGCTTTGGGGACCGGCGCTGGAGAACGCCCGCACCCTCACCTCCTATCCCTACCAGATGAGCATGGCCACCAAGGAGCTCATCTCGATGGAGCTCTTCCAGCCCTTCGTCGACGGCCAGCGCGTCCTGTTCACCGACGAGATAAGACAGAGGACCAAGACCGGATTCTGGCTGAAGAGGATGCGCACTGCGATAAGGATGGCGCGACTCGACGGAATCAAGGACGCCATAATAGGCGGCGGCGTACCAGCGGCACTCGCCTTTGTCGGGGCAAAATATATCTTCCCTGAGTTGGACCTGGACCCTGCAATTGCAGCATCGGCATCCGCCACGGCGGCCGTGTTGGTTAAGTCCGTATTCAACGGATGGCAAACCGACGAGGCCTTCTACGCTGGAACGATGGGCACCTTCGATAGCAGCCCGACCGAGGACATTGCCGACATTGGAAGGCTGGCGCTCCGCGGGGGCCTGGCGGCGGCAGCCTGGACGACCGCATCGGTGCTCACCGAGGAGGCGATAAGCCGTCCGGACCTCTTCATGGAGGCGGTGGCGGTATCCGAGAGGGCCATCTCGACAGGGGCCGAACTGCTCGCCGGCGCGCAGGCGCTCTTCGAGGCGCAGACCTACGCGAACATCTGGGGCTCCGTGCGGGCGGCCAACCCCGGGGAGATAGCCTACACGGCGCTAACCGCCGGGGCCGGGGCGCTTTATCTCATGACGCTCTTTCGGCCCAGGACGATAGAGCGCATGAACTATTTCGCGTGGCTTCTGGCGCCTCTGGTCGTCATGCTCTCAGCAGACCTCGGCATGACCCTGGCTGGCGAAGCGCCGCTGAGTTTCGCTGGCAACTTCGGCAACCATCAATTCACCGACAGGGTTGTTCGCTCCTCGATCGCGATGGCTGAAGCGATCATAATGATGGGCGCCGCAGGACTGGTGCTCCGCGAAAACAGACAAGCCCTTGGTGCCATGGGGACTCTGCTGGAGGCCTTCCATCCGCGCAGGAGAAATCTTATGATACCGCTGTCGGCCGCCATGCTCACGGGCATAACGTCGCCGCTGGGCGGCATCATGCAGGGGCCCGGCGCGCCGGACACGCTCCTCGGCACCGCCATACAGGGCCTTTGGATATCCCTCATGCTCATGCCGATCTACTTCACCATGAGCTCGAGGCCCATGAGGTTCACGCCTTTCCTGGACGGAATCCGCGAGGGGTGGGAGGATTCGGACGGAGCCATGATCCCGAAGAGGATCTACGAGACCCTCCGCGGCGGACTCGACGCGGTCAACAAGCCCTACTACACCAGGGCGATACTCAAGGGCCTGTCCTGGGGGATCATCCCCATCGCGTTGCGCGCCAAGCTCGGTTGGGACACGAATGCGGGGCTCATCGCCATGTTGGTGTCGGGCTATCTGGTCGGAAACGGCGCCTCGTACGCCAGCTGGAGTGAGCGCAGCTCCACGCGCTGGGAGCGGATGGCGCTCGCCAACGTGCTCGACAGCACCGAGAGCGAGCTCAAATTCCTGTCGAAGGCCTCCAAGGCGGCGAAGATCCCCCAGCACAGGAGGACGGAGCTGAAGGGGGATGCGCTGAGTTCGATACACAGGTTCTTCTCGCAGGAGGGCCAGCTCACGCATCCGCTGCATCCGTTCATGAGGCACGCGTCCCTGGCCGACCGCTTCTATCCGCTTTACTCCTTCACACTCCGAAACAGGACACCTGGCTTCCCGCGCGTCCCGAACAAGGACCTCTTCGCCAACTTCCACCAGATGCTCATAGGCGCCGAGATGACGGCGGGACGGCTGGAGACGGTGCTCGAATACCTGCGCTTCTACAGCAAGGACTCGAACATGTACGAAGTCATCCGGCCGGCACTGGAGGAGCTGGCCGTGGCCAGGGAGAGGCCGATCGTGGGCGACAGGATAAAGCGGTTTTTCGAGGAGGAGTCATGGATAAAGGACGTCGAGGATCTCGACGTCGAGGACTACGAGCCCGTGATGGAGAGCTCCAGGCGCCTCAACAGGGCCAGAGCCAGGGACGCCGTGGCGGTGAGCTTCAGCGACTACGAGAGCGCCGTGGATGCGCACGGCAGGCAGGGGAACCTCGAGGACCTCCTCGAGGGACTGTATGAGATGCCCGAAGACTTCCCCACGGACCCCACCGCAGATGAAGGCGCCGACGGCAAGAGGGCCCAGGCTGAGGAGCACGCCGGAAGCTAGCTTCTAGGTGTCAGCGTCCCTTCTTCAGCTGGTCGTTGAGATGTCCCTGCACCACCGCGGGCAGAGTTATCTTGAAACGCTCGGCCATCTCGGCAAGGCTCTGCCAGGTGCCGATATCCGACCACTCCACGGGGAACGGGAAGACCACGACGTTTCGGGCCTTCTCCATCACGCCGTAGTCGATCGAGATGCTCTGGACCTCGTCGAAGAACTTGTTCACCCAGCCCTGGTCTGCGCCGCCCTTCGAATCCAATTTCAGCGTCGAGAGCTGCTCGGCCATCTCCGGAAGATACCTGCCCACCGCCTCCAGGAGCGCGGAGGTGCGCCAGACGAACATCCCGCTGTTCCAGTAGTAGTGGCCGGAGTCCATGTAGCCCTGCGCGGTGGGCACATCCGGCTTCTCGACGAACTCCTTAACGCCGCTGGCGCCCGAGCCCCCGATAGCGTTGCCCTCGTGTATGTAGCCGTACTCCGGCGAGGGGAAGGTGGGCGGGATGCCGAAGGTCACCAGGTACTTGCCGTCCGCGGCGAAGGAGGCCGCCTTCTTGAAGATGCCGGCCGCCCCGTCGCCGTCGGGGATGTAGTGGTCGGCGGGGGTAAACAGCGTGACCGCCTCTGGGTCCCTTCGGTGTATGAGCGCCGAGGCCAGCGCTATCGCGGGCGCGGTGTTCTTTTTCTTAGGCTCGCCGACGACGTTCTCGGGCGGTATCTCCGGGAGCTGCTCCGCGACGAGCGCCTCGTAGCGGTCGTTGGTAGCGACGAAGCAGCGATCGCCCGGCACAAACTTCGATATGCGGTCGAAGGTCTGCTGGATCATCGTGCGCTTCTCGTCCACGACGTTCAGAAACTGTTTGGGTCTCTCCGGCGTGCTGAACGGCACGAAGCGCGTGCCCTCCCCGCCCGCCAGGATTATCGCGTACCTGTTGCCCTTCTCAGCCATCTCTCCCCCTTTTCGTTTCGACGTCGATTTACTCACCCTTGGCCAGCTTCTCCTCCATATACGCCGTGACTATCGTCGGCGGATCCGCCTTGCCCTCATCCGCCAAGCGCTTGAGGCCCTCCCACGTCCCGACGTCGGACCAGTAGGTCGCAAACGGCATCACCGCTACGTAGCCGTCCTCCGACGAAGGCTCCATGAGCGCATAGTCTATGGATATGCTCTTTTGCGCCTCGAAGTAGGCCCTAAGCGCCTCCTCCGGAAGAACCGCGTCGGCCGGATAGGAGCCGTAGTGCTCGTCCAAATCCATCTCCATCTTGGGCTGGTAGACCGCGAGGTGGTCGAGGAAGGCCTTCGCCGCCCAGACGAACATACCGCTGTTCCAGAGGAAGTTGCCGCTGGCGAGATACCTCTCCGCCGTCGGCACCTCGGGCTTCTCCTTGAACTTCTTGACCGCGTGGAAGGCTTGATCATCTTTGTCTTGCTCCCCGAGCTCGATGTATCCGTAGTCGGGCGATGCCCACGTGGGCGGGATACCGAAGGTCACCAGAAACCCCGTCTGCAGAGCAAACTTGGCGGCGTGCCTTAGCTGCCCGATGAACGTCGCGGCGCTCTCTATGAAGTGATCAGACGGGACCACGGCGACCACGGCTTCCTCGTCGCGCTCGGCGATCCTGTGCACCGCCGTCGCTATGGCCGGGGCCGTGTTTTTCTTCAGCGGCTCTCCGATGATGTTGCCCAGCGGTATCTCCGGCGCCTGCTCCCTGATCTTGTCCACATATCTTGCGTTGGTGGCGGCCCATATGCGATCGGGCCGGACGACGTTATCGAAGCGATCGAGCGTCGCCCGAAGCATGCTCTTGTCCCTGTGAGTTATAGTGAGGAACTGCTTGGGATTCTCGTCGGAGCTGTAGGGCCTGAAGCGCTTGCCTACGCCCCCCGCCAAAACGACGACGTGCAGGGCGGGGCTGGCGCCGATGACCCGGGGCTGTGGGTTTGCGTTGGTGATATTTCCGCTCGCGATCATATGTCCTCCTGGTCAGAGTTGAAAAAGGTCTCGATCGTCAGGAACTCCTGGTCTCGATGAGCACCGACTTTTCAGCGGCGCCCGCTATCGAGTAGTCGCCCACTGCCGCGGGGACGATGAAGCTCTGTCCCTTGAAGAACTCGCCCTGCGGGGCGCCGTCGGCCCGTCGCGTCACGCGCACCGCTCCATCTATAACGGTGTAGCTGACGAATCCCTCCCCCTCGGTCTCGAAGCGCTCGCCGTATTGGAAGGTGAGCCTCGCCACCCGAAAGAGGCGCTCGTCGAGGATGTTCTCCACCAGCGCGCTGTCGATCCTCTCTCCGGGCATGACCTCGGGCACCCTGCGGTAGGACGACACGGCGCTGGCTCCCCTCGGGCCGTCCCAGGTCGTGACCGCGAGCGCCTTATCCACGTGGAGCTGGCGCGGGTTGCCCTCGCCGTCCGTCCTCCCGTAGTCGTAGACGCGGTAGGTGGTCTCCGAGGTCTCCTGCGGCTCGACGAGCAGGACGCCGGCGCCGATGGCGTGGATGGTCCCCGCCGGTATGAAGTATACTTCGCCGGAGTTGACCGGGACGAAGTTCAGCAGCGCGGTGACGTCCCCGCCCGAGACGAGCACCTCCGAGAACTGCTCCTTGGTGACGCCGTCCTTGAGGCCCAGGTAGATGCCGGCGCCCTCCTCGGCGTCCACGATGTACCAGGCCTCGGTCTTGGAGTGCTCGCCCTCCTTGAGCCCTTCGTAATCCTCGTCCGGGTGCACCTGTACGGAGAGGTTCTTGGCCAGCATCTCCCTGTGGAGGTGCGCCAGCTCAACGATCTCCGGATAGTCGCCCTTCACCAGCTCCTCCAGCGTCGCCAGCCCGCTGTGGATCTGGTCGTAATCTCGGTTCACAAGCTCTATGAGCGACGCATGAAGCCCCAGGCTCTTTATCCAGCCCGCGGCCTCCTTCTTGCCGTCCAGCTCGGCGAGTATGACGCCGAGCTTGGCCTTGTACCCCTCCCAGCCGCCGGAGTTGAGGAGCTTGACGAGAAACGGCATGTGCATCCGCTCGTTGTCCTTCGAGCCGTAAAGGTTTGCGGAGAACATCTCCTCAAGGATGCTGACATCGACATCGAGGTCCACGTCCGCGTAGCTGAGCCTGAACATGTTGCGGAACTTTGGGTGACCGGAGACCTCCCACGACTCGCCCACGATCCCGTACTCCTTCGCGTTGAGAAGGCCGCGCTTGACCTCCGTGACGATGCGCCTGCCCCCCCAAGGCGTGCGCTCGGGCTTGGTGAAGTTGTCGACCTCGGGCGCCATGACGCTTGCCGTGTACTCCCGGAGCGCAATGACCAGGGGCCTGGCAGCGACCTCCTCGTAGAGCTTGTCGCCTCCCACGCCCCTGCGCACCATCTCCACCCAGCGGCCGGCGAGCTCGTCGCCGTCCATCGCATCCTCCAGGAGGCGCACCTCCCCCTCGGGGGTCTTCGTCCTCTCGATCAACTGCTCGATATCCCTGTCCACCCTGTTGCCTCCTCCCCCGCCCGCCGGCGGGGCGCCGACCGGCCCGTTTGAGCCCACGCCGCTCGAACCGGAGCACATGAACGGACCCAGGCCGCGCATCGAAAGCGCGCCGCCCCTCACGAGATCCGCCGGGCATCGGGGACCAACCATCATGAATGAGTCCACGGCCCTCGCCGCGGCACCTGCCGTGCCCTGGTTGAATATGATTCCGGAGTTTGAAAAGAACTGGTTCGCGACTGGCGTCTGACCTATCGGCTGCATCCCGCCTCCAAGTTGAAGGTTCAAAGTTGCGGTCGAGGAACTGCTTATACCGGAAACGTTTATATTGCAAGGGTTTGCGGCACTTTTCGCCCTGGGGGCGCAGCCAGGGCGTTCTTTGCCGGCAGCCGACCCTAAGCGCCTTGCTTTTGGTCCGCCCTTGCCGTAGTAACTGATGAAAACAAAGGGGTTTTATGAAGCTAGTCGAGTGCGTCCCCAACTTCAGCGAGGGACGCGATAGATCGGTCATAGAGTCCATCGCCCAGGCGGTCCGCTCCGTGGATGGGGTGAGCCTCATGCACGTCGACCCGGGGGCCGGCGCGAATCGCACCGTCTACACCCTCGCCGGCGAGCCGGAGGCCGTCCTCGGGGCCGCCTACTCCGCCATAAAGGCGGCATCGGAGCTGATCGACATGCGCAACCACACGGGCGTTCACCCCAGGATGGGCGCGTGCGACGTGTGTCCCTTCGTGCCGCTTTCCGGCACGACCATGGACGAGTGCGTCGAGCTGGCCGGCCGACTCGGCCAGCGCGTCGGATCGGAGCTGAGTATACCCGTTTACCTATACGGCGCCGCCGCACGCGACGGATCTAGGCGAAGCTTGGCCGACATACGCAGGGGCGGGTACGAATCGCTAGAGAACAGGATGAAGCTACCCGAGTGGGCGCCGGATTTCGGTCCGGCCGAGTTCAACTCCAGGTCGGGCGCCACGGCCGTCGGGGCGCGAGGGATACTCGTCGCCTTCAACGTCAACCTGGACACGCCGGATGCGGCGGTGGCCGAGAGGATCGCGCGAGAGATCAGGACGTCGGGAAGGGGCGGCCGCAGGTTCGAATCGCTCCAGGCGAAGGGATGGTTCATACCGGAGTACGGACGGGCTCAGGTGACGACGAACGTCCTCGACGTGGAGGCCGCGCCGCTGCGCGCGGTCTTCGACGCGTGTCGTGAGTTGGCCGGAGGGTTCGGCGCGCGCGTAACGGGCAGCGAGATAGTTGGGATGGTTCCGAGGCGAGCGCTCGCAGGCGACGTGGACGATGCGATCGCGTACCTGGGCCTGGGCGAGATCGCGCCGTTCGATCCGAAATCGAGGGTACTCGAGGAGGCCCTGGGTATCGAAAATTTGTAAGTTATTGATAATACAATAATTATTACACAGCCGCACGACCCTTTTCATAGCAACATTTTGGCGGCGCGGCCGAAAAGTCAGGGCGGCACGAAGACCCAACTGACGCAACGAGGGACACGACCATGTCTATGAGGATGACGAAGGTACAGCACAAGAAGCTCGATCGGATACAGGAGCAGGTCAATAGCAAGTTACTGCCCAAGAGTGTCCAGGGACACATAGACCTCGCGAGACAGGGCGACCTCGATCGCAACAACCTCTTCAAGTCATACGAGAGGATGACCGCGCGCGGAAGCCGCATAGCCAGGTCCACGCTGCTCATGAAGCTCGAGAGCCTCGTGCCCAGGAGCATGCAGGCGCACACCCCGGCCGACCCCTCGATCGTCTATCAGGACACACCGGATATGCCGGTCGACCCGGAGCGGGAGCCCCCCGACGCGGAGGAGCTGCCCAAGACAATCAAGGCGATGGCCCGCGACATCGACAGGCCGCAGGACACGGAACCCCTGAAGATAATCAAGACGATGCTCGGCGATCTTGGCTTCACACCCGCGACCGCCGGTTACAGGCGGGCCTTCGAGCTCGCGTCAGTGCACGTGGCGCGCAGCCTCGCATTCAAATACATAAGGACGAAGAGGCGGAGCAGGCACGCGCCCTTCCCGATTCCGCCCATGCCGGCGTCGAAGGAGTTCGCAAGGTCGCTCGCGGCGGATCTTGCGACGACGACGGAGCTCATCGAACAGTGGCAAGACTGGGACGGCTGGCCCATGGTCCTCATCGACATCTTCACGGTGATACTCGCCGACGGCGTCTTCGACGGCCACGTCCCGAACCTGCCGATCAGGAGGAAAGCCGAGATCGCCCTGAAGGCGCAGTGGTTCGAGGAGCTCAAGGCCTGGGGCATGGAGTACAGCGACACGGTCGACGCATCGGACGACGTTGGCTCCTACGACGTGGCCCGCTCGGCGTGGCGCCTGTACTATAGACAGAAGGAGGACGAGGACGCGAGGAGGAAGATCGCGGCCGAGTACTCGCGCCTGGACAAGTCGGTGCGCGGCGAGATGGAGGTGAACGGACATGCCGTCAGGCGCTTCTACCTCGACATGCTCGAGCTGCACCGAGAGGGGCAGTACCTGATGGGCGACGAGTTCATGGAGCTTATCACCCCCTACGTGCGATACGACTCCGTAAAGGAGCTGATGCAGATGTTCGACCGCCGCGACGTGCCGCAGGACGTCAACAGGATCATGGCCAAGAACATCATCGCCTGGCACGCCTTCAGCCCGCAGGGATTCGCGGGCTGGCTGGCCGGCAGGGTTTCCGAATACAAGCGAGACGTAAAACGCGACCTCAACGCCTTCTGCCTCACGAGGCTGGGCTTCACGCGGGGCCAGGTAGGCCGCGACGGGCGCGCGCCCGAGGCGCTGGTGACCAAGCTCATGGGCATGTCGAAACAGGGCGCGGACCTCACCAAGCTCATCCAGACGATCAACCGCCGCTTCCCGGGCGCCATCTCCAAGGACGTCGCGGGCCTGATCAAGTCCGCGGGCAAGAAGGCGGCCAAGCCCGAGCCGAAGCAGGCGGAGGGAGGCTCCTTCGCGCTCACCAGCCCCACCCGCGCGAGCATCAAGAAGCCGAACAAGCGCAAGGCCAGCAAGAAGAAGTCTCCCCCGAAGGCCAAGCCCGGCGGCGGCGGGAAGCGCGTGCGCGCGGACAAGGCGCAGATGAGCATGGATTTCGGCTCCAAGGCCTTCGTTGGCGCGGGCGGCGTGAATCGCCTCTTCGGGTTACGCAGCCAGTCCGCGCTGCCGGGCGCATCCTTCATGCTCCTCCAGCCAAAGATCATTTGAGCAGACCCGCGAATCCACCCCCATCGTCAATGCCCTGACAGCGTCTATCAGCATGATAATCGGCCAAAATTCGTCGTGTCGTATAATAGTTTGATTTTGAACAGGAGCGGCCAACCTAATTTGGCAGAAGGCATGATGGGCGCGTTCCTACAGGTGAACACGAGTCATAACGTCAATGCGAACCTGGTCTATGCCTGTCCGCTTCACCCCAATGCAGAGCAGGTTGCCTGTCCTAAGGGCGCGAATTATTACTTGAAGGTCATGCAGGTCTGGACCAAGTGGAAGAAGCCGGACTATCTGGGATGGCCCCCGGCTTACGTAGAGTAAGTTACTTCGAATGCAATAAACCCCCGGTCCATGGCCGGGGGTTTTTTTGTCCGCGCGCCATCAATCTAAATAGTTGATATCTATATATATTACCCTGCCCACTCGAGGCCGAAAAAAGCGCGCACCAAATGCCCTTTCCGGCCGATAACTATTCTGAAGCGGACCGCATATCAGGGGATATGGATGATCACGAAGACGTTCAGATGTGAGTTGCCGAAGCTGGGCCGGCCTTTGGAAGGCGCGGACTGCGAGGACAACGCTCTGGAATACTACGCCGAGATGACGCGCCAGGGCTACGAGTGCCGCATCGAGAAGTACGACTCCTACATCGAGGACGAGATCAACGACAGGCTCCTGCCCGCCGTCGAGTACGCCGTCGGATGCACTGCGCCCATGGAACTCTTGATGGAGCAGACCGCCAGGGAGCGCTTCCTGGAAAATATCGAAAAGCTGGAGGTCAACAGCGCGGGTAATGAGCTGTGCCCCATGGACATCTCCAGGCGAACGCCTACCACCGAAGAGCTCAGAAACTGCGAGGAGATCAGCAGCTGGCAGGCCAGCGAGGAGATCGCCGAATACGTCAGGGACAACGAGAGCTCAGAGTCCGACAGACAGAGGCTCGTGGCGGCCCTGGTGAAGGCCGTTGAGGTCACACTCGATCTGGGGGCCGATAGGATCGGGATAATGAACCGCAACGGCGTAAAGCTGTGGAGTGCCTTCGAGGTCCTGGCCAAGCACGGAAGGGCGGACGACGGCATCACCGTGCCGATCCTCATGCGCGCGGTGTACGAGCGATTCCACGACCAGAACGCGATCGTGGCGCTGGCGGCCGTGGCGCCCGGCTCCGACGAGCTGGCCTTCGCGAGGGAGATCGCGCAGCCGCAGATTCCCCGCTATCTGAGCGGCACCGTAGACACCAATCAGGGAGGCAAGATAGTCGAGTCCAGGATAAGCTACTACGGCGCCATAAGCGTGATCGCGCCGGGCTCCGAGGCACAGATTCGGGCGTGGGAGAACCTCTGCGGCAACTGGGACGAGTACCCTGACATGCCTTGGGTCGCAAACTACCTAGGAAAGCTCGAGCCGTTCTGCAGCAGGCACAGCAAGGGCGCGAGCGCGGCCGCCGTTTCGAAGATCCGAATGCACGAGCAAGATCTGGGCTACACGGCGATGGTCGTGAAGAGGAAGCCGTAGAACTCGTTCAGATGAGATCCCATCTGCTGACAACAGCGCCTCCGCAATATTGCCCTTATCGTTGGTATTCATATTAGCCCCCTAAATCAGGCACAAAAAAGCCATCGAGCGGGTGGAGCTGAGGGGAATCGAACCCCTGACCCCCACAATGCCATTGTGGTGCTCTCCCAGCTGAGCTACAGCCCCACTCGCCCGATGGCTACAAAAACAGGCGGAATATTCATCCGCCTGCGGGAGTCAAATTAACCGGACGCCAGTATCGTGTCAACGGCTTTTTTAAAGAATATCGGTAGGTTAGTAAGTTCTCGGAATCATTCACCGGCTTCACCACTGTATAAAGACCCCGACGCCGGGCCCGTGCAGCGTCTGGCTGCCGTTGTACAGCGCCCTGTAGTAGGCCCTGGCCCCCACGAAGCCGTACTTAACAGAGAAGCCCCCGGCCACGTCGTAGACGCGCCTGGAGTTTATGTAGGCGAAGTACGGCAGCACATCGAGAATCAGGTGCTTTGTGAAATAGACGTAGAACGGCACGCCGAACTCGAAGCCGGTGTGCTTGCCCGACCCCCATATGGACTTCACGCCCAGTGCGAGGTTTACGCCTATAAATCTGGCGAAGAGCGTTCGTAGCAGCAGATGCCCGGACAGCACGTCCAGATCCGGGGCGTTTCTCTCGAAGTAGCGCATGTACTCGAAGTCGGCGCCGAAGGATAGGTAGCCGGCCTCGATCCTGCCCACGGCCGCGTTGACGTCGTTTATGACGTAATGATACGAGGGCTCTATCCTGATCGTCGGGAGCGCCGGACTCTGCGTTAGCTTGAGCTCCTCGTAGAGCATCCTGGGGTCCTCGGCGCCGCCGGTGGCCAGCCCCATCAGGAAGAAGTTGTAGAATATGCTCATCAGGCCCTGCGCCGCTATGTCGCCGCCGCTGATGGACGAGGTCGTATCGGTGGAGTAGCCGGAGTCCGTATCGGTCTTGGCCTCCGAGGGTTTTTTGAGCCCCTCCTCGAAGCTCTCGAGCTTGCCCTTGCCCTCGCCCGCCCACGCTGCAGGCGTCAGGATACACGTGGCGAGCAAAACCGCCAGGGCCAGCTTCGCGGCCCTCATCCGCCCTCCCCTATGAAGTCCTCCACCCGGCGCCGGACCTCGTCCGAGCTCCAGTCCAGCGGGCCCGCGTGCCTCTCGAGGATCACACCGCTTGCGTCGATGAAGACGGTCTCCGGCAGATAGCGGTTGAGATAGGCGTCTGTCACGCGCGTCTCGGAGTCCAGCAGGACCGGGAACTCCGCCCCGACGCGCTTTGCGAAGCTCGCCGCCGCCGCGGGCTCCTCGTCCTGGCTGACGGCAAGGACGACGAGTCCCCTGTCGCGGAATTCGCGCTCGAGCTCCACGAGCGACGGGAACTCCTCGATGCAGGGAGGGCACCAGCTGGCCCAGAAATGCAGGATGACGGGCCTGCCCTCGTAGCCCGCGAGGCTCACCTGGCCCGATTCGACCGAGGGCAGCGAAAAGCCCGGCGCCAGATCTCCCGCCTTGGGCCTCATCAGATACTGCAAGGCCGACACCGCCGATAGGGCGATGCCGGCCGCCAGGACTGCGATCCAGAATCTCTTCATTCGCTATGGTCTTACTTCTTCTCCGCCTTCTTCCTCTTGGCGGGGGCCTTCTTCTTCGCCGGCGCCTTCTTAGCCGCGGGTTTGGCGGCCTTGGCCTTGCGCGCGGGCTTTTCCTTCTCCGCGGCCTTGGCCCCGGCCTTCTTCGAGGCCTTCGCCGGCGCCTTCTTCGGGGCGCCATCCTCCGCCGCACCGCCCTTCTCCGGCAGGTACTCTATGACTGCCATGGAGGCGGAGTCGCCGTGGCGGTATCCCAGCTTGAGGACCCTGGTGTACCCGCCTTCACGCTTGGCGAAGCGGGCCGCCAGATCTCCGAAGGCGATGGCCACGGCCTTCTTGTCGCGGATGAGGGACACGGCGCGCCTGCGGGCGGCAACCGTACCCTTCTTGCCGAGGGTGACCATACGATCGGCCAGCGACCTGAGGGCCTTGGCCTTGACCAGTGTCGTCTCGACCCTGCCGTGCTTTATGAGCGACGACGCCATGTTTGCGAACATGGCCTGGCGGTGCGCCCTCGTCCTTCCGAGTTTCTTTCCAGCTACGCGGTGTCTCATCGTTTACCTCTTGGTCTATTCGACGTCCTTGGGTCTGAAGCGCTCGGCGTCCTCTATCGTGAACCCGTCGAGCTTCATCCCGAGGGACAGCCCCATGCTCGAGAGTATCTCCTTGATCTCGTTGAGCGACTTGCGGCCGAAGTTCTTGGTCTTAAGCATCTCCTGCTCGCTCTTCTGGCAGAGCTCGCCGATGTACTTTATGTTGGCGTTCTGAAGGCAGTTGGCGGAGCGCACGGAGAGCTCGAGCTCGTCCACCCTGCGGTAGAGGTTCTCGTTGAGCGCGGGCTTCTCCTCGCTGATCTCCATCTCCTCCGGCTCCGGCAGCTCCTCGAAGTTGATGAAGATCTGCAGCTGCTCCTTGAGGATCTTTGCGGCGAACGCCAGCGCGTCGTCGGGCCTAACGGAACCGTCGGTCGTCAGATCCATCGTGAGCCTGTCGTAGTCCGTACGCTGTCCCACGCGAGCGTTGGTCACGTTGTAGTTGCAGCGAACAATGGGAGTATGGATCGAATCGATCGGTATCACGCCAACGGGATCCTCGGGGCGCTTGTTCTGCTCGGCCGGCACATACCCCTTGCTCATGCGCACGGCCATGGTGACCTTGAGTTTCCCCTCCGGGCCCACCGTGGCGATGTGCAGGTCGGGGTTGAGCACCTCGAGCTTCTCGGAGGTGACTAGGTCCTTGGCCCTGACCTCCTTCTCACCGCTGACCTCGAGCCTGATCGTGTCGGAATCTCCCTCGTGGAGCTTGAGCCTCAGCTGCTTGAGGTTGAGAATGATGTCCGTGATGTCCTCTTTCACGCCCGGGATGCTGGTGAACTCGTGCAGGACGTTGTCGACCTGGATGGACGTCACCGCAGCGCCCTGCAGCGACGACAACAGCACGCGGCGCAGGGAGTTGCCCAGCGTGATCCCGAAGCCGCGCTCGAGCGGCCTGGCAACGAACTTGCCGTAGGTCGGGGAGACCTCCTCCCTGTCGAATTCCAGACCCCTGGGCCTGATCAGCCTTCTCCAATTGCGATGCATTTTTCCTCCTCCAGCCGCCTCCACGCCCGCCACGTTTTGCGGGCACCACTGCGGCTGCCATTTTCTATTTCGAGTAGAGCTCGACGATCAGCTGCTCCTGGATCGGCATCGTGAGCTGTTCGCGCGACGGATAGGCCATGACCTTGGCCTCCCAGTTGTCTTTCTCGAGCATAAGCCACTCGGGCAGGCCCCTGCGTTCCACGGACTCCATAGCCTCCATGATGGCGGCCATCTTGCGGCTCTTCTCGCGCACGCTCACCGCGTCTCCCTGCCTCACGAGATAGGACGGCACGTTGACCCTGCGGCCGTTGACCATGAAGTGTCCGTGGCAGACCAGCTGCCTGGCCTGGCTGCGCGAGCGGGCGAAGCCCATCCGGTAGACCATATTGTCCAGCCTGCGCTCCAGCAGGACGAGCAGGTTGTCGCCGGTGACGCCCTTCATCCTGTCGGCCATGTGGAAATAGCGACGAAACTGCTTCTCGAGCACGCCGTACATCTGCTTGGCGCGCTGCTTCTCCCGAAGCTGCGATCCGTACTCGCTGATCTTGCGGCGGCGCTGGCCGTGCTGTCCCGGCGCATACTGACGTCGCTCGAAGGAGCACTTGTCGGTGAAGCAGCGATCTCCCTTGAGGAAGAGCTTCATCGCCCCGCTGCGGCACTTGCTGCAATATGAGTCTCTGTATCTCGCCATGATTCCTCCAAAAACAGTAATCAGTGATCGGTGATCAGTGATCAGCGACCTATATCAGACCCTTCTCTTCTTCGGGGGCCTGCACCCGTTGTGCGGGATCGGCGTGATGTCCCTGATGCCAGTCACCTTGACGCCGGTCTTCGTGAGCGCCCTCAGCGCCGACTCGCGGCCCGCGCCAGGCCCGCTCACCACGACCTTAGCTGAGCGCAGGCCATGATCGTAGGCCTTTCGCACCGCGTCCTCGGCGGCCAGCTGAGCCGCAAACGGCGTGCTCTTGCGGGAACCCTTGAAGCCCCTCACGCCCGAAGACGACCACGATATGACGTTGCCCTTGGGATCGGTCACCGTGATGATCGTGTTGTTGAAGGTGGCGAGTATGTGCACCACGCCCACCGGCACGTTCTTCTTCGTGCGCTTCTTGCCCTTCTTGGGCTTTGCCTTCTTTACCTCAACCTGGGTCTCTATAGTCGCCATTCATTCCTCCGTTATCGTCATCATCAACCCTTCGGGCCCGGCGCGATCTTCTTGCCGGCAACCGCGATGCGCTTGCGGCCCTTCGCGGTACGGGCGTTCGTGCGCGTACGCTGGCCGTGGCAGGGAAGCTTGCGAATGTGCCTCTGCCCCCGGTAGGTGCCTATGTCCTTGAGGAGCTTGATGTTGGCCTGCACCTCCCTGCGAAGATCTCCCTCGACCTTGAAGCCGGAGTCCAGCACCTCGCGGATCCTGGCGATCTGGGAGTCGCTCAGGTCGTCGGCCCTCACGCCCTCGTCTATCCCGGCGATCTTGAGGATCTTCTTGGACGTCGTGGGCCCCACCCCGTAGATATACGTGAGCGCGACCACAGACCTCTTCTTACCGGGTATGTCTACACCTGCTATACGTGGCATCTCGAACTCCTTATCTGATCAATAACCTGTCCGTAACCGCCAGTCACTAGTCACCAGTCACTAGTCACGGCTGTTATTTGTACCCCTGCCTCTGCTTGTGCTTGGGATTGGTGCAGATCACCCTCACCACACCCCTGCGACGAATGATCTTGCACTTATCGCAAATTTTCTTCACCGAAGAACGAACCTTCATCTCCTACCTCCTATACCTCCCGGGGGATCCCTCGCTCCGCTCGGGATGACGCCCTGCGGGCGTCACTTCGTCCTGTAGACGATCCTCCCTCTGGACAGATCGTAAGGGGATAGCTCGATGGTGACGCTATCTCCGGGCAGTATCTTAATAAAGTGCATCCTCATCTTTCCGGACACGTGCGCCAACACCTTGTGCCCGTTCGGGAGCTCGACCCTGAACATCGCGTTAGGCAGCGTCTCCAGGACCTTTCCCTCCACCTGTATCGATTCCTGTTTCGGCATTCGCCCTCTCTCGTCGCAGGCCTCAGAGAACGCTCAGGATCTCCGGGCCCTCCTCCATTATCGCCACCACGTGCTCAAAATGCGCCGACAGCCTCCGATCCTTAGTTACGACCGTCCAGCCGTCCTCGAGCACCTCGACCTCGTGCGTGCCGGCGTTGACCATCGGCTCCAACGCTATCACCAAACCACGCCTCAGCTTCATACCGGTGCCCGCAGTCCCGAAGTTGGGGACCTGGGGGTCCTCGTGAAGCGAACTGCCAATGCCGTGGCCGACGTAGTCCCTGACGACCGAAAACCCCGCCTCCTCGGCCACGCCCTGGATCGCCGCGGAGATGTCGTGCAGGTGGCCTCCTACGACCGCCGCCTCCACGCCGTGCGTCAGGGCGTCCTTGGTAGCGGCCAAGAGCCTCACGGCCTCGTCGTCCACCCTGCCCACGGGAAAGGTGACCGCGTGATCGCCATAGAACCCATCCAGTATCACGCCGCAGTCGACGCTGACGACATCGCCCGCCTCGAGCCTCCGCTCACCCGGTATCCCGTGTACCACCTGCTCGTTCACTGATACGCAAAGCGTGTGGTGGTACCCCGGCACCGTCGGGAAGGCCGCCTTCGCTCCCCTGGACTCGATGTGCTCGGTGGCCATCCTCTCGAGATCCATCGTGGTGACGCCGGGGACGATGGCATCGCCTAGCTTCGCCATCACCTCCGCGACGATACGATTGGCCGCCCTGAGCTTCTCAACCTCTTCTCGAGACTTGAGACTTATCATGAGCCTTATGAGCCAGCCTTCTTATCAATCAAAGAACATATGCTTCCGAATATATCGTCCACGCTGCCCACGCCCCTTATGTTCGCGAGCAGGCCCTTCTCCTCGTAGTACCCCAAAAGCGGCTCAGTCTGCGCCTTGTAGTTGGCGAGCCTGGTGCGGACCGTCTCCTCGTTGTCGTCGGCGCGCTGGATGAGCGTGCCGCCGCAGTCGTCGCAGACGCCCTCAACCTTCGGCTTCTGAAAGAGCACGTGGTAGTTCCTGCCGCAGCCCTGGCACTGCCTGCGCCCGGCGATCCTGCCCACGACCTCCTCGTCGGGCACGTCCAGGTTGATCGCCGCCATGAGCCCCTTGCCCGTATCAGCCAGCATCGTATCCAGCGCCCTGGCCTGCTCCACCGTCCTGGGAAAGCCGTCCAGTATGTAGCCGCCGTCGCAGTCGCTCTTGGCGAGCCTCTCCTTCATGATGCCGACGATCACGTCGTCGGAGACCAGATCGCCGCGCTCCATGAACTCCTTGGCCTTGAGGCCAACCGGGGTTCCCTCGGCCACGGCAGCCCGAAGCATGTCTCCCGTGGACAGCTGAGGTATGGAATACCTCTCCGCCAACTTTGCGCCCTGGGTGCCCTTGCCGCAGCCTGGGGGGCCCATCAGTATCAAGCGGATCGCCTCCGACATCAGCCCCTCCTCCCGCGAAAACGCCCGCCGGCCTTGGCCCCCAGGAAACCCTCGTAATGCCTGGTGAGCAGGTGGGACTCTATCTGCGACAGCGTGTCCATCGCCACGCCAACGACGATCAGCAGCGAGGTGCCCCCGAAGGTGTAGGCCAGCGACGACGGTATGCCGAACTTCCTTATGAGGAAGTGCGGCAGTACGCAGACGGCCGCGACGTACAGCGCTCCGCCCAGCGTTATGCGCGTGAGCACCCTGTCGATGTAATCGGAGGTGTTCCTGCCGGGGCGTATGCCCGGGATGAACCCGCCGTGCTTCTTCATATTGTCCGCCACGTCCACCGGGTTGAACGTCACCGCCGTGTAGAAGTAGGCGAAGAAGATGATCAGGCCCGCGTAGAGGGCGGTGTGGAACCAGCCCGCCGACAGCGCGGCCGCGACCTTCTGCATCACTCCACCGGGCGAGAACTGCGCTATCGTCGCCGGGAACATGATTATGGACGATGCGAATATCGCCGGTATGACGCCGGCCGTGTTTACCTTGAGCGGCAGGTGCGATGCCTGCCCCCCGTACATCTTGTTGCCCACCACGCGCTTGGCGTACTGCACCGGTATCCGGCGCTGCGCCCTCTCGACGTAGATGATAACGCCTATGATCAGGGCTATGAAGGCCACGAGCAGGACGAATCCGAAGAAGCCGCCGTACTGCTCCTTGGTGGACCACGCGTCGCGGAAGCCCACCGGTATGCGGGTGACGATGCCCGCGAATATGATGAGCGATATGCCGTTGCCTATGCCGCGCTCGGTTATCATCTCGCCGAGCCACATCAAGAACGACGTTCCCGCGGCCAGCGTCACCATGGTCGTGAGGTAGAACTCCCAGGTCGGCACGCCGGGCAGGACCGCTCCCTGCTGCTTCAGCCCCAGGCTTATCCCGAAGCCCTGGACGAGGGCCAGTATGACCGTGCCGTAGCGCGTATACTGCGTTATCTTCTTGCGCCCAGACTCGCCCTCCTTCGAAAGCCTCTCGATGGAAGGGACCACCACCGTGAGCAGCTGAAATATGATCGACGCGCTGATGTATGGCATGATGCCAAGCGCGAAGACCGAGAACTGCGACAGCGCTCCGCCGGAGAAGAGGTTGAAGATTTCAAAGACCGTTCCCTGCGAGACTATGTTTCTGACAGCGTCTGCCGAGATGCCCGGCGTCGGCACGAATATGCCGATGCGGTAGATGCCCAGCATAGCGATCGTGAACAGTATGCGCTTCCTGAGCTCGGGTATCTTGGCTATGTTGGCGATGCCCTCAGCCACCTACGACCTCCGCCTTTCCGCCCGCCGCCTCGATCTTCTGCTTGGCCGACTCGGAGAAAGCCGCCGCCTTTACAGTGATGGCCGCCTTAAGCTCCCCCCTGCCCAGTACCTTGAGGCCCGAAAGGCCCTTCTTCACGACGCCGCGCTCCTTGAGGAACTCCAGCGTTATCTCCCCGCCGCCCTCGAGGGCAGCCAGCTGGTCGACGTTGACCACCGCGTACTCCTTGCGGAAGATGTTTGTGAAGCCGCGCTTAGGCAGCCTTCTCTGGAGCGGCATCTGCCCGCCCTCGAAGCCCACCTTGCCGCCGGTGCCGGCCCTGGCCTTCTGGCCCTTGTGGCCCTTGCCGGCAGTACCGCCCCATCCGGAGCCGTCGCCACGGCCGACCCTCTTGACGCGCTTTATCTGTTTACCCGAAGGCCTTCCTATCTCGTTCAGCCTCATCTCGAATCTCCTCGGATCATGACTTCGCCGGCGCCTCGTAGGTGAGCCCCTCCTCGACTATCTGAACGAGGTGCGTGATCTTCCTCACCATGCCGCGGACCTCCGGCGTGTCCTTCAGTATCCTCTCGTGGTTTATACGCCTGAGCCCCAGGCCTCTCACCGTCGCACGGTGGGCCGGAAGGCTGCCGTAGAAACCCTTCACCAGTTTAACTCTGATCGCTTTCGACATTGCCTGACCTCATCCTCGCCTTCTCCTCGGGCGAAATAAGCTGCGTGAGCCCGTTCAAGGCGGCCTTGATGACGTTATGTGGGTTGTTGGTTCCTATGCACTTCGTGAGAATGTTGCGTATCCCGGCCGCCTCGACGACCGCGCGGACAGGGCCGCCCGCGATGACGCCGGTACCGAGCGAGGCGGGTTTCATGACCACCTTGCCGGCCCCGAAGCGCCCCAGGATCTCGTGCGGGATCGTGTCGGAGACGACAGGCACATCGACCATCTCCCTCTTGGCCTGTTCTGTCCCCTTCTTTATAGCCGCAGGGACCTCCTTCGCCTTGCCCAGGCCCACGCCCACGCGCCCGTTGCCGTCGCCCACGACGACCAGCGCCGAGAAACTGAAGCGTTTTCCGCCCTTGACGACCTTGGCGACACGGCTGATGTGCACCACGCGCTCTATGAGCTCCGATTTGGGTGTGTCGTAGTGTGCCATATCAGAACTTCAATCCTTTCTGCCGCGCTGCATCCGCGAGCTCCTTGACGCGACCGTGGTATATGCAGCCGTTGCGGTCGAACACTACCTTCTCCACGCCCTTGGACTTCGCACGCTCGGCTATCGCGCCGCCGACAAGCTTCGCGGCGGTCCGGTTGCCGCCCTTGCCCTTCGCCTCGAAGCCCTTCTCGTATGTCGAAGCCGAACAGAGGGTCTTGCCGGTCGAGTCGTCGATGAGCTGGGCGCTGATATGCTTTAGGCTGCGAAAGACGGTGAGCCTAGGCATCTCCGTCGTGCCGGAGATCTTCTTGCGTATGCGCCTCTTGCGCCTGGCGCGGCCTGTGATCACGTTACCCATGGATTAACCTCCCGTCGCGCCCGCTGCGGCCTTGCCGACCTTGCGGCGCACGACCTCGTCTACGTACCTTATGCCCTTGCCCTTGTAGGGCTCTGGGGGCCTCAGGCGGCGGATCTTGGCCGCGGTCTCGCCGACCAGGTGCTTGTCCGAGCCGGCGACCTTGACCTTCGTCTGCTTTTCGACCTCGATCTTTATGCCCTCCGGGATGGCGAAGTCGATGGGGTGGCTGAATCCCAGGTTCAGGTTGAGCGATTTGCCCTTCACCTCGGCCTTGTAGCCGACGCCCACTATCTCCATCTCCTTGGAGAACCCCTCGGAGACGCCGGTCATGATGTTCTGGACGAGCGCGCGGACCAGGCCCTGCTCGGCCCTTGCGCGCTTGGAGTCGTCCTGCCTGGTCACGGTCACCGCGTTATCCTTCAGCGCGACCTTGACCAGGGGAAAGCGCCCCTGATTGATGTCGAAGCTCAGATTGCCCAAGGGGCCCTTCGCCGCTAGCACCGTACCCTGCATGTTAGCGCTCACACCCTTTGGGACATCCACCGGTCTTTTACCTATGCGAGACATTTTCTATCTCCTTAACCTAATCACCATGCGGTGCAGAGCACCTCTCCACCTATGCCCTGTCTCTTGGCGTCCGTGTCCTTCATCAACCCCTTCGACGTGGTCAGTATCGCGACGCCCACGCCCTGCCTGTTGGGACGGATATCGGCGGCGCTGACGTAGACGCGCCTGCCGAGCTTGCTCGTCCGAAGCAGGCTGCGAAACGCCGGCTTGCCGTCCGGGAGGTACTTTATGTCTATCACGATGCTCTTGCGTAGCCCTTCCCCGCCCACGCTCATCGCGCCCAGGAACCCCTCCCTGACAAGGATTCCGGCCAGCGACTCCTTGAGCCTCGAGTAAGGCACCGTGGCCGTATCGTGACGCGCGTTGGCCGCGTTGCGTATGCGAGTCAGCATGTCCGCTATCGGGTCGTTAAAAGCCATATGCTCTCACCTCATATCCTCATATAGACGCCAAACAGGGCGTCGGTTTACCAGCTCGACTTCACGACGCCGGGCAGCTCGCCGCCCAGAGCCATGTTGCGGAAGCAGATCCTGCACATGTCGAACCTGCGCATGTATGCGCGGGGCCTGCCGCATATCGGGCAGCGGTTGTAGGAGCGCACCTTGAATTTAGGCCTGCGCCTCGCCTTCATCATGATCGATGTCTTCGCCATATCCTCTCCTCAGAACAGCCGTCAGTCCTGCCTGAAGGGCATCCCCATGAGCTTCAGGAGCGATCTGCCCTCCTCGTCGTTGGTGGCCGAGGTCACGAACGTCAGGTTCATGCCGTTTGTCCGCTGGACCTTGTCGACGTTGATCTCCGGAAAGATCGCCTGCTCGGTGATCCCCAGCGTGTAGTTGCCCCTACCGTCGAAGGCCTTGTTCGAGACGCCCTTGAAATCGCGAACCCTGGGCAGCGCGACGTTCACGAGCTTGTTCATGAAGTCGTACATGCTCTTGCCGCGCAGCGTGACGCATGCCCCGATGGACTGGCCTTTGCGCAGCTTGAAGTTAGCGATCGACTTCTTGGCCTTGGTGATGCACGGCCTCTGACCGGTGATCACGCCGATCTCCTCGGCCGCGTTCTGAAGGACCTTCACGTCCTGCAGGGCCTCCTTGACCGAGGTGTTCACCACGATCTTGCGGAGCCTGGGGACCTGCATCACGTTCTGATAGCCGAACTCCTTCATCAGAGCGGGTATGCACTCGCTCTTGTACCTGAGCTCCAGCTCCGAACGCTCGGTGGGCCTGGCCTCCTTCTTGGGCTTGTCCTTGCCCTTCGCCTCGACCTTACCCTTGTCCTTCGACTTGGCCTTATCCTTGGCCTTGGCCTTGGCCTTAGCCTCGGCCTTCCCTTCGGCACTCGCCTTTTTGGCCTTTTCCTGAGCCACCTTGATCCTCCTTGGCGCTAGCCCGCCCGATCACTTGGGCTGGGAGATGACATCCCCCGTGCGCTTGGCGATGCGAACCTTGTTATCGCCGTCTATCCTGTATCCTATGCGGGAGGCCTTTCCGGCCTTCTCGTCGTAGTACATCACGTTCGAGACGCTAATCGGCGCCTCCTTGTCGATGATGCCGCCCTGCCTGTGCGTCTGCGTCGGCCTCTGATGGCGCTTGACGATGTTGAGCCCCTCCAGCCAGACGCGGCCGGACTTTTCGTCCACCTGGCGGACCTTTCCGGTCTTGCCCTTGTCCTTGCCGGTTATGACCTTCACGGTATCGCCCTTGCGTATCTTCATACCTTACCTCAATCTATTCGTACTCTGATCGTAACCACCAGTCACGATTCACGGTTTATAAAACCTCCGGCGCCAGCGAGATGATCTTCACGTACTTCTTGCCCCTGAGCTCCCTGGCCACGGGGCCGAAGATGCGCGTGCCGATCGGCTCGCCCTGGTCGTTGACCAAAACCGCCGAGTTCTCGTCGAACTTGATCGTGGAGCCGTCCTCGCGCCTGAGCTCCTTCTTGGTGCGCACGACGACCGCCTTCTTCACGTCGCCCTTCTTGACCTTAGACCTGGGCATCGCCTCCTTGACGGAGACGACTATTATGTCGCCGATGCTCGCATAGCGGCGCCTCGACCCGCCCAGGACCTTGATGCACCTGAGGAGCTTCGCGCCCGAGTTGTCGGCTACGGCTAGCTCTGTCATCTGCTGGATCATATATATCTCCCGCTATAGCCCCTGCTCCACCATCGAGGCCTTCTTTACGATCTCCGTGACCCTCCAGCGCTTGCGCTTGGAGAGGGGGCGGCACTCGCGGATCGCGACCACGTCGCCCTTCCTGCACTCGTTGCGCTCATCGTGCGCCATGAACTTCTTGCGGCGTCTGATGTACTTCTTGAACCTGGGGTCGAGGACGGTGCGCTCGATCTGAACGCTCACGCTCTTGTCCATCGCGTCGCTGACGACGAGCCCGGTCTTCCTCTTGCGAGCCTCTTTATCAGCCATGGCCTATGCATCTCCTTTCGCGCGGGCATCTTCGCGCTCGCGCATCGCGGTCTTGACCCTCGCCAGATCGCGACGGGCCCTGCCGATGTTCGCGGTCTGCTTGAGCTGCGCAGCGCCCTTGCGGAAGCGCAGCCTGAAGATCTCCTCCTTCAACTCGAGGACCAGCTTCGCCAGCTCCTCGTTGGACTTTTCACGTACATCACTTGGCTTCACGGTACACCTCCCGCTCCACGATCTTGGTCTTGACCGGCAGCTTGTGCGAAGCGAGCCTGAGCGACTCGCGCGCGATGTCGGCGGTCACTCCCTTTATCTCGTAGAGCATCCTGCCGCGCTTGACCGGAACCACCCACTCCTCCGGCGACCCCTTTCCCTTTCCCATCCTGGTCTCCGCAGGCTTCTTGGTGATCGGCTTGTCCGGAAAGATCCTGACCCAGAGCTTGCCGCCTCTCTTGGTGGCTCGACTCATGGCCATGCGGGCCGCCTCGATCTGCCTGGCGGTCACGCGACCGTGCGTCAGGGCCTGAAGCCCGTAGTCGCCGAACGAGAGGTTGCACCCCCTCCTCGCGACGCCGCGTATCCGGCCCTTCTGCTGCTTACGGTATTTAGTCTTCGCTGGCTGTAACATTTAAGTCCGCTCCCTCTTATATCCTGCCCGGAACGTTCTTCTCCGGCAGTATCTCGCCCTTGTAGACCCACGCCTTGACGCCGATGATGCCATAGGTCGTGCGCGCCTCGGCGAAGCCGTAGTCGACGTCGGCCCTCAGCGTGTGCAACGGGACGCGCCCTTCGCGGTACCACTCGCGCCTGGCGATCTCGGCGCCACCCAGGCGTCCGGAGCACTGGATGCGGATGCCCTCGGCGCCGAGCTTCAGCGCCGACTGCACCGCCTTCTTCATGGCACGGCGGAAGGCGATCCTGCGAACCAGCTGCTGGGCCACGTTCTCGGCAACCAGCTGCGCATCCGTCTCGCCCTTGCGGACCTCGCGGATGTTTATCTGCACGTCCTCTGCGGTCTTGATCTTGTTCCTGATGTCCATCCTCAGGGAGTCGATGCCCGCGCCCTTCTTCCCGATGACCAGGCCCGGACGCGACGTGAAGATGTTTATCGTCACCTTGCCGGCCGCGCGGTCGATCTCGATTCGGGAGACTCCGGTGTGGGCCAGCTTCTTCTTTATCTCGTCGCGGATGAAGCGGTCCTCATGCACCTGCGCCTTGTACGCCCCCTTGGAGGCATACCAGTGGGAGCCCCAAGTCTTGCTAACTCCCAGCCTGAATCCCGTCGGATGAGTCTTCTGTCCCATATCAGCTCCCGAGTACTCCTGGTTAAGACCTCTCGTCCAGCGTGATGCTCACGCGGCTGGTCCTCTTTAGTATCGGAGACGCCATCCCCCTCGCCCTGGGCATCCAGCGCTTCATCGTGGGGCCCTGGTCGACCAACAGCTCCTTGACGAAGAGGTTGTCAACGTTCATGCCGCCTTTCTGATCGGCGTTGGAGACCGCCGACTTGATGAGCTTGAGAAGCGGCCTCGCCGGCCTGCGGCGGCAGAACGTCAGGAAGTCGATGGCCTCCTGTACGTTCTTTCCCCTGATCTCGTCGGCCACGACCCTCACCTTCCGCGGCGTCATCCTCACACTCTTTATCTTAGCGCTAGCCGGCATCACTTACCTCCCGCTGCAGCCACCGTGGTCTTCTTTTCGCCGGAGTGACCGCGAAAGAGGCGGGTGGCGGCGAATTCGCCCAGCTTGTGTCCGACCATGTTCTCCGTGACGAAGACCGGTATGAACTTGCGCCCGTTGTGCACGGCTATGGTGAGCCCCACCATGTCCGGCGTGACGGTCGAGCGGCGCGACCAGGTCCTTATGAGCTGCTTCGCCCTGGTCTGCTGAGCCGCCTCCACCTTCTTGCGGAGGTGATCGTCTATAAACGGGCCCTTCTTCAATGAACGAGTCATATGACAACCTCTCCCGAGTCAGTTATTTCTTCTTCCTTCTCCTGTCGCTCACTATGAAGCGCTGAGTCCTGGCGTTCTTGCGCGTCTTGGCGCCCTTGGTGGGCTTGCCCCAAGGCGATACCGGGTTGCGTCCGCCGGCCGTGCGGCCCTCGCCTCCGCCGTGCGGATGGTCGATCGGGTTCATGGCGGTGCCCCTGACGTGCGGCCTCCAGCCCATGTGACGCCTGCGGCCGGCCTTGCCGATCTCCACGTTCTCATGCTCCGTGTTGCCCACCTGGCCTATCGTGGCCCAGCAGTTCACGTGCACCATCCTGACCTCTCCGGACGGCAACTTCACCTGCGCGTAGTTGCCGTCGCGAGCCATCAGCTGCGCCACAGCGCCCGCGCTGCGCACTATCTTTCCGCCGCCGCCGGGCCTCAGCTCGATGTTGTGTATCGAGGTGCCCAGAGGGATGTTGGAAAGTGGCAGGGAGTTGCCCGGCGCGATCTCGGCGTTGGCCGAGGCCAGGAGCTCATCGCCGACCCTGAGGCCCACCGGCGCCAGAATGTAGCGCTTCTCGCCGTCCGCGTAGGCCACTAGGGCTATCCTCGCGGAGCGGTTCGGATCGTACTCGACCGCCTTGACGCTGGCCGGTATCTCCCTCTTGTCCCGCTTGAAGTCGATGATCCTGTACTTCTTGGCGGAGCCGCCACCCCTGTGGCGCGACGTTATGCGGCCGTTGCAGTTGCGTCCGGCGTGCTTCTTCAGAGCATGTGTTAGAATCCTCTCGGGCCTCTTCTTCGAGAGCTCCGAGAAGTCATACCTGCTCATGCCTCGGCGTCCTGGGGTTGTCGGTGCATAGCTCTTTATTGGCATGGCTGTCCTCTTCTATCTGACTGCCCAAAAATCGTTAACGGTTGAACCCGGAGGGCATCGATCATGCGCCTTCCATGAACTCGATGCGGTCGCCCTCCTTAAGGGTGACTATGGCCTTCTTCCACGGGCTGGTCTTTCCGATGTTCTTGCCGACCCGCTTGTACTTGGAAGGCATCTTGATCGTGCTCACGTTCTCCACGGTAACCTTGAAGACGTGCTCGATCGCGTCCCTCACGTCGTGCTTCGTCGCCTTGCGGTCTACCGCGAACGTATATTTGTTGTCCTGCTGAGCCACGGTGCTCTTCTCGGTGACCACCGGCCTCTTTATGACCTCGTATATGTTCATGGCTTGAGCACCTCCTGGATCCTCTCGAGCGCCGGCTGCGTTATGACCGCGTGCTCGAACTTCATGAGGTCGTAGACGTTGAGCCCCTCGGAGCGCACCACCCTGATGCCCCGTATGTTGCGCAACGACTTCATCACAGCCTCGTCCCTGTCGGCGATCACCACCAGCCCGCTGGTCACGCCCAGCGCCTTCATCGCCTCTGCCATCGGCTTGGTCTTGATCTGCTTGGAGGGAAGCTCGTCGACGATGAGCAGCTTTCCGTCCTGCTTCTTCTGGGCCAGCGCCTGCCTGAGCCCGGCGCGGCGCGCCTTGGCCGGCAGCCTGTAGACGTAGTCCTTGGGCTTCTGGGCGAAGGTCATTCCTCCGCCCACGTAGATCGGCGCGCGCTCGTCGCCGTGGCGGGCCCTACCGGTGCCCTTCTGGCGGTAGACCTTGGCCGTCGTACCCTTGACGTCGCTCCTGGTCTTCTTGCTGACGCTGCCCTTGCGGCGGTTGTTCAGCTGCATCCTCACGACCTCGTAGATGAGCGCCGGGTTGGGCTTCACGCCGAATATCGCGTCCGCGAGATCCACCTCGCCGACCTTGGAATTCTTTATGTTGAGAACGGGCTCCTTCACGGCATCACTCCTTTGCGCCCTCGTCCTTCGGCGCCTCTTTCTTCTCCTCAGCTGCCGGCTCGCCCTGAGCCTGCTGCTCAGCCGCCTCCACCGGTGCGGCCTCCTCCTCGGCCTTTGCCTCCTGGCCGCCCGACTTCTGGACCTTGAGCTCCGGACGGTCGCAGAAGGACTCGTCCTTCGGCACCACCAGCAAGAGCCCACCGTTGGCCCCGGGCACGGAGCCCTTCACCAGTATCACGTTGTCCTCGGCCCTGACGCCGACCACCGTGAGCCCCTGAAGGGTCACCCGCTCGTCGCCCATGTGGCCGGGTAGCTTCGTGTTCTTCGGGACCCTGGCGGGCCAGGTCCTCATACCTATCGACCCGGGACGCCTGTGGAAGCCGGAGCCGTGCGACGCTGGTCCGCCGTGCTTTCCGTGACGCTTCATCACACCCTGGAAGCCGCGGCCCTTGCTGATGCCGGTGACGCTGAGCTCGTCGCCCTCCTTGAAGGCAGAAGCCAAAAGCTCCTCACCAACCTCGAACTTCTCCACGGCGTCGGTGCGGAACTCCCTCAGGTGCCTAAACAGCGGCAGGCCCTTCTTCTCACAGTGGCCCCTCTCCGCCTTGGACATCCCTTTGGGCTTTTTGACGCCGAAGCCGAGCTGCAGGGCGCCGTAGCCGTCCCTGTCGGGGAGCCTCTTCTGCACCACCGTGCAGGGACCGACCTTGATCGCGGTGACCGGCACGAGCTCGCCCTCGCCGACGAAGACCTGCGTCATGCCTACCTTTTTTCCTATCAGACCCAACATAAGAGCCTCTCTCGGTTCAAATCATCTTTATCTCGACGTCCACTCCCGCCGAGAGTTCCAGCTTCATGAGCGAATCCACCGTCTGCTGCGTGGGCTCCAGTATGTCCACGAGCCTCTTGTGGGTGCGGATCTCGAACTGCTCCTGAGAACGCTTGTCCACGTGCGGGCTGCGGAGCACGCAGTACTTCTCGATCTTCGTCGGCAGCGGGATGGGGCCGGCGAGCTTCGCCCCCGTGCGCTGCACGGTGCCCACTATCTCCGAGGCCGACTGATCGAGGAGCTTGTGATCGTAGCCCTTGAGCCTGATTCGAATCTTCTGTCCCTTCTCTGTGGTAACCATACCGAAGCTCCTTTGAGACTTCCGCTACTCGATTATCTCCGTGACGACGCCGGCGCCCACCGTGCGGCCGCCCTCGCGGACCGCAAAACGAA